>MKWU01000323.1_pt1 | contig 91475 bp, 95 predicted proteins | sample 809101 | NCBI WGS metagenome assembly MKWU01 (sample SAMN05860141, study PRJNA318959) | sponge metagenome | host: Aplysina aerophoba | place: Slovenia: Piran, Adriatic Sea, Gulf of Piran | collected 2013-05-07
TGACCATCTCGGTGCCCTGCTGCACCTCGTCGTTGGCGAATTCAAACTTGAACCTGTAGGCAGTCACCGCCGGCGACTGCTCAGTTGCGGGAATGCCGTTGCCGTCCTCGTCCACCACAACGTCGCCCGCCCGAAACAGAATGTTGCCTTCGGAGTCCACAACATCAGAGGTATGCCGCTGGTACTCGATTATCTCCAGATTGACCCATTCGACCTCGTCAAACTTGTCATTAATCCGGTTCGCGCCAGTACCTCCGGGTACTATCCTGCCGGCGTCGTCAAGTAACTCCCAGCGAATCTCGTACGTCTTACAGTTGAGAACTATGAAGGTCTCGAAGCCGCCGTTACCGTCTCTCTTCGACTGGTCCTCGGGCAGCGCGTTGAATCCGCTGTTGAGCACCGACACCTTCGTGCCCTCGGAGCAGTTACCGAGACCACCCTCTGTCGGCGGGGTTTCTATCGGCGGAGGTGGCTCTTGGGCGGAAACGTCGCCCGGCACCACGAGTACGAAGAGGACTGCCAGTAGCGCGAGAACGGCCAGGCCGACCCCTCGCCTGAGTCCGAGTCTGTGAGAGCCGCGTATCAGGACCACCCGACGACCTCCGCACGCTCGACACGGTGCAGCCTGACCTCGTGCCCGAGAGCGCAGCTCCACCGTTCAAAAGACTGCCCGCACCTGTCCATGACAGTCAGCGCCCCTCCTTCGCGGCACATAGGACACGCGATCCTCAGCACCATAAGCGATTGAGTGACAGTGCCGACACCGCGGACTATCAAAGCAGCGAGTGCGGGGAAACGACTCAGAGTCGGACTCGTACCCAGATACCGCAGACGCAGCGCCCGGCCCTCGCCTGCCCGCCGCTTCTCGAGGTTCCCATAACATCTCCATCCACAGTAAACACAGGCAAACCGCTCGGGCCTCACCACCTGTGAGCTGAAGCCACCCCCGCACCTGGGACAGCCGCCGATAAACTCAGCTGCCGCTACCATGGCTCATCCTCAACGACAATCGCATCAGCGGACAACTCGCCGTCCAGATCGATGCAGCAGAACAGGACTTGCCGGATGTCTCCCAACCACTCCCCATCTCCGAGTACCATCGTGTCAAGCCGCAAGTCCGACTCCAGCACGTTGGCGTCCTCGGCCCCCACAATGTGCGTCCGTCTAAGATGAGCTGTGACGACGTATGCGGTCATCACATGGTTAGGCTCCATATCGCACAGTGCCTGCGACGACAGCGTTCCATTCTCGCAACCTGCTCGAAGCATCCGGACATACTCGATTGCGTGCTCGATGCGTGAGCAACCCGAGGACCTGTCGTACAGAGGCGTACTCTGCCTCAGGGCCCCATCGGGCATGCGCTTCTGAAATACGATCTTCACCGTCGGTTTCATCTCGTCCGCTTTCAATCAGACGCGCGAGTTACGCCGCGCTCAGACTCCACACATTCGAGTCGTCGTCCCAAATCTCGACCTTCATCGACCTTCCAACAATCCGGCCTATCTCACCCTCAATCACCGTTCCCCACTCCTCCAGCACGAAGCGCGCATCCGAGGAGTCATCAATGGCGAGAGTGAACACGCCATCCTCTTCGCACATCGAGACCGGACTGACTCTTGTCAACCACCTCTCGCTTCCTTCTCCCATCCGTTTCCTCAGACTGTCCAGAATGTGTATCCAGATCAGGGCCGGCACAGGGTCGGTCCCCTCGCTCACCAGCCGAATCCATTCGCATCCGAACCAGACCGCCCAGTTCTCGCCGCCACCCCACTCCCCACCAGCAAGAACATCCCTCCGCCGCCATGCCAACTTCACAAGATTGAGAACCTTCGTGTATCCGTCCAAACCCTTCGGCAACCGCTGCTCTAAACTCAGCCAGTCCGACGCCTCACGCGCAATGCGCATCATCACCAGTTCCGGCTTACTCTCCGAGGGCGGTCCCAGATATCCAGCCATCACAGCCTGACCGTTAGGAGCATCGAGACCGCCATGTCTGACGCAGTAGTCGAGCGCGTCGATCATCGGCTCATATATGTCGGACTGCGGGCTTCGCTCGGTAGCCATCCAGATGAGCGTCAGCATCCAATGAGTGGCCATGCGGCCGCCGGACTTCTCGCTTGCCCGTCTCACTCTGTCGCTCATAGCTCTTCGCTGCTTCTCCGTAAGCGGAGGGAATCCATAGGCGGCGCGCCATCCCTCTACGAAACTCAGCAGCTCGTCACACGCCCAATCCGCGCCTCGAAACATACCCCCTAGGGAGGTACATTCCTCTATCGCCGCAACCAGACCTTGCAGGTTCATCCTGTTGGCCCGCGACAGCATCACCCAGATGTCCTTGCCCCATTCATCGGGCAAACCGCCGCACGCCTCATCCAGCTGGCACACCCTGTCAACTATGTCCTCGCGCTCTTCAGGCGTGAGTCGCCAGCTATCCGCCCCTACAGAACGCAGCAGCTTCTCGACGCGCATTTCCAAATCCGAACTTCTATCTTTGAGCATCCATTTCCCTCCCATGCCATTTCCGCCTATATCAATGCCGCCCTTCAGTAACGATTAGACCTAACCCCATATCTCCGGCCTTGAGGCCGCATCTCCTCACCCGACGGCCTATCCTCGGTGTAGCCCTTTCTCACTGTGCTTCGCAGAACGCCCAAGACGTAGCCGATGGGACGGTCGCGCTTGGCCTCACACATTCGCTGGACCGCGTAGCGCAGAAAGTGCTCCGGAATCGCCCCTGTATGAAGCTCGTCCCACAGCTCCTCCACCTCTCTGAACCGGTTAAGATCATCATCAGCCACCGCGATGTCCAATTCCTTCATCGTTGCTACGACAGCTTGCAGGAACGGAGATCCAATATCCGACGGTGATCTGCGAGCTTGCTTCACCGCTTCTCTCGCCCGTCGGCGGCGCTCAGCCCTAGGGACGGTAACGGAACTCGTTCCGGCTTCGGGGACGCTCTCCCGCTCCGCGGCAACGAGGGTCTCGAAGCGGAATTCGAGCTCCGCAAGCCGCTGTTCGCCGCTCGCGAGCCACGACTTCATCTGCGCGATCTGCCGCCCCAAGTGCGCCTTCTCCAAGGACTGCTCGTCGGACATCTCAGGATGAGCGTCAGGGCCTGCCGCTTCGCCTCTTCTGGCACCCCGCTCGGGCTTGCCGCCAAACTCCGCATCGCAAAGTGGCTCGAACTCCTCTATGGGCAGCTCAAGCTGCTCACGTGGTTGGACGGAGAAGGTGCGATCGTAGCGAATGCGCCAGAGGCTTTTTCCGGAGTGCTGGTTCGGAGCGCGCCAGACGAGTTCAAGCAGGCCGAGTCTTACGAGAAATGAGCGGTGGTTGGTGAAGGTACGCCACTGCATGCCTCGCGGGAGCACCGGCTCCAGACGCGATCTCGCCATGAAGAAGGTCTGATCGTCGCTTCGCGCCTGAAAGTGGGCGTGTGCTTCCACGATGGTGTGCAGGACCGCACGGGGAGCGTGCCCGAGTCCGGTCTGTAAGACCAGCCAGGCATGGTGATGCAAAGCATCAACGGATGTAGGTGAGTGGGCAACGCCGCGAGGAGCGGCATCCACCGTGGAGGAGTTGTCCATATTCATTCTGTAGCTTGTGATCGATTAGCGCATACAGACTAAAACATGGACAAATTTGCTGTCAACCCCCTCTTTTCGAGAACGCAAAAAAGGCATCCAGCAATAGCAGGATGCCCGACAGCTAGGTGGGGAGAGGACTCGACCGGCGGAGCGAAAGAATGTTGCTAATCGATCTTAAGCTCCAGAACCAATCCGGGAAATCCTCCATGAGAGAAGGATCCGCCGGCCGGCCCTCACGATTTTTAACACCGCCCTGGGCGCGGATGCCCACGGACGGACGTTGACTATTTGAATGATATTCAGAACATCAAGGTAGCTCTGGCAGCGCCGTGGGCTAAGCCCTCGGACATCAATATCTCCTTTTTATTCGGTAAGTCTCCGCCGGCATGCGGGCGGTATACCGTTCAGGGTTAGTTAGGGTTCTCTATTATGTAAGTGCCGTCACGATTTTCGTGCGACCACGACTGAAGAAGGTGCCTCCACGATTCCTATGAGGGCGTGTCGCCACTACTGTCGTGACAGCGCCTCAAGTGCCATATTTCGCCATTCCTCCAGTCAGCAAGCCTTCTTTCTGTTCTAATTCCCCCTTAGCTGAACTTATCCATCAGCCTCTCGTGCGAAGGGAACCTCCGGGCAATTCCACGATAATTGCGCCTAATACATTCCATTTGAATAACTTCAATCTTCCTGTCCCCCGGGCTCATTCCTGAGCGTTGGATGAGTACGCCACTTACCGAATTAGCGTTCTGCCAATTCCTCGCGCATTTGCTCTTCTCGTTCGATCTGTTCGGGGGTCTTGGCTTCGCCGAAGTCTTCGAATTCGTAGAAGGGGCGGATTTCGATTTCGCTGGGGCCGGGCATGGGGTTGGGAGCTCGCTTGACCCACTCGACGGCTTCGTCCATGTCCTTGACTTCCCAGAGCCAGAAGCCCGCGACGATCTCGTTGGTGGCAGAGAAGGGACCGTCTGTGACGGTGCGGTCGGCGCCGTCGAACCTGATTCGCTTGCCTTCGGATGTGGGCTTCAGGCCGTCGCCGGATCTCATTATGCCGGCTTCGGCGAGTTCCTGGTTGTACCTGCCCATCGCTTCGAAGAGTTCGGTAGAGGGCATGACGCCCGCTTCGCTGTCTTCTGTTGCCTTGACCAGAACCATGACCCGCACTAAATTACTCCGTCTTCTTGTTGACAACCACTTGCCGTTGAATTAATGTCAAAGAGCCACATGTATCCAAACATGAACAATTGTCGTTTCCTGTGAAGGCGTCTAGGGCGTCTTCTTGCCCCCGAGTGTGCCTTCATAGGGAACTGGTGCATGTGGCAACACGCATCCTATACACGAGGGGGCTTCTTGCATGCATGCACATCACCATAATTTCAGTATTCACCACGGTTCCAAATCCGCTGAAATGTCGGCACTTCCCATCAATAGTGAAGGTCTGCCACAGGCGGTGTCTCGCCACAACCAATGGCGGCGACGGGGCGATGTCCGACTAGCTACTATCACCCGCCCCTCCACAGGTCCTTATTCCAGCTGTGTCAGTCTCAATAAGAGCTTCTCACATGCCCCCCAAGAGTTTGGTGGAGCCAACGGACGGACTCGAACCGTCGACCTGCTGTTTACGAAACAGCTGCTCTGCCGACTGAGCTACGTTGGCTCACCTTTTCAGTTTACTATGATTGGGGCGGCGTTTCCACATGAATATGAGAGGGTGAAGCGGTTCGTTTCACCCCCATCCTAACCTTCCCTCGTCGAGGGGGAAGGGACGACTTCCCCTCACCCTACCCTCTCTCGCGGGGAGAGGGGGCATTAGTGGGGAAGGGGCTAGCCGATGGTTACGCGGAAGCGGCGCATGGCGCAGGTGGGGGCTAGCTCGCGGACTTCGGTGATGACGGCGGATGTCCAGCCGTCTGAGTCGGGTATGCTGTCGCCGACTTCGGGTGCTGGCGCGCCTTCTTCCACGTAGAGCCTGCCGAGGGGCTTGCCGTCCTCCCCATATACGAACCAGACGGTCTCTATTGCCTGCGTCTGCGTCATGTGGCCGTTACGCCTCCGTCTATGACGATCTCGGCGCCGGTGACATAGCTGGACTCGTCGGATGCGAGGTAGAGCATGCCCTGCGCGAGTTCCTCCGGGTTCCCTACCCTGCCCATCGGGATGCGCTCCAGCAGCGGCTCGTAGTGCTCTGGGTCCTGGTAGCTGGCGTTGGTCATGGGCGTGCGGCAGAAGCCGGGATGGATGGAGTTAACGCGGATGCCTTCGCCGGCGTACTGGATGGCGGCGGACTTGGAGATGATGCGGGACGCGCCCTTGGCGGCGTGGTATGCGGTGGATGTGCGGCTACCGACAAGCCCGTAGATGGATGAGACGTTGATGATGGAGCCGCCGCCTGCCTTTCGCATTTCGGGGACGGCGTATTTCATGCCGAGGAATGCGCCCTTGGCGTGGACATCCATCTGCGCGTCCCATGCCTCTTCGGTCGTTTCCATGAGGAGCATGCGCCCGCCGGTGCCGGCGTTATTGACGAGGATGTCGAGCTTGCCGTATGTGTCGATGGTGAGCTTGATGGCGGCTTCCCAGTCGGACTCGCTGGTTACATCAAGCTTGGTGAAGACGGCGTCGTAGCCCTGCTCGCGGAGCTGCGATTCGGTGCGCCTGCCCTGCTCTTCCAGGATGTCGGTGAGCACGAGTTTCGCGCCCTCTCCGGCGAACAGCCATGCAGCCGCGCCACCGAAGCCCATAACCTCGCCCTGAACGCCTGCCGCCGCGCCTGTGATGAGCGCTACCTTTCCTTCGAGACGCATTTTCGATCCTCCTTAGGTAATCGTCGCAATCTGCCCATATCATACAGCGGTGCGATGCGGTGCGCTATCGGGTGAGGCTATTCGTTTTCGTCGCCCAGGAATGTGCGGCTGAATGTGCTCACCATCACTCTGTGGATTCTGAAGGAGACACGCCACAGAAGGGCGACGATTCCGAGCAGGAACAGTATGGCGATTGGCGTGGAGAAGCTGCCGAGCACGACTAGCTGCGAGATGAATGGCAGGCTCCATATTGCCAGCATTACGACCATCAGGATTACGACGCTGTTGCGTAGGATGACATGCAGCCCTGTTCTGCCCATTACATGAATGTTGGTCAGGCTGCCGCGAAGGATGAAGCTGGAGAGTCCGTCGGTCAGGCGATGCAGCGCGCGCCAGATGAAGACGGCGGGCGGGACGCAAAGCAGCACGACTATGCAACTCAGCACGAGGCCGATGATGCCCTGCTGGAGGTTCAGGCCGCGCGCAATGTCTCCGGCAAAACTGAGCGCGAAAGTGCCCACGCCAATGGTGACGACGATGACGCCGATGTTGACCACCATGACCCGTCCTGCCTGGCGCACGACATTGGCGACCTCGCCTTCCATACCGAACAGGGTGCGCGTTGAAATCAGGATGTAGGAGAGGCTGCCCACATACTGGCGGAGCATGCGGGGAGAGCGCTGCTCCAGGACATTGCCGACGCCGGTCGAGGAGCGGGCGACCAGCGGGTAGAGCAAGGAGGTTATCGCCGATGCCGCCGCGACTACCGGGTACAGGAATGCGCTGACGACAGCGTGGTCCGCTCCGACCTTTGCCATCGCCAGGGAGAACTCTCCCATCTGCGGCTTGCCCATTCCGACGCCCAGAGAGGTCTTGCCATCGTGACCAGTTATGAATGTGCCGAGCGTAGCGGCGAACATCTTGCCCGCCATGAATACGCCGGCGATTATCAGCGCGGGCACGATGAACTGGCCCAGCACGGATAGCTCGATGAGCATCCCGATCGAGATGAAGAAGAGCGCGGAGAAGATGTCGCGGACGGGGGCGATTGTGTTGTTTAGCACTTCGGAGTATTCGGTGTCGCCAAGCACCGTGCCGATGATGAACGCGCCGACTGCCGCCGAGATGTGGAGCTGCTGGCCGACGAGCGCGAGTCCGAAGCACATCGCCAGACTGACGATTAGCATCACCTCCCTGGAGCGGAAGCGCGCCACGAACCTGACGATACGGGGGGCGACGAGCGCGCCCATGAAGAGGGCGCAGACGAAGAAGACGCCCAGCCGTGCTACAAGGGTCATGACTTCGGTGAAGCTTGCGGTGCCGGTGGTCGCCACGCCGGATAGGAGGCTCAGCAAAATGACGGCAGCGAAGTCCTCTACGACGAGGATGCCAACAATCAGGCGGCCATGACGCTCGTGCAGCATGCCGGTGTCGCGGAGTACCTTGATGATGATCGCCGAACTGCTGATAGATAGCGCGGCGCCGAGGAATATCGCCTCCGTAGCAGTCCATCCGAGCAGGGTCGCGACTTCGTAGCCCAGGGCGATCATGAAGATGATCTCGATGGTGCCGATGAGGATTACGCGCAATCCCAGCTGCCGGATGCGACGCCAGCCGAACTCCAGCCCGATGGCGAACAGCAGCATGATAAAGCCGAGCTCAGCCATCAGGTGGATGCTCTCGGTGTGGGTTACGGGCGCGGGCAGGTTGAGCAGGGGCAGCGTGTACGGGCCGACTATGAGTCCCGCGATTAGGTAGCCCAGTACCGGCGGCTGCTTGAGCCACTGGAATACGACAATTGCGATGCCCGCGACCGCCATAATCGTGGCGAAGTCCCGTACTAGAACGGATTCATCCAAGTGTCAAACCTCGACTAGCAGCCGAAAGGCTATGCCAGCACAGAATCTACAAATCTATACAACAAGCATCTATTATAAATAATAAACGATACGCAGGACATCGTCTAAAGAGGTGTCGTTTCGGCGAAGTTAACGCTGCTAGCGAATGGACGGTGCAGATGGCGGCGATGATGGACATTGCGCTCAATGGAATCAGGTATATCTCTACGCGCGCCAGATGCCCCTGAGCGCGAGGACAATGGCTACCGTGATGGCGATGCCGATGACACCGTTTCCAATGAGGGCGAATGTGATGCCCACCGTGTCCGCGATGGCACCCGACGCGAGCAGGCCGAGCGGCAGACCGTACACGGCGAGGGATCGCAAGCCCAACATGCGGCCGCGCATCTCAGTGGGTGTGCTGACGAGTAGCAGAATGGACATGGTAACCATAGTAAAGGACTGCACCAAGCCCGCGAGTGCGAGCACACCGAGAGAGACGTTGAAGAGCGTGGAAGCGGCCAGCACGACGATCGCGGCGTGCCACCCGACCGAGCCGAGCGACATCAATCTGCCTGCCCGTTCCATATCGCCGATTCCTGCTATGACTATCGAGCCTATGAATGCGCCCGCCGAGTATGCGCCGAGCAGCCAGCCCAAGCCCGTGGAGTCGGTGAGCAGCACGTCGCGCGCGAAGACGGGCACAAGGCCCTGGTTGAGCGGGAAGCCGGTGAGGTTGACGAGGAATGCGAGTAAGAGCAGCGCCAGTACGACCTGGTGGCTGCGGGCATAGCGGAAGCTTTCCACGAGCGTGACGAATATAGGCTCGCCGCGAGTTGCCGGGAATCTGGGCGGCGGCTTTACCGGAATGGTGAGGGCTGTTCCGCCTATGAGCAGGGCGATTATCGCTACATACGCCCAGCCCAGCCCGAACGAGTCGAGCAGAAAGCCGCCGATTACGGGACTGACAATCTGCGTGGTATCCCGCCCGGTCCTGGTGAGAGCTATTGCGTTGCCGAGGTTGTGGCGTGGCACCATGTCTGCCATGAGGGTCTGGCGCGTGACATTATCGAAGGCGCGCACCATGCCTGCCACGCCGGTGAGAACGAAGATGTGCCAGATCTGTATAAGCCCCAGGAAAGAGAGCGCGGCGATTATGAGGGCGATGACGGTGAAGATTATGCGGGATATTCTCAGGAGCATCAGGCGGTCGTAGCGGTCCACGATGATGCCGTAGAAGGGCGCGAAGAGGGTGCCGGTGAAGCGAAGAGCGCCGTACAGAGTTACGAGGAAGGCGGATTCCGTGCGTGTAGCAACGAACCACACCAGCACCAGGAATTCCATCTGCTCGGCGGAGCTGGTAACGCCGTCCGAGAACCAGAGTAGCCGGTAGTTGCGCTGCTGAAAAGAGCGAAAGAAGCGGCTGGTTATGGTGTTCGTGTACATCATGGCGGTTGCACACTTTCGACTGCGCATTCAAGACGCCGATTGCACCTGACGAACGGGCGCAGTACATACAACGCTATCTATATGCAGGGAAATGGCGCAAGCATGTACGAGGGCGCATTAGGCGCACTTCAGTTTTGTGCAACGCCTAGTACATTGAAGAAGATTGTTCGGGCGAAGTTCATCCGGAAAAATAATTCTCCAGCGTGGCGTTACGGTAGTCGAAGATTCGACGGAGTTCGGGGGCGACGAAGAGGCGCTGTATGATCGAGCCGCCAAGGACGGCATATTGCACGATGTCTCTGGCGAGGGTGCCACCGTCCTGAGAGGTGAAGGTGTGCTCGTGAATCCACTGGCGGTATGGACCGCGCCGCTGCTCGTCCACGAAGCGATGGGGCGGCTGCCATTCGGTGATCTCGCTCTGCCAGCGCATCGGTATGCCGCGCAGTCGTATGCGGTAGTCTATTAGCGTGCCCACAGCCATTTCGATGGGAGGCGGCGTGAGTATCCGGAAGCGCAGGGACGGCGGCGTGAGGCGCTCTAGGTTGGAGGCGTCCGCGAAGAAGGGGAATATTTCGGCCGGCGGCTGGGGCAGCCAGAGTTCGTTGGTCAGTGTGAATGTCCTCATACCCCACTCCCATCGCGTACTTGCTGTCTTTGAGTCGCTGTCAGCGGATGGCTCCTATTAAATCAAATGGCTATCAGTGGATGAACATGGCGTCGCCGAAGCTGTAGAAGCGGTATTGCTGCGTTACAGCCTCTTTATAGGCGCGCAACATTATGTCGCGGCTTGAGAATGCGCTTGTGAGCATGAGCAGTGTGGAGCGCGGCAGGTGGAAGTTGGTTATCAGCGCGTCCACGACTTTGAAGCGGTAGCCGGGAGTGATGAAGATGTCTGCCCAGCCTGAGCCGGCATGCGGCAGGTCGTCAGCCGACAGCGATGCGGCGTTCTCCAACAGGCGCACGGCGGTTGTACCGACGGAGATGACGCGGCGGCCTTCAACCCTGGCGCATCGTATGGCGTCTGCTGCCTCGGACGAAAGCTCCCAGTACTCGGCGTGCATGGTGTGGTCCGTGACATCGTCGTCCTTGACAGGGCGGAATGTGCCCCAGCCGACATGCAGCGTGACGAACACGGTTTGCACGCCCATTGCCCGCACTCGCTCCAACAGTTCATCGGTGAAGTGGAGGCCGGCAGTTGGCGCGGCTGCGCTGCCCTCCTCGCGGGCATAGACGGTCTGGTAGCGCTCGGAGTCAGCTAGCGTCTCAGTAATGTACGGCGGCAGCGGTACTTCGCCGACATCGTGCAGGTGTTCCTCACCGTCGAGGCGGATGATGCGCTCGCCTTCATGTTCGATCTCCATTACCTCGCCGCGCATGGAACCGCCTTCGCCCGTGACCTCGAATGCGGCGCCGAGGCGCAGAAGACGCCCGGGGCGTCCGATGGCGCGCCAGATACCGGGTGACAAGCGCGAGAGCAGCAGAAGCTCGATTGCGCCGCCTGTGGTGCGCTTTCCGCGCAGTCGGGCTGGCATCACACGGCTGTCGTTGAAGACCATCAGGTCGCCGGAGCGTAGCATTTTGGGCAGGTCGTAGAAGCGATGATGCTGAATGCCGCCGTCAGTGCGGCTCAGCGACATGAGGCGGGAGTGGTCGCGCGGCTCGACCGGAGTCTGGGCAATCAGCGACTCAGGCAGATCGTAGTCGAAGTCGGAGGTGCGTAGGATGCCGCTGTCCGCCTTTGGCATCATCGGAGGTCGGGGTGTATTGACCAGCGCGCGGCGTTGAGCGTGTTGTGCAGGAGCATGGCGATGGTCATGGGGCCGACGCCGCCGGGGACGGGTGTGATGGCGGCTGCCTTCTCCGATACGGCGTCGAAATCGACATCGCCGACCAGACGATAGCCGCGCCTGCGTTCCGGCGCGTCCACGCGGTTCACGCCGACATCTATGACCACTGCGCCTTCGCTGACCATGTCAGCGGTAATCATCTCAGGAACGCCCACGGCTGCGATGAGGATGTCCGCCTGACGGGTCATCGCCGCGAGGTCGCGGGTGCGCGTGTGGCAGACGGAGACGGTGGCGTTCGCGCCGTCTTGCCGCTGCATGAGCAGATTCATTATGGGCTTGCCGACGATGTTGCTGCGCCCGCAGACTACGACGTGCTTGCCGGAGGGGTCGTTGCCTGTTCGCAGAAGCATCTGCTGAATGCCGGAAGGCGTTGCCGGAATGAAGCGCGGCTTGCCTGCCATCAGGAGGCCCATGTTGAAGGGGTGCAGACCGTCCACATCCTTATCGGGATTAATGGACTGGATCACGGTGTCTTCGTCGATCTGGTCGGGCAGAGGCAACTGCACAAGGATGCCGTGGTAGCGGGCGTCTTCGTTGAGGCGTTGTACGACTGCGAGCGCATCATCCTGCGAGGTGTCTGCGGGCAGCATGATTGTCTCGGAGACCATGCCTGCCTCAATTGCGGCGCGCTCCTTCATGCGGACATAGACCGCTGACGCCGGGTCGTCGCCGATAAGCACAACCGCAAGACCGGGCGCGATGCCGTGCTTGGAGCGCATCTCCGTAACGACTTCACCGACTTCTGAGCGAACTTCCGCGGCTATGCTCGTGCCGTCAATCAGGGTTGCGGTCATGTCGTGCGTCCTTTCAGGTTGCCCATAGCCCACGCGTGCCAGCCTGCCTGCGCTTTCAATTGCATCTTACCCAAATTATAATCAACTTAACGGGTCTATGCGAATGCCAGCAGTTCGCACCTATCAAGTTAAGCCAAGCCGCCCACACTGGACTACTATGACTGACAATTCTCTCTCTACACTGCTTCAATCGGGGAAGTTCGTGATTACGACCGAGCTTAACCCGCCGAAGGGCACGGAGCTCGCGCCGATGCTCGAACGCGCGGAATCGCTGCGCGATGTGGTGGATGCGTTCAACCTGACGGACTCGCATACGGCGCGGATGAGCATGGCTCCGATAGCTGCTGCCCACCTGCTGCTTGACAGGGGTCTGGAGCCGATATTGCAGATTACCTGCCGCGACCGCAATCGCATCGCGCTGCAGGGGGATGTGCTGGCGGCGGCGGCGTTGGGCGTGCGTAACATCGTAACGATGACGGGGGACCATCCTGGCGGCGGCGACCATCCCGATGCCAAGCCTGTATTCGACATCAACTCGACGGCGCTGCTGCAATCGCTGACCGGCTTGCAGGCTGGCAGCGATATGTCGGGGGCGGACCTGCGCGGATCGCCTGAGCTTCTAGTTGGGGCGGTGGTCAATCCGGGAGCGGACGACCTCGACCGCGAGATCGGGCGCATGGAGGAGAAGATTGAGGCGGGCGCGGCGTTCTTCCAGACGCAGGCTGTGTATGATGCGGGCGATTTCGAGGGCTTCATGCGGCGCGTGGAGGGCTACGGCGTGCCGATTCTGGCGGGCTGCATCATGCTGAAGTCGGGGAATATGGCGCGCAACTTCAACGCGAATGTGCCGGGGATAAGTGTGCCGGACGCGATTATCAGCCGCATGGATGCCGCTGCCGCCTCTGTAGGTTCGCGCCGCCGTGCCAGCGCGGAGATTACGGCGGAAATAATAGGAGACATCCGCCCGATGTGCCAAGGGGCGCATATCATGGCGATTGGCTGGGAAGCGCTGATACCGGAAGTTATCAGTTCTCAGTAGTCAGTTTCCAGCCGACCGGCTTCAAATTTCGATCGCAAATACCGATAAGCTGACCTGCCGGCGAACCGCCATACGAAAACACTGTTGACTGTCAACTGAACACCTAATAACAAATATGCTTGTAACCGGCGTGGACATAATCGAGATCGAGCGCGTGAAGCGAGTTTACGCGCAGTACGGCGAGCGCTTTCTGCGGCGGATATACACGGAGGGCGAAGCGGCGTACTGCCGGGGGCGCGCGCCGCAGTTGGCGAGCCGTTTTGCCGCGAAAGAGGCAGTAATGAAGCTGCTTGGCACGGGTGTACGCGGGGTGCGCTGGCGGGACATAGAGGTGGTGCGCGGGCGCGGTCAGGCGCCTTCGATACGACTGAGCGGGACGGCGACGACGCGCGCGGAGAAGATCGGGCTGACCGACATTGCGGTATCGCTGTCGCACTCGCGTGAGTTCGCGGTGGCGTCGGTGGTCGGCGAGAGCGAGCGTGGCAATCTTGTGCCGCGGCGATGACTCAGTCATAAGCGGCAACCGGTTAACCAGGACATTTAAGGAGCAATTGCATGAAGATCGGGCTATTTGTTGGAGGGGCGCCAACGGACAAGATACGACTGGACGAGGTCGTGGCGCAGGGCGTGCAGGCGGAGGCTGACGGGTTCGACAGCTACTGGCTGCCGCACATTTCGGCGCGGGGGCCGGATGCGCTGACGGCATTGGCGCTTGTCGGAACGCAGACCGAGCGGATCACGCTGGGCACAGGGGTCGTGCCGACATATCCGCGTCATCCAACGATGCTGGCGCAGCAGGCGATTACAACGCAGATTGCCGCAGGCGGAAGGCTGACGCTGGGCATCGGGCCGTCGCACAAGCCCGGCATCGAGAATGTGCTGGGGCTGTCTTATGACCGACCGGCGAAGCATGTGGAGGAGTACCTTGCGGTGCTGCGGCCGCTCATAGATGAGGGCAAGGTTGACTTCGATGGCGACTTCTACAACGTGCATGCGGAGCTGGCTCTGTCGGACGGGCTGCCGGTATCCGTAATTGTCTCTGCGCTCGCGCCGAGAATGCTAAGGCTGGGCGGCGCGGTTGCGGATGGCACCGTTACCTGGATGGCGGGTGTGAAAGCCATTGATTCGCATGTGGCGCCTCGCATCAACGCGGCGGCAGAGGATGCGGGTAGGCCTAGCCCGCGTGTTGTGGTGGGGCTGCCGGTCGCTGTGACGGACGACGAGTCGGCGGGAAGAGCGCAGGCGGCGGAACTGTTCGAGCGGTACGGCACTCTTGTGAACTACCGCCGCATCCTGGATGTGGAGGATGTAGAGGGACCTTCGGAGGTCGCAGTTGTGGGGAATGAAGCGGAGGTCGAGCGGCAGATCCGGGCGTTTGCAGACGCGGGAGCAACCGAGTTCGTCGCATCGGTGTTTCCGGTGGGCGATGATGCCGATGCTTCGGTGGCGCGGACACAGGCGCTGCTGAAGTCGCTGGTCGGCTAGCGAGAGGCCACCGCGGATGAAGATTGTAACCGCCGACGAGATGCGGCGCATTGAGGACCGCTCCGAGGAGATGGGCGTGTCCAAGGATGCGCTGATGGAGCGGGCCGGGCTGGAATCGGCGCGCTACATCCGCCGGCGATTCTCCCCGCTGTTCGGCGTGCCGGTGGTTGTGCTGGTGGGGCCGGGCAACAATGGCGGCGACGGGCTTGTGGTGGCGCGGCACCTGCATCGCTGGGGTGCGCGAGTAAGCGTGTACATCTGCCGCGACAGGCGCGCGCCCGACCCGAAACTGGACATCGTCAACGGACTCGGCATTTCGGTCGTTGCCGCATCGGGCGATGACGGGCTGCGGCGGCTGCGGGGACTTCTCGGTACGGCGCATGTGGTGGTGGATGCGGTGCTGGGAATCGGGCGCCTGAGACCGCTTGAGGGAACGGTGCGAGACATTCTGCTGATGCTGGCGGAGACGAAGGCTGCGCGTCCTGAAATGTCAACGGTCGCTATCGATGTGCCGAGCGGGATGGATGGAGACAGCGGTGACGCCGATCCTGCTTGTCCCGCGGTGGACATCACCCTGTCGATGGGATATCCCAAGGTCGGGCATTACGCATATACTGCCGCATCGCGGATTGGCAGGCTGGACACGGTGGAGATCGGGCTGCCGGACAACGTGGATGGTGATGTGCCGCTGTCTTTGATGACCGATGGCAATATGCGTCCGATGCTGCCCCTGCGTCCATCGGACTCGCACAAGGGTAGCTTCGGCAGGACGATGGTTGTGGCGGGATCGCTGAACTACATCGGGGCGGCGTACCTGGCGGGGAGCGCGGCTACGCGGGTGGGCAGCGGGCTGGTTACGATTGCGCTGCCGTCGTCCATACAGATGGCGGTGGCGGGCAAGGCGACGGAGCCGACGTACCTGCCGCTTGGGGAGTCTTCTCCGGGCGTTGCGCTGCCATCGTCTGCGGGCGATGTGCTGGGTGCGCTGGGCGACTACAACAGCTTGCTGATTGGGTGCGGCATGGGGCAGGCGGCGGATATGCAGAAGTTCATCGAGAGCGTGTTGTTATCAGACGAGCAGTTGCCACCGACGGTGGTTGACGCGGACGGGCTGAACACGCTGGCGCGAACGGAGCGATGGTGGGAGCGGTTTACTGACTTGGCAGTACTGACGCCGCATCCGGGGGAGATGGCGCGTCTCACGGGTATGAGCACCGGGCAGGTGCAGGCGGACCGCATAGGCGTCGCGGTTGAGTCGGCAGCGCAGTGGAATAAGATCGTTGTGCTGAAGGGAGCGCATACGGTCGTCGCATATCCGGTCGGGCGGGCGATGGTGTCTCCGTTCGCCAATCCCGGGCTTGCGACGGCGGGAACTGGTGATGTGCTGGCGGGGAGCATTGCGGGCTTGCTATCACAAGGGGTGTCACTCGAAGATGCGGCGGCGCTTGGTGTGTATTTGCACGGGCTGGCAGGTGAGTGCGTGCGAAGCAGGCTGGGCGACACGGGGATGGTGGCAAGCGATCTACTGCCAGAGTTGCCGCTGGCGATCAAGGCGATGCGCGAAGGGGACGGCGGCTAGTGGCGCAACTGCGAGGCGAGGAGCGCGCGCGCTATGTGAGCCGCATGTTCGGGCGCATATCGCGGCGGTACGACCTGCTGAACACGGTGATGACGGGCGGCATGCACTATGCATGGCGGCGACTGGCGGCGTATGACGCCGTTGGTTCTGGGCTGGATGGCGCGGCGCTGGATGTTGCCTGCGGCACCGGGGACTTCGCATTCGACCTTGCGCGGAAGCCGAGTGTCGAGCATGTGGTGGGGCTGGACTTTGTGCCGGAGATGCTTGCGCTTGCAAAGGGCAAGGCGGCGCGGCAGGGGTTGAGCGATAGGACGGACTTCTCAGTGGGGGACGCGCATGCGCTGCCGTTCGAGGATGACAGCTTCGTGTGTGTGACTGTGGGCTTTGGCGTGCGAAACTTCATCGATGTGCCGCGCGCGCTGCGGGAGATGGCGCGGGTCGTGCAGCCGGGCGGTCGCGTGGTGGTGCTAGAGATCGTGCGGATGGAGGGCAAGGGGCTGCATAATCGGGCATTGCCGTGGTGCTTTCAGAAGGTGGCGCCGGTGCTTGGGGCGGTACTGGCTGGGGATAGCGAGGCGTACTCGTACCTGCCGCAGTCGGTGGACGAGTTCCTGAGCGCGAGGCAGCTTGCGGAGGCGATGGAGAGCGCGGGACTGCGGGATGTAAGGCGGCGCAGCCTGGGGATGGGGATGGTGGCGATTGTTACGGGTGAGGTTGGCTAGAGCGACGGTCGCTCGATGAGAGTGACGCCGGTTACCTGCGTCTCGTTCTCGTGGATGTACTCGACCTGGATCTCCTGGTCTATCTCAAATGTCCATAGCAGGGTGAGGAATGCCGCCATGTCGGGTGTGGGAATGTCGTTCAGCTTGGTGATGACATCGCCGACGCGGATGCCGCCTTCGTAGGCGGGGCCGTCGAGAGTCATGCGGGTAACGATGATGCCCTCATCAACATTCAGGCCGAGCTGGTTTGCGCGAGCGGGCGTTACATCTGCGCCCGTTAAACCTATAAGCGGCCTGACCACACGACCATGAGTGATGAGGCTGTTTATTATGGGCTGGGCGGCAGTGGAGCTGATTGCGAAGCCGATACCCTGCGCCTGACGAATTATCGCGGTATTGATGCCAATGACCTCGCCATTGAGATTGATGAGCGGGCCACCGCTGTTGCCGTCATTGATCGCGGCATCTGTCTGAATGAGGTCGTAGAGATCGCCGCGCTCTGTGCTGAGGGTGCGTCCTCGCGCGCTAACGATGCCGAGCGTGACCGTCGGACCGCCCTTGAGTGCGAGAGCGTTGCCGAGCGCAACCACCCAGTCGCCTACATGGATGTTGTCCGAATCACCCATGGTGATGGTCGTCAGATTCTCGTCGTCGATCTTGAGAACTGCCAGGTCCGTGATGATGTCGCGACCCACAATCTTGGCGTCGTAGGTCTTGCCATTGGAGAGCGTTACCTGTATGTCGTTCGCGCCCTGAATGACATGGAAGTTGGTCACTATGTAGCCATCGGGCCGGATGACGACACCGGTGCCTGCGCCCTCATTGGCGAAGTCGAAGAACATGCCGCGGCTGACGGACTCCACTGAAATGGAGGCGACCGCAGGCTCGATCTCGTGGACGAGAGTCGATATGGATGGCAGAGATGTCAGCGTTGCAGGAGGTGGGTTGGGCGCGGAGTGCGCGATGAATGGATTGTCGGGAATACCCTTAGGGAGGTGAGGCGCGGGTTCTTCCACATTTGGCGCAGGCGTGGCTTCCTGAACCGCCTCGCCGGAAAAGGTCGAGAGTTGTTGAGCTGACGCAGGACCAGCATCTTGCGAGCAAGCAGTGGCGGCGATGACGAACGCGACAACGAGCGCAGCCACCAGTGAAATGCGTAGAGTCTTCATACATCCATAATAGCCAAGCCTCTATTAGCGGTCAAACACGGTACAGGGTCATTTTCTTCGCAGTCCGATAGACTCTAGCAGTTCGCAGTAATTTCTCAGGAATGTGGCAAACAGCAGCGCGTCCTTTCGCGATGATATATATTCTTATCCTATGAAACTGCTAGCTGCTGCCGCATCTTTCGTGGGTGGGGCACTTGTCGCCCTGGAGTTCGGCCTGGGCATCCCGCTGGTGCCGCTTGTCCTGTTCGCCGTCGCGGCGCTTTCGGGCGCGCTCCTGCTTGCCAGCCTGCGGAGGTCGCCCTGGCCCGCGCTTATCGCGCTTACTTTCATTCTCGGTGTTGTGCGCGTGGCGGTGAACGATGATACGGCGTTGCCCACATACGCAAGCCTTCGTCCACAGCAGGTTGAGGGCGTGGTGCTGAGTGATGTGGAGGCATTGGGGAGCTTCGCTCGCTTCCGGCTGGGCGCAGAGCGCATCAGGCCTTACGGCGGCGCGTGGATGCCTGCGGAGGGTACGCTTCTGGTGACGGCGCGGGCGACTGCCGAGATAGCCGAGCGTCGCGAAGCGCCTTACTTCCGATATGGAGACCGCCTGCGGGTCGAGGGGACTATTGGGGAGCCGCCTGAGTTGGAGGAGTTCGACTACGCGGCATATCTGGCACGGCAGGGCATCGCGGAGGTGCTGGACGCGCGCAGTGTCGCGATTATCGGGACAGGCGAGGGCAACCCATTCTACCGCTCGCTATACAGCGTCAGGCGGCAACTTGCCGCGTCCATCGCAGTCGTAGTGCCTGAGCCACAGGCTGCACTAGGACAGGCGACGCTGCTGGGATTGCGGCGAAACATCCCGACTGAGCTGACCGACGCATTTCGACGAACAGGCACGGCGCACCTACTGGCGATTTCCGGGTTGCATGTGGGCATATTGCTCGGCATCAGTCTTGCGGCGAGCGGCGCGCTCCTGGGCAGGAAGCATCACCTACACCTGATTGCGCCGCTGCTGGTAATCTGGCTGTACGGCTTGCTTTCCGGGATGTCTCCATCGGCGACGCGGGCGTGCATAATGGGCAGCGTGTTCCTGGCATCGCTGGCGTTCGGCAGGCAGCGCGGATCGCTTGCGCCAATCGGAGTCGCTGCCGCGCTGATGGTTGCGATATCGCCATCCGTCTTGTACAGCATATCGTTTCAGCTCAGCTTCGCGGCGATCGCGGGCATTGCGGCGTATTCGGATACCTTCGGGGACGGGCTGAAGGCGACTGTCGAACGGCTAATCGGGCGGCGGTCCATAATGCGCACGCCAATTGTCGGTATCGCGGATATGCTGGGCGTATCGCTTGCGGCGACCATAGCGACATTGCCGTTGATTGCGTTCCACTTCGAGCGAGTATCGACTCTGGGCATACCGGCGTCTGTGCTGACTCTGCCAGTGCTGCCGTTTCTCATAGTGGGGAGTGCAGGCGCGGCGCTTGCCGGACTGGTGAGCACTACGCTCGCGACGCCGCTCGGCTGGCTGACTTGGGGCGCGGGCGCGTACCTTACCGGCTTGGTTACCCTGCTGGCAGGGCTGCCGGGCGCGTCGGTTGACATAGGAGACCTAGCGGCGCCGGCTGTCGCTGCGTATTACGGCGTACTGCTGCTGGCATACGGCGCGACAATGATGTTCCGCGGGGCGGTGCGCGGGTTCTTGCGGCGGATGGTCTTGTGGCGTGGTCATAGAAACTCGTCGCAAGCGAATTGGGGTTCTCCGCAAGCAGCTAAAGTGTCCCGCTCCAGGAATATAGCGATGTGGCTGCTTGTGCCTGCTGCCTTCTTCGCGTCTCTGGCATGGTCGCAGGCGCTCACGAATGAGGACCGCCTGCATGTCGTTTTCTTCGATGTGGGTCAAGGTGACGCTATTTTCATAGAGACTCCGGGCGGCAGGCAGATGGTCGTTGACGGAGGCGCGGATCCACTCTTGATGACTCGTCTGCTCGGGGAGCGCATGCGATTCACTGACAGACACCTTGACATCGTGGCGGCTACGCACCCGAACAGCGACCACATAGGCGGACTTGTACAGGTTCTGGAGAGGTACGATGTGGGAGCGGTATTGGAGCGGCGCATCGAATACGAGAGCGCGACATATCAGGCGTGGGAAAGGGCCGTGAGGGAGGAGCAGACCGATGGAGCAATGGTGATCGAGGCGAGAGCGGGACAGGTCATCGCGCTTGACCGCGATGTTCTTGTCGAAGTACTGGGACCGCCGAGCGAGCTGCTACGCGGCACGGAATCGGACGCGTATAATGCATCGCTGGTGCTGCGGCTGGTGTACGGCGAGGTGAGCATGCTGCTGACAGGAGACATCTTCGCAGAGGAAGAGCGGGCACTGGTGGCAAGGGGCACCGATGTGGATAGCGATGTGTTGAAGGTGCCGCATCACGGGAGCGACAGCAGCTCTACGCCAGTATTTCTTAATGCGGTGAGTCCCGCCGCCGGGGTGATTTCGGTGGGTGAGGGCAATCGATACGGGCATCCGCATGCAGAGGTGCTTGAAAGGCTTCGGGAGTTTGTGGACGACGGGATGCTCTTTCTGACGGCGGAACGCGGATCGGTGGAGTTCATCAGTGACGGGGAAACGCTGTGGGTGCGTACTGAGCGGTGAGGTTGCAGGGACAAGCTAGATGGGCACGATAATCTCGGAAGCGACCATGTTAGTATTGCAGCACTGGTACTTGGTTCGACACTGTCTCAACTCGGAGGTGCGACATGGTATGGAGCGGCGATCCTGAAGGCATTTACAGCTCGTTGGGCGTGAAGCGCGTCATCTCGGCGTCGGGCAGCACGACGGCATACGGCGGCACCAAGACGCGGCCGGAGATTCACGACGCAATGAACAAGGCGTCGCGGATGATGGTGAGCCTAGACGATCTGAATCGCGCGGCGAGTCGCATCATTGCGGATGCGACGGGCGCAGAGGCGGGCTTTGTAGCGAGCGGCGCGGCGGGGGGACTCGTGCTGCAGGCGGCGGCAGTCATTGCGGGCTCCGACCCGGCAATGATGGACAGGCTTCCGAATACGACGGGCATGAAGAACGAGATTATCATTCATAAGAGCCATCGCTTCCCATACGACCAGTGCTACACCTCCGTTGGCGCGAAGTTCGTGGAGATTGGCGACGGCAGGCGGTGTCAGCCGTGGCAGTTGGAGGCGGCGTTCACTGAGAACACGGCAGCGGTTGCGTACCTGTTCTCGCCGTTCATCACGCGGCGGTCGATACCGTTCCCTGAGGTGTGCGAGATAGCGCACAGCCACGGCGTGCCGGTCATCGTGGACGCTGCGTCAATGCTGCCGCCACGCACGAACCTGCGGCGATTCACGGCGGAGGGCGCGGACATGGTCATATACAGCGGAGGCAAGGCCGTCCGAGGGCCGCAGGGGACGGGCATCCTGTGCGGTCGCGAGGACCTGATAGACGCCGCGTTCGCGAATGCCGCGCCACACCAGTTCATCGGGCGCGGGATGAAGGTCGCCAAAGAGGAGATTGTCGGGCTGCTGCGCGCTATAGAGATTTTTGTGGATGAGGACGAAGAGGCGGAGATGGCGCGGTACACCAGCATGGCGCAGCAGGTGGTGGACGCGCTGGCGGAGGTGAGCGGGCTGCGGGTCTCGCTGGAGCATGACGAGTTCAATTACCTGGTTCCGCACGCGGTGATGCGCTTCACGCGAGAGTGGAGCGGGCCGGGGCGCAACGAGGTGTATCAGGCGATGGTCGCGGGCGATCCGCCGATATACCTGCACGACATATTCGACCCTGACGAACTCGCAGTCGATCCGCTAAATCTGGACGATGAGGAGCTGGAGATCGTGATCCGGCGGCTGAGTGAGGCGCTGTTGGGGTAGTGGGGCTTTCCCTGCCATTTTACCTGTTCATGGGCTTGACCAATTTCCATGAAAAGCGCACAATTATACGATACTATGTATAGGTGTGCCTGATTGCTTGTTACACTGGTAATCTAGGCTATCTGGCGCATAGTGAAGGCATGCAGATTTACGACCCCATACAGTACGCGACAGGCGTTAGGAGAGGAGCAAAGGTCAATGGGTTCCAATGGCAGCAACGGGCATAGCAAGTCTTTGGTGTTTGTACAGCTCACCGGGGGCAACGACGCGCTAAATACGGTCGTTCCCATCAATGACGAGCACTATTACAATTTCCGCCCAGCGGTGCAGTTCCACCCCGAAGACCTGCTGGAGCTGGACGGCAACATCGGGCTGAACCCGAATATGACGGCCATGAAGAGGCTGTGGGACGAGGGCAAGGTTGCCATCATCAACGGCATCGGCTATCCGAACCCCAACCGCTCCCACTTCCGCTCGATGGACATCTGGCACACCGCCGAACCGACGAAGGTAGCGACGGAGGGCTGGCTGGGTCAGCTGACGCGCGATCTGGACCCGAAGGGCGAGAATGTGCTGACGGCGGTGAACTTTGGACGTGGCCTTCCTCGCGCACTGTCGGCACAGGGCGTTCCTGTCGCATCGGTGGGCGACCTGGCGACTTACGGGCTGTATCCGGACATCCGCGACGAGACGATCCGCAACCAGACGCTGGATATGTTCTCGCAGATGTACGGCGGCTCGGGCAAGGACGCCGTCAAGGAGTTCATCCAGCAGACGGGCAGGGGCGTGATGCAGGGTGCTGACATTCTTGGCACGGCGCCGCGCAACTACTCGTCGAGCATCGAGTACGCCGACACTTCCATCGCGCAGAGCCTGAAGGACGCCGCACAGGTGATGTTCGCGGACATCGGCACGCGCATCTTCTACACGGGCCAGGGCAGCTACGACACGCATGCGGGCGAGGTTCCGATGCACCAGAAGCTCATCGGCGAGATGTCCAACGCGGTCGGGGACTTCTGGGACGATGTTGAAGAGCATGGCTATGAGAATGACACAGCGGTCGTCATCTTCTCCGAGTTCGGGCGGCGCATCAAGGACAACGGTTCCGGCACCGACCACGGCTCAGGAGGCGTCGCGTTCGTCATCGGCGGCGGCGTAAAGGGTGGCCTGTACGGCGACTTCCCGTCGCTCGCACCCGAGGATCAGCTTGAAGGCGATATGCACTTCAACAACGACTTCCGCAGCGTGTACACGGACCTGCTGGAGGACTGGATGGGCGTTGACGCGAAGCCGATCACGAACGGGACATTCGAGAAACTGGATATCATTAAGAAGTAATGTCGGTAGGACGGAAGGGATGGGCAGAACGAACCTTGCCCATCCTTCCGATAGGCTCAGGACGAACTGGTTAATGACAACACCCAACGAGCATGTGACAATCACGCTACGACTCCTTGAGCACGCCAACGAGCAGTTGCGGCGGGGTGACCTCGTGCAAGCGTCTGAGAAAGGCTGGGGCGCGGCGGCGCACTACCTGAAAGCCGTCGCAAAGCAGAGGGGTTGGCGGAACGAATCGCACAGGGACTTTTTCACCATCAAGAACCGCCTAGCGGGCGAAACTGATGAACCAGACCGACTGAACTTACTTTTCACTGCCACGCGCAGTCTGCATCAAAATTTCTATGAACCTCTATATTCGCAGGATGATGTCCGAGTCGCGATTAATTCGGCGAGGGAGTTCGTTGAGATGCTCGAACGGGCAGATGTGATGCGTGAACCACCCGCCGACTCTCTGAATGGGCCAGCGCAGGATGGTAGCGATGGGAACATTTAGACATCCAGTTGAGATTGGCAATCCTTCGGGAACGCAGTTTGAGCTTGTGAATCCGACGGTGGATACGGGCGCGACATATAGTTTTATGCCCGCATCGTTGCTTGAACGACTGGAAGTTTAACCACACAGAGACATGACCTTCGTGCTCGCAGGCGGGGGCCGAATTGAACGTCCTATTGGAGAGGCACGCATACGAGTAGGCGGACGCCAGGCAACGACAATTGTGATCTTTGGCGACGAGGAGGCGATGCCCCTATTGGGCGCATATGCGCTTGAAGGATTAGGGCTTGCAGTTGATCCTGTGCATAGACAGCTCATCGAAATGGAAGAAGCTTATCTGCTGTGATTACATAAAAGCCGCAGATTATTACGACCCAAGGACCATAGTTCGGAGGCGAATATGACCACTGCAACGAAATCTGATGTTGGACTTATCAAGCACCTGCTGCGGCGTGCGTCCTTCGGGGCGACACCGGTCGAGCTTGACCACTACGAGGGGCTGGGCTATGAGGCTTCCATAGAGGAGCTACTACATCCGGGCGACCCGCAGAACATGCCTGACGACATTATCAAGCGATATCACACCGACATGCATGAGCTGCGCTACGGCAACTCCGCCACCGCCTACTGGCTCTATCGCATGGTGACCACGAAGGCTCCTATGGAGGAGAAGGTCGCGCTCTTCTGGCACGGCGTGTTCGCCACAGGCTACGCGAAGACTAACCAGGCGCGCTCACTCCTGAACCAGATTGACATGTTCCGCAGGCTTGGACTGGGCAAGCTGGACGACCTGCTGATCGACCTCGCCAAAGACCCGTCGATGATCATCTGGCTGGACAACCAGGAGAATCACGACGGCGCAATCAACGAGAACTGGGGCCGCGAACTGCTGGAGCTGTTCAGCATGGGCATCGGCAACTACACCGAAGACGACATCAAGGAGGCATCGCGCGCGTTCACCGGTTGGACGCTGGGCAACGCCGAATACATGGCGGTGCGTGCCTCCAAGGACTCCATCTGGCCGTATGGCAGGATCGCCTGGCACTTCAACTTCCGCGATGGCGACCACGATGGCGGCGAGAAGCACTTCCTCGGCGAGACGGGCGAATTCAACGGCGATGACATCGTGCGCATCATCTGCAAGCAGCCGGCAACGGCGCGCTTCATTGCACGACATCTCTATGACTTCTTCGTGGCGGACGAGGAGCCTGTGCCTCAGTGGCCATACACGGCACCTCGCGACCCTGAAGCGATCGATGTGCTGTCGCAGGCATACTTCGACGGCGACCATGAGATTCGCCACATGCTGCGCGTGCTCTTCAACTCTGACTTCTTCAAGGAGGCGCAGTACGCGCGGGTCAAGTGCCCGGCGGAACTGGTTGCAGGAACGATGCGGCTGAGCGGCAGCGTGACGCAACCTGATATGGGCATTCTTCCCACTTCCGATCTGGCTGGCTTCATGGGGCAAACGCTGCTCAATCCCCCGTCGGTCGAGGGCTGGCACGAGGGCACTGAGTGGATCAACAGCGGCGCGCTGGTGGAGCGCGTCAACTTCGCAGCCAAAGAGATAAGCGACATCACCGCTCCGGGAGTGCGGGTCATACTTGATCGCCTTGCGGACCAGAACGGCGGCGAATACACGGCGACCGAAATTGTGGACGCCTGCCTGGACATCATGGGCACCGCCGAGATGGACATCGAGTTGCGCGCGGCGCTCATCGCGCATGTGGGCATCAAGGGCGACATATCGCTCGCGGGACATGAGCAGGGCGACGAATCCGAGCAGCGAGTGGGCGAACTCCTTGGCCTTATCGCATCCACCACGGAGTACCAGCTAGTATAGGAAACTCAAGCGGATGGACGGAACACTTATTCGTTAAGTCCTGTCCATCCGTTTTAATTTCGCAGATAACTGACGAGGGCATTACGAATGACCACTTCCGCAGCACAGACGCTGAAGCTCGAATACGTGAAGACGATAGGCATCGTGAACAATGCTCCAGTAGGGCGCGGCTTCGCTAATCCGGTTGACCTCGCGGTACGCGCAGACGGTCGCATCTTCGTGCTGAACCGCGGCGCGCCGGTATTCACGCGCATCGGCGTCATAAACTGGGACGAGGACTATCTGTATGAGTTCTCTTCACACGGCGACGCAGAGGGGCAATTGCGACTTGCGGCAGGACTTGCGCTAAGCAATGACGGCAGCAAGGTCTATGTTTCGGACGAGTACAATCACCGCATCAGCACCTTCGACTCGGATAGCGGCGACTTCGTGAAGGCATGGGGCAGCCTCGGCAGCGAACCGGGAGAACTCAACGGTCCGACCGGCATTGCGGTTGACGCCGAGGACAACCTGTACATCACAGACCAGAACAACCATCGCGTGCAGAAACTCACGCCGGAAGGTCGCCACCTGCTCACATTCGGCAACGCAGGAAGCGGCGACGGCGAGCTGAATATGCCGTGGGGCATCTGCGTCGCGCCGGACAGCAGCGTATTCGTAGCGGACTGGCGCAACGACCGCATTCAGCAGTTCAGCGCGGAAGGCGAGTTCATCGCCACGTTCGGCGAGTCGGGCGATGGCGACGGACAGTTTACCCGTCCTGCGGGCGTGGCGGTTGACGCCGACGGCAACATCTATGTCGCGGACTGGGGCAACGAGCGCGTGCAGGTGCTGGCCGGAGACGGCAGCCACCTGATGACGCTGCGCGGCGAGGCTACGCTGTCCAAGTGGGCGTATGACTTCCTTGCGGCGAACCCGGACGAGGTGGAGACCCGCAAGATATCCGATCTTATACCGGAACTGCCGCCTCACTTCAACACGCCGCACCTTATCTCCTCGCAGATAGAGCCGTACTTCTGGGGACCCGCATCCGTGAACTTCGACAACGAGGGGCGGATGTTCGTGACCGAGTCGTCGAGGCATCGCATACAGGTGTACCAGTTGGGCTAGAGGCTCTGGCGCTCAGGGTCCAGCAGGCAGCCAGTATTGAAAGCAAAGAGGCGGGATTGTTGTCCTGCCTCTTTCATTGTCTGCGACCTACTCATCCTCGCTTCCGCTCACGCGGTACAGCTCCTTGCTGAGATCGGTCGCAATCCTGGCGTCGCGCCTGTCGAGCATGCGCAGAGTGGCGCGCGCCATCAGTTGCAGTGTTTTGTCGAGACGCACCAGCATGCGCTCCAAGCGGAACATGAACCACATGAGCAGCACTCCCGCTAGTCCTATGTTGATGAACTGAATCAGATCTGATACCAACTTTATTTCCTCCTCTCTCCTACCCTCTGACCTTCCTCCAAGAGTCAGGCATTCTCCAGCTGTCAACAGCGCGGGTTAAGCCTGTTGCAATAGCAGCACCCGCTCCATTCGCTTCCCGCCCTGCCCCACTTCTAGTGTATGGCCTTCAACGAAGAAGTCGCCGTTGATGCCCATGTCCGGGTAGCTTAGCGCGATACGGTCCGAGAGTCGCAGTTGCAGCGTCAGAAGCGTGTTGGCGTCCGAGCCGCCGGGCAGTGCTGCCTTGAGCGCAGTTCGTGGCGTGGAGCGCCTTGCCAGCCTCCGTTCGAGCGTGGCCTGTGCCTGCTGAGTTTCTCGCGTCCAACGCGCTTCGATGCTGCGAATGCGCTGGCCGTATGTAATCCCGCTGGCCGGGTTCTCTGCCGTCAGCAGCAGCGGTGCATTGAAGGTAAGCGCGTTTACGGAGCGCATCCCCAATCGCGTCAGGTATCCCGCAGTGCTTCCGAATTGGACCCGCACCAGCGTGCCCTTGCCGTTGAAGAGGCGACTAGCCGGATAGGTGACGGTAAGCTGCTCCGTGATGTCAGTGCCCGTGCCGTCAGGCTCAGTGTTTGCGGCGAAATCGGTGTTTGGCAGCGGGCTCAGATGCCCGCCGACCACATCGAAGTCCTTGCTTTCGGCTAGGAATTCACGCGCCGCGCCCGCGTCGAAGTAAGGAGTCTCGCCCAGAGTCCACACGGTGCGATGGCCGTGGTTCGTGGCGTCTCGGATTCGCATGAAGAGCTTGTTTTCGATGTTACCCACGCCATCGCTATACTCCAGGTCAGAGAAATATCCGTCTGCGCCGCCGCCCTGAGAACGCAGTACTGCCCTTGCTGTCGTATGAGGCGCTAACTCGCGGTGGCTGCGGTTCTCTATTCGCCAGAGTCCGTTTCCGTCCACATAGATGAAGCCGTCCTCCTCGTCCTGCAGATGGAGTATTTCGTCCGCTGCCTGCACCCCCCAGAGCGGAGGACTCCATAGCTGCGGCACAAGTTCCATGCCGGAATCCAGCAAGCGAGATGTGGCGTCAACGCCGGAGTAGTCCAGGATGTCGCCGAGAATCTCGTCCGAAGTCTGCGGGAATGGAGATGTTGCGTACATGTACAGGGTCACGCTTTCGAGGCGGCGCATCTCGTCGTAGACACGGAGGTGGCATTCGCCCGCTCCTGGCTGCGGGTCTATGCTATGCAGGTCGCCGTAGAAGAGCGAGACCCAGCCTCCGAACTGCTGCCACAGGTGATCTGCCGCGCCGTCGCAGTACAAGCCGTGCTGTGTCGCGGCGGTGTTGAATGTGGAGCGGGCGGTTATCATCTGTTGCCGGTCAACGAAGACGCGAATAGAGTCGCCGTGCAACTCTATCTGAATGAAGCGCCTATCGTCCGGATTCCATTGCAGCTCGGTTTCGGCAAGGAGCGTGTCGCTTTGCCGCTCCACTTTGCGAAGTTCCAGGGCAGTGCCTGTAACACGCAGGTACAGAAAATTGTCGGCGTCCGTGTAGCGCAGGGCAAGCCCGCCATGCTGAGACGCATCGCTGCCTCTAACGAATTCGCAGCCGAAAGACGCGTCGGCGAGCCCGAAGTCTATTGTTGCTATCCGTCTGCCTGAGCGTGCGCCGTCTGTCTGAGCGCCGCCGCTTGTTGCAATGCGGAAGTCCTGATTTGCGGTCGTCCAGCGATATGCCTTGCCGTACTCGGGGGAGTGGTCGGCAAGGCTCGTGCCCGGAACATCGCCGAAGTCGTCGTATGGGAACGCTGCTCGCAGCCACACCTTGCGTCCCGGTCTCACGTTGCCAGACAGTGGCGATGCGCTGTTTGGTGGGCTGTACTTGTGGTCCGAGTTCGCAAGCCGAATATCCAGCCGAGCAGGTTCCATGTATTCGGTTTCCAGGTCTCGCATGTGGCGCAGCGACAGCCCTTGCGTGGCGTGCGTTATGTCGTCATCTGCGCCTGCGAACCGCCCGTCGCCACTCCAGTCCACCATGAGTTTCCACTTGGCATCAGTCATAACTCGCAACCTCCCATCATCCGCATCCCTCACACTCTGTTGACTGCGCCTTCGACTTGCAGCGTCGCGCGCCAGGATACCGGCTCTCCCGCGCGACTGAGCATCTCGTAGGACTTTACCCAGCATTTTCCTGCATAGCGCACCTTGCCTACCGCCAAGCCCGACGGCGCGTACTCGAACTCCGTAGGCGAATCGTGGTACCGCAGCGCGCCTAGAATGGCGTCCGCGCCCAAGACCGCCGCGTCATCGAACAGTCCGTTTATGGCAAATGCTGTTGACTCCGCGCCAGGCTTGAAGCGCGCGCCGGAATCGCCGAGCGCGGTTACATCGTTGAGCGCACGCTCGCCCGGCAAACCGCGCACCTCGGTGATGTATGCCGACAGGTCGCGCATAGTGCCGCCAATGTCGGCGATGCGAAAGCGTGAACCTTTCCCATCTATGAATGCCATCCCAAACCTCCCCACATCCGCCGAACGAATCCGCATGCTCGTCCCAGAAATTCAGCCAAACAAAAAAAGGGACAGACCCGTCTGATTTGGGTCTGTCCCTTGCTGAAACAATATAGATTGTATGTTCGGCTATGTCAAGAGTTAAGGGACAACTGTATTGCTAATGTGTGATGGTGTCACATTCAACGTTGCTCTGAATGCGGATTCACCCCCATCCTAACCTTCCCCCATCGAGAGGGAAGGGACTTCTGGATGCCTACGCCCCCTTCACATTGACTATCTGGCGGAAGGTGTGGATAACTTCGACTAGGTCGTTGGACTGCTCCATCACGAGGTCAATGTCCTTGTATGCGCCCGGAAGCTCGTCGAGGAAGGCTTCGGAGCGGTTGACCTCGATGCCCGTCATCAGGCGGTCGAAGTCGTCCATGGTGAACGAGTCACGCGCCTTGCGGCGGCTCATCCTGCGGCCTGCCCCATGAGGCGCGGTGTTGAAGGACTCGGTGTTGCCCCTGCCGCGCACTACATAGCTGCGAGTTCCCATAGAGCCGGGAATCAGGCCGAGCTGCCCTTCGCGCGCCTCGATCGCACCCTTGCGTGACACCAGGATGTCCTCGCCGTAGTGGTTCTCGCGCTGCGTGAAGTTGTGGTGGCACTGGATGCGCTCGACGACCTCGAAATCGCCGCAGCGGTACTGCATCAGCCGCAAGATGCGCTCCATCATCTCCTCGCGATTCAGCAGCGCGAACTCCTGCGCCCAATCAAGGTCGGTGATGTACTCGTCGAATTCGGGCGTGCCTTCACTCAGGTATGCGAGGTCGGCATCAGACAGTTCGACGCCGTCGCGCTTCATCAGCGACTTGGCGACCTTGATGTGGTGTGTGGCGAGGCGGTTGCCGACACCGCGCGAGCCGGAGTGCAGGAACGCCCAGACGCCGTCCTCTTCGTCGAGCACAATCTCGATGAAGTGGTTGCCGGAGCCGAGCGAGCCGAGCTGCTTACGCCAGTTTCGGCTCGTCTTGTCGTAGAACTCCAGACGACCCAACTCTTCTGCTCTGGCTTCGAGGCGCTCAACGCGAGGCTTCGCGGTCTTCTTCACGCTGGCGTTGTAGCGGCCTGCACTGAGGGGTATCTGGTGCTCGATAGCCTTGCGGATGTCAGACAGGTCTTCGGGCAGGTCGGTGCGGCTCATGCTGGTCTTCGCGGCGATCATGCCGCAGCCGATGTCCACACCCACAGCAGCGGGGATGATCGCTCCCAGCGTGGGGATGCAGGAGCCCACCGTCGCGCCCATGCCGAAATGGCAGTCGGGCATGACAGCGACATGCCTGAAGATGAACGGCATGCCTGACAGGTTGTGAATCTGCTGCAGCGCCGATTCTTCGACCTGCTTCTCCGGCACCCATGAAAGCACGTTTGGGCTCAGTCTGTGTGGTGGCATTTCCGTCTCTCCAATCGTCGATGAAAAAAGAAAGTAATGTTCCATCGTAGCATAGATTCTCGACGCACATTGTTCGCGTGCGCCTACCATTATCTCAACGCCGTTACTCGTCCGGGCCCGCCGATCCGCTGTGTTATACTGGGCGGCATTATGACACTATCACCTATCGAACACTCCACAACCGTTAGACTGCTTGAACCGCCCAGCGGCAGATGCAGCGTAATTATCGACACCGACACCTGGAACGAGATCGACGACCAGTTCGCCATTATCCATGCGCTGATGTCGCCGGAGCTGCACATCGAGACGATCCAGGCGGCCGGCTTTCACGCTGCCGTACGGAACACGAACAGCTTCGAGCACGGCATGGAGCTTAGCTATGACGAGATTCAGCGCGTGCTGGAATTGTCACCCATCAGCTACGATGGGCCGGTGCTGTACGGCTCGCGGCAGACGATGACCGCCACCGGCGGCGAACCGGTGCCGAGCGACGCCGCGGACAACATCGTGAGCAGGGCAATGCAGGAACGCGATGAGACGCTGTATGTGCTGGCGCTAGGGGCGCTGACGAATGTGGCGTCTGCCATTCTGATGGAGCCACGCATCCGAGAGCGCATCTGCGTGGTTTCGCTGGGCGGCTGGCCGTATCATGTGTCCGACTTCAGGGACTTCAACTTCATACAGGACCTGAAGGCGGCGCAGACGGTCTTCGACAGCGGAGTTGCGATGGTGCATGTTACCGGATTTGGCGTGTCGGAACTGCTAAGCACAACACGCTGGGAGATGGCGCAGCATGTCAATGGGCGCGGTAGAATCGGCGACCACCTATTCCAGATTTACGAGGAGTTTGTGGAGGACTACCCTGGGCGGGGCAAACCCATCTGGGACATTGCGCCGGTCGCCTGGCTCATCAACTCGGACTGGCTGAAGACGCATATCGAAGCGGCATCTATCTTAAGCGACGATCTTCGATACATAAAGCAAGCCACCCGCCATCCGATGCGAATCGTTGACTGGCTTGACCGCAGCGCCATCTTCAGCGACTTCTTCGAGAAGCTGCACAGAAATACATGAAGAAGGGACGGCCCAGGATGTAACGAGGGGTGAATTACATCTGCCGTCCCTTGCCAGAGTATGCGATTCAGCTTTTAGCCGGCCGGAGTCGTTACCTCTCCGTAGCGCTCGCCCGTGACCATGTATATGACATTCTCAGCGATGTTCGTGGTGCGGTCTGCGATGCGCTCAAGGTTGTGCGCCGCCCATAGCAGGTATGTGGCGCGGCGAATGACGGTGGGGTCGCCCAGCATGAATGTCAGCAGTTCGCGATAGACCTGTTCATACATGGCGTCTATCTCGTCGTCGTCTCTGCGCACTTCGATCGAAGAATCCACATCGTGCTTGACAAAGGCATCGAGGCTGCGACGCAGCATGTCGGACGCCATCTCAGCCATGCGCGGTATGTCAATCAGGGGCTTCAACGGCGGCTCGTCGCCCATCATCCGGCAAATCTTGGCGATGCCCTCTGCGTAGTCGCCCATGCGCTCAAGTTCGCTGGCCAGGTGTATGACCGTGACGAGAACCCGCAGGTCGCCGGCCATAGGCTGCTGTGTGGCTATCAGGTCAATGCACTTCTCTTCTATTTCATCCTGCTTGTCGTCGATGATGTCGTCTTCACGGATGACCTCTTCCGCCATCAACAGATCGCGATTTTTCAGCGCGTCCACGGAACGTCCAATCGCCTTTTCCACCATACTCGCCATCATCAGCAGTTCGTCCTGAACCAACTGTAAGTCGCGATGATATTCTGACCTTAGCAAGATGTCGATCCTCGTGAGGAAAGGTCGTTTCCCCTAGGGCAGCTCCTAGCTGAACCGTCCAGTAATGTATGCTTCTGTCCGCTCGTCTGTGGGATTGGTGAATATCTGCTGTGTGGGGGCGAACTCTACAAGGTAGCCGCATCTGCTTTCGTCAACCATCAGGAACGCGGTATCGTCCGAGACGCGCGCAGCCTGCTGCATGTTGTGCGTTACAATGATGATAGTGTAGTTGACCTTGAGTTCGCGGATGAGTTCCTCGATGGCAAGCGTGGCGATAGGGTCGAGCGCGGATGCAGGCTCGTCCATCAGGACGACCTCAGGCTCTACTGCGATGGCGCGGGCTATGCAGAGGCGTTGCTGCTGACCGCCGGAGAGGTCCAGAGCGCTGGTATTCAGGCGGTCCTTGACCTCATCCCAGAGCGCCGCCTGCCTGAGCGACTTCTCGACAGCCTCGTCGTAGTTCCCCATGTAGCCGTTGATCTTCAGGCCAAAGGCGACATTGTCGTATATTGACTTGGGGAAGGGATTCGGCCTCTGGAACACCATGCCGATGCGAGAGCGTATCTCCGTGGGGTCAACATCGTCCCCATAGAGGTCGTAGCCCTCGAACATGACCTGTCCGCCGATCTTGGCACCCGGCACGAGGTCGTTCATCCGATTGAAGCAGCGCAGCAGTGTGCTTTTGCCGCAGCCTGACGGGCCGATGAGCGCGGTTACCTCGCGGCGCTTGATCTCCAGGTTGATGTCGCGTAACGCCATGAAATCGCCGTACTTGACGCTCACATCGTTTGAGTGTAGAACGATGTCGCCGTTGGCATTGTCGTTGGTGTTGGCGGCGTTGCTGTCGTTCACGTTATGAACCATCCGATCTCACCTGATGACGGTCTCTCAATATGATTGCCACCGCGTTCATCGTGAGCAGCACCACGAGCAGCACCACGATGGCCGCCGCCGCTATGCCGCGAAACTCATCCTGCGGGCGAGAAGTCCAATTGAATATCTGTATTGGCAGCACGGTGAACTGTTCAAGCGGATGCACAGGCACGAATGTCAGATAGACAAGCGCGCTGATCGCGATTACCGGCGCCGCTTCGCCGAGCGCGCGGGACATTGCAAGTATCGTGCCCGTCAGGATGCCCGGCAACGCCTGCGGAAGCACGATGCCCTTTACGACCTGCCACTTCTCCGCGCCGAGCGCGTAGCCTGCTTGCCTGTATGTGTCGGGGACAGCGCGAATTGCTTCGCGCGAGGCTAATATCACGATGGGCATCACGAGGAGCGCCATCGTCATCGCGCCTGCCAGCAGCACACGCTCGCCCTGCAACATCCATTGCACGAAGAGTGACAGCCCGAGCAGTCCATAGACGATAGAAGGGACACCCGCAAGGTTGGAGAGGTTGATCTCGATGAATGCCGTCAGGCGGCTCGGCACAGCGTACTCTTCAAGGTAGATAGCTGCGCCCACGCCTATGGGAATGGCGAACATCCCCGTCAGGCCCATCAGCCATACGCTGCCCCAAAGGGCGGATTTGAGTCCGGCTTCTTCAGGATGGCGGGACGGGTATGAGTTGAGGAAGTTCCAGTTGAGCCAGGGCGCTCCCTCAGCGATGACCTGTGCGAGAAGCACCAACAGACCCACAATGCCGACCATCGTGGCGAGCAGGAACAGGACATATATGACGCTGCCCATCTTCTTTCGCATAGACAGTCGCGGCCTGAACATGGCTGTGGTTTGCTGCATTAGTATTTCTCCCGCCAGCGCCTGACGACGAAGTAGCCGAGCAGATTCATAGCCAGCGTAATCAAGAACAGAAGCAGACCGACAGCGAAGATGGTGTTGTATTCAAGCGAGCCGTGCGGAGTTTCACCGAGGCTGAGCTGCACGATGAACGCGGTCATCGTCTGGATGCTTTCGAGCGGGTTAATCGTGAGATTCGGCGTCGCTCCCGCAGCGATAGTCACGAGCATCGTCTCGCCGATGGCGCGCGAAATCGCGATGATAAAGGACGCCACGATGCCTGAGAGCGCGGCGGGCACCACCACACGCAGGCTTGTTTCCACGCGAGTAGCGCCAAGCGCGTATGCGGCGTTTCGCAGCGAGTTGGGCACCGAGTTCATGGCGTCCTCGCTCAGCGACGAGACCATTGGAATTATCATCACTCCCATCACGATTCCTGCGCTGAGCGCATTGAAGACCAGCATCTCAGGGAAAAGGACCTTCAGCAGCGGCGTAACGAATGTGAGGGCGAAGTAGCCGTAAACGACTGTCGGAATGCCCGCCAGTATCTCAAGGACGGGCTTGACGACGCGGCGCACCTTGTTGGGCGCGTATTCGGACAGGAAGATAGCTGCCGCAAGTCCGATTGGGAGCGCGACCATTGCCGCGATTGCAGCTATGAGCAAGGTACCGCCGACCAGTGGCAGAACTCCGTAGGCTCGCGGCTTGAGAATCGGGGTCCAGCGTGTGCCGGTGAGGAACTCCCAAGGCGAGACTTCGAAGAAGAAGCCGAACGCCTGCGATACCAGCGTGAAGATGATGCCCAAGGTCGTGAGGATGGATATGAGCGCGCAGCCAAAGAACAGCCAGCGAACTATCCTGCCCTCTAAGGATACGCCTCCTCGCCGCCGCATGCGCGGCACCGTATAGCGTGACGGGGAGGTAGCTTCCAGACGTTCTTGGGGCTGCGGTATCGTGCTTTCCATACCCGTACTACGCTACTTGCCCATGATTAAGTCGCCGTGAACGGATTGTTAACAGTCCGTTAATGAAGGGGCATCAGTGTCGCAGCACCGTGAAGCTGAATGTACTGCCCCTGCCCTCTTCGCTCTCCACGCTGACCTCGCCGCCGTGTGCTTGCACTATCTGCTGCACTATCGCAAGCCCAAGCCCGCTGCCCCCGTCCCGCCGCGCGCGGTCAACCTTGTAGAAACGCTCGAATACATGGGGCAGGTGCTCCCGCGGAATTCCCGCTCCGGTATCCCGCACAAAGACCCTGTGAATACCCTCTCCGCCTACGACGGACACATCAACATCGCCCGCCTCTGTGTTCTTCACGGCGTTGTCCAGCAGATTCACCAGCACCTGCCGCAGCTTGCCACGGTCACCGAGAGCGATCGCCGGGAACGATGGCAGACATGTGCGAAACTCCACTCCTTCTACGCTGTTGCCGTAATCTGAAGTCACCTCGGAAACCAGCTCGGACAGGTCCAGCGGCGTCAGACTCGGCAACTGCTGCCCGCTCTCTAGGCGCGACAACTCAAGCAGGTCCTCGACCATCGCGTTCATGCGATCAACTTCGCGATTCATACGCTGCAGAAAGTTGCGAGCGGTCCTGTCGTCGTCAAGCGCGCCCTCCTCCAGCGTCTCCACCATAACTTTCACTGATGCCAGGGGGCTGCGAAGTTCATGAGACACATTGGTAACGAACTCGCGCAGGGTGGTTTCCACCTGCCGATCGGCCGTCAGGTCGTGCAGCGTCAGCAGGATGCTGTTCGTGCCGCCGCCGAGCGGTGTGGCTATGGCGTTCAGGAAGCGACGTTGAGGCAAGAGCTCTACTTCAGCCTGGCGCAATACCCCGGAACTCAGGGACAGCGCTGCGACCTGCTGAATCTCGTAGTCACGCAGCGCCTCCACCAGTCGCGCGCCGACCGCGTCTCTCGCACTGATGTCAAGAAGCCATTCGGCCGCGCTGTTCATCAGCGTTATCCGCCCGTCAGCCTCTATCACGACTACGCCGTCCTCCATTGTGTCCAGCATCGCCGTCAACTTGCTGCTTTCAGCCGACATGTCGCTCAGCATGCCGCGTATGGTTTCGGCCATGCTGTTGAACGCCACCGCGAGTTCCTGTGTCTCGTCCGTAGATGAAGATCCCACACGATGCTCCAGGTCACCCTGCGCGAACCGGTTCGCACCCTCAGCGACCGCGCGAACGGAGCGCGAGGTATGGCGAAACAGGAAGTATCCGACGGCGACGGACAGCAGACCCACCACGATGGCGGCTACCGCAATGCTTACAATAATCCGGTAGATGTCCGGCTGCACCCGCGACGAAGGCACGGCGATGCGCGCCGCGCCGACAACGCCTTCTGAGGTCAAAATTGGCACGACGGCGTACAAGACTTCTTCGGAGAAGTTACCGTCAAGGGGTGAGCCCACGCCCACGCTGCCCGCGCTGGATTGCGAGAGCACGGCGCGTACTTCGCTGCGCCCAAGTTGCGAGGGTAGCTGAGAAGGCGACTGGACGCTGTCAGCGATGACGCCACCATCGACACCGATGAGCGTGACTCGCGCACTGGCGATCTGACTGAATGTCGATATGAGCGTCTGCTTATCCGTCTCGCCCTGTTCGGCATCGGCAAACGCAATCGCCACCTGCTCACTCACGAGGCGCGCCTGCCTGTCCAGGCTGTTCTGCAGGTTGGTGACGTAGGTATCGCGCACGAAGCCCACGAGATACAGGCTGACAAGGCCCAGGCTCGCGAAAATCAGCGCGGTATATGCCAGAGCGATGCGCCAGTGGAGCGAGCGGGGCAACCTCATCATCACATCAGTCCCTCTACTGCCGGGAGAGGGCCGGGGCGGGAGCCAGGTCCATCATCATCCGTCGAAGCGGTAGCCTACGCCACGAATCGTAACGATTCTGACGGGCTTGCTTGGTTCAGGCTCGATCTTTTCGCGCAGCCAGCGGACATGCACATCCACGGTGCGGCTGTCGCCGTAATAGTCGTGCCCCCAGAGACGTTCGAGGATCTGGTCGCGGGTAAAGGCGCGCCCGCGGTTCTTGGCGAGCAGCGCAAGCAGGTCGAACTCTCGCGGCTTGAGCTCCAGCCGCACACCGCCTCGGCGCACCATGTGGCTAGTGCTGTCGATCTCGAGGTCGCCTGTGTGCATGATGTCCACCTCGCCGGCGTCGCCGTCTGCAGAAGTGGAGCGGGCTGAGCGGCGCAGCATGTTGCGAACCCGCGCCATCAACTCGCGTATGCTGAAAGGCTTGGTGACATAGTCGTCGGCGCCTAGTTCCAGTCCGACAACACGGTCTATTTCCTCGCCACGCGCAGTGAGCATAAGGATTGGCACCTCGCTCTCACGCCTAAGGATGCGGCACACTTCGAAGCCGTCAAGCTGGGGCAGCATCACATCCAGAATGACAAGCTCGGGGCGCTTGGAACGCGCCGAGTTCAGTGCTTGTTCGCCGTCAATTGCCGTCTCCACGGCATAGCCCTCACGCTCCAGATTGTACCGCAGCGCTTCCAGCAGATTCTCTTCGTCTTCGACAACAAGCACAGTAGTCATGGTGTCAGTATGTCAGCATTTCTGCATTTCAGTCAACAACCGTCCGAACTCTCTATGCTACTATTCATGCTGCCGGCGGCTGAGTCCCGACAATCTAACGCTTGCCCTAGAGCTGGCCTGCGAGACGATGTTCCAGGTCCACCCCTGCCGCAAGCGGCATGTCCATTCCTTCAAGAATGGCTCTTCTGGTGAGGGCGAGTGTCTTCGGATTAATATCTGCCAGCCGCTGCGCGACTTCCTCGGCTTCTGACATCAGGTCATCAGCTTGCACGACGCTATGCGCTAGTCCCATGCGCCTTGCTTCCTCAGCGCCGACACGCCTGTTGGACAGAATCATTTCCAGCGCCCTGCTCGCGCCCACTACGCGGCGCAGCGTCTGCGTACCGCCTGCCGCCGGAATCATGCCAAGCGCAACCTCAGGCATTGCGAACTGCGCGTCATCGGCGGCTATGCGGATGTCACACAGGCAGGCAATCTCCACGCCGGAACCGATAACATAGCCGCGCATCGCCGCAATCAGAGGCTTACCAAGCGACAGAAAGAGTCCCCAGATGTCGCGCTCCCAGCGCACCTGTCGCGCGATTGCCAGTGATGGCGCAGTGCCGAACTCCGTCAGGTCGGCGCCCGCGCAGAACGCGCGCTCACCTGCGCCGCTTATCACCGCCGCACGCACCTCCGGGTCGTCGCGCACCGCCTCCAGCGTGATGAAAAGCTCATCGCGCATCTGCACATTATAAGCGTTCATCACCCTGGGGCGGTTCAGCACAATGTGCGCCACCGCTCCGCTCTTGCTGTACAACACCACAGGCTCTACCATGCCCCTAATTTAACATGGATGGACAGGATATACAGGATGGGGCGAGAAAAATCCCGTCCATCCCGTATATCTATGTAAAGTAAGTCGGGAGGACAACATGAACATCGGCTTCATCGGACTTGGCAACATGGGCGGCGGCATGGCGGCGAATGTACTCCGCGCCGGACACGATCTCACGGTGCATGACCTGCGACGCGAGGCGGCAACACCGTTGCTGGAGAACGGCGCGTCATGGGCAGACACGCCCGCAGAGGTAGCCGCTGCCAGCGAAGTAGTGCTCACATCGCTGCCGGGACCGCGAGAAGTCGAGGCAATCGCCCTCGGTGATAGCGGCGTCCTTGAAGGCAGCACGAGCGGCAAGGTCTATATAGACCTTAGCACCAGCTCGCCCACGCTCATCCGTAGTATCGCCGAGGATTTCGCGGCGAAAGGCGTGAGCGTGCTGGATGCGCCGGTTAGCGGCGGTCCGGTGGGGGCTCGCACGGGCAGGCTTGCGGTCATGGTCGGCGGCGACCGAGAGGTGTACGAGCGAGTAAAGCCCGCGCTAGACGCCATCGGCGACAAGGTGAGCTACATCGGACCAGTCGGCTCCGGCAGCATCGCAAAGCTGATGCACAACTGCATCGGCTACGGCTTGCAGACCATCGTCGCCGAGTGCCTCACGCTCGGAGTCAAGGCGGGCGTGGACCCTGAACCGCTATTCGAGGCAATCTCCAATGGCTCGGTAGGGCGAGGAAGCTCGTTCGCCAACACTTACCCGAACACATTCCTAGCGGGTAACTTCGACCCGCCTAGCTTCGCGCTGCGGCTGGCCCACAAGGATGTCAGCCTCGCGCTGGAACTCGCCCGCGAGTACGGAGTGCCTATGAGCGTGGGCAATATCGCACACCAGGAGCTGACTTCCGCGCTGAACCGAGGTTGGGCAGACCTGGACTCTCGCGTGGCGATGAAGCTGCAGGAAGAGCGTGCGGGCAACGTCGAAGTGCGGATAGAAAAGGCGGATGCGGACGCGCTGGAGGCGTAGTGTCTATTTCAGAGAATTCGACGCGAAACGAAATGGAAATGAACGCGAAATGAAATGGAAATGAAATTGCCAGAAACGTATATTTCAGCTACGAAATTGCGAATTGACCCAGAAATGAAATCTAGAAATGGCTGATACTTCCCCCGCCTCAGACCTCGACATCGCCGCGCTTGAAGGCGCACTCGCGCGCCGCGTCATCGGACGCCGCATCCATCACTACGACTTGATTGGCTCCACTATGGATGAGGCGCGTAGGCTCGCGGCAGAGGGCGCAGCGGAAGGCACCGTTGTGATCGCTGAGGAGCAGACCGCGGGCAGAGGACGCTTCGATCGCCCATGGGTGTCTCCACGCGGTGAGAACCTATCGTTCTCCGTTATCCTGACTCCGCCGGCAAGCCTGCTTCCGTACATGAATATGGCGGCGACCCTGGCAGTGGCCCGCACGGTAGCCGATTGTGGGGACCTAATGCCCACGATCAAGTGGCCCAACGATGTACGCGTGGGCGGGCTAAAGATATCGGGCATACTCATAGAGACAGCGATCGAGAGCGAGGATACGGTGTTCGCCAATGTCGGCATTGGCGTGAATGTGAACTTCGATCCATCGCTCTACGCCGAGATTGCGGACATCTCCACAAGCCTGTACCGCGAGACTGGGCAGCGCCGCAACCGCACTCCGGTGCTTCACACGCTGCTGGAGCAGTTTGACGACGCATACGCAGCGGTGTGCGCGGGCAAGTCCTTAACCGCCGATTGGTCGGCGATGCTCGACACGCTGGGCCGCACGGTCAACCTGCGCTCGCAGCACGAGACCATCCAAGGCGTCGCCGAGTCCGTTGACGAACGAGGCAACCTGCTGGTGCGCCTGTCAGACGGTAGCCTGTACACGGCGACTGCGGGCGAAGTTACATCGCAGGTTTGAGCGATTGTCGCTGTCAGATGATATGCTAGTAGAGGTTGGATTCTGTGCATCCGTCCATACGAGTGGATTGGCGCTCATCCCGCTTCAGGAGGCCCTACGATGAAACTCCACATCAAGAATTTCCGTTCCATAAAGCAGTTGGATTTGGAAATCGCGCCTATAACCGTGCTCTACGGTCATAATGGCACGGGTAAGTCGAGTGCGCTCTACGCGCCCCTGACGATGAAGAACATCGTCACCAACCCCAATCAGCATGTTCAGGAGTTCTTCAACTACGTCTTTGCCAGTCTGGGAACTTTCCAAGAGGTCGTGTTCGATCACGATACAAACAGTCAATTGGAACTCGGAATATCTTTGCAAGCTTTCTTTAGAAGCCCAAACCCGGAGGACTACATCCCAGACGCTTTTGAGGTCAACTACAATGTTACATTTCTAAACGACAATTCTGGTTCTCTAGAACTCAGAATTTCCGGGTATGATGAAATAGCTGACCGCGAATACCAGATGATGAACCTGAAAAGGATAGTTGCTTTTCCTGAGAGAGAGAAAAGCGCTACGTTACTAAGGCTAGGCCAGACTGACAGAATATTCGAATGGAGTGGCACTAGCATAAATGAAATAACATTAAGCTCTGTGGATGGACTGCCTGACGACAGACTACAGAGTGTATCCGGCGAAACAAAGGAAATGATCGATTCTCCTTTAGAAATTCTGCGGCGAGTTAGTTTTGTTCCTTTGGGAAGGGGTTTCTTCCATCCGTCGTACTCCTTGCAGGAAGTATCTCCGATGATCGCAACAGAGCAAGAAGTCACAAGTATGCTGGCTGGTGATGAGTATCTCGAATATAAAATCAGTCGATTTATGGAACAGATACTAAACAGGGACTTTCGAGTACGAAACCGCATAGGCTCTAATAACTTTTCTCTAAACAGCGTAGATAGGCGTACTGGAATGGGCGCGTCGCTGGTAAATGAAGGGTTTGGAGTCAATCAATTGGTGTTCATGTTTGCAAAAACGTTGCATCCAGACGCCGGTATCGTGTGCATCGAAGAGCCTGAGATTCACCTCCACCCCTCCGCGATACGACGCCTGGCGCGAGCTTTGGCAGATATAGTCCGCGAAGAACCCTCAAAGCATCTGATAATCTCCACACATAGCAAGCAGTTCATAATGTCACTTCTGGCGCTTGTTGCCGAAGGAACGCATTCGCCGAACGATTTGGCAGTCTATCTGGTTACCAAAGATGAAAAGGCGTCCGAGTTCCACCGTCAGCAGGTGAACGAAAAGGGGCAGATTGAGGGCGGGTTTGCCAGCTTCATAGAGGGCGAGCTTGAAGATATGAAAGCATTTCTTGGAGTATAGGTGTTGGCTCATCCTCCTGCGAAGATGCTGGTGATAAATGAGTGGCTGTTTCATGATGCTACAGGCGAGAACGGTCAATCCGCACAACGAGAAACCGAGCATTTTCTCAGGCAGCTCGCACAAAGCGAGGATAAGTTTGCCGTTCTGTGGGGCAGCCCGTGGATAGAAAAGTCCTATGACCTAATGACTCACAACGACATTGGCGTAGAATCGTTGAGTATCCTCATACAGAGTTTGATTTGGACACTAGACAAATGCTTAGTATTGCAACCTGAATTCATTGAAGCCACCGAAATCCCCCAAAACGCTATCGCTGCCGCGCCCGAAGAGGATATCTATCTGATCCAAACCTACTTTGCGGCAAACGCAGACCTGCTGATTACCACCGATGAAGGCTTGTATGACGCCTTTGAAGCTCGCCAAGATGTTGAAGTCATCTACCGAGATACCTTCCTCAACGACTACCTGAATTCATAAGAGAACTCCACTTTTCCCTATTCTAGGAGGACGAAAATTGCTTGAAAAACTAAGTCTTGACGGCAAGACGGTCGTCATAACCGGCGGCGGCACTGGGTTAGGACGCGAAATGTCCGTTGCGATGGCAAAGGCGGGCGCGGACATGGTGATTGCGTCTCGCCGCATGGGGCCAATCGAGGAGACCGCCGAGGCCGTGCGCGAACAGGGCAGGCGCGCCATCGCCGTGTCGACCGATGTTACCGATTCCGGGCAAGTCAACCGCCTCATCGAGCGCGCTATCGACGAGTTCGGCAAGGTCGATGTGCTGTTCAACAACGCTGGCATCGTGCGCGGGCAGGGTTCCATTCCCATCTGGGACATCTCAGATGAGGACTGGCGCATCGGCATCGACACGAACCTGACTGGCGCATTCTACTGCTCTCGCGCAGTCGCGAAGCACATGATCGAGCGCGGCGGCGGCAAGATTGTGAATGTGTCGTCCGGCTTCGGATTCCGCGGCGGGCGCGACAACTATATGTACACCTGCGGCAAGGGCGGTATCGTGCAACTCACGCGCACCATCACCACGAGCATGAGCCGCTACGGTATCACCTGCACTTGCATCGTGCCGGGATTCATCCCGACCGAGGGCACTGCTGAATCGAACGACACGCTACCGCGAGGTGGCTTTATTCCGATGGGACGCGTCGGCATGCCCCACGAGATGGGACCGCTCGCCGTGTACCTGGCCTCGGACGCTTCCGACTACATGAACGGTGAGATGTTTGCCATAGACGGAGGCGGTCTGGCGGGCGGGTACGCTCCGACCGGCTATGCCCCCGAAATCCCGCTTGAAGTTTAGTTAACAGTCATCATTGGCGCGCTCACAGGCGAGAGTCTTTCTGAGCGTAGAAAATGCCTCTGGCATCTGAATGCTGTTAACTGACGACTCTAAGGAGAAAGAAATGCCCATACCGGAAGAATGGAACCTGAGCGGCAAGTCCGCAATCATCACAGCGGACAGGCGAGGCTGGACGCCATTCCTTGCTGCTGCGCTTGCTGAGGCGGGCGCGGATGTCGCAATCGCAGGCTCGGTGCGCTCGGACGCCGCGGACGCTGCCAAGGCGGTGGAGGAACAGGGACGCCGTGCTATCAACATCAACACCGATATTATGAATGCCGACGATGTGGAAGCTATGACGCAGCGGGTAGTAGACGAGTTCGGCAAGATCGACATACTCGTCAACAACGCATGCGCGGAGTTCGGCAAGCCCTTCGAGGATGTACTCGAGTCCGAGTGGCAGACGCTGATGGACTTCAATGTGAAATCCATGTACCTCTGCAGCCAGGCGGCCGGCAAGCGAATGCTGGCGCAGGAGAGCGGACACATCGTGAACATCGGCTCAGGGCTTGCGGTGCGCGGCCTGTGGAACTCAGTAGCCGCGTGTGCGGCAGCGGGCGCGGTGCATCAGATGACGACAGCGCTTGCACTCGAATGGTCCCGGCGCGGCATTCGCGTCAACGGCATCGGCGCCGGCTGGATAACGACCGAGGAGCCCACCGAAGAATCACAGCGAGAACTGCTTGTGCGCTACCTGCCTTCTCGCCGTAAGGGCCACCCGACCGATCTGTGCGGATTGCTGGTCTATCTGGCATCGGACGCCTGCGACTTCGTCACGGGACAGACGATCTTCATAGACGGCGGCGCGCTGGCGCACGCGTAGCATCGTTGTGGAACTCGACATCCGGGTGCAGCCCCGCGCAAGCCGCAACGCCGTTGAGATTGACGGCGACCGCCCGGATGTGAAGCCCTCGGACATGAAGATTACCGTGCGCGTTACGGCAGCCCCGGAATCGGGCAAGGCGAACGACGCGGTGGTGGCGCTGCTGGCGAAACGGCTTGGCGTTCCGAAGCGCAGCATTCAGATTGTGCGTGGCCACAGGTCACGAGTGAAGCGCATCAGCATCGACGGAATATCGTCAAAGGAGTCACTTCGCAGACTATACACATGATTAAGATGATTGTGTATAATCGAACTACCAAAGTTTTGCAAAGTGAGACGGTATGACGACTGAAACGCAGCACGGGCAGCAGATTGACGCAGTTGAGGTCTGGCGGTCCATTGGCAGGCTCGAAGGTCACCAGCAGCAAACGAATGAAAGGCTCGACCGGATTGAAGCTAGGCTTGATCGCCTGTTCTACCTGATTCTTGGCATCGGCGGTGCAGCAATCGTGTCAATTTGGGCAAGCAATCTGTTCGGCGGTTAAGGCTGAGTAGAGGAAAATTTCAGCAGAAGCAAAAGAGCTAGATCAGGCTGAGCAGTATGCGTTGAATGACCATCAGCACAATAAGAGCTATCATCGGCGACAGGTCAAGCATCCCCATAGACGGCAGCACGCGGCGGATTGGCGCGAGGATAGGCTCGGTTATTCCAAAGATCAGCACGACAATGGGATTCTGCGGCGACAGGTTAATCCACGAAAGAATAACGCGCCCCAGTATCGCCGCCCAAAGCACGTAGAACAGTATATTTATGAACGTACCCAGATACTGCGTCATTACTTCTTCCCCAACTCTACCGACTTGTTGTAAGCAGCGATAACGCCGTCCAGCACGGCAGCACGGAATCCTTCGCTTTCCATAGCCCGCAGCGCTGCTATTGTAGTGCCGCCCGGCGAAGTGACCATGTCCTTTAGTTCCGCAGGATGCATCCCGGATTCCTGCACGAGCTGGGTGCTGCCCAGGACTGTCTGCAATGCAAGCCTGCGCGCCATGTCTCGCGCCATCCCCAGATAGACTCCCGCGTCAATGAGCGCCTCTATGAAAAGGAACACATACGCCGGTCCGCTCGCGCTGAGTGCAGTGGACATGTCGATCAGCTTCTCGTCGGGCACATAAACCTCATCGCCGAGGGTCTGCAGAATCTGTCCTACGATTTGGCGCATCGCGCCGGGAACCGCGGCTGTCGCCGTCCAAACGCTCATACCCGCGCCAATCTGCGCCGGCGTATTGGGCATGATGCGCACGACTGAGTCTTGCTGCAGCCCATTCACCAGCGTATCAATGGTAGCACCGGCCACAATCGAGGCGACCGTCTGCTGTGGACTCAGACTTTCGCTCAAGCCGGGCATCACTTCAGGCAACGATTGAGGCTTAACGGCGAGGATCACGAGATCTGCGCCTCTGATGGCATACCCGTTGTCGGCAAATGCCTGCAGCCCGTGCGTCTTCGCGAGCTGTTCACGCCGCTCGTTCACGGGTTCGCCAACGCTGACATCTTCCGGCGGTGTCAGATGTGACGCAAGCACCCCTCCAATTATCGCCTCCGCCATCACCCCGCCACCGATAAACGCTAGTCTCATATCATTCTCTTTCGGGCCTGCTATGGCAGCTTGCTATCGCTTGCGAGCGACACGGCAACGCGAATGGACTCCAGCATGCTCTCCGCGTCCGCGATGCCCTTGCCCGCGATGTCGAACGCGGTGCCATGGTCAACGGATGTGCGTATGAACGGCAGGCCTAGGTTCACGCTAATGCTCTTGGCGAAGTCGTGGACCTTGATGGGGATGTGCCCCTGGTCGTGGTACATGGCGAGCACGGCGTCATACTTGCCGTCGATCGCCTGCGGGAACACGCTGTCGGCAGGCACGGGTCCTGTGGCGTCAATGCCCTCGGCGCGCGCCGCCTCCACAGCGGGTGTAATCTGCAGAGCTTCTTCGTCGCCGAGCAGGCCGCCGTCGCTGGAGTGTGGGTTCAGTGCTGCTACTCCGATGCGCGGCTCCGGGAAGCCCCATCTCTTGAAGCACTCGTCAGTGAGGCGCAGTTTCGCCAGCACGTTTTCCTTAGTTACATAGTCGCAGGCGATGCGAAGTGAGCGATGGGTCGTCAGATGCACCACTCGCAGCGTGTTCGCTGTGAGCATCGTCGCCACTTCCTTCGCACCGGTCTGGCTCTGGAATATCTCCATATGCCCGATGTCGGAATAGCCAGCGAGACTGCACGCCTCCTTGTTAATGGGGGCAGTTGCTATCGCCTGAACGGCGCCGCTGCTTGCAAGTTCGCCGGCCCTGAGAATCCACTCTACCGACGCCTTTCCCGCAACCGAAGACATCTTGCCGTACTCGATCTCCGAGTAGTCGAGGTTTTCGAGATCCAGCACATCGATGTTTCCGTGCTCGCCCACGACATCGTCAACCGAGTGCGCGATCTTCGCCGTGCCGGACGCGCCAATCAGTTCGAGGGCCGCGTTCATTGCAGCGGCGCTGCCTACCACGAAGGGGCGCGTCTTCTCATACACCCACTCGTCCTGGAGCGCCTTCGCGGTTACCTCAGCGCCGATGCCCGCCGCATCGCCCATCGTGATCGCAAGCAGTGGTCGTTCGCTCATATCAGTACCTCTTTGAATCTCAAATGTATGAACAGGATCCGCAAAATTTTCATCCTGTACATATCTGTTTGACTAAACTTTTACGATATTCATTATACCCTATCGGTTGGAGGTGAGGAGATGTGCGGAGGAGTACGCCAAGGAGTAGCGACTACGGCCGACACGATTGCAACAACTGGGCGAAGGTGCTTCGACCTTGCGTGGTGTGGATAGATTGCAGGTCAAGAGGTATGCTAGTAGCATGAGTTCAGACCCGATCCCAGACGACCTGTGTATATCATCGCAGTTGCATTAGGATGGCAGAACATGTCAACTCAGAGTAAGTCCTCAGATTCTGTGGATGTGCCAAACCAGCACCAACAGTCCATTGAGGACGAATTAGACATTGCCACCGCTAGCAAAAGGCTTGCGGAGATTGAACGCGGTCCCGACCTACTCGTCAGGGGAGAGGCACTAGAGGAAGAGCTTGCTGATATTCTGTCAGAGTAGAAGGAATAACTTCCATTCATGACGCAGAGGCAAGGTGGTTCACCCGGCTTAGCGTACACAAGGGCTACGCTAAGAGGTCTATGGAGAGAAGTCTATCGAAGGCTTCGAAACTGACGACCAGCGCATGAATCTCATATTAACAATGCGAAACAAAGAGGGGCAGGCATTCAATCCTGCCCCTCTCTTTGTCCTGTCTATTGCTTAACTCACTGCGCTACTCGCACTTGGTGTAGCCGCATTCGAGGCAGCGGATGCAGCCTTCCTGATGTATGACGCGCCCCTGGCACTTGGGGCAGCCTCCGCTGAGCGGCACGCCCGGAATGTAGTCCAAGCTAGATTCTGAGAACTTCGGTGTCGTGAACAGGCCCAACTGAGCCGCGCCGTCACTATTCGCGCTTGACATGCCGGGATTGTGCGGCCCGTTGAGATGGCGCCTGAGCACGTGTGCCACGCCGTCCTCAGCAGAGCGTATCAGCACTCCGCTGTCCCATACCGGCTCGGATGTGATGCCGCTCAGATGGTATATTATCGCGTTCGGGTCAACTCCAGAGCGCAGGCATAGCGACACCAGGCGCGACAGTCCCTCAAGGTGCGCGGGTTCGCTGCCGCCTGCCTTGCCGATTGCTGTGAATAACTCGAAGGGCTTATTGTCGTCATCGAAGTTCACGGTTACATACATCGTTCCATGTCCCGTGCGCACGCGCTCCGTTATGCCGAGCACAGAGGCGGGACGTTCCCGGGGAACCAGGAACCCGTTCTTGTCCTTGTTCAGCTCTTCCTCTGCAGTGTCCTTGCCCGTCTCCAGCACCTGCATCGACTTGGAGCCGTCCCGATAGACCGTAACGGCCTTGCAGTCTGTCTCCCACGCCAGCCTGTATGCGTTTTCCACATCCTCGACCGTCGCGCTGTTGGGCAGGTTGATGGTCTTGGACACGGAGTTGGTGACATACTTCTGCCACGCTGCCTGCATCCGTACATGCGCCTCAGGGCTGATGAGCATGGAAGTGCGGAAGTGTGCCGGGTCTATGCCGTTTTCGGTGAAAATGCGCTCGGTGTCGTCGGGGTCTTCAGCGAGTTGCTCAAGAACGGCGCGCACCTGCTCTTCATCGGCAAGCCGCTCGCGCAGCGCCTCCCAGACCGACTTGGGGGCGTCCAGCAGACGCTCGCCTGCCTCGCCCGTACCATCGGTGCCCTTCCACAGCACATTCGACCACCATGCGTTCGCGAAGTGCGGCTCGATTCCGGAAGAGCAGTCTGCAAGGCGGCTTATCGTGCCTGTCGGCGCGATTGTGATTACACTGGAATTGCGCACCGGCGGCATGCCGCGCGTCTTGAGTGCAGAGCCTTCGAACTCGGGGAACGGCCCACGCTCGGATGCGAGGTGCGCCGACTCGTCCCACGCGGTGCTGTATATGAAACCTGCCACTTCCTCGGTAAGCTCCAATGCGCGCGGCGAGTCGTAGGGAATGCCCATGCGGATGAGGGCATCGGCCCAGCCCATTACGCCCAGTCCTATGCGGCGCGTGGCGAGATTCACATCGCGCAGCTTCTGCATCGGGAACTGGTTCACCTCGATTACATCGTCGAGGAAGCGCACCGCCGTCCGCACCGTGTCGCCGAGACTTTCATAGTCGAAGCCTTGAACGCCCACATGCTTGTCGAGGTTGATGGAACCCAGGCAGCAGTTGCCGTAGTTCTCGAGGAACTCTTCACCACAGGGGTTGCTTGTCTGGATGTCGCCCATCTGCGGGTTGGGTTGCGTGTCCCACACGCGGTCCATGAAGACCACTCCCGGGTCTCCCGTCTTCCATGCGGATTCGCAGATTTCGCGCCACAGGTCTCGCGCCCGAACCGTGCCGGCAGCCTCGTCCACGGGACCGCCGCCGGTGTCGCGCGGGTTGTAGAAGGTCCAATCCTCGTCGTTGTCCACGGCGCGCATGAAGTCGTCGGTGATCTGCACCGAGATATTGAAGTTCTGCAGCGTGTCGTCGTTGTCTTTGCAGTGTATGAACTCCTGCACATCCGGGTGGGTGATGTTCAACTGCCCCATGTGCGCGCCGAGACGGAACGCGCCCTGTGTCAGGGTTGCACCCACTGACGAGTATAGTTTCATCACGGCAATGGGCCCGCACGCCTCGCCGTGCGTCGTGGCGATACGGTCGCGTCTGGGACGCAGACGCGAGAAGCCGAAGCCTATGCCGCCGCCCCACTTCTCTATCATTGCGGCGTCGCTCGCCACCTGCATGATGGAGTTCATGTTGTCTTCGGGCGATACGACGAAGCAGGCGGACAGGCAGCCCCTGCCACCGGTGCCCGCGTTGACCAGCGTGGGCGAGTTCGGCAGAAACTTGAGCGACGTCATCAGGTCGTAGAAACGCCCCGCCCATATCTGCCGCACTTCCGGCTTTTCGCCCTGTGCCACGGCGTTCGAGACGCGGTGGAACAGCCCGTCGGGGTCTTCGACAGGCTCGCCATCGTCGCTCTTCATCAGGTAGCGCTGCGCCAGTATGATGCGCGCGTTCTCCGATAGGATCGCGCTTGCCGACGATGTGCCGTTGCCGTTCGTCGAGCCGTTAGCGATTTCCGAGTCGTGCGGTGGCTCGGCGACCATGACATTCAGTTGTGCCAGCACCTCGTTGAGGCGCTCTTCGGCAACACCGTGCGCCACGAGCGCCTGCCTCAGATCGGCTTCACGCGCCGATTGAGACGAATATCCCCCCTCAGAACCGTTTGAATTACGTTCCTTTAACACAGCCCATCTTCCTTATTAGTTCATCAAATCCAGAAAGTTGATCATTTGCCTTTGCGAAGAGCCATAGGTGGCTGAAACTCTTCACAGCATGAATCCGTATCTGCCCTTCTTACGTACCAATATTAGCACAAATTAACAAAACATAAAGTCTAATTCGGGTCAGTTTTTCGGGAATTTCGAGCGTCTTCCAACGAGTGCCCGGCAGAGCGGGCGTTAGGCAGACGGCTCGGTTCGCTCCTGCGGATGCTGGTCCGCGGGTGAGCATGGTGGCGCGCTGATATCGCCGTCGAGCAGTGCCAGCTGGTTGATGTCGGAGTGACCGTTGCTGGAACCGCCCGGCTCAAGCAAAGTATCAATCTCAGTCTTGAAGCTCTCGATGTCACTGAAATCGAGATAGACGCTGGCGAAACGGATATAAGCCACCTGGTCCAGGTCTGACAATCTGCTCATGACCATCTCGCCTATGACCTGAGAATCGAATTCAGCCTTGCCTTGCTCGGACAGGTTCGCCTCAATGTCGTCGATCATCCTGTCTATTCTGGCGATGGCAAGTGGACGCTTGGCGCAAGCCTTGGTCAGGCTCGACCAGAGCTTGCCGCGACTGAACTCCTCGCGCCTACCGTCCCGCTTGACCACCATCATCGCCTTCATCTGAGCACGCTCGTAGGTGGTGAATCGCCTGCCGCAAAGCGCACACTCCCGCCGCCGGCGAATACTTGTGCCGGACTCGCGGGAATCCACGACCTTCGTATTGGTACACTCGCAGTAAGGACAGCGCATAGGACAGATATTTCGAAAAAGTATAAGAAATGTACAAGATATTGTGTTAAGTGATAACACTCCCACTATATCTTGTGCTCTGCGCACTGTCAACGACTAGAATCTGCTCATTCCGAGACGCGTGCAGTCCACAGATTCCGCAGTGCGAAGCCGTGCAGCCGATCTCAGACTGGCGCAACGGAGAGTGCGAATTGAGAACGCAGACAGCTAGGCGGATGCTAAACTTGGATCACCGACAAAACCGCCCCATTCGCCTGCGAGGTGAGAGATGGCAACGACTAACGCGAAGCTGATGACAGCCGAAGAACTGCTGAATATGCCCAAGGACGGCTATCGTTACGAGTTGGTGCGAGGAGTGCTGAAGAAGACGGCCCCTGTGGGACATACAGGCGGATATTACGAATTGAATATCAGCGCAGAACTTGCCATGTTCGTCAAGGCAAACAAGCTTGGCAGAGCGTACAGCCCTAACACCGGCTTTCTGCTGGAAAGAAACCCCGACTATGTGCTGGCGCCGGATGCGTCTTTCGTACGTCAGGAACGCGTTGAAGCCGCCACGGAAGCACACGGCTATTTCCCAGGAGTACCCGACTTTGTTGCAAAGGTCATCTCCCCAAGCGACCATTACACTGATGTGTACGATAAGGCCGAAGAGTGGCTCAACGCAGGCGCGCGTATGGTCGTAGTAGTGAACCCGCGCAACAAGACGGTGCAAGTGTATCGCTCAATGACGGATGTCGTTACGCTCTCCGAGGCCGACATGCTGGACGGCGGCGATGTGGTTCCCGGCTGGTTGCTGCCCGTCGCCGACATCTTCGAGTAAAGCCGAATAACCCCTGCTACATCAAGTTCCAGCGCGGGTACTCGGCAGCCTCTTCGCGCAGTTTGTCCGCAATCCAGTCGCGGACGCCCGCATCAGTGTAGAATGTCGGGCGCATCAACTCAGATTCGGACTCAATCAGCCCTTCACGCAACGCCGTCTGAGCCGTCCCTGTGTTGGGCAGTACGCGCGTCCCAACCCGCAGTACGGCAAACGCAGCATCCACGCGCTTCAGGAAGTCCAGTTTCTGCTCCACTGATGCTTCAGTATCGCCCGGCTCTCCGAAGGTCATATTCATCGTGAAGGGCAGGTCCACCTGTCGGCACAGAGCTCCCATGCGCTCAAGGCCTGCCAGCCTATCACTAAGACCTTCGCCACCACGGCCACCCTCTGCCATCAGCGCCAGCGAGCAGCCCGACTCTTTCATCAGCCCCATTAGCTCGGCGTCCGCGTCGTCGGACGGGCGCACATAGCTGTTCCAGCGCACGCGCAGTCCGGCGTCTATGATAGCTTGGCAGGTCGCCTTGGCATGCTCGGCAGGGATGTTGAAGCCGCTGTCGATGAAGAAGACCTTGTTGATGCCGAAGTCGTCGTCGAGCGCGCGGATTTCGTCCACCACCTCTTGCGGGTCGCGGATACGCCAGTCACCGCCACTGAAGTCCGCTCCCGGTGTGGGATAGTACGCCTGCGCCAGCTTTGTGACCACTCCCACGCCGAAGCCGGAGCCGTTGTAGGCGCGCATATCCAGCAGGTCGAGGCGTGGTGCCCTGTGGAAGCTCGACGTGAACCTGCCCTCGCTTACGACAATCTCTCCGCCATTGGCATCGTCCCGATAGACTATACCCGGTATGTCGCGGTAGTCTGCATCCGCGTCTAGCCGCTCCACCAGCGTGGCGAACGCCTCGGCAGCATCTCCCGCAATGCCCAGGTCCGCGCCAACATAGTCGAGGCACTCGGAGGGCATGATGCTGAACGCGGGACCGCCTATTAGCGTCTTTGCGCTGCTGATCTGACGTATGCGCTCGATGATGTCGCGCACGGCAGGCAGGTTCCACACCGGGTTGAGGCTGCTCTGATTGTCCAGGTTGCGGATTGACAGCCCGATCAGGTCAGGCTCGAAGTCGCTCACAGCGTCGGCGACCTCGGACACGGCGTCTTCCGCAAACATCAGGTCGAGCACCCTGAGCGTGTGGCGCTCCTCGTCCACACTCGCGGCGAGGTATGCCAGTCCGATGGGGACGGGGCGCACCACCATGCGATCCATGAACCGATCTGCCTGGTTCGTTGCTACGAGTAATACTTTCATGGAGGTCCCTCCCAAAGTTCACCATGCGCGATTGTCAGTGTTCGGTCTTCAGGCGAATATATCCGCTACCGGCAGTCTCCAGCCCGGCACCACATCGCCGCCTTCAAGCGTATCCTGCTCTGTCAGAATGGTAATGTCAGTAGAGGAGCGATATACCTTCAAGGTACGATAGTCAGCGTTTACCACGATGACCATGCGTGCGCCCGCATCAAGCCAGTCCACAATTTTCTCTTCGATATAGAAATAGCTGTCGCTGGGAATGACTACTTCAACGGCAAGATCCGGTGGACCGGGGAAATAGCGGTCATCGCAGGGGTCATCATTTTCCACGAGTTTCATGCGCTCCGGCCCTACAAATGCAGCACAGGGAGCGCGCACATGGTCAGGGTCGGTTTCAATCTGGAATCCCGTTTCGGGAGGATATGACATGCCTAACTTATCGTTGATTTTGTTCATCGGTAAGGAAAACACTATCTTAGACGAGGCGTGGGCATATCTCATCCCCGCGTACTGGCGTCTTACCAGCTCTCCTCTCACCAGTTCGTAGCGGAAGCCGTCGTCCGGCATTTCCAGCAGCTCTTCGGCTGTCATGAGCTTTGCCTTTGTCGCCATTTTCAGACCTCACCGCAACTGCTTCGCACGTCTGCACGGGGTTGCTCCTATTCTACACAACCCATTTATCCTGTCCATCCATGCAAGTGCTACTTCCGCCGCGTTCTACCCCGCAGCGCACCCAGCGCAAGCGCGCCGCTCACCGAGCCGACCAGCGCGATGGCTCCTACGCCCTTAATGAGCGCATCGAAGTCCCAGCCCACGCTGATGAGCGAGCGCAACGCATCCAGCAGGTATGTGACGGGATTGAAGACGGCTATGGTCGCCAGCCAGCCGGTCATCGCCTCGCGCGGCATGAACACCGTCGTCAGGAATACGAACGGGAAGAACAGGAGGAAGCTGGAGTTCACGGCGGCGGGATTGCCCGTCTTAAATGCTATGGCATAGGGAAAGCCGGTGTACGCCAGCCCCCATAGCCCCGACAGCAGCACGAACAGCATCAGTCCCAGAATTCCCGCCTCGAACCTGACACCCACGATGAAGCCCAGCAGCACGACCGGCAAGGAGAGAAGGATGACCAGCACGAAGTCGGCGACCGTGAAGCCTAGCAGCATCGCGAGCCGGTTTATTGGCGTCAGTGAGAGACGGTCGAAGTAGCCGGACTGTATGTCCGTTACCATCGTCACGGCGCGTGAGACGCCTGTTACGGCGAATATGATGCCCACCGGCAGCTGAAACGCCTTGTAATCGAGACCAGGGATGCGCTCGGCGACATCCTGCAATGCGCCGATGTTGATGGCGTAGAAGAACACCGGGATGATGAGCGCCGGGTAAATCGCCTCCGGATCGCGTGGTATCCCACGCAGCGCCCTGATTGCGACTGACAACACATCTCGAAAGAAACCCGCTCGCCTTGCGCGTATCCGAGGCGAGGCGGGTGTCGTGGTAACAGCTTGGCTCAATTCGTAATCTCCCTTTTTTCTATGAATCCCAGTCGATCGCTTCTTCGCTTCTCCCCTTTTCCCAGTGAGAGTTGGAGAGGATGACGGCATCTTCGCAATAATGACAGGCCGAAGGACTTACTCCGCTTCCTGCTCCATGCGCGCGCCCGCAACGCTTAAGAAAACGTCGTCCAGCGTGGGCGTGCGCAGCGTCAGTTCGCGGACCTGCACCTGCCGCTCATTGAGTGCCAGCGCGACGTCGCTGATGTGCGCCGCGCCGTTCACAACCTGAATGATGACCTCGCCACCCGACGAGTCCACATCTACGACGCCCTCCAGACTCTCCACGGCCTCCTTTGCCTCGTCCGCTTGACCGTCCACTTGGGCAATGATCACATCGTTGCCCAGCGAGCGCTTCAGTTCGGCGGGTGTGCCCTCTGCCATCAGCCTGCCCTGGCTTATGATGCCCACTCGGTCGGCGAGCGCGTCAGCCTCTTCCAGGTACTGCGTTGTAAGAAATATCGTTACCGACAACTCCTTATTGATGCGCTGCACCTCCTCCCACACGCGCGCGCGGCTGATGGGATCGAGGCCCGTAGTCGGCTCGTCCAGAAACAGCACCTCCGGGTTGTGGATGAGCGATGCAGCAAGATCCAGCCGGCGCTTCATACCGCCTGAGTAGGTTCCCACAAAGCGGTCGAGCGCGTCGCCGATATCCACCAGCCCCGCCAGGTCGTCCAGGCGGGCGTCCAGCTCACGCCTGTTCAGTCCGTACAGCCGGCCCTGCAGGCGCAGCAGCTCGCGTCCCGTCTGTTTCAGGTCGAGCGCCGCATCCTGCAGCGCCGCGCCGATGCGCAGCCTGACATCGTTCGCCTCGCTGACCACATCGCGACCAGCAACAGTGGCGCTGCCCGCCGTCGGCATCAGCAGTGTGATGAGCATCCGCACCAGCGTCGTTTTTCCTGCGCCGTTTGGCCCCAGAAAGCCATATATCTCGCCCTTAGAAATGTTCAGGTCTATGGCGTCAACCGCCTTCACTTCGCCGAAGGTACGCCCTATTCCCCGTGTCTGAACTGCGTATTCCATATATCTGTTGCGTCCCCTTAATCCTGCCCTATACCTTCTAGTGGTGGCATAAATAGGACAATCGTTCTTGACTTATGCTATCCAACATAACAACGCTTGCCGTCCGCGTCAACAGGTTTTTCGCCCAAAATATACTGTCCATGCCCTGTTTTCCTGTCATCTCCACTGCTCAGAGAAGAGGCAGATTCTGTCACCTTGACAACCACATCCGTCAGCCCCAAACTGACGAATGATAGCTGATGTCCGAAGACCAGAGGAGTAACGAATGCGAGTCAATAATGTGGTAACAAAGATGAAGGCGGGAGAGATGGCTTACGGCTGCGGCTTCTCGTTCGCGTCGCCCACCCTCATCGAACTTGCCGGACGAGCGGGCTTCGACTTCGTGTCGTTCGACAGCGAGCACGGCCCCTTCACCATCGACCAGCTCGATGACCTGTGCCGCTTCGCAGACATGGCCGGAATGACGCCTATGGCGCGAGTGCCGGACATCGAGCATCCCACCATCCTGCGCTTTCTCGACAGGGGCATCATGGGCATCACGGGCCCGCACATCGTCAACGGCGACAGGGCACGTCAGCTCGCAGACGCCTGCCGCTATGTTCCGCGCGGTCACCGCAGCTTCGGCTCAGGACGCGGCGCGTACTTCAGCGACTTCCCGTCAGGCCCCGACTATATGGAGCACACCAACGACAACATACTCGTCATCGCGCAACTTGAGGACATCGAAGTGCTGGACAACATCGACGAAATCCTGTCAGTCGAGGGCATAGACCTGTTCGCGTCGGGCGCGCAGGACATCGCGCAGTCGATGGGCTTGCAGGGACAGCCGAACCATCCGGACGTGCAGCAGTTCGAGGCGACGGTGCGAGATGCCGTTCACGCGGCGGGCAAGCAGATGGCGGACGATGTAATGACTTCCATGCGCGCCGACCGCTGCTTCCTGGACGGCGCGAGGGCGTTCATTGCAGGCGGTGGCTAGGGTTAATCGAATATCTCTGACACGGGCATGCGCCAGCCGGGGACTACATCGGCACCGTCCAGCGTGTCCGCTTCCATCAGCACGACGACATCCGTCGGCGAGCGATAGACCTTAGCAGTACGCCCGTCCGGTTCCAACAGAATTACCATGCGCGTTCGGGCCGCGAAATAATCCGATAGTTTGCTTTCCACATCGCGGTATCGGTCGTTGGGAGAAATCACCTCAATTGCAAGGTCAGGCGGGCCCGGGAAGTAACCCTTAATCACGCCTACAGCCTCTAACCGTTCGCGCCGAATGAAGGCGAGATCAGGTATTCGCACTGTGTCAGGGTCGCTCGCCAACCTATAACCCAATTGGGAAGTAAACACCCTTCCAAGATTAGCGTTCCTGACATAATCTCTAATGCTCCCATAACAGTTGTCAGCGATTAGAGCATGCTCAAGTCCGGTTCCCATAATCCTTAACAGTTCCCCCCTCACCAGCTCATACCGAAGCCCGTCGTCTGCCATGCCAAGCAGATCGTCGGCTGTCATCAATCGCGTTGTCGTGGCCATATCACTACCTCACATCACCCTACGATACACCTGTATCCTATGACGGTTGCCGTCCGTAACATACACCCTGCCTTCGCCGTCCAACTTGACCGACATCGGCGCCCAGAAGTACTTCTCGATGTAAGCGGACTGCGTATGCGGGTCGTCGGCATCGTCAACTTCCAGCACTGGCTCGAGGTTGGACTTCTTTCTCGCTTCGCCTTCCTCCCTGTTGATCTCCAGGAAGTTCGCTGCCCACTTCGACAGACCGGCCTCACCCCTTAGCTTCTGCAGGAATTTGCCGTCAGAGTCGAATACTTGCAACCTCTCATTGCCCCAGTCCGACACATACATGTAGCCGCGCTCGTCTATCGCCACGCCGGAGGGTCGCAGCAACTCGCCATCACCCCGCCCGGAATTGCCATACGCCGTGATAAACTCGCAGTCGGACGTGAATCGCTGTATGCGGTCGTTGCCCCAGTCCGCGATGTACAGATCGCCGTCGGGCGCGACTGTCACGCCCCAGGGCATGCTGAACTCACCCTCACCACTGCCGCTGGAGCCGAATGACAAAATGAACTGGCCGCCAGGTGTGAACTTCTGCACACGGTCGTTGTTCGTGTCAGCAACGTAGATATTGTCTTGTGCGTCCACTGCGACGCCCGAAGGCCCGTTGAACTGCCCCTCGCCGTCACCGCTCTCGCCCCACGCGCGTATGAAGTTGCCTTCGTAGTCGAACGCGCTCACGCGGTTCGTGTAATCGTCCGTAACGTAGAGGTGTCCTCGGCTATTTTCCGCAATGCACATGGGGGACAGCATATTGCCGTCGCCCTGCCCGTGATGCGCGAAAGTGCCGTAATACTCGCTGTCAATGTCTGTCACGGTAACTCGCACGCCCCGCTCGCCAAGATCACGCGCGCGGTTCGGCACATAGAGCCGCCCGTCGCGCGCTGCTACCAGGTCTGTCGGATACTCGAAGCCGCGCCCCTCCATGGCAACGAGGCCGATGGTCAGCGAGTATTCGAGTACGCTATGCTGTTCTGCCATATCTGCCCCCGTGGCTGTTACAGCCGCTGGAACTCTTTGGACGCCGCCGTCAATCGCAGCATCTGTGCTACATTCTGCCGCTCGTCGCCATCCTGTTCCGCAATACTGAGTAGTGCCTCACGCGTGTCATCCGCCACCAATAGCGCTCCCATCTGCTCCAGGCAGCGGCTCACCATCAGCTCGGAGCGCGTGCCCCGGCTTCCATTCGATTCGACACCGTCAGCAACGATGCTGTCCACGATGTCCCGCACACCCGGCTTGCTGAGATCTCCGAGCTGCTCTGACGCGAAGTTTATGCGCTCCATCAGAGTACCCGTGTCAATCCACTCCACGCCCTGGTGCCAGCCTTCAACGCTGGGAGGATTGTTAATCTCCTGCCCCATCCAGTTAATCTGCCTGAACCTGTTGATCATCTCGCGGTTGGGCAGCTCGAACTCTCGCGTCATGCGAAGTATGCCCACAGCGAACTCCGCTGGGCCCTTCACCTTCTCGTAGCGGGCTTCTTCGGCCTTGAAGAAGTCCGAATTGAACAGCACTCGCAGCATCTCCGTAATGTCTAATCCGCTGTCGAAGTAAGCCTGTGCCAGCGCGTCGATGGCTTCACTGTCTCGCGGCGGTGTGTACGGCCATGCCGGGACCGGCGGCTCATCCGCCACGAAGAAGTGGTACATGTGCCGCGCGATGAATCGTGCCGTCGCTTCCTGCTGGCAGATGATGTTGATGATGTCTTCTCCGTCGAAGTTGCCCGTCTGCCCGAGGAAGGTCTTCTCGCCGTCGTCGTGGTCTTCCTCGCGGTACTCGAAGTAGTAGTCAATCCTGCCGTAAGGCCAGTCTGAATCGCGCGCCGAGCGCACCATCATGTACTCGGTGTTGCCGATGGTCCAGCCCGTGAACGCTCTTGCGCACTCCTTGATGTCGTCCTCCGAGTAGTTGCCCACTCCCAACGAGAACAGTTCGAGCAGCTCGCGCCCCCAGTTCTCGTTTATCGCGTCTTTGTGGTTGTCCTGGTTGTCCAGCCAGACGATCATCGCTGGGTTCTTCGCGAGCTCCAGTAGCAGCCTGTCGAATTTGCCCATTCCGTAGCGCCTGAACATGTCCACCTGGTCAGAAAGCACCCTGCCGTTGATGACCTTCGGGAAGCCCGTGGCGAAAATGCCGTGCCAGAAGAGCGTCACCTTCTCCTGCAACGGAGCGGTGGAGGTTACCATGCGGTACAGCCACCTGCGCGCCGACCCGGGGTAATTGATCATCCCCGATGCCTCATGGTCGAAGCGCCTCACTACGAAGTCGCCGAGCCACTGGGCATTGCCGGGATCCAGCAGTTCATCTACGGTGGTTTCGTATCCACTTTCGACACGCTCCTCGATCTCGGCTTGGGTCGCCCCAAAGCCCGCACGGCGCATCAGGTGCGCCATAAGCTCGATGTCCTGTTTGTTCCCGTCTTGGGTGCCCATAGAATTACCTCCGGAACTGCCTGCGCTCACGCTTAAATCGCATGCTACAAACGGCATTATGTCCAGTCAATCCCCGCCTGCCTCTATGAGAAAATATCGGCAACCGGCATACTCCAGCCCGGCACCACATCGCCGCCGTCAAGCGTGTCAGCTTCCGTAAGTTCTGTCACGCTGTCCGCTGTGTATACCAGCACGGTGCGATTGCGCGGATTCACCACTACGACCATTGGAGTGCCATGGTCAAGCCAGTCTTGAGTTTTGTCCCTCACACGCGCCAACCTGTCCGTAGGCGATATGACCTCAACCGCCAGATCCGGCGCTCCATGATAAGCGCCAGTCATCTCATCTAAGGAGCTAACTCGCTCTTGCCTTACGAATCCGACATCCGGAATCCGCGCATGGTCGGGGGCGGTTGCAAGCAGGAATGTAGCTTCGGCGGTTACAATCCTTCCCAGATCGTGATGGCGTACATGTGTCCAGAGACTTCCGATTATGTTGACGGCTTGTGTGCCGTGAGCAAATCCCGCAGACATTGTCTTCGTCAACTCTCCCCGTATCAGCTCATAGCGATAGCCGCGATAGTCCTCACGCGGAATAGACAGCAATTCATCCACTGTCATCAAATTAGTCTTAGTTGTAGCCATCTCACACCTCTGTCAGCGTCCAAGATGCTGTGCGTTGCGCCCATGATACACTACGCACGCATCAACCATCCCCACCTTTGTAAGCTATTCCAGGGAGGCTAGAAAATGGGCAGACTCGACGGCAAAGTGGCATTCATCAGCGGCGGCGCAAGAGGCATGGGCGCGGAGGAAGCGCGCCTCTTCGCGCGTGAAGGCGCGAAGGTCGGAATCGGCGACGTTCTGGAAGAAGAGGGGCGCAGTGTCGAGGCGGAGATAAACGAGAGCGGCGGCGACTGTCTCTTCATCAATCTCGATGTAACCAGCGAGGCCAACTGGCAGGACGCCATCGCCCAGACCGTCTCCCGCTTCGGCGCGCTGCACATCCTTGTCAACAACGCGGGCATTGGAGGCGTTGGAGGTCTGATAGAAGACACTCCAGTCGAAGACTGGGATCGCGTTATGGACATCAATGCCAAGGGCGTCTTCCTTGGTACCAAGGCAGCCATTCCGGAGATGCGGAATGCGGGCAGCGGCTCCATCATCAACATATCGTCCCAGCTAGGTATCGTCGCCACCGACAACAGCAGTGCTATGTACCACGCATCCAAGGGCGCTGTTCGCATCCTCACCAAGTCCACGGCAATTCAGTACGCGCCGGACAACATCCGCGCCAACTCCATTCATCCCGGACCCGTCATTACCGCTATGACGGAGAGCCGTCGCGGAGACCCTGCGTACCGTGAAGTCACGCACTCCCGCATCCCGCTTGGCAGGTTCGCCGAGCCAATCGAGATCGCGTATGCAGTCCTATACCTCGCCAGCGACGAATCAGGCTATGTAACCGGCAGTGAGGTCGTCGTTGACGGCGGCTGGATAGCGCAGTAGGGAATAGCCGTCAGCAGTCAGCCGTCAGCAATCAGCCGTCAGCCGTCAGCAGTCAGCAGTCAGCAGTCAGCGTCAGGAAGTCAGAAGAGCAATGAGAGATTTCAGAGGTCTTAAGGTTTGGGAGAAGAGTCATCTGCTTACTTTGCAAATCTACAAGACCACGAAGAGTTTTCCTAGTGAAGAAAGATACGGGCTAACAAGCCAGATTAGGCGATCGTGTGCATCTATTCCAGCTAACATTGCCGAAGGCTGTGGGACTGGCAGCGACGCTGAAATGGCACGATACCTACAGATAGCAATGGCGTCGGCAAGTGAACTGGAATACCACATCCTGCTTGCCCGCGACCTGGAGTTTATAACCACTGCAAATTACAACTCTATATACGATGAAGTCACACAGATTAAGAGGATGTTGACACCGTTCATCAGAAGATTAAGAGGCAGCAGATTAAAGAAGTAACCGGCAGTCGGCATTCAGAAACCTGAAGGCTGAAAGCTGAGCGCTCACTGCTGCGACTGGAGGTCACACGTGCAGATAACCGACATCAAGACTTACCTAGTCCATCCCGGCAAAGCCAAGAATCTCTGCTTCGTGAAGATTGAGACCGACGAGGGCATCTACGGCTGGGGCGAGTGCTATACGCAGTCCGACCGAGACGTGCAGATTACGGCCCACGTCGATCAGCTCAAGCGCTACCTCATCGGCCGCGACCCCACGAACATCAAGCACTTCATGCAGATGGTGTTCGACGACTTCGCCGGAAGGCGCGGCGCGATGGACTACTACTGCGCCATCAGCGGCCTGGAGCACGCCATGTGGGACATCGCGGGCAAGGCATACGGCGCGCCCGTGCATAAGCTCATCGGCGGCGCGTGCCGCGACAAGATTCGCGTCTATGCAAACGGCTGGTCCGGTGGCAATCCCACGCCCGAATCACTCGCCGAGCGCGCGTCCGAGGTCATCGAGGCAGGCTTCACCGCGCTCAAGTTCGACCCCATCCCCGGACGCTGGCGCACCTATGTCAGTAAGGACATAGAGGATGCCGCCGTGGAGAACGTGCGGGCAGTCCGTGAAGCCGTGGGTCCCGATGTGGACATCCTCGTCGAGATGCACCGCAGGCTTGCGCCAATGCACGCCGTCCGCATCGCCCACGAAATCGAGCGGTTCCGCCCGTTCTGGTACGAGGAGCCTATCCTCGCCGAGAACGTCCCCGCGCTCGCGTCAGTGCGCCAGAAGATTAACATCCCTGTCGTAACCGGCGAGGAGCTTTACACGAAGTTCGAATTCCGCGAGGTCTTCGAGAAGCAGGCGGCCGACATCCTCAACCCCGACGTGTGCAACGTTGGCGGCATCCTCGAACTCAAGGAGATTGCGGCGATGGCCGAACCGTACTTCGTCGTCATCTCGCCGCACAACTTCAACAGCACCACCGTCGGCCTGGCAGCGACCATACAGGTCTCCGCCGCCATTCCCAACTTCCTGATAACCGAATACTTCGTCAACCTCGAAGAGCTAGGACGCGACATCGCAAAGACTCCATTCGAGGTGCAGGACGGCTACATCCAGATACCCGACACCCCCGGACTGGGCATCGACCTAGACGAAGAGCGACTCGCCGCCTACCCATACAAGCCGTTCCCGGCACGATCGCCAGCGCAGATATGGGATGAGGGGCCTTAGCAAGATCACTTGTGTGAACCGAGATATGAATCAATAGCCTATTGGAAGAGATGAAAATTTTCTTTGCAAACAGACGACTTGAACAATGTTTCGAGGATTATAATCAGGCTGAGAGAAACTGGGGTGTCGCAGTCGCCCGAAAATACATCCAGCGCATTCAATGGATACTGAATGCCCCCAATTTCAATGCTTTACGCACGATACGATCATTCAGGTTACACTCGCTGTCAGGCCCCTTTGTGGGACAGTTTGCGATAGACTTGAACAGAAGGTGGCGCATCATTCTCATATATAACGCGACTGATGAATCAGTCAACATACTGGAGGTAACAAACCATTATGGAGACTAAGCCTTACGTCCAACCTGTATCTAATCTGGCTATTCACCCCGGAGAACTGCTCGCCGAAGAAATAGAGTGCATCGGCATGACTCAGCAGGAACTCGCTACACGCATAGATAGGTCTCCTCAGTTCGTAAGCGCAATCATTGAGGGCGCGAAGAATATTCAGCCCGACATAGCGGCTAAACTCGAAGAAGTGCTTGGTATTCCGTCGAGTATGTGGATAGACGCCCAAAAGACTTACGATGACACCCTTGCCCGTCAACAGGTAGAGCAGAAGGCGGCGCATCTGAGCTAATCTCAGTTTGAGGCGATGCGACATGGAAGAGACCAAGAAATGGCCAATAAAAGAAACTTCTGCAAGAGTGCTTAATGACAACGGTCATTTGCAGACCGAAAGGTCGCGCAAAGAAATCCCCCCAACCAACCCGGATATTCTTGAAGATGCGGAGGACTCAAACACCGTCGGCTCTTCTCTCGACCACCTCATTGGCACATGGACACAAGCGGAAGCTGACGAAATGGACGCCGCTCTGAACGACTTTGAGGCTGTTGACGGAATAGTCTGGACACGACTGACGACAGAATAGGAGTCAGTTCAAGTATCGAAACAAGGAGCCACCACCCATGCCACAAGAAACCACCCTCGACGAATTCCGCGCACTCACGCAGCGCGCCGGTCTCGACCTCACCGACGAAGAGCTTGAGCACCTCAAGCCGATGTATGACCACTACCTTGAGCCGATTGCCCAAATGAACGCTCTCGACCTCGATGCCGAAGACCTGGCGGTCGTCTATTCGCCGGGCTGGGACCCGGAGGTATAGCCATGACCACAGAACTCCACTACCTCACCATCGGCGAGGCAAGCGTACTTATAGAGAGCGGCCAGATATCGCCTGTCGAACTGACTCGCGCATTCCTCGACCGCATTGACGAGCTCGACGACACGCTGGAATGCTACATCACCGTGCTGCACGACGGTGCGATGGCGGAGGCGCGGCAGGCGGAAGCCGAAATCCTGCGCGGCGACTATCGCGGGTCCATGCACGGCATCCCAATCGCACTCAAAGACCTGTACGATACCGCAGGCATCCGCACTACCGGCAGTTCGAAAGTCATGACAGACCGAGTGCCTTCGGAGGACGCCACCACGACCGCACGTCTGAGAGAGGCGGGCGCTGTGCTGCTCGGCAAGCTGGCGATGCACGAGTTCGCGCTCGGCGGGCCTGACCCGTCGAACGGCTTCCCGCTCGCCCGCAATCCGTGGAACCTCGACCATATCCCCGGCGGTTCCAGCAGCGGCTCGGGCGCGGGCATCGCGGCCGGGCTATGCATGGGCACGCTCGGCTCCTGCACGGGCGGCTCCATACGCGGACCTGCAGCATTCTGCAGCATCGCCGGCATCAAGGCGACCTATGGGCGCGTCAGCCGATACGGCGTCTTGCCTCTGAGCTGGACCCTTGACCACTGCGGCCCAATGACATGGACGGTCGAGGACTCCGCAATCATGCTGCAGGCAATCGCGGGCTTCGACCCCAAGGACCCAACGACCAGCCAGGCGCCCGTTCCCGACTACACGGCATCGCTGGTAGAGGACATCGAAGGTCTGCGGATCGGAGTGCCGCGCCACTTCTTCTTCGCGGACGACCCTACAATCAACAAGGATGTGCTCGCCGCGGTGGACGATGCCCTGGGCGTCATGGAAGACCTGGGAGCGCATATCGAAGAGGTCAACGTGCCGATGCTGGAGCACGCCGGCGCCGCGCAGCCCGTCATCATGCTCAGCGAGGCATTCGCGTATCACCAGAACAACCTTCGTTCCAAGCCCGAGCTGTTCGGCGAGATGGTCAGAGCGCGCTTCAGGACGGGCGGCCTGTTCTCCGGCGGCGACTATGTGCAGGCGCAGCGCGTACGCAACGTGCTCAAGCGCGAGTTCGCCGATGTGCTGCGGAAGGTAGATGTGGTGGCATCGCCCACGATGTCCAACCCCGCACCGCGTTTCGATGCGATGGACGCGATGACCACGTCGCGCGTCCCAAGTTTCACCGGGCCCTACAACTTGACTGGCATGCCAGCCATATCGGTGCCATGCGGCTTCACGACTGAAGGCCTGCCCGTGGGCTTCCAGATAGCAGGCAAGCCCTTCGACGAGCCGACGGTCTTCCGCGCGGCATACGCCTACGAGCAGAGCGTACGCCTATTCGAGCAGAGGCCGTCAATCTAAGAACTGATTTTGATGTACAGGATGAGCAGGACTCATCAGGAATATCCAATCCTGTCGATCCTGTACATCCTGTTAGCTCTCATCTGGCTGCTCAAGAAGCTGAATAAGGTTTCCGTCCGGGTCCTCGAAGGTAGCGACCCAGCCGCCCCAGTGCTCGCGTTCCGGCGGCCTGACGAAGTTCACGCCGGAGCCAGCCAGCCGCCCGTGCAGCGCGTGGATGTCAGGCGTGCCGAAGTTGACCATGATGCGATCGGGCTCCGCGTTCATGCCGCAAACCTCCGAGTGTTCGCCGATGCTGAAGCGCATGTCACCCCACTCGAACGCCACGAAGTGCGGACGCTCCGAATGCACCGGCAGCCCCAGCGTATCGCGGTAGAACACCGTCATCGCCGCCATGTTCTCCGTCCAGATTATAACGCCTGCTATGCCGTCAATCATCGTTCGTTCCCTGCATCCACACGCCTATGTCCAGATTACGAATTGTTGAAGACCGCCTTCAAATTTGCCCGACTATGTGTATAATATGTAGCCAGAGGCAGGGTGGAGGTGGCCGAAAGCTTACTGAGGGTCTCTAGAAAGGAGGTTGCTGCATTGGCTAGTAGTATGAGGAGGTGCTCCCGGTAGGTGTTCCCTGGAGCATCTTCTACACCGGAGAGGGGTCTTCCCGCTAGTCGGGGAGGCCTCTCTTTTTTGCAAGCCGTTAGTGGCTAAAGACCCTGCTCTTTGTTGGCAAGAGAAGGGCTGCCATCTAACAGATACTTACTGCTTCCCTTCGAAGAACCGCCGCGGATTGTCCACCATAATCTTGTGGATGTCGTCGTCCGATGCACCAAGCTCCTGCAGCCTCGGCAGCACGCGCCGCGTGATGAACAGGTAGCCATCCGGATTGTTCTTGTCCCGCGCCTCGCGCGCCTCCTTCAATGCGATCAGCAGCGCCACCGACCAGTCGTGCCCTAGCATGATGCGATGCGCGAATCCGGCCTCGATGAGCTTATACGCCGTCTGCGTGCGCGCCTCCCAGTCCAGCACCTCCGGCCTGCCCGGGTAGCGGTCAAGCCCGATCCATACGCCCTTCTCCAGCAAGCCTATGAGATAGTCGGTATCGTCCGTGTCGTTGCTGTGCCCGATATATACCTTGTTCAGGTCAACGCCCTCGTCCTCGAATACAGCGACCTGCTGCTCGCCCACGCGTTCCGGCGCCCATGTATGAGTTGATATGGGCACTCCCGTTGCTTTCTGCGCCCTGGCAGCCGCGCGCAGGATAATCTCGCCCTCTGGCGTTACGCCGCCCATGTCGTTGGCGACCTTGATTATCGCCGCCTTGATGTCCGTCCCCTCGATGCCCTCTTCGATCTCGCGGATGTACAGCGGCGCAACGTCGTCGGGTGTAGCCGTCCAGAATACGCGCGGGATGTCGCGCCAAGTGCCGGTCGCGCATACGATGTTCACGCCCGACCCGCGCGATACCTCTTCGATAAGGCGGATGTCGCGGCCCAGGTCAATGGTCGTAACATCGATGATGCTGCGCAGCCCTTCGTCATAAGCCGCCTTCAGGTCGCGTATCCCGCGCTCAATCGTCCCTGCGCGGTCGATGAACTCCGGGTAAATCTGCTGTATCCCCGCAGACGTGACCAGCACATGTTCATGCGACAGCGTAAACCCCAGGTCCGCCGTATCCATTGGCCCCAGCACCGAATTAATCGTCGCCATACTCAAAGCCCTCCATCAGGAAGAAATCCTGTCCATCCTGTATATACAGGTTAGTCTTCGCCCGCAATCGGATTGCTCAGCGTGCCGATCCCGCTTATCTCCACATCGCACACATCGCCGACCTTCATGTCCTGCGTCGCGCCGTCGGTGCCCATCCAGATCATGTCGCCCGGATAGAGCGTCAGGTAGCGCGTCATAGCGCTGATGTACGTCTCCACGCCGAACACCATGTTGTTCGTTGCGAAGTCCGAAACGACATCGCCGTTAATGCGCACCGTAGTCCGCAGCGAGTCCAAGTCAACATCCGTCTCGATCCATGGTCCCATCGGCTTGAAGGTGTCGCTGTTCTTCGCGCGCCAGAGTGTGCGATCGCCCGCCTGCCAGGTGCGCTCGCTCACATCGTTGCCGATGGTGTAGCCCAACACGCAGGACAGTGCGTCCGACTCCGAAAGGTTCTTCGCCTCCTTGCCGATGACCACGACAAGTTCGCCCTCATACTGAAAGCGGTCCGTAGAGTCCGCTGGCTTCACGATGGCTTCGCCGTGCGCGATGAGCGCGTTGTTCGCGCGATAGCCAATGTCAGGCTTCTGCGGAATGTCCGGCTCTCGTCCCAGCAGCGCCGCCGCCTCACGCACATGCTCCTCGTAGTTCACGCCCGCCGCGTAGAAGGTCTTCGGCTCGAACGGAATCAGTAGCTTGACTTCAGAAAGCGGCTGTCGTTTCCCCGTGCGTTCATAGCTATCGAACGGGCTGCCGCTAACCTCTTCTACCTCGTCGCCCTCCACAATACCGAACACGGCGCCATCATTGCCTTCGTATCTCACCCAGCGCATCACTGGCCTCCTTGAATATCTTGCTAATTCTGTCCAGTCTATTCTTCGACATTTGGCTTCGCGCTACCAGCCCGCATATGCTCAATCGTCTCGATTCAAAAGGGATAGACCGATTCCTGCGCCGTCTTCAGCAGCGAGACTTTCCATTACTCTCACGAGGCGGATAATATCCGCCAACCTCCTCGCCTTCAAGAACAAGACCATGCTCACGAACATGCGAAATTTCCCATCCTTGCTTCAGTCGCACTGAACTTGCGTCCAGAGTCAGAAGGGCCACCGTATGGCCGTTTGCAGCCACAACCTCGACTTCGTATGCCTCATTGTCCCCATAGCAGTGAACCACTGTGCCCACATCTCCGCTGATGAGCCCGTGCTCAGGAACATCTTGAGTAATCACAACGATGTCAAGCTCTTTGATCGCCTTTGTAACTTTGTCAACCATCTGATGACCTCCATCGTCCAAGGTGACGCGGATAAGCTGTTACAAGCCGTGGGCTTTCCTGCCCCGCATCAATAATCCAGACTGTCAACAGTTCGATAATCTCGCCATCGGGTGCATGCATTGTTCCATAAACGACATACTTCACACCATAGGGCGTAACCTCAGTCCTAGCTACTTCTTCCTCGTGCGCTATCGCCAGAAGTCCAGCTTCAAGCAAATCTGCATTAGATTCGCTAAAACCCACACTTCTCAGGAATGCTGCCTTTCCTGCACCCTCTTCATGGGTTTCGGACAGCAGGTAATCTGTCAGCTTGGACGGATGCACCCAAGCGCTTTCCCACTGCGGAAGCCTCACTACGCCGCTTGCCCGTCCAGCCCAAACACCTCCGCCACCAGTTCATAGGACCGCACACGGTCCGCGAAATCGTAGCATATCGTGACGATGCCAAGGTCGTCGGTTGCGTAGACGTCCGCAAGTTCCTCAATCTTGTCGCGCACCTGCTCCGGGGTGCCGTCGATGTAGCTCTGCTTCATCTTCGACAGGTATTACCCATTCTCCTCGCGGTTCTTTTCATACCCTCACCACTCACCTCCTGCCGCCCCCCCGCTCCCGAGTGCCGTCCATGTAGCTCTGCTTCATCTTCGACAGGTATGCCCATTCCTGCGGACTATACTCATACGCCAGAGCTTCCTCAATGGGCGGCACACCCTCACGCATTCCCTGCACCGAGCGCACCCGCGATAGGTTGCGGCTCGCCCCGATGCGCTGCGCGTCCTCCTCCGTCTCCGCGCACAGCACTTGCAGCGCCACATTCACCTTCGGCTCGGACAGGTACTTCGACGGCTTGAAGTTCTGCCGGTACATCTCCGCGATGGCGGGCCCGTGTTCAGTCGCAAGACCGAAGAAGTGCGCGAAACTGAATGGCAAGCCCATCTCCGCTGCCATAGACGCGCTGTCCGCCCGTGAGCCCAGCAGCCACACATCCGGCGCAGTGGACTCGCCCGGCCCCGCGTGCAGCGATGCGAATGGATGCTCATCGTCCACCGTATCGTTCAGAAAGTTCAGCAGGTCGCGCACAACAATCGGATAGTGCCGTATATCCAGCTGCGGGCGCGGGTATGACAGCGCCGCCGCCGTGATCTGGTCGCTGCCAGGCGCGCGCCCGATGCCTAGGTCTATGCGACCCGGAAACAGGGTTTCCAGCATGCGGAATACCTCGGCGACCTTGAACGCGCTGTAATGCGGCAGCATCACGCCGCCGCTGCCCACACGGATAGTCTCCGTATTAGCGGCGATCTGGCCGATGAGAATTTCTGGACTGGTCCCGGCGAAATTCGCAAGATTGTGGTGCTCTGCCACCCAGAAGCGCTGAAAGCCAAGCCGCTCCACCGCGCGCGCAAGCTCGACCGTCTCCGTCAGGGCATCACGCGCCGTCCCGCCCTTGCGAACGGGCGACTGGTCAACCACGCTTAGGCTAAGTTCGCTGCTCAATTCCCCTCCAAAGCCTGACCATTTGGCATACTTACTGACCAACCGACCGATCACGCCTCCTAGAACGCCTCCAGCGTATGGCTCTTCCAGCGATTGATCGCCGACTGGCCGCGCGGACTGACCTGCCGCTGCACCTGCACATTGATGAGCGCAGGCCGCTCCAGCTTCAGGCAGCGTTCCAGCGCGGGATGAAGTTCCTCCGGGTTCTCCACAATCTCGCCGTGCCCACCGAGACCGCGCACCACCTGGTCATAGCGCGTGGGCAGTAGATCCGTCGCAACCGGCTTGCCATAGACCCCAATCTGAATCTGCCTGTCGATTCCCCACGCCGAGTCGTTACCCATAACGCACACAATCGGCAGGTGATGCCGTACCGCCGTGTCGAATTCGATGCCGTTGAACCCGAACGCGCCATCGCCACTGAATGCGATCACTCGCCGCTCAGGATGCGCCAGCTTTGCCGCAAGCGCGGTCGGGAACGTATGCCCCAGCATCCCCGACGGCGACACATACAGCCAGCTCTTAGGCATGCGCGCCGGCAGATACGCCCGCCCGAAGTGGCAGTAGTCCCCGCCATCGAACACCAGATAGTCGTCCGGCTGGAGCATCTGCATTACTGTCTTATGCACATACATCGCATGCATCGGTGCGTCCGGAACCGCAAGCGACTCCAGGTGCTCACGCCATGCCTTGCCCTCTTCACGCAGTTCGCTAATCCAGTCCAGTTCGTTCCATGTGTGCTTGGAAGCCTCAGCCGTCATCTGCCGCAGGGTTGCATCCACATCGCCCGCGATTCCAACGGCAACACCACGATTGCGCCCTATCTCCGCCTCAGACGGGTCAACCTGTATGATCTTCGCGTCCGGCGCGATTGTCGGCGACATAGCGTAGCCGATAATCAGGTCCTGCTTGCGTCCCAGCATCATCACAACATCCGCCTCACGAATCTTGCGCGCCGTCTGGCTCAACCCCTGATCGAAGAACCCAAGGCAGTACCGATGCTCGTCAGACACCATGCCCCGCGCGTCCCCTTCAGTCAGCAGCGGCAGCCGTGTCGTCTCGATGAACTCCTGAAGCGCCTCTCCGGAACGCGCGTATGCAGCCGCGCTGCCTGCCACGATTAGCGGCCTCTTTGCATCGCGCAATATCGCTATCGCCTGCTCGATGTCGGATTGCGAAGCCTGCGCCGCGCCGATACCCCGGTACTCGCTAGGCGCGTAGAACGCCACCTCATCCTCGCTCACCACCTGCTGCTGAATATCAACTGGGATAGTTAGATGCACCGGTCCCCGTCGTCCGCTGTACGCCACCCTCAGCGCATGCGCGATCATGTCAGGTATGCGCCGCGTGTCCGTTACCATCCACGCGCCCTTAGTAACGGGACGCGCCATACCTACCTGGTCGATCTCCTGCATCGCACCGCGCCCAAGCTCGCTGAGTTCAGCGGATCCGCTAATCGACAGCAGGGGGCTTTCCGAGTGCATCGCATTTGCCAGCCCGGGAATAGCGTTGGAAAAGCCCGGCGTGGTGTACATAGCAACGCCCGGCTCGCCGGTGATGCGGCCCCATGCGTCCGCCATGTGCGCCGCCGCCTGCTCGTGGCGCGTATCCACGAAGCGAAAGCCCATGTCCGCCATGCTGTCCAGTGCCGGAAGCACATGGTCGCCCGCAATCGTGAACACATTCTTCACGCCTTCAAGCGCCAGCGCTCTGCCTATAAGCTCGCTCCCGCTCACCATGCCCGAACCCGATGTAGTCATCTGTTAGTCCTCTATCGTGTCTTCTCTGTTAATTCATGCTGGTGCCAAAGTTATCAGCCCGTCCATGTTAGATTGTTCTGACTTTACGCACAACCACGCTCGAAGCAATGCACCCTTCCTCCATTGCGAAAGGGTTAGAGCCTGCCCCTGTGCAGACAGAAGGTGAGGACAGTGCCTTGCATATCTACTTATTGCATTGCTATTATGCAATAAACAATGCGTGAGTCTTGAAAGTAATCACAGGAGCATTCCCACATGATTGAATCCTCCATCACATCGAGGGGCCAGACTACCCTGCCAAAGATCGTAAGGGAGGCACTCTTGGTCGAAGCCGGTGATAAGGTGCGCTACATCGTTCATGGGGATGAGGTTCGTATCAGAAAGGTAAAGCCCATCGGCAGGCTGTTCGGAGCGCTGAAGTACGATGGCCCCCCTGTAAGTCTCCAAGACATGGAGCGGGCGATTGCGGAGGGAGCGGCTGGACAGTGAGCGCCCTGGACACAAATGTATTGATTCGCTTTCTGGTGCGCGACGACCTTGAACAGGCGGACGCGGCGCGCGCGCTGCTGGAAGGACTTACGACCGATAACCCGGGCTTCATCTGTCGTGAGGTAATGATAGAGGTCGTCTGGGTGTTGGAAAGGTCGTATCGCTTCAGCCGTGAGGAGATTGCGAGCATTGTCATAGAACTGATTGATACGGATACTCTGGTCATAGAGGACGACAACGATGTTGCACAAGGCGTCATTGCCTACCGCCAGGGAGCCGCAGACTTCTCCGATCTCATGATTCTCGCTGCCGCGAACCGAGTGGGCGCGCGACCTCTATACACATTCGACCGACGCTTGTCTCGCCTGCAAGGGGCGGCGCTGGTCGAAGCATAGCCTTCTTATGTGTGCGTCTAGTGTCCTCAGATTTTTCAAATCACGCACCACCTGCACCATAAACTATGTGCGCCTCATTGCAACACTCTGCTACGCTTATCATCAAATCATTCGTTAAACCAACCGACTGACCCACTGAAAGACTGGCAGACTCTCCTTTGTTCCCACATCATACCGACCCGTCCGAAGATGTATGGGTCGCCTTCGATCTCGAGACCACGGGCCTTGACGCCCAGAAGGACGCCATCATCGAGATCGGCGCGGTCAAATTCCAGGGCGGCAGGACGCTCGACACCTTCGAGACATTCGTCAACCCGCAACGGCGCATCAGTCCCTTCATCAGCAATCTGACCGGAATCCGCCAGCGCGAACTGGATGGCGCCGACACCATTGAGCGCGTAGCAGCATCCTTCATCGCCTTCGTGGGCGCTTCCCCGCTCATCGCGCACAACGCCGCCTTCGACCTCGGCTTCCTGAGAAACGGCGGCATCGAGCTGACGAACCCTGTCGTTGACACCTTCGACCTCGCCTATGTCGTTCGCCCCGACACGCCAAGCTACTCGCTGGAAAACATGGCGCAGCACCTCGACCTTCCGCACGACAGACCGCACCGCGCCCTTGACGACGCAATAGCCGCCAAGATGCTATTTCTCAGCCTGCTGGAAGACGCTGCCGCCTTCGACCAAATGACACTCGCCGCGATGCAGCGCCTTGCACAGACTTCCAACTGGTCACTGGAATACCTGCTGAACGGCATCGTCGCCAATCCGCGCGCAGGGCATTCAACCGCCGGAGATACCGAATCCAACATCGGCATCAACGGCCTCGATATGCAGCACATCTCCCGCAGGCTCCACGGCGGAGGCGTCCTCCGCGAGAATGAGAGCATAACGCCAATAGACGCTGAAATGGTCGCCTGTATGTTCAGCGAAGGCGGCGCCCTGTCAGGGACACTGGACGGCTTTGAGGCGCGCGCCGAGCAAGTGCAGATGGCGCAGGCGGTTACTGAAGCGATCAACGATGGCGAGCGAATCATCATCGAGGCGGGAACGGGAGTCGGCAAGTCCCTCGCGTACCTGCTGCCCGCCGCGCTATATGCCTTGGAAAACGGCAAGCGCGTGGTGATCTCGACCAACACGATCAACCTGCAAGAGCAACTTCTGAAGAAGGATGTCCCCATCCTTGTAGAAGCGCTCAAGTCCGTTGACGACAGCGGCGATGACCTACGCTTTACCCCGCTAAAGGGACGCGCCAATTACCTCTGCATGCGCCGCTGGAACACGATGGCGACATCCAACGAGCAGACGCCCGAAGAGGCGCGTCTGCTCGCAAAGACGATGCTCTGGCTGCAGTCCACAGCCAGCGGCGACCGCGCCGAGATCAACCTCGGTCATCCCAGGGCAGCCGCTCCCTGGGACAGGTTGTCAGCGAACAATGCAAGGGGCTGCCTAAGAAACGAAAGCGTCTGCTTTCTGCGCTCCGCACGCGAGCGCGCCGCAGCATCGCACCTGGTAATCGTCAACCACGCCCTGCTGCTATCCAATGCCACAGTCGGCGGCACGCTCATCCCGGACTACGATGTGCTGATAATCGACGAGGCGCACCATCTCGAAGAGGAAGCGACAAACCACCTCGGTTTCGAGCTGACGCAGGCGAGCTTCAACGATCACATCCAGAACCTGAGCGGCGAGGGTGGCTTGCCCAACCAGGCGACCATTGCCTTCCGCACCGCGACATCGGACACGGCGGACCGAAGAGAGACCGTCGAGAATGTCGTTGATGAGATCGCACGACTGCTGCCCCGCATGCGCGACAGCATCGCCCGTCTGCTGGCAGGCCTCGAAGCGATGGCCCAACCCGCTGGGAGAGGAAGTCGTGGCCCGGCCCAATACGCCCAGCAGACGCGCATCACTCGCGGAACTCGCGCGAACCCGAAGTGGTCTGAGCTTGAAATCGGCTGGGAGAACGCGGATCTAGCACTTGGAGAACTCGGCAGGCAGCTTGCGAACCTGCAAAGGGCGCTCGCCGACCTCGAAGAAGCCGGCCTGCTCAATTACGAGTCTCTGGTGAACGATGTCGCAGATGCCGCGCAAGCCAACGATACCCTGCGCCGCCAGCTCAAGGAGTTCGTTGTCGCACCGGAAGACGACGCCATATACTGGCTCACCCTGTCAGCCCGCCGTGCTGAGCTCTCGCTCCACGCCGCACCCCTGCATGTCGCCGAGAAACTTGACGAGCTTGTATTCTCACAGACACGCAGCGTCATCATGACCAGCGCCACACTCAGCACGGAGCAGAAGTTCGACCACATCATTGAGCGTACCGGCTTCAAGGACTCCCGTGAATTACTGCTCGGCTCTCCGTTCGACTACCCCAGCGCCGCCGTATTGTGCCTGCCCAACGATATGCCCGAACCGCGCTCCTGGGCATACCAGGACGCCCTCGAAGGCGCCGTCAAGGACGCCGCTATCGCCGCCGAGGGCCGCACGATGGCGCTCTTCACCTCGTACAGCGCGCTCCGAAGCACCGCAGCCAGCATCCGTGACGACCTGAAGGCGCGCGGCATCGAGGTATTGCAACAAGGCAACGACGGTCCTCCGGCCCAAGTGGTACAGCGTTTCATGCAGAGCCCGAAAGCCGTCCTGCTTGGCACCTCCAGCTTCTGGGAGGGCGTTGACCTGCCGGGGGATGTTCTCAGTGTGCTAATCGTCGCCCGCCTGCCCTTCACCGTTCCCAGCGACCCGGTCTTTCAGGCGCGCTCCGAACTCTACGACAACTCCTTCATGCAGTACGCCGTCCCGCAGGCAATCCTGCGACTTCGGCAGGGGTTCGGTCGCCTCATTCGCACGAAGACAGACCGCGGCGCGGTCATCATCCTCGACCGCCGCGTAACCGCAAGCCGCTACGGTTCTGCATTCCTGCGCTCCCTGCCCCCCGCCCGTCCCATCGAGTGCAGCCTCTACCAGCTTCCCGACATTATCCGCAGTCACCTGTCCACTTAAGAATATATAATTATTCGACTATGATATACTGTCATATGGTGGGAAGTGGTTACTGGCTCGGAACTTTATGTCGAACGCGCACGGCGAAACCGCACAACGAATAGCCATTTGGTCATTATCTCCCCAGACGATTGGGGCGTATTTTGCTATATTCCTTGTACAGTACATTCCGGGCATAGCAGTCGAGATTTACACATTTGTACAGCAGCAGCAGGTGGATGACACATTCGCCTATGCCGCACTTGAAATCATCAGGGCGTCGGGTCCCATAGGGATAGGGTCCGCAATGAACGCCATCGCCATAGCAGTATCCGTGGAGGCAATCATGGTTCTGGCAAAAATGCTTGAACGGCAGCGGTGGGAAAAAGGCCGTGCAGAAGGCATCAAAGAAGAGCGCAAGCGGTCGAACGCCAAGTTGCGCGCGCTGGCAAAGGAATACGGAATCCCCGAAGACAAGCTGCCGATAGAAGACGAGGAAGAATAAGCCGAATGCCGGCTCTCCGACATCATCCGCAGTCACCTATCCTGAATCTCGCACCAGGTCCACCCATCGCTTGTGATGGAACATGTACTGGTTCGCGTATCCCGCGTGCTTCCCGTACCGTTCCAGCGCCCACTCCCGCATTTCCCGCTTGTGTTTCTCCGTAGGCGTGGTCTTGTTGCCGTTGCTGTTCAGAGCAGGCGGCACCGGCGCATCGGGATACCAGTCCCGCATCGCCTTCACTATCCACACATCCACCGGAAACGCCTGCGGCTTGTCCAGCGAGAACAGCATCACGCAGTTCGCCACCTTGTCCGCGATCCCCCGCAGCTTGACCAACTCCGCCAGCGCATCCTCGTAGTCCGCCTCTCTCAGCGAATACAGGTCTGGTCCCTCGCCCTCCACAATTCCCTCTGCCGCCGCTATCACATTCACCGCGCGAAACCCCAGCTTCAGGTCGCGCAGAGCCTGTTCGCCCGCGTCAACAAGCTGTCTGGCAGTCGGGAAGACGTTCCTTTCACAGCCCTGCAACCCATCTCCATCGCCGTTAGCAGACGCCAGCAGGTCATGTCCCGGGAGCGAACTGCCGTAGTGCAACGCCATATCCTCCACATTCGCCGTGATGCGCGGGATATTGTTGTTCGCAGAGCAGATGAACCCTACGAGGCACTCCCATGGCTCCTGCCGCAGCACCCGCAGCCCCCGATGCTGTTTCACCGCATCCGACAAATGCTCATCCTCACTCAGTGCCGCATACACCTCGTCCATGTCATCGTCCACCCGAAGGTAGTCCCTCACAAGTGGTGCGAGCGAAGTCTCGTCGTCCGGCGCGCTCACGAACTCTATTCCCTCGTCAACCCTTCGCATCCTGACGACATTGCCGAATATCACGCCACAGAACCAGCCGTCATCCTCCTCGCGCCAGCGGAAAGCCTGTCCTCCGCAAAGTGTGCCACGCAGGTCATAGGGCGCCGTGAACGGAATCAGCATAACCGTACCTCTCCCAAGCAATAGTCATCTGACAAGCGATTATACCAGCGTATGAGGCGTTGATTATTTCTACCCATGTCAGGTTCGGCGATGCATGCAGATTCCAATCCCAGAGGCAGTTGGAAAGCGTGTTAGAATAGCCTCTGGGGGCGTTATTGATACTTCAATGCGCCCGAGAAGGGATAGTCTTCACACTTGCTCGCTTCCGGTCTAATCAATAAGCCAGTCTATCGCTGGTGGGTCTTCGCCGCCGTTGCGCTCGGAACACTGACCTCCGTCATCAACCACGGCGGAATGTCCGTTGCGCTCCCCACAATCGCCCAGTACTTCGACGCCGACCTCGCCACCGTCCAGTGGGTGGTCATTGCTGAGGGCCTGACGATAAGCGCGCTCCTGCTGCCAATGGGCAGGCTCTCCGACATTGTGGGCAGGAAGCGCATATTCCTCGCAGGTCTCGTCATCTTCATCATAGCCGCGGTTTTCGCCGCAACTTCCGGCAGCATCATAGCTCTGATAGGCGCCAAGGCTTTGCAGGGACTCGGCGCCGCAATGACGCAGGGCACCGGCATGGCGATGGTAACCTCTGTCTTCCCAGCCTCAGAGCGCGGCAAAGGCATCGGCTCCCACGCAAGCGTCGTGGGAACGGGCGGCGTCCTGGGACCCATCGCCGGCGGCTTCCTCATTACGGCGCTCGACTGGCGCTGGCTCTTCTACATCAACATCTTCATGGGACTAGCGACGATAATCGTCGTCCTGCTGATAGTCAGGAGCGAGGCATTCCGGCACGACACCCGAAGCTCCCGCTACGACTACGGAGGAGCCGCGCTCTCCACCGCCGTCCTGCTGACCTTCCTGCTTGCCGTGTCCAACGGCTCTCGCATGGGATGGACTTCTCCACCGATAATTCTTGGCTTCATCGGCTTCGTTGTCTTCCTCGTGGCATTCGTCAGGTGGGAACTTCGCTCTCCGTCGCCCATGCTCGACATGAGTCTGTTCAGGAGCAAGGTCTTCAGCATCGGAATCGGCACAAACTTCATGTCCTTCCTCGGCATAACCTCTTCACGCTTCCTCTTGCCCTTCTACCTTCAGGCCGCGCTCGGCTACACTCCGGCGCTCGTCGGCTTCGCGCTGCTTCCCAACGCCGCCAGCAGGATAGTCATGGGCCCACTCAGCGGACGCCTCTCCGACCGCTACGGCTGGAAGCCATTCAACATAATCGGCCTTCTTCTCTCAGCAGTCGGCTTGCTAATCCTTGCCACTCTCACCTCGACATCCTCGATAGTCGTGGCTCTTGTGGGGATACTGGTCCAGAGCATCGGCTCAGGCCTGTTCCAGTCTCCCAACTCCGCGTCCATATTCAGCGCGGCGGACTCCAGGAGACACGGCGTCGTCGCGGCATTCGTGAACCTTTCGCGCAACTCCGGCAATGTCACCGGGACGGCAATCGCCGCATCCATCGTCACTGCCGTGATGATCAGCAGCGGCTACGAGGTCAAGATCGACGCCGTTCTGGATGCCGGCCCCGGCTCAGGCTTGCTTGAGTCATTCCTGAGCGGACTCAAGACGGCATTTCTCATTATGGCCGCGCTGCAAGTCATTGGAGCGATAGCCTCTATTTTCAAGACCGACTCCCAACGCGAACAGCCAACCGGAATTAGCGAATCACAACCTCAAACAGAAAGAGTAACCTCATAGGCATTCCTGCCCTGGGGCTCATTCCGATAGACGACACTAAGCGGAACGATTGACGGCATAGGAACGCAATGCTATCGTCAGAATAGACAACATGCAGCGGCAGACCAGCGCACGCCTGCCGCATCGCTAAGGACCGAATTTGGCACAGAGTACACTGAGGACGCCGGCGACTTCGGCAGTCGCACCGGCTCCCGCCCTACCCCTTGCGGCAAGACTCAAGCAGTCTCCAATCTTTGAGGTACTGCTTCTCGCTGACTTTCGCTGGATATGGCTCGGTTCGTTCGCATCGTTCACTGCGATGAACATGCAGATGATAACGCGCGGCTGGCTGGTGCTGCGGCTGGAGAACGACTCTCCGTCCGCGCTCACATGGGCAATGGTGTCATTTGCCGCGCCAATGGCCATAGTTTCGCTTTTCGGCGGCGCGCTATCCGACAGGGTGCCAAAGAAATACCTCATATTCGGCAGCCAGTTAGGCAACGCCGCCCTCACGCTCGTCGTTGGCATGATGGACGCCACCGGCACAATATGGCTTGGCGCACTGATGGCGCTTGGCGTGCTGAACGGGTCGATGTTCGCGCTCAACATGCCGAGCCGCCAGGCAATAATCTCCGAAATTGTGCCGCGAGACCGCGTGATGAACGCCGTCGCGCTGAACAACGCGTCAATGAATCTCACGCGCGCGGCGGGACCTGCGGTCGCGGGCATTCTCATCGCCTTCTTCAGCACAGCCTTGGTCTTCTATATCGTATCAATCGTGTATGTCCTCTCCGGCCTCTCCGTTCTTCGCATCAAGACCACAGGAGTGCAGAGAGGCGGGGCGCCCAAGAGCGTAACCGGCGACATCAAAGAGGGGCTGCAATACGCACTGGGCGATAAGACATTGAGGGGCCTTATCATCATGGCGTTCCTGCCGGCGTTGTTCGGCTTCACGCTCTTCGCCCTCATGCCCGCGTGGGCGCGAGAGCAGCTCAACGTCACCTCCTTCGATCTCGGCTACCTGATGGCTGTTATGGGCATAGGCGCACTGATAGGAACGCTGGGGCTAGCGTCTATGCGAAACCTCGGCAATCGCGGCATGATTCTGATTGTCATCAGCGTGGTGTGGGGTGTATCCGTCGTGGGCGTCGCTATGTCCGCGGAGTTCGTGTCCGCGATATTCTTCCTAGTCATCAACGGCCTGCTCAGCTCACTCTACATGTCGCTGAACATGACCCTGTCGCAGATTTACGCCGACCCTGAGAAGCGCGGGCGCGTCATGAGCCTGTTCATGATGACATTCGGGCTGATGCCCATCGGCGCGATACCATTCGGCGAGTTCGCGGAGGTGATCGGCACTGGGCAGGCGCTCAGCATAAGCGGTCTCATCCTGACGACACTAACCATCGTATTCGCCTTCACATACCCGCACTTCCGCAGGATTCAGTAGTCCTGCAATCCCTTTCACGCCTTCCCGATAGTCCCACTTGCACATAGCCCCACTCCCTAGTCTCGCAATGATCATCGACTTCCATACCCACATCTTCCCGCCGCAGATGCGCGAGAACCGTGAACGCTATCTGGAGCGAGATAGGACTTTTGGCGTGCTCTACTCCGACCCCAGGGCGCGGATGGCAACCGCCGAAAACCTGATAGTGGTGATGGACGAGGACGGCGTTGATACATCCGTCGCGATGGGCATAGGCTGGTCCGACTACGACACGGCACGCGAGGCAAACGACTACATCATTGAAGCAGTGCGGGGCTCTCAGGGGCGAATCGTCGGCTTTGCGGGCATCAACCCCGCGTGGGGCGACAGAGCGGCACGCGAAGCGGAGCGCTGCGCCGAATCCGGTCTGCGCGGCATCGGAGAGTTACACCCCGACACGCAAGAATTCGACCTCGCTGACAAGGGCACGATGGCAGGCTTGATGACGGTCGCAGAGGAGCGCAGCCTGATAGTCACCACGCATTCATCGGAGCCTGTCGGCCACCCTTATACCGGCAAGGGTAGCGTCACACCGCAAGTCCTGATGCAATTCATCAGCAACTTCCCGGAAGCGACTATCGTCTGCGCTCACTGGGGCGGCGGGCTGCCATTCTACGCCCTGATGCCGGAAGTAGCCGACGCGCTACGCAATGTATATTTCGACAGCGCGGCGTCACCATTCCTCTACACTCCGCAGGTGTATTCGGCAATGTCAGGGCTGGTTGGCGCTGAAAAGTTACTACTCGGCAGCGACTACGCCCTCATTCGACCGCGCCGCCTGCTCGACGAACTCGCGGCGTCTTCGCTCACGCTGCAGGAACGCGAAGCTTTGCTGGGCGGAAACGCCGCACGGCTTCTGGGTATCTAGTCACTCTTAGGGCGGAATATCCCGAACGAGCTCGTGTACCCGTGCAGAAAAGTCGCCTCTCCGACCTGCCCGATCTCGCCGTTGCAGAAGAAGCCTGTCAACGGTACCGCACCCACCATATCCGTGAACATGCCTGTGTCATGGTCCGGTCTGCCGTATAGATACTCGCCTCGGCCAAGGCACTGGAACAGCAGCGCCCCCGCCTCGGACTGCCCGCCGTCCGGCAGACCTGAAACATATTGCTCCAGCATGGCGTTCAGGTCTTGCGACGAAGTCTGGGCGTCGCGCAGGTGAAACTGCACTGTCTGTCCCTCTTTCAGCATCTCGCCCACGGCAAGCGCACCACGCTGCGCGTCCACTCCCACTATGTTGCGGATCAGGAAGTCACCAAGGCGCGGATTGTCGTTCAGTTCATCCATCACCACGCCGAGGAACAGCGAGTGCTGCGCCAGTTCTCGGTCTCGCTCGTCCAGAGTCATGAATATCTCTTTGAGCACTTCGAACGGCGTTCGCCGGTCAACTTCCAGCAGGATATTGCGCCGGGACGATGTAATGTGCATCGGCTCCCCAATAGGACGGCAGCCCTGCGCCACCACAGTGTCTATCTGCACATCCCCCTCGAACGCTACCCCGACAACGCCGTCTCTATGCATTTCAGCCCCCAGAAACAGCGCGTTGCCGCCCTCCTGGTGCGCTCCGCTTGCCAGGCCGCCAATCTTGGCGCTGCGCGGAAATGCGTAGTCCAGCCCCATCAGCAGCTGCTCGCCCTGCATGCTGAACGGATCGGCAAGAATGAGAAAGTCCACTTCAGAGCCGACAGGCGTGCTCACAAGCGAGCCCCACTCGTCAGGCGGCGCGTCCCCGTCCGGCAGCGCGCCGTATTGGATATGGAACGGCGTTAGCTTCACACCAGGCAGACACGCAGCCGTCAGAGCCAGACCGGGCCTGTTCTCCACCTCCGTCGCCGCACCAATCACGCCGCCCCCGCTGCAACCCACAAGCAGGGCAGTGCCGAATCTTTCCGCCGCAAGCATTGTCAGCGTCTCATAGTCCGGCGCATAGTGCGGCGACACGAACGCAGCGACCAGATCGGGCGTTAATTCGCCCAGTCCGTCCTCCAGTTTCCCAGCACACTCATCGAACGCGTCGGCAAGCGTCGTTCCCTCCGATATAGCTGAACTCCACTTCATAGCGTTCCTTCCTGCATCCCGACGAACTGTATCGCCCCTGCATCCTCTGATCGTTGGTATATCGAGAATACGGCTATTCTAGCAGACAAGCACGCGATAAGTTCCCTCACTTGTTCACTGCCAGCGTTCCGTTTATACTCTAGTCGATGCCACCTGAACTGCCAGAAAGACGCACACTGCCGCTGTTCCCGCTTAACACCGTGCTGTTTCCGGGCGCATCCTTGCCGCTTCAGATATTCGAGGAGCGCTACAAGCGCCTGCTGCAGGACTGCCTCGACTCCGATTCGCGCTTCGGCATCGTGCTAATAAAGTCCGGCGACGAAGTCGGTCAGCCGGCAATTCCCCATCCCGTTGGCACCGTGGCGCACATCACGCAGGTCAACGAGATTCGCGGAGACCGCTTCTTCGTCGCAGTTACGGGAGAGCGCCGCTTCAGAATCAACACCATCACTCAGCATCGCCCATACCTCACTGCGGATGTGTCCGTCTTATCAGATACGGATTCCGATGAGGCGCAGCCCCAGTCTGAAGCAATCCGCGAGCAACTCAACGAGTACCTGAGTTTGATTACCGGACTGCAAGGCGGTTGGACCAGCGAAGTCCGCACTTCGCGCAATCCCGCAGCGCTGTCGTACTATATCGCTGAAACCTTGCTAATCGACCTGTCCGAGAAGCAGCAGTTGCTCGAAAAGCCCGACACGGCATCCCGACTTGAATCCGAGGCGGAAGTCTTAAGCCGCGACATCGACCAGCTACGCGAGCGTGTCGCCTCCGAGATGCGCAGCAAGTTCAGCCGTCAGTAGTTCTCAGATTCTCCCGAGGAGAAGGCTGGGGCGCCACCCAAGGCGCAGCCTAAATCGGGGGAAGTCGCGTTACAGTGTTCCTCTCAGGCTAGGCGCTACAGATTCGCTCGCTCGCCCAGAGGTTATTCATCCCAGACCGTGAATTCCGAATCGGTCTCGCTGAACATGTCCGGATGAATCATCTGCGCCATCTGCTCCAGCCCGTCCACGAGGCGAGGTCCGCTGCGGCTGAAGTACGATCCTGAATCCACGAAGTAAGCCCGCTCATTGGCGACCGCCGGTAGACCGCGCCACTCTTCCAGGTTCTCCAGCGCCTCGAATTCCTCACGCGCCCTTTCTGCGTCCATCCCGCACGGCATCAACACCAGCACATCAGGCTCAGACTCTGCAAGCTCGTCCATCGTGATGCGCCGTGAAGCCTCTCCCGGCTTGGCAAGCGCGTCAATACCGCCGGCAAGCTCCACCATCTGCGGTATCCAGTGCCCCGCCACGATGGGCGGTTCAAGCCATTCGATGCATGCCACCCGTGGCGCTGACGTGGATGCAGACGCCTTGGAGCGCACCGCACTCACCCGCTCACGGAGTTCAGTGACAAATGCCGACGCGGCATCTGGCACGCCGCACAAGTCACCCACCATCTGTATGTCTTCGAGCATATTGCCGATGGAGGCCGGATCCAGCGAAACGACATTCGGCGGGTATGCCAGTCGCGATGCCGCATGCCGCACATCTTCGTAAGATACCGCGCACACATCGCACAGTTCCTGCGTGAGAAGCAGGTCCGGCGCCGCATCGCGCAGCACATCCTCATCCACCTCGTAGATGCGCTCGCCCCGCTGGTACATCTCCGTGACTACGCGGTCGATCTCCTGGCTACTCAGCTTATCCGCGTCAAACCTGCTGCGGACAATCTTGGGCTTGGCAAGCGCCTCTTTAGGATAGTCACACTCGTGGCTCACCGCGAACAGCGAATCGCCCAGCCCCAGCGCAAACACAATCTCCGTGCCGCTCGGCAAGAATGAACAGATACGCATGCCAAATCTCCCGTAAATGCAAAGATGGGCAGAACCCAAACATCCTGCCCATCTCAATAAACCGATGTCAGCTGCGCTGATTAGCTTTTCAGAACGCCCTCGCGCTCGAACGCTTCGGCAAGCCGCGCGATACCCTCGTGAATCTCTTCAGGCGTGTTGTACCCGAAGCACAGTCGCGCGTAATTGCGTCCCGAAACTCCGTCCGGCGCAAACAGAGGACCGGCCTGATAACCTACATCCGCCGTCTCCAGCACCTTGTCGCGGATAGCCGTTACGTCCGCCTCTTCAGGCATCTGCAGCCAGATGAACAGCCCGCCCTCGGGCCTGCTCCAAGACGCCGCGCCGCCGAAGTTTTCGCCCAGTGCCGCCAGCATCGCGTCACGCTTCGTGCGCTGGATGTCATTGATCTCGACGATATGGTCGTCCAGATGCCCCGTTGAGTAGCGATGCACCGCCCACGATGCGAACTGGTTCGCCGCGCCGCCGCTTTTAACCACGCGCGCGACATCCATAACCTCACGAGATGCCGTCAGGTAGCCGAGCCGCATCCCCGGCGCGATAATCTTCGAGAACGACCCCGCATACATCACGCTGCCAGTGTCGTCCAGCGCATGCAGGGATGTAACATCCTCGCCTCCGTAGCGCAGGTCAACATAGCAGTCGTCTTCGAGGATGGGGACGCCATGCTTTTGGGACAGCCGCACCATTTCCTTGCGGCGTTCCAGCGTCATCGTCCAGCCCTGCGGATTCTGGAATGTCGGAATTGTGTAGATGAACTTTGGGCGCTTGCCTTCTCCCGTCGCCTTGACGATTGCAGATTCCAGCGCGTCCGGCAGCATCCCTTCGTTGTCGCACTCCACGCCGCGTATGTCCGTATGGAAGCGTCGGAGTTGCCCAAGCGTGCCTGAGTACACGAAGTTCTCCACCAGCACGACATCGCCGGGGTCCAGCAGAGCTTCGCAGATCATGTGAATGGGCTGGCCGGAGCCGTCGCCGATGATGAGGTCGTCAATGCCGATGTTGATGCCCCTGTCGCGCGCTAGCTTGTCCGCAACGAACTGGCGCAGCGGCGCATAACCGCTCTGGTTCGCGTATATCGCAAGGTCGTCGCCCTCTGTTGCCAGGCCCTCTCGGAGCGCGTCCACAAGACCGTCCAGCGGCATAGACTTGGGGTCAGGATATGCCACGGCGAAGTCATACTTGCCGCGCTTCACCACAGGCGCGTCTCTACCTTCGGGCGCGTTCTTTGCGAAGAGTTCCTTGAAGCTAAACGGTTTGGCATCTGCCATCGGTGTGTCCTCCTTATGTACGCCGATTTCGGCTCGTCAAGCAAGTGTATTATCTTTCAACTGCGTTGACAACTGCGCGTACAATGCATATCATTTATGTACCCCCCCAGCGGGTAGTTCCGCTGGCCCGACGTCTCCCATAAGGGCCCTTTGGGAGACGTCTCTTTTTGTCAATTCTTCTCGCTAACTCCACTCTGAAGGTCGTGTGATTGTCTCTCCGTCTTGTCTGGCAATGCTCTCTTTCAATTGGCTGTCCCTGAGAGCATCTCGACCAATGCTGAAAGCCGCCGTCGCTACGCTACGCAGGAGCTTAGAGACGCGGTTGGGCGGGAAAGCGACAACGACCCGCTTCCCCGGAAACCGCTCACGGATAGTAGTTATGGGGCGCGCCAGATCGCTATCCGCAGAAATTACGATGGCTGTATCGAATCTGTCGTCGTAAGCGTCTGACAGCAACTCGACAGCGATGTTCACATCGGTCATCTTCTCTTCGTATGCCTGCCATGTCGCGCCACAGTCGGCGCAGCGTTGCATCTTGGGCAGATAATATCCGTAGTGGATATCTACGTCGGCTAAGGTGGCAAGCGCTTCCAAGTAAGTATTCTGCCGCCTTGCCTTATCCTCGCTGCCCGCATCCGGAATGACCCGCGCCGTGAAATATTTGACCCCGGCTAACGTCTGTCCCGGACGCAGCAACCTCCCGGCAAGACGGCGAAGGTCAAGCCAGTAGTACCGCCGCCATCCTCTCGACCGCATGCCGTAATACAGGTTGAACCCGTCAATGTATACTACGACACGATTTGCCAAAATCATTAACCTTCCTCTTCAATCTCTCTTTCTTCGAAGATCGAAACATACCTCATAAATGCAGCGAGTCGGTTAATCCATGTATTCTGGCTTCACATCGACAAACTTGGCCAATTTGCGGCCCTTACTAATCTCGGTGTGGTAACTGGTTGACTCTCTTAGTTGAGCTTCCCTTGCAATTAATGTGCTGGGGATGCGACCAAGTTCTTGGGCATACTTGATGCCAAAGAGGTGAATCATCGCCACTTCTTCGCCTCTGTCAGCACCGTAGTACATTTCCCTTAGTTTTCCGACTAACTGTTCAATGTCCATGATCAACACTCCTTCCCAAGGGTACTCACCACCGCTTGTGCAGCTTAAGCTTAAGCTAACCATGTGGGCATGTCAAGCTACTTATGGCAATACACGCGGGTTACGACAATTGAACCTCTTCCGTGACCACCTACACAACCCCCATCCCCCGCATCCGCACCACGTCGTCCCTGCTATACCCTAGCATCCCGCTGTACACTTCACTGTTATGCTGGCCCAGCGTCGGCGCGGCATCCAACGACACATCTCCCCCTTCCACTCGCCACGGCAGCGTCGGGTGTTCCAGCGCACCCGCCTCCGGATGCTCCACCTCTGCGAAGAATCCCCGTTCCCGCAGATGCTCCCAGCCCAGAATGTCTTCGGGCGTCGCCACATACGCGAATGCCAGCCCCCTGTGCTGCGCGCGCTCGAAAATCTCGTGCCTGTCGTGCTCCATGAGCCAGGGCAGCATCAGGGCGTCCAGCTCATCGGCATTCTCGCCTCTGCCGGCGCGGTCGTCGAAGCGCTCCTCCGCAAGTTCGGCGATCCCCATCAGTTCCGCCATCTCCGGCCACTTGTGATCAGGTCCCGCAATCACTCCCACATACCCGTCCCTGCATGGATACGGGCCCCATGCCGCGCGCCCGTACCCACGATTGCCCGTGCGACGGAAGTTGCTGCCAGTGTAGCTGTACTGGCTCAGCGCGTTCTCAAGGATAGTCGCCAGGTACTCCGATATCGCCACATCCACATGCTGTCCAGCCCCCGAGATGTCGCGGTGCATCAGCGCTCCCATCGTGCCCGCGAAGGCGTTCTGGCCCGCGCCATACTGCGCCAGCCGCGCCGCCATGTGCAGTGGCTCGCGCTCCGGATCGCCCGTGATGTACATCAGCCCGCCCATTGCGTACAGGTTGATTTCACGCGCGCCGTAATCGCGATAGGGCCCCGTCTGCCCGAAGTTCGAGATGGAAGTCATCACCAGGCCCGAATTCACAGCCGCAACGCTGTCGTAGTCCAGTCCAAGCCGCTCGATCACCGCAGGTCGAAAATTCTCCACCAGCACATCCGCCCACTCCAACAAATGGTGAAGAATGGGCTTGGATGCCTCGTTCTTCAGGTTCAGCGTAACCGACTTCTTGCCCGTATTCAGGTAGAGGAACAGCGCGCTTTTCTCACGGTGCGGCACCTCGTCAGGATACGGCCCAATGCGCCGAGACGGGTCGCCCACGCCCGGGCGCTCGACCTTGATTACCTCAGCCCCCTGCGCCGCCATCAGTCGCGTCGCGTACGGCCCGGCGACATAGTGCGTCAGATCCAGCACCTTTAGCCCTTCGAGCATCCGTCCTCCCGCTTGCGGTAAGCCGGTTGAACCATCTGTATGTCGGTTCGACCCATCCGTCACTGAGAAAACGCCTCTTCTAGCGTGTCGGCTATACGCCCGAAATCGTCCGCTGCCCGACCAAAGTTCGAGCGGGCATCCTCCAGGGCATCCGCCGATCGTGTTACATCCTCGCCCGCCCGCTCCAGCACATCTCGCGCACCAGTAACATCCTCACCGGCCTGTTCGATAATCTCAGCGATACGGTCCCCATCTTGACCAAGCTCGGCAGCTACGACGTCAAGCGCATCGGAAGCCTGCTCAAGCGATTCCGCAGCCTCGCCAACCCTGTCAACGGCGTCAAATGCATCCGAAGCGTTGAAAATTACCATCACTAGCAGGACATTCGCAAGAAGCAACAATAGCGCCAGGCCAGCCCTCACGCCCCACTTCCAGTAAAGGTCAGCCCGTTCTGCGTCCATTCCGCCCCATCCTGTCCGTCCTGTCTATCGATGTACGCTTGAGTTATTGGATGGGAATGACAGCCCGCTTGTGCGTCGCCATTGCTATGCGCTGCTCGCCCTCATGCGCCTCTATCTGGTATGTCAGGCGGTTGCGGTCAATCTCCGTCAGTTCCACGCTGACAACAACCTTGTTCCCAACCGGGGTCGGCGCGAGATGCCGCAGCCTGTCCACCGCGTACCCAACCGTCGTATGCTCGGCGGGCATGTACGGCTCGGACTGCTGTATGCAAGCACCCTCCATCAGCCCCAGCAGCGCCGGCGTTGAAAGCACATCCGCCCCGGGCTTGCCCATGCGGTTGGTCGTATGCTCCAGCGTAACCTCAATCTCCTGCTCGAATTTCTGGCCCGCCTCAAATTTTTCCATTGTCATAGCTGGTTCCTCGTAGTTTCCTATCCTGTCGATCCTGTCTGAAGAATACGGCTACCCGACTAAAAGATCTCTATCCGCTTGAACGCCTCTGCGTAGGTAGCGCCAATCCTCTTGCCCACCTCGGCGTACCGAGTTCGCGCGCGCACCTCGCGCAACTCCCAGCCCTGTCCGACCTGGCTGCGATGACGGCTCAGCGCGTCCAGCTTCGCGTCGAAAGTGTCTGTAACGTCCAAGAATGTGTCCGGGTCCAGCGAACCCCAAAGGTACACCTCGCGCACCTTGTGCGGTTCCAGTCCTTCCTCGATGTGCTCCGGGAACGCCATCCTGTCCCGCGCGTATGGAAACACGCAGTTCAGCGTAACCCGCCCGCAGACATAGTGGTCCTCGTGACGGATGTACGGGCGATTCGGGTCGATCGTCAGTACCGTGTGCGGCATATGGCGGCGAATCTCCCGCGAAATCTGCTCCCGAAGTTCGTAGGTGTCTTTTAGGTGCTGATCGGTATGTCGCAGGAACACGACCTCAGACACACCCAGTACTCCCGCTGCCTCCCGCTGTTCCTCCTCGCGAATGGCAGCCAGCTTTGGCGATGTCATCTCCGGGTCGGAGCTGCCCTTGTCTCCATTCGTGCAGACAACCAGCACTATCCTGCGACCCTGCGCGGCCCACTTCACTATCGTCGCGCCCGCGCCCGATTCGGCATCATCCGGGTGTGGCGTAACCACCAGTACCGGTGTGGTACTGCGCGACAGGTCTTCCGATTCATCCGGATTCGGATAAGCCTGCGCCCGCGGCTGCTCGACAGAACTTGGATTTGAACTCTCTCTAGGTTGTGTCATCTATATCCCCTACTATTCCTTACTTGTTCATCCCCGCAACATCGATATAACGATCGATGTCCGTTATGATCCCCTGAACACAGGTGTCCGCCTCTCCTGGAACGCCTTGATGCCCTCGATGGCGTCATCCGTGCGCTGCAACCGGCGGTTCACGATACCCGCAAGCCGCACCCTGTCCTCCAGCCGCATGCTCAGCCCACGCACCGCGACCTCCTTGATCGCGCGCATCGGCAACGGTGCGTTCTGCAGCAATTTCTGCACAAGCGCATCCGTCCGGTCCATCAGCTCCTCGTGCGGCACAACCATGTTTACCATGCCCAGTTCGTAGGCACGCTCAGCGCTAATCATATCCCCGGTGAACAGGAACTCCAGCGCGAAGTTCAGCGGCACGCGCTGCGACAGCATGCAGGGCCCACTCACCGAGCCGATGCCCCGCTTTGCCTGCGGCCACCCGAACTGCGCCTGATCCGACGCAATCCGTATGTCCGACGCCAGCGCAATGCCGCCGCCCTGCGCCAGGCAGAAGCCATTAATCGCAGAGATTATTGGCTTGAATATTTCCGACTGATATACATACAGGTCCTCAGTCGAAATCTCCGGATCATACAGCGCATCGCTGCGCCCGGACATGGAGACCAGATCATGACCCACGCTGAACGCCCGCCCGTTCCCTGTGATGACCGCCATCCATATCTCAGGATTGTCATTCACCTCATGCAGGCGTTGCCACAGCAGGTCCCGCATCTCCACATCAATCGCATTCAACTTGTCAGGCCTGTTCAGCGTGATATACGCCACATGCCCTCGCAATTCATACTCCACGACGGCCATTATGCTTCGCTCCTTAAATTATCCTATTTGATCCTATCCATATCGATGCATTTCAATCCGCAACATCCCACATGTTAGACTTACGCCTATCCATCCGCAAGTTAGCGGCAGCGTTTCCATTCGGATGGTCGAAATAGCAAAACCCCGCTCGTCCTGAGCGCCGCCGAAGGACCTGTCGAAGGACGGAATCCACAGCAATCCACCCCAATGGAAACGCTATCGTCGGAGATAACACCCTTGACAATCCAAACATCCGTGCTTATAATGCGAACAAATGATTGCAGAACAACAACACCCAAACCAAGACCAACCAACACACCGCGAGCTTGTCGAGTCTCTCAGGCAGATCGTCCTCGAAGAGACCGACAACGGCAGGGCGATTATCAAGTTCCTCAAATCCGCCATGAACGGCGAATTCGAGGACTTCCAGCCCTGCCACCAGCTCGACGCCGCCCGCATCCTCCAGAGGATCGGCCTTGAGGAAGCCCAGGCATTCATCGACGGCGTCACGGCTCGGCGCAGGCAAAGCCGCAGCTTACAGCGCGCCGACCAGCGCGAATCACAGGCCGCTGACAGCCGCATCCGCTCGGAACTCGCCCAAATGGTCCGCGAGGAAACCGACAACGGCAGGGCAATAGTCACATTCCTCATGCAGGCTATGCAGGGCGAACTCGAAGACTTCCTGCCCTGCCACAGGATGTCCGCATCCAGGGAGTTGCTGCACCGCGGCTTCGAGTACATCCCGCCCGACGAAGACGTCGTGGATGACATCGCGGATAAAGTAGAAGC
>MKWU01000324.1_pt1 | contig 91419 bp, 81 predicted proteins | sample 809101 | NCBI WGS metagenome assembly MKWU01 (sample SAMN05860141, study PRJNA318959) | sponge metagenome | host: Aplysina aerophoba | place: Slovenia: Piran, Adriatic Sea, Gulf of Piran | collected 2013-05-07
CAGATCGTCGACCTGTTCCATGCCAAGGAGCGCCTCTGGGAGGTCGCGCACGCTGCCTACGGGAAAGGCAGCGATCTCGCCGCCGCCTGGGCGCACGCCCGCGGCGCCGAACTGGAGGCGGGACGGATCGAGACCGTGCTCGCCGCCTTGCGGCGCCTGCCCGGAGAAGACGCCCGGGCGGCCGTCGGATACTTCCACAACCATCGCCACCGGATGCGCTATGCGGAATTCCGCCGGCAGGGCCTGTGCGTGTCCTCCGGCGTGGTCGAGTCCGGGTGCAAGCAGGTCGTCGGCCATCGCCTCAAGCGCGGCGGCATGCACTGGACGGTGGCCGGCGGCAATGCCATCATCGCCCTGAAGTGCTGCATCCTCAGCAACCGCTTCGAGGACTTCTGGGCGCGCCGCGCCCGCCCGGCAACCGATCTGATAGAGGATTCATTATCAGACGAAAATGCCCAATCTACCGGGCTCAAACCGAAATCGCGACCCCTAAAGGCGGCCTGATGAAGGAAAATCTAACAAATCTGACGTACACCCGACAAGGATTTTTCCGTGCGGGGATTGCACGACTTGCCCGGCGGGTTACCCGAATCCGTGGTTGGGCGGCACGCATCAGCCGAAACCTTTGCGCTTCTCCACGGGCAAGTTGTGGCGGCGAAGTCCTAGTACGATCTCCACGAAATCTCCTGTGGGCCGGGTGGATCGCTCCCGGTAATCTTCCCAGCCGGTGAAGCATGGATTGAGAATTGAAGGCGATCTCGATTCCCGAGCCTTTGTGTGGGTTTGTTTACTTGTCTCGGTCACGACGGAGTTTTTCGCTTTCAAAGGGGCATATCATACGCCGTCTGTCGAAAGACACATTTTCTTAACGGAGATTTCGCCCTATCTGGTTGAAAGGAGTCAGGACTGTCTTGAGACATCAACCACGCAAACCTTGATCTTGCGCCGTTCATCCCTAGAGAGTGTCTCAAGCAGGCAGTGCTTGAGTTGGTTGGCGCTTTCCGGTCGGATGCCGGACGGGGTTGCTTTGCAGAACTCCTTTCCGAACCACAGGGCGAGGTAGATTCCGTTGCCGTCGGTTCCCGGGCCGCGGATGTATTTCGCGATTAGTTGATTCCGGACCGCAGTCCACAAATCGCGACTATTGTTTTTCTTGATTTCCATCGGTACGTTGAATCCGTTGCAGGAGAATCGGATATCTGAGCGTTTTTCGTTGGCGTAGCGGCCTTCCGGTTGCGCGTCGACCTCCAGAGGAGCCAATAACGGCCTCAGTTTGGAGAGCAGCCGGTCCCTGCAGAAGTCTTCATGCTGTGGAGTTGCTTCACTTTCCTTTCCGGCCCAGTACGCTTTCCAGTCGGACGTGTTTCCGTCGCGGATGTCTTTCGCGGCTTCCTCAAGTTTCATCATTGCGACGGCCGTCAGGTCGGTGGGATTCGCGGGGGAGGCATTTTCGATGACCTGAAGGACTTCCTTGACATTGCCATGGAGAAATTCAGCTTCACGCCGGAGAATTTTCTGCTGGTACGTCAGATCAATCAGGTTGGAATGCCACGCACGAAGTTCCTCTTCCGCCAGAAGCGATTCAAGCGATTCGGTTGCCTCTGATGTTGGAATTTGGGCCAGTTGTTCGCAAAAGAACCGGATGCTGTGGGCGGCGTCCATGCCAAGCGTGACCGGGCATGCCATCATTGAGGAATCGTCGGCATCGTAATAGTACGGGCCATACGAAGACCCCAGCAGGCGAATCAGAAGGGACAGGACGGAAACGCTCGGGGAGTCGGGCAAGGTGCCAAGAAACCTGCTGGTCATGATTTCCGCGAGAGCCCGGATTCGGGGCTCATTTCCGGCGACATAGGATTCCAGTTGCTCCCGGTACTTCTCTGGAGCCGTGAAAAGACCGGCGGCAAGCCAGCGAATCCGATGCCCGACATGCATGCTGCTGTAGGAGAGTTTTTTTTCGATGATGTCGAGTAGGGCTTCTTTCTCGCAATAGAGCAGGGCGGCAATGAACAGGTGATCCAGATTCTGCAACCATCGGCTATGACCGCGTACGGGGAAGGCTTTCAGCAAGGGCAGTGATGCCGTACGGGCGACTTTCCTGTAGTCAGGGGAATACGCCAATTCGTAAAGCCCGCTGACGGAATCCGCATTGCCTTGGAATTTCTCGCGTGTGGTCTCGACGAGGATGTCCGAGACCACATCGGGCCGGACCCGCAACAGTGAAAGGAACCACTGCGGGGTCTCGTCTCCGGTGCGAGAGGAGAGAGGCCATAGAGGCACCATGTAGTGGATGGCGAGAGCCAGACGCATTTGTTCTTCACCGATCGAGAGGCTCTTGTCCTGAGATGCCTTGCTGATTTCGTGAAGTCCCGCCATGTACGGATAAGATAGCAGGTGGGCCTTTCTTTCAATTCCGAGGCGGATGACTTCCCCGGCGCTCGGCAGGTCTTCTCGATCAATCGACATCCGGAATGCCTGCAACACTGCCTCGATCAAGCTCTCGTCTTTGCCGAGGAGGTCTTTCAGCCGTTCTTCTGGCGTGTCGCCCGAGACATCCCTGTAGCCGCCATAATATGCGACGGCCAGTTCGTGAAGGGCACCAGGACGACACCGATTTTCCCGCAGATTTTTCTCCATGGGCTTGATCTTGGCATGCCATTTTTGCTGGCGCTCTAGAAGTTCGGCGGTGTATTTGTCTTGCCGCTGTTTTGCCAAGACATCGCTCGGGATCGCGTCGGTCTGATGCTTTATGAATTCCTCAAGAAGTTCGGGTCTTGTGGATAAGCGATCCTCAACGATTTCCCGAGACAATCCGATATTGCAAAAGCGGTCATGTACACAAGACGCTGTCCGCCGTATAAGGTGTCGGGCGACTTCGGGGTTTTTCGTGGCGATGGCCCTCTTAAGGCACCAGGTGCCGAAGTCTTGCGGCCAACCGACATCCGCAAACCGCTCCATTGCACGGTGCATGCAGAGGTCAGTTTCGTCAGGCTTTTTCTCCGATTTTTCACACTGTTTGATTCCCAAGTCATAAAGTTCCAACAGCGTGTCAGGGTGGCCTGACAACCATGTGGTGACATTGCCTCTGGAGGCGTGGTTTCGGCTCGGGCAAATGGCTTCCAGCCAATGGAGTAGGCGGTATGGGTCGAGTTCATCTCGAAAATGTGTCAGGTAATACTCGAGCCATCGCTCCGGAAGGTCGCGCAGATGATTGAACTGGTCGAACTTCCGCGAAAATTCCTCTGGCGACCGGTTGAAGAGGTCTACCAGAAGATCCAGTAGTTCGCCAAGTTGTTTGCCAGTCGACTTCTCCGTGACTTTGCGAGTCCAGAAATGGCAGTACGGCCCATAATAATTTGCTCTTTTCGGGGGGCGTAAATAGAAAAGCACCTGTCGTGGTGAAAGAATTTCAGGATAAGCATCTTCCAAAAGCTGGCCGGCCAAGTCGTCGACGGGGTCGAATATGATCCCTCCTTCCACTTCTTCAAGCAGTGCCAAAAGCGCATCAGACATCTGCCCATCGTTTGACATTTGCAGGAGAAACAAATCCAGGGCAGTTCGCCTGACCGGCAGTCCCCACTTGGGATTTTTGAGCATCTCCAAGGCTGTGTCTGGCATGTCTGGTGCATCGGTTCCCGACACTAACGCTTGGAGGCAGAGATGCGCGAGAGATTGCTGCGCGTCATCGGGGTCCGAAGCCTCGAAGTATTTCAGAAAAGATTTTTTCATGTCGGCCGATGCGAGATCGCCTAGCCTGTGTTCGTGTGAGAGCGAGAGTGCAAACCACGGGTTCATTCGGGCTTCACGCTCAAGTCCATCGAGTATGCGGTGCTTGTCGTCAGCCGAAAACTCTCGGGCGCAGCCATACTCGACGACTCCATAGGGGTCGCGCTCGATCAGTTCTGTACGTCCTATCAAACTGCGAGCCGCAAGCCACGCCAAAAGCCCACGGAACTCCGGCACCACACCCCCATCGAATCCCGTCGTCAGGGCGAGAATTCGCGCAACAGGCAATCCTGCCTTGACACGTTCAGCAAGGTATTCTGCGCCAAGGAATTCGGCGATGTGGCGATGGTAGGGCTCCGCCCGGCTCTCTTGCGGGCCCCGAAATAATTTGCTATCGATCACATTGCAGAGGGCGTTCGGATCTTCGCCAGATATCTGGTTCAATGAGAGGAATCCTTTGTGATCTCCGTCGTCATCTAAACGGTACCCCGCGCTGCCGGTCAGGAGTTGAATGGCGAACAGTTTTCCTGCCGCCATGAGCAGGTCGGGCTCGCTTACAGCACGCAGGCGCTTGCGGTCCGGATTTCCTTCTTCAAGCAACTTCCTGCAGGCCAGATTGAACGTCTGCTTCCTGTCCTCCGGCCAACGGACATCGGATTCGGCGACCGCCAGTGCCAGCATCTCTAGGCTTTGAGGGTTGCGTAGAAGGTAGTCAAGGCCATTTTGCCGGACGGACTCGATGAATGCTTCCGCATCCACCACGCCAGGTTGCCCTCTTATGATCGCTTCCACATCTTCTGGGGATAGCGGTTCCAACCCGAGTACTCTGATGTTTTCGTCACCTTTCGAAAGGGCCTCAAGCGCACTCCGGTCGCTGGCCCCCAGCCAATCGGCCATCCGGCAGGACAGGCGATATTTGGAGGGGACGAATTGGTCGATCTTGCGGCGAATTTTGTCGAGCGGAGTCAGTCGGTCCGAGGCTCCGGCACGGACCTCGTCCAGCCCGTCAATAAATAACGTCGTCTGGCTCCATTCCGGTTTTCCATTAAACGTCACGAAATCGCGCGCCGTCACATAACAACCGTTCGTTTCTTCCGCCTCCTGCTTGAAGGCCGTTGTTTTCCCCGCGCCAGGCTCGCCAAGCAATACATAGGCGTAGACTTCCCTGAACTCATCCAGATGCCGAGGCAACGGGGAGGAGTCATTTGCTCCGATCTCGACGCACATCCGGGGAACCTTGAGGCTCATAATTCTTCCGGCAAGTCGCAGGCGGGAATCGAAAGAAATTCCCCTACGGGAATTCCGCTCTCGCCCTCGCCGACATGTACGGGAGTCACATTGTCGAAGCGCCTCTTGAACTCCGTAAGCGCTGGCGGGTAAGGCTCTTTTTGACTCTTGACTTCGATCGCGATGAGATCAAAACCTCGCTTGAGAATAAAATCGACCTCAAAACCGGTTTTGTTGTCTCTCCAATAACAGAGTTCGTCGGTACTGTCTTTCGTGTTGTACAGGTGTGCGCCAACCGCGCTTTCGACCAGCCGCCCCCAGAAGCTTTCATTGGCTTTTGCTTTTTCGAATGTGGCTCCCGTGGAAATAGACATTAACGAGGTGTTGAGCACGTTCAGCTTGGGATGAGATTGTTTGCGAAGGTGCGGGGCATTGCTGTATTTTTGCAGGCCAGTAATCAAGCTGGCCTTCGACAGTAAGTCCAGATAGCGAATCAGGGTCGCCGCGTTGCCTTTGCCTTGCAGTTCCCCGAGCATTTTGTTGTAGGCAAGAATTTGTCCTGAGTACGCTGCGCCCAACTCAAAAAGTCGCTTAAGCAAGGTGGGGTTGTCGACTCGTTCCATGGCCAGGATGTCCCTCTCAATATTCGGCGCGATGATGGAACCCGAGACAAATTGCCGCCATAGTTTCTGTTCATGGATGTGTGCCGCTCCTCCGGGGTAGCCACCGAAATAGACATACTGTTCCAAATCGAAGCCGAATGCGTCCCGCATTTCCGGAAACGACCAGTGGGAGACCGGGACGGTGATATATCGACCTAACATGCTTTCCTTGTTCATCCCCCTCTGCATCAGCAAGGGGGCGGAGCCCAGAAGAATCACATGAAGCGGAATTTGATTACGCCGGTCTGCATCCCAAAGGCCCTTGACGGTGGAAGACCAATCCCGGATTTGCTGAATTTCGTCCAGGACCAGGACGAATCCAGACTCCGACCTGATCGCTTGGGCTCGCGCGTCTTCCCACAAGCGAATGATATGGCCCGCATCCCCTCTTCTCCCAAGGCCAACGCCGTCTCGCGGGAAATCTCGCACGATGGGGCCAGTAGAACTTGGAGGTACTGACGTAGCGGGTTCATCAAGCAAAACATATTGGTATGGAATCCGAATTTGCTCCATGGCTTGTTGCGCCAGCGTGGTTTTCCCCGCCTGACGGGGCCCGGTAATGAAAATTATCTCCCGCGGCCGTTCGCCCAATAGCGACAGGAGTTCATATAATTTCGGTCTTTTGTAGGTCTCCATAAAAATATATTACCATATCTCATAATTTTATGAGGGACAGTAATATAAAATTTATTGTGGTGCATCAGGACAGATTGAGGCTCTGAAATTCTGGTTAGAAATCAAGAGAAATCTGGCGGGGCTGATAATATGGGCTGGCGTTAGAATTTGGACTTGCGTTTGCCCCCATGACCCAGCCGCGCCCCGAACAACAGGATGTCGACCCGCTGGAAACCCAGGAGTGGCTGGAGGCGTTGGACTCGGTCTTCAAGGAGGAGGGCCCGGCGCGCGCCCACTACCTGATCGAGCGCCTGCTGGACCGGGCGCGGCGCTGCGGCCTGACCATCCCCTACAGCGCGGCCACGGCCTACCTCAACACGATTCCCGCAGCGCAGGAGGAAAGCTGCCCGGGGGATGCCGCCCTGGAGTGGCGGATTCGTTCGCTGATCCGCTGGAACGCCATGGCGATGGTGGTGCGGGCCAACCAGGACCACCCCGGCCTCGGCGGGCACGTGGCCACGTTCGCGTCGGTGGCGACCCTGTACGACGTGGGCTTCAACTATTTCTGGCGTGCGCCGAGCGAAGAGCATGGCGGGGACCTGGTGTTCTTCCAGGGTCATTCGGCGCCCGGCGTCTACGCCCGCGCCTACCTGGAAGGGCGGCTCGACAAGGATCACCTGCACCGCTTCCGCCGCGAGACCGAAGGCGGCGGCCTGTCCTCGTATCCCCACCCGTACCTGATGCCGGACTTCTGGCAGTTCCCGACCGTCTCCATGGGCCTGGGCCCGATCCAGGGGATCTACCAGGCGCGCTTCATGAAGTATCTGGACAACCGCGGCCTGCTGGACGCGGGCGACCGCAAGGTCTGGGTGTTCGTCGGCGACGGCGAGATGGACGAGCCGGAATCGCTCGGCGCATTGTCGGTGGCCGGCCGCGAACGGCTCGACAACCTGGTCTTCGTGGTCAACTGCAACCTGCAGCGCCTGGACGGCCCGGTGCGCGGGAACGGCAAGATCATCCAGGAGCTCGAAGGTGTGTTCCGGGGGGCCGGCTGGAACGTCATCAAGCTGATCTGGGGTTCGTACTGGGATCCGCTCCTGGCCCGCGACACCCAGGGCATCCTGCTCAAGCGGATGGAAGAGTGCGTGGACGGGGACTTCCAGACCTACAGTGCGCGTGACGGTGCCTACATCCGCGAGCACTTCTTCGGCAAGTACCCGGAGCTCGAGGCGATGGTCGCCAACATGGCCAACCAGGACCTGTGGCGCCTGAACCGCGGCGGGCATGACCCGCACAAGGTGTACACCGCCTATCGCGCGGCCGACGCGCACCGGGGCCAGCCGACGGTCATCCTGGCCAAGACCATCAAGGGCTACGGGATGGGGACGGCCGGAGAGGGGCTCAACATCACGCACCAGCAGAAGAAACTGGACATCGACGACCTGAAGGCGTTTCGCGACCGCTTCAAGATTCCGATCAGCGACGACGAGATCAAGGACCGGATTCCGTTCTACCGCCCGGCCGAGGACAGCCCGGAGATCCGATACCTGAAGGCCCGGCGCGAGGCTTTGGGCGGCTACCTCCCGGTGCGGCGCACTGCCGCCCCGCCGCTGCGCATCCCGGACGGAATCTTCGACAAGATGTGTGCCGGCACGGACGATCACGAGATCTCCACCACCATGGCGCTGGTGCGGGTGCTGACCCGCCTGCTGCGCGACCCGGAACTGGGTCCGCGGGTGGTGCCGATCGTGCCGGACGAATCCCGGACCTTCGGCATGGAGGGCATGTTCCGCCAGCTCGGCATCTACGCGCCGTTCGGGCAACTGTACGAGCCGGAGGATGCCGGCAAGCTGGCCTACTACCGCGAGGAGAAGACCGGGCAGGTGCTGGAGGAGGGCATCAACGAGGCGGGGGCGATGAGTTCGTTCGTGGCGGCCGGGACTTCCTACAGTACGCACGGCCTGCAGATGATCCCGTTCTACGTCTTCTACTCGATGTTCGGCTTCCAGCGGGTAGGCGACCTGATCTGGTCGGCGGGCGACCTGCAGGCCCGGGGCTTCCTGATCGGCGGCACTGCCGGGCGCACCACGCTGCCCGGAGAAGGACTGCAGCACCAGGACGGCCACAGCCATCTCGCGGCCGCCGGCGTCCCGAACTGCTACCCGTACGACGTGGCCTACGCCTACGAGGTGGCGGTGATCGTCGAGGACGGCCTGCGGCGCATGTGCGAGCAGCAGGAGAACCGCTTCTACTACCTGACGGTCGAGAACGAGAACTACGTGCACCCCCCCATGCCCGAATCCGCGCGGGAGGGGATCCTGGCGGGCCTCCACCCAATCGCACAGGCGCAGGACCCGGACGCGCCCCGGGTGCAACTGCTGGGTTCCGGCGCCATCCTGCGCGAAACCCTGGCGGCCGCCGAGCGATTGCGCGCTCATGGGGTGGAGTCGGACGTGTGGAGCGTGACCAGCTTCGTGCTCCTGGCACGCGATGGTGCCCGGGTGGCGCGGCACAACCGCCTGCACCCCGAAAGCCCGCAGACCTCGTGGGTCGAACAATGCCTGGCCGACCATCCCGGCCCGATCGTCGCGGCCAGCGACTACGTGCGCATGCACGCCGAACAGATCCGCTCGTGCCTGCCTGCCGGGCGCGACTACCGGGTGCTTGGCACCGACGGTTTCGGGCGCAGCGACACGCGCGAGAAGCTGCGCGAGTTCTTCGAGGTCAATGCCGACCACGTCCTGCACACCGCGGCGCAGGCGCTCGAGGCTTCGGGGCAGATCGACGCGGCGGCGGCGCAGAAGATCACGGCCGAATGCGCGGTGGACCCCGACCGGCCGGACCCGTTCGCCTCATGAGTCGGGAAGTCCGGGTCCCCGACATGGGGGACGTCGAAGAAGCGGAGGTGATCGAGGCCTTCGTGCAGGCCGGGCAGTCGGTCTCCGCGGACGAGCCGTTGATCACCCTGGAATCGGACAAGGCCGCCATGGACCTGCCGTCGCCGTTCGGCGGCATGGTTGAGGCAGTGCACGTCAAGGTGGGAGACATGGTGTCGGAGGGCTCGCTGGTCGCGACCCTGACCGACCGGCCGGAAGACTCCGCCCCGAAGCCGGAGGTGCCTGAGACTGAATCCCCGCCGTCTCCTGACCCGGTTGCCGAGGCACCCGCCGAACCGGCCGTCAGCCCGGCTCCGCCGCCGGTTGCCCCGGAGCCCCGCCGTCTTGGCGCATTGCCCCATGCCGGACCGGCCGTGCGACGTTTCGCGCGCGAACTCGGCGTGGATCTGGAGCAGGTTTCCGGCAGCGGGCGCAAAGGCCGGATTACGCACGAGGATGTCCAGCTCTACGTCAAGGCGATCCTGACCCGGCAGCAGGAGCCGGTGGTCGCCGCCCGTCCGTCCGGCCCGCCGGTGGATGCCGAGCGCTTCGGCCCGACCCGGACCGAGCCGCTGACCCGAATCCAGAGACGCTCCGGAACCAACCTGCAGCGCAACTGGCAGCTGGCCCCGCACGTCACCCAGCACCACAAGGCCGACATCACGGAACTGGATCGGCGCCAGCGGGAGTTGCGCGGGCAGAAGGGATTCGAGTCGCTGACGGTTACGGCTTGCGTGCTCCAGGCCTGCGCCCAGGTGCTGGGGCAGTTCCCCCGCGTCAATGCCTCGCTGAGCGAAGACGGGCGCGAGTTGGTAGTGCGCGAATACATTCATATTGGGTTTGCGGCGAACACCGACGAGGGACTGGTGGTCCCGGTGATCCGCGATGCCGACCAGAAACCGATTTCCGCCCTTGCCGGAGAGATTGCCGCCTTGGCCGAACGCGCGCGGACCCAGCAACTGACGGCCGAAGACATGCAGGGAGGAGGTTTTACCCTGTCGAATCTCGGCGGCATCGGGGGCGGGCACTTCACGCCCGTCATCAACCTGCCCCAGGTGGCGGTGCTGGGCATCTCGCGCGCGGCGCGCGAGCCCGTCTGCATCGAAGACCAGGTCGAATCCCGATTGATGATGCCGTTGTCGCTGTCCTACGACCACCGCGTCATCGATGGCGTGGAAGGGGCCCGGTTCGTGATGGCGCTGGCCTCGCTGCTGGAAAATCCCGAGCAGTTGGACTGGGGAGAGGGGTGAGTTCGTGAAGACAATCGACCTGGTGGTGATCGGCGGCGGCCCGGGTGGCTACAACGCCGCGTTCCGCGCATCGGACCTGGGCATGAAGGTGATGCTGGTGGAACGTTTTTCGCGGCTCGGCGGTGTGTGCCTGAACGTCGGCTGCATCCCGTCCAAGACTTTGTTGCACGCGGCCGGCCTGATCGAGGATGCGGCCGAATGGCGAGACCGGGGCGTGGTGTTCGACCCGCCCAAGATCGATCTGGATGCATTGCGTGCCTGGAAGGAGCAGGGCGTGTCGCAGCTGGCCGACGGCCTCGGCGCGCTCGCCAAGCGCCGTGAAGTCGAGGTGGTGACCGGCCGGGGGGAGTTCGTGTCCGCACATACCTTGGCGGTCGAGACCGAGGAAGGGAGAGAAGAGGTGCGCTTCGGGCAAGCGGTCATTGCAACGGGGTCCCGGCCGATCAAGCTCAGCCTGTTTCCGGAGGATGCGCGAATTCTGGATTCCACCTCTGCGTTGGACCTGACGGAGATTCCGGAGCGGTTGCTGGTAGTGGGGGGCGGCGTCCTGGGCCTGGAGTTGGCCACGGTGTTCCGTGCCCTGGGATCGCAGGTGGCCGTGGTGGAAGCGTTGGACCAGGTGATGGGAGAGGCCGACAAGGATGTGGCGCGGGCGTACCTGAAGCGTAATACAGGGCGGTTTGCCGCTGTGCATACGGGAACCCAGGTGCAGAAGGCCGAAGCGAAGGATGACGGAATCGCGGTACAGTTGGAAGGTGCGGATCGCCAGTGGGAGGAGTCGTTCGACTCGGTGCTGGTCGCGGTGGGGCGGGCGGCGAACAGCGAGAATCTGGGACTTGAAAATGCCGGGGTTGCAGTTGGCGAATCCGGGATGATCCCGGTCAACCACCAGCAGCGGACCAACATTCCCCACATCTTCGCCATCGGCGACGTGACGGGTGCGCCGATGTTGGCGCATCGGGCTTCTTACCAGGGCCGGCTCGCGGCGGAAGTCTCGGCTGGCATGAAATCCGCCTACGAGGCGAGGGTGATTCCCTCGGTGGCCTACACCGACCCGGAGGTTGCTTGGGTGGGACTGACTGAACGCGAGGCCAAGTCTCAAGGCATTGCCTACGAGCGCGGCATCTTCCCGTGGGCGGCAAGCGGCCGGGCGGTCGGGACCTCGCGCGTCGAAGGCATGACCAAGCTGCTGTTCGATTCGGAGACGAAACGTCTCATCGGGGTGGCCGTGGTGGGCGTGCATGCCGGGGAGTTGATTGCGGAAGCGGCGCTGGCGATCGAGAACGGTTGCGAAGCGGAAGACATTGCCGGGACGATCCATCCGCACCCGACATTCTCCGAGACCCTGGCGCAGGCCAGCGAGGTGGTTGAAGGGACGGTAACAGAATTGTTTCTGGGGCGCAATAGGAATTGAATTCGACATAAGTTGAGGAAAATAGAAAATTCCACAGGCTTCGACCGGTATAATCCGTGCCACTTGGTAAATTCCAAGGGAAAAACCGATTGTCGGGCTTGAAATGGCAAAGAGAAAGGCAAAAAGAAAGCCGGTTGAGCAGTATGCACATACTGATCAAAAGCGTGTTAATAATCCGCAAGTCGGATTAGTTACGCCGGAAGCCGACCCTGACCGGGGCGAAAAGAGGATTTGGCAGCATGACCCCCACCTTGATCCGCAGTTGCAGTGGACAGGCAAAGCCGAACAAACTAGTTTGGAGGTGCCGACTGTCAGCCTGCACGTGCATGAGCGCATAGATCCCAAAACTATCATTGAGGCCGTCAGAAAAAGCCATGATGATGGAGGGCAGAAAAGTCTGTTCGAAGAACAGAAGCCATTGCGGGAAGCAGTTGAGTTTTACAAGCACAGTGACAACTGGAGCAATCGCCTAGTGGCGGGAGATAGCCTCCTCGTAATGAATTCGTTGCTGGAAAAAGAAAGCATGGCGGAGAAAGTTCAGATGGTTTATTTCGATCCACCTTACGGCATCAAGTATGGAGGCAATTTCCAGCCTTTTGTTAACAAGCTTGATGTAAAAGACGGTAAAGATGAAGACCTATCGACGGAACCGGAAATGATCAAAGCTTTTCGAGATACTTGGGAGTTGGGAATTCATTCCTATCTTAAATATTTACGTGATCGATTGGCTCTGGCACGCGGCCTCTTGCATGAAAGCGGGAGCGTATTTGTTCAGATTGGGGATGAAAACGTTCATAGAGTAAGTATGGTTCTGGATGAAATCTTCGGTGCTGAAAATCGTATTGCAACGATTTCTTTTGCCACGACTAGTGGCAGTTCTACCGCATATTTGCCGCAGGTGGCAGATTATCTTCTTATGTATGCGAAGAACAAAAAGCAATTGAAATATCGGCAATTATATGAGCAATTAACTCGTGCTGAAATGGTTGACTATTTCAATTGGGACGTAATGGCTGAATTAGCGGATGGCACGTGTAGAAGATTGACTCGAGAAGAACGCTTTGATCCTGATCAATATCTGCCGGAGGGAACAAGAATCTATAGGCGTACGGCTTTAGATTCTCAGGGCGTGTCTACGACCGGACGCTCTGAGCCTTTTGAATGGGATGGCAGAGTGTTTAAATGCGGCCAGAAAAGACATTGGTCGATTTCTCATGAAGGACTGGGTCGCCTTGGGGAACTAGGTCGGCTTGAAGCTCTTGAGGGACAAACGTCACTGATGTGGAAAAAGTATGAAGAAGAAGTTCCTGGCCGCCGCATAAGCAATATCTGGCCCGCACAGATGTATCCAAGCAATAAGAGGTATGTCGTAGAAACCTCCACTAAAGCAGTTCAACGCTGTATGTTGATGACAACGGATCCTGGTGATTTGGTCCTTGATATCACATGTGGCAGTGGCACTACGGCCTATGTCGCAGAACAATTTGGCCGACGCTGGATAACGTGCGATACATCAAGAGTCGCTCTAACATTAGCCAAGCAAAGATTGATGACCGCCAATTTTGAATATTACAAATTGGCGCATCCGGATGAAGGGATAGGCAGTGGTTTTGCGTACAAAGCAGTTGAAACTTATTCTCCAAAGATACTGGCCGAGGGTGCCCCGCCGGACAGGATTTACCTCTACGACCAGCCTACAGTAGAAAGTGGCAAGGTTCGCATTACTGGTCCATTCACTGTGGAGGCTGTTCCCGCGCCCTATGCGAAGAACGCTATAAGTATTGACCAATTAAAAAACGACATATCACTCGAAAAGGATGTGGGTGATCCTACAGTCGTGCGATCGGGTGAGACCCTACGGCAGAATGAATTGCGCGATGAATTGCTACGATGCGGCGTACGTGGAAAAGGCGGGCAAAGACTTGAATTCATTCGGGTTGAACCATTGCCTTGCAAGTATTTGCAGGCTGACTCGGAAGTTAATTCAACCAAAACAACTGATAGCGGAAGTAATAAAGCTCAAGCAACCAATGTACGAGCAGCTCGTGCTGTAATTTCTTTTGGGCCGGAGCATGCCCCTTTAGAACCTCGACAAGTAGAGCTTGCTCTGCAAGAAGCGGGCACGTTGCGCCCCAAACCGGAAATTGTTATTTTTGTGGCTTTTCAGTTTGATCCAGAGGCAGCCAAAGATATTGATGAAACGGAATGGCCGGGAGTCACATTACTAAAAGTGCAAGCAAATACGGACTTGCAAACTAAGGACTTAAAAAAAAGAATCTCCAGTAATGAAAGCTTTTGGCTGGTCGGGCAGCCAGATATAAATTTGCAGCAAATTCGCCGGGGTGAACACACCGATAAATGGCAGGTCGTTGTCAGAGGGTTTGACTATTTCAACCCCAAAACCGGAGAGGTTGAATCTGGCAATGATAAGAGAATTACCATGTGGATGTTGGACACTGATTACGATGGGCGAAGTCTGTATCCTCGACAAGTGTTTTTCCCAATGGCGAGCCTGAGAAGGGGGTGGAACAGGCTGGCGAAGAATCTCAGGGCTGAAATTGACGAAGATCGGATTAGTGCCTATGCTGGCACTATTTCTCTACCTTTTGAATTAGGCGAAAGGCAACGAATCGCTGTCAAGATTGTTGATGATCGAGGTATAGAAAGCTTGAAGATTGTTGAAAGATTTGGACCGACTGAATGAAAGATCATGTTGACAGAACTCAAACTTGCTAACTTTAGGATCTTTGATGATGAGGTCACTATACGCTTCAGACCGATTACTGTCCTGATAGGTAAAAACAATGCAGGTAAGTCATCTGCTATTAAGTTTTTGTCTATGCTACGGCAATCCATTGGCGCACATGGTGGCCCCTTTTTGTCGACTAAAGGTGAGCATGTTGATCTGGGCAATAGGTTTTTTGACCTTAAAAACACTCGCTCGCGAAAAAAGGGATTGAAATTCAATTTGTGTGTGCAAGGGGGCGAAAGCCCAGCCGATGTTGTTGGACAATTTCTAAAACAAAAAGGTATCGACCCTTATGTATACAAGCCTCAATACCAGGTTTTCGCAGATATCTTGTATAACAAACGAGGTGTATTTCAAGGGAAGAGTTGGGGGATGACGTTGTCTGCTAACAGTGAAAAGGCTTTAAAGTTTCATGCTGCAATTACTGAAAATAGCAAGTTTCTAGATTTTATAAGCGAGCGCCAAGAACAAATTGCTAACACCGATTCTGCTGCTCTAAATTTGGCAATACAGCATTGTGTCGAATTGATAGGACAGAGCATTAATGCTATAGATCACATTGCCCCGAGCAGGACAGGGACAAAAAGAACCATTGATGTTGGCAGGAGTATTCCCATCACTCATGTCGGATCAGATGGACGATACGCTCTGCACCACTTGTTTGCACTGTGGGAGCAGCATAGTGAATCCGGAGGGCAGAGAGAGAAATACAAATTTGTCCTGGAACATTTGCAGAAGATACTGGATATCGAGGCTATTAATTTCTTAGGTCGTGGTGGAGATTTAGTGCAGTGCGAGGCAATCAATGCAAAAACAGGAGCTCGCGCCAACATAGCAAATTTTGGCTTTGGGGTAAGCCAGTGTCTACCGATTTTTGTGCAAGGGGCGATTATGCATCCAGGCGCAACATTGATGGTGGAACAGCCTGAAGCACAAGTTCATCCTACGGCACAACTTGATCTTGGGGGTTATATAGCGAGACTTTGGCAAGAAAGAAAAGTTAGCTCTATAGTTGAGACTCATAGCAGTAATCTGCTCTTAAGATTGCGATATTTAATCGCGGAGGGTGACGGATGTCTCAAACCAGACGATGTTTCCATTGCTTTTTTTGACCTTGACGAAGGGAAAGCAGTGGTAAAAAACTTGGATATTGATCAAGATGGGTTTATTGGGGATGGATTACCAATGGAATTTTTTGGGGCCGATATCAGGGAAGGATTGAAACTGAGTGCTGCAAAGTACAAAGGCCCCGACAGTGAAAAAGAATAACCTAATCAGCGATTTCGTTGCCATAGACACGAACGTGTTTGAGCATTTATTTAATCCACAAAAAAATATAAGGAACCATATAGGCTCATTGCTGACCCGTCTAGGGTCTGACGGAGTCAAGTTGATTGGTGACACAGAAGGCCGTATAGCCCACGAATACGAAAACCGACTCGGTTATTTCTTCAGTATCCAAGATGGTTTCGGAAACATTACTCACCAAGATTACATTGATATCCTTCGGTATTGGCTTCTTCCAGAAACCATAAAAAAGAAAATTTCTGTCAATCAGGGAGACAACCTGATGAAGGCAATAAAGAAAATTGTTAATAGCGGAAATGGAACTGATCGAATATTTGTATACACGGCTATAACCGCAGACCGAATTCTTGTCACAAACGATAGACAGGATATAATTGATTCTGGAAATCGGCGTGGAATACGGCGACAAAAATTGCTTAAGTTGGCAAAACAATCAAGTAAGAAACATGCGAGAATTCTTACGTCAGAGGAGGCCTATGACCAAGTTTGAGGTGAAGCATGAGCATATCGAAAGTTAAACCAGATGGCGATGTCTGTGATGGGCAGAAAAAATATGAAATCAGGGTCGATGACAAGTTGATTGTCGTGAATGACGGAAGACTAAAGGGTGAGGAGATATTGGCCTTAGTTCAAAAAGACTATGCAGAGTGGACGCTGAATCAGAAGTTTCGCGGCGGCCGACGTAAGCCAGTACAACCTGACCAAGAAGTGGATATTACGGACCCAGAGATTGAACGTTTCGAAACAGTGAAGAAGCAGGCCCAGCAAGGAATGTTTGGCTTGTGAATCTGCCGGAGGAAGACATAGAATTCCTCAGGGCGGAGTACTCTCGGCGATGGAAACCTGTGAGCGAGGGTGATAAAGAAGGGTTGATTATCAAAAACTACCGGCTTCCTAGAGGTTACACTCCTGAGAAATCTGACTTGCTTTTGCTTATTCCAAGTGATTATCCTACCGGAATGATTGATATGTTTTACTTCGACCCGGAAGTCTTACGTGAAGATGGGTCATCTATTGCCGCGTTGGCTCCAGAGAGTCATTTTGAACGTACTTGGCAGCGATGGTCCCGGCACTATCCATGGCGCCCGAGTGTAGATAGTATTGCTACGCATATGACCTATGTGAAGAATCAACTTATATCTGAGCTCCCGAAAGTATAATAGGGACGTGGCGTATCATTCACTGGCTCTAATTCCAAGCCAGCACCGAAGGCTTTACCAACACCTGTATCCCGGCGATGGTTTGGAAGCAGTTGCTGTTGTTCTATGCCATTATGGAAGAGCAAAGTCTGGTGTTCGCTTGATCGCGAATGACCTGATTCTTATTTCTCCTAGTACGTACGAAGTAAGAGAACCTGATCATATATCCTGGCCTTTTTCGGAGTTTTTCCCTCCAGAAAAAATAACAGAGATAGACCAAAAAGGTCTATCTGTCCTGACAATACATAGCCACCCTGGCGGCTATGAACAGTTTTCGGATATTGATGACCGAAATGATAAAGAGCTATTTCATTCGGTAGGCAGTTGGTTCGATGATGACAGACCCAATGGCTCTGCAATCATGCTGCCAGATGGAAAAGTGATTGCAAGGCTAGTAAGTCGTGAGAAGGAATTTACACCCGTTCAGAGTGTTGCAGTGGTAGGAGAGGATATTCTGATTTGGAAGCAGGTGCCAATTCCGGATACAGATCTTGGTGCGGGTGCTCGGGTTTTACAGGCTTTCGGCAAGGGGACATTTAAGCTTTTTAGGAATATGCATGTTGGAGTGGTTGGTTGTTCGGGAACTGGGAGCATCGTCGTCGAACTTTTGGCACGAAATTGTATTGGCAGATTGACACTGGTAGATCCGGATTGCGTGGAGGAAAAAAACCTCAACCGTATCGTCAATGCTACCTCCAAAGATGCGGAAGAGGGGAACCCAAAGGTTTTGGTGCTCCAGCGAACTATAAAAGCAATGGGGACGGATGTGTGTGTTGATACATATCAAGCGCATACTTTCGACAAGCAGGTGATTGAGGCGTTGGGGGACTGCGATGTCATCTTTGGGTGTGTCGATTCAGCAGAAGGAAGATATCATTTGGAGTGTCTTGCCTCGGCATACTTTCTTCCATACTTCGATGTAGGAGTTTACTTAGAAGCGAGTCCTGACGGAGGGATTTCTCAAGCCGATGCCGTGTCTCATTACATACACCCTGAAAATGCTGATTTAATGCTAAGGGGAAGCTATACCAGTGAGCAGTTGACTGCCGAAAACTGGTATCGAAAAGACAGAAAGCACTATGAGACACAGCGCGTGGCAGGCTATCTGGCTGCGGTAGGAGAGGACCAGCCGGCAGTTATGTCAATTAATATGCAGGCGGCGTGCATGGCTTTCAACGATTTTCTGGCTCGTATACATGGCTTCCGGCTGGATGATAACGATGAGTTTTCTGAGCAGCGTTTTAGATTTGTGCACGGTTGTTACATGAACACGAAAATGGGGACCGAACGCTCGCCCATTTTCACTAAATATGCGGGGATGGGTGATAAAAGTTTTCTTGTTCAAAAATTGAAAGATGAAAATACTGGCTAAAGTTCGGAATGTATTTGAATACTTCAGATGCTATCGGACGCAATGGGTAGAAGATTTGCCCAAGGCACTGGAGCGGAACACGATTTATGTTGTGGGGGGACGCGAACACCCATACTACGCAGTTGTTGTGTGCCCTCGGAAAAAATGCAAGAAAGCCATTCACTTGGAAATTTCTCCAGAGTTCAAGAGGAGATGGAAATTTAGGGAAAACCATGACGGGACGTTGTCGTTTTCTCCTTCCATTCATGTAACGGATTCATCCTGCCGTTGCCACTACTGGATTAAAAATGGAAAAGTGGTTTGGGCGGAATTCCCATCCATCTTGGTTCCAGTAGAAAACCAGAAACTATAATCTTTGCCGGGAAGATCTCCCGCGAAAACTAATGACCAAGGGCATAGACAAACTTATTATCAATAGTCCTTACCAGGAGCCTAAGGAGTATTGGCGCTACGATCGAGAAAGACGAAGGTTTACACGCGCAAAAGGTCGGCGTCCTGCCGGCTACATAAAAGCGACTCCCCAATTCAAAGGATTTGATGATCCCGGAGTGTTCCACGAAATTAAGCTCGTAAATAAGATCAGACAACGAGTCAAATCATGGAGAGAGGACTGCTACCCTGGAGTCACGGGAGTAACAAAACGTCTTTTAGAGCATTGGCAAAACCATGAAGAAAAGGGAGGGCATCGATTTTTCTTCTGCCAACTAGAAGCTATTGAAACCCTAATCTGGCTTACTGAGGCTCCAGATTCGGAGAAAACCGGCCTTGATCTCGGGGGAGATGGGGGCAATTTTGAACGCTGGTGCAGCAAGATGGCGACGGGATCAGGGAAGACAGTAATCATGTCAATGATTATTGCGTGGAACTTTTTGAACAAGGTCGCGAATGCAGCGGACCCTAGATTCAGTAAAAATGTGCTGGTTGTTTCTCCTGGCTTAACAGTGAAAAACCGGTTGCAGGTACTTAAGCCCTCACACTCACACAACTATTACGAAGAATTCGATATTGTTCCTGCTCCGCTGATGGACAAGTTGCGGCAAGGCAAAGTGCTGATACATAATTGGCATGCTCTTTCTTGGGATTCGCAGGAGAAAATCGATAAAAGAATTGAAAAAGGGTATCTGCGTTCTGTAGACAAAAGGCAACGCATAGAAGTCAGTCAAGCCGCTTATGTTCACGATGTACTGGGGGACATTGACTCTAGCCATAATCTCATTGTTATCAATGATGAAGCCCATCATGCATGGAGACGAAATCCAGAAGCAAAAGGCAAATATCAGAGGATGGGTTCTGATAGGGATAGCGCAGAAGAAGCAACTGTATGGGTCGGTGGTTTAGACAAGATTCACGATCAGGTTGGCATATTGAGGTGCTTTGATTTATCTGCAACCCCTTTTTCTCCATCTGGGGGAACTGCCGCAGAGGAAACTTTGTTTCCTTGGATCGTTTCAGATTTTGGGTTGAATGATGCCATTGAGTCAGGCTTGGTTAAAACACCGCGCGTTGTTGTCCGCGACGATAGTATTGCAACAAAAGAGTTGAGATCACGTCTGTATCACATTTACATGGACCCGGATGTTAAGGATGATGTAACTAGAAAGGCTGAAGCGGAAGAACCTTTGCCAGATCTAGTTAAGACAGCTTACTATCTGCTTGGGGGAGACTGGAGAGAGGCGAAAAAAGCATGGAGAAAAGCAGGACATGAAGTGCCGCCGGTCATGATTACAGTGGCGAATCGCACCGAAACCTCAGCAAGGATCAAACATGCTTTCGATCACGGCCAAATACCGATAGAGGAACTTTGCAACAAGAATCAAACACTACAGATCGACAGCAAAATTCTGAAAGAAGCAGAATCTGCCAAAGAGGAGCTCGCTTTTGATTTTTCGGGAGTTATCCAAAATGGCGGCTCCAGTTTGAACCAAAAGCAGAAAGCGGAATTTCTGCGAAAAATTGTTGATACGGTTGGCAAGAAAGGCGAGCCAGGGGAACAGATTCAGAACGTAATATCAGTGGGCATGCTTTCTGAAGGATGGGACGCCAAGACGGTAACCCACATTATGGGATTGCGAGCCTTTTCGAGTCAACTTCTTTGTGAGCAGGTCGTTGGCCGTGGGTTGCGTAGAGTTTCGTATGACACAAATGAAGACGGTTTTTTGGAGGCTGAATATGTCAATATCTTTGGGGTTCCTTTTACTTTCTTACCTCATGAAGAAAGTGAAAATGGTCCCCCTCCACCGCCCAAGCCAAAGACTAGGGTGGAACCAGTCTCAGAGAAAGCAAAGTATGAGATTGTATGGCCCAATGTCATACGTATTGACAGCATTTATAGGCCCGTACTCACTTTGGATGTTGACAAGGTTGAGCCTCTGGTGATTAGTGCTTATGAGCTTATAACAGAGGCGGATCTCGAAGCCATTATCGATGGTTCCCCTCACCCTGTAGACGAAACCACCATTGGGGTAAGGCAAGTCGAAAAGGAAACTCGTCTGCAGACTATTATCTTTCAGGTCGCCTCTTTAATTTATGGCTCAGAGCCTCTTCCGGAGTGGAAGGGAAGCCGTGAAAATTTTTTGGCTCAGTTGGTTGGGCTGGTCGAAAAATTTATAGCTTCGGACAAGATTGAAACTGAATTTTCTTCTGCGGGCTCGGATGAGACCAAGCATAAAGTCGTGATGATTTTGGCTATGAATAAAGTTGTCCAACATATATGGTCGGCCATCCGGTCAGAGAATGTAGAAAAATTTGTTCCTATTTTTGATTCGGAGCAACCAATTAAGTCAACCATTGATGTTTTGCCGTGGTATACCAGCAAGCCCTGCGAATGGATGAAAAAATCTCACATTAGCCATTGTGTGTATGACAGCACTTGGGAGACAAGTGCGGCTCGTTTCATGGATCGTTCTGCCCTAGTCAGTTCTTTCGTCAAAAACGATCATCTGGGATTCTCAATCCATTATGTGTACAACGGTGTAGTGAGGAAATACTATCCAGATTTTATTCTTAAGCTCAGCAACGGGGAACATCTAATTCTGGAAATAAAAGGTCAAGATGATCAGAAAAATAAGGCGAAGAGAGATTTTCTCGACAGGTGGGTTTTGGCAATTAACGAGCATGGTGGTTTCGGGAAATGGCATAGCGAGGTTTCATTTGATCCTGGCGATGTAGAGGAAAAGATAAGTGGGCGAGTATAAATGAGGGGAAACGTTTTCTTTTGACAGGCTAGTTCAGGAGAAGCGTGTTCTAGAGGCATAGGGTTTCGGATTCCGCTGAATTATCAGGTTTCCACGTATAACTCGCTAGACGTATCTATGCACGTACCGAAAGTTGAGTTTCACTCCACGTTCAGGCGAACTGGGTTCGCTTCACTCCTGTTTGCAGTCATTCGTCCAAGAGACGCTAAGGCCGCCACTATAAACTCGAATGTCTTAAGGTTGACGTTCACAATACGACTCAAGAAAATCCCCGTCGGGAAAATTGACGCGAGCGAAGTAAAAACTTGGTGGCGATGGGGGAGTGTTCGGATTCGATATGCTTCCGGGGCAGCAACTGTTTCGGGATTGTCGCGACGCGATGCCGAGGAACTAGCAAAAACACTAGAGGCTACTAGAGTCGATTGGTGGCGTAGGCTGTTCGCGACGCAGATCAGATCTCTACGTTCCGTCCACGACCGCTTGGCGCACTTCAGCAACCCGGCAAGGTATATCTCTTATAGTTCCGGCCGTGACCTTGAGCGTGATGCGGAGGCAGTAGCCAGCCAATTTTCTTCCCGGTGGCCGGATGCGTTATCAAACAGCCCGGAAATCAAGATGCTGAAAATGGTACAGGAGTATTTGCAAGATCCTGATGGTTTCCGCACAAAGGCTAACGACATCTATGTTGCCAATCAGTTGACCCAATCACGCGAGTTTCTCGACGGGGTGGAAGCGCGGCCGCTAACCGCCGAGCAACGCCGAGCAGTCATTATTGACGAAGACCGTAATTTGGTTGTCGCTGCGGCAGGAAGCGGCAAGACGTCAGTCATTGTGGCCAAGGCAGGTTGGCTTACTTGGAGAGGCTACCGGCGCCCATCCGAATTGTTGCTGCTGGCTTTTGCAAGAGACGCTCAGAAAGAATTGGAAGAACGGCTCCAGCATCGACTCGGTGATGAAACAGCGCAGGACCTTACAGTTCGGACCTTTCATAGTTTGGGCATGTCGATCATCGGCCAAGCTGAAGGTGAGCGCCCGACGTTAGCCAGAGTGGCTGAAGACAGCAGGGCATTATCCGACCTTCTGAAAGCCATTGTTGATGACCTCCGCACCGAGCGCACGTTCGCAGGAATTTTATTGAAGTGGTTTCAAACTCACTTTGCGCCCTACAGAAGTGAACATGAATTCCAGAGCATGGGTGAATATTGGGACTATGTCCGCCAGCATGACATCCGGTCACTGAAAGGCGACAAGGTCAAGAGTTACCAAGAGTGTGTGATTGCAAACTTTCTCTACCTCAATGGCATCCCTTACGAGTACGAAGCCATCTATGAGCACAAAACAGCGACACCGGAAAGGCGGCAGTATCAACCCGATTTTTATCTCCCGGAGGCAGGAGACTATATCGAGCACTTCGGGCTCAACGCATCGGGAGATCCGGCTCCATTCATCAACAAGAAGGAATACCTCCAAGACATGGAGTGGAAGCGATCGTGCCATGTCAAATATGGCACCACTCTCATTGAGACTTTCAGTCACGAGCATGACGCGGGGAGATTAACCGATAACCTGGCTGAGAAATTAGCGGCTCACGGTGTGACTCTTTCTCCGGTTCCTTCAGCGGATGTCTTCGCTGTCTTAAACGAACAAGGTCGGATTGATCCGTTTACAAGTCTTGTAGCGACTTTCCTGCAGCACTACAAGGATGCCCGATTATCATTTCGGGAAGTCGCCCGACGGGCCACAAACGTCAGGGGCCGGCTGAGGGCGGAGGCATTTCTGGCTGTTTTCAAACCAATTTTTCAGCGTTACAAGGAAGCCCTCTCAGAACGGGGAGAGATAGACTTTCATGACATGATTAATAAAGCAACAGAACATGTGAAAGCGGGCCGCTACCACAGCCCATTCAGCTATATCCTCATCGACGAATTTCAAGACATTTCACCTGGGAGAGCCAAGCTGTTGAAGGCGTTGCTTGACCAGTCACCAACGGCTCAACTGTTCGCTGTTGGTGATGACTGGCAGTCCATATACCGGTTCAGTGGTTCGGATACTGCCATCATGCGCGAGTTCAAAACTCATTTCGGGTATAGCAAGCGCATTGATTTGGAGACGACCTTCCGTTGTGCCGATCGAATCACCTCGGTCGCAACCAAATTCATTCTCAGCAATCCTGCGCAGATAGAGAAAGCTGTCCATTCGACACGCCAAGCAACCGGGACGAGTGTCCACATCGGCCTTCCCGATAAAAGATGCTCTTTGTTGAGAGAGACGCTTGACAAGATTGCCGCTGACGTGGCTTGTCATGACGAGGGATCGACCGTTCTGTTGTTAGGTCGCTACAAGCACATGCGGCCGGAGAACATGTCCGAGTTGATTCGGCAATATCCCGACTTGCAACTTTCCTACATGACCGTGCACCGTTCAAAAGGGTTGGAGGCCGACTATGTCGTGGTGCTCGGCCTGTGTTCCGGGAAATATGGTTTCCCAACCGAAATCAATGATGATCCACTTCTCGACTTGGTCCTTGCCAAGCCGGAAAGGCACCCCAATGCTGAGGAACGTCGCTTGTTCTATGTCGCCATCACGCGTGCCAGGCGCTGTGTCTACTTGCTTGCAGATGATGGTGCGCCCTCTTCCTTTGTCAAGGAACTGATTGACGGGGAATACGATGTTGCTGTCTTCGGCCGACTGCCAGAAAATGATGTTCCTTGTCCGAGGTGCGCCGAGGGTCGCTTGGAGCGCCGTGAAAACGCTCAAAATGGGAGAGTCTTCTACGGCTGTTCGAACTGGCCCTATTGCAAGTATAGGCAACCTGCTTGTCCCAGTTGTGGGACAGGACTGCTGGCCAAAGAGGACGACGCCTTTCGTTGTAACGACTGTGGCCAGCCTGCGAAGAGTTGCCCCAGCTGCGATGGCTGGCTGAGAAAAAGGGTAAGCAAGTATGGCCCTTTCCTTGGTTGTTCGAATTGGCCTTCTTGTGATTACACTCGAAACATTGCGCAGCCCCGGCCACGGAACTAAGTGATTGCAGTTTAAGGGCTGCCTGAGGGCAAAGCCCACGGGTTGACAAGGGTTACGTTCATATCCTTAAAATCTTTGGTGTTACGTGTGACGAGGATGAATCCGTACCGTTTTGCCACGGCGGCAATCTGTGCGTCAGCCATTGACCTCGGACGGCCTGTTTTGTCGCCATCTCCCATGATCTTTCCCCAGATCATTGAGGCACCTTGGTCGAAGGGAAGAATGCGATCCTGGAATTGAGCGGTCAGGTCATCTTCGACCCAGCGTGCAAGGCGCTCCCTGTTTGATTTTTCTTTCATACGATATGCGCCGCGCACTAATTCTCCGAGGCTGATTGCAGAGAGGAATAGGTCTCCGGGACTCTGGCTTGCAAACCAGGCGGTCACGCTAGGGTCGGGACGAGGCTTGAGCGTCTCGCTGAGTACGTTGGTGTCGACCAAGTAAGGCATTAGTCGAGATCAATCTGGCGGCCTGTCGAGCGGTCGCGCTCCATCACAATGTCTTCACCGACGAACGGGGACGAGCGAAAGAAATCGATTAGTTCTACACCGGTTCGCGCCGGTTTCACAGGCGTCATAGACGAGAGGGTCTTGCGTACTTTCTTAGCCTTTTCGCCTCCGTCCCGAAGGATGCTGGCAACCGCCTTGATTGCCCATGCATCGCGTGTGGGCACAGTGACTTCGATGCGCCGTGCCCCTTGAGCGGTTGCTTTGGCACGATGCCGGGCGACCCGCATCTTTGATTTCGCATTTGCAGATCGTTTGCCCATTTGATATGATACCGGAAACGTTACCGGATTATATAACAATTTGGTTCGACATGAATATTCAGGATTATGTTGAGGAAGGGGCCTTCTCTCCAAAATTGATTTCGGATGCGCTTTTTACGACCCAGGCCGATATTGCTAAAACCCTGGGTCTCAGTCGGAGCGCGTTTTCCCACGCCAAGAGGCGGCGGGAGGGAAAGGCACAGACCCGATTGCGTGAAATGCTGGAAATCCTCAGTCGCGTCGTGCAATTCACTGGTTCGCCGCTCGCGTCTTACGCATGGTTCCGTTCAGAGTCGCTCATCGGGTACGGAGGCCATACCGCCAGTTGGCTGGTGCGTGATGGACATGCGGATTACGTACATGCTTATCTTGACCGGCAGGCTGGTGGGGGTGATTGATCCAGCCTTGTCTTTCAATCTATGTGGATCAACAAGTGTTTTTTCAGGATGCTTGGCAATACGCCATGTCGCATAAAGCGGATTTATACGGAAGCGCGTGTCCAGAGTGATTGGAAACAGGAGTCTGCAATGAATCAGATTGCTCGAACCGTAGGGCAGGTTGGTGTGGCGGTCCGCCGTCGTCGACGCGCTCTGGGATTAAGTCAAAGCAGGCTGGGGTCCATGGCGGGTTTACGCCAAGCGACGATTTCAGCCTTGGAAAATGGTAGTCTTGGGACGCGACTGAACACGCTGATCGATGTGATGGTTGCACTTGAACTTGAAGCGGTAATTCAGGAGCGGTCGAAAGCTCCCAAAAGCATTGAGGAACTGTTCTGATGATGCGCGAAATACTGCTGCTGGTGGGCGGTATGGTTTCCTGGTTAACCCCAAGTTCGGGAGAAGACGGCAATGCGTATTCGCATCGAAATCAATGACCGTCTATTGGCGGAAGCCATGGAATCAGGCGGCCATAAAACCAAGAAAGCCGCTATAGAGGAGGGTCTGCGTTTGCTTGTGAATACCCGGTCACAGGAACGAGTCCGAAAACTGCGCGGGAAACTACGCTGGGATGGTTCGCTTGATGAGATGCGCCGTGACTGAATAAGACATTTTCTGATGGTGAAGCCTGAAGAGGCAATCGAAGTATTATTTCAATATCATTGAAACGATATATTTGAAATTATAAAAATATGTTATATATTAGTAATATAATCGTTCCAAATATTCCCTATTTCGTTTCATGGAAAACACCGACCAAGTCATCCTGGACTACATCTCGGCCCATCCTGGAGCCAAGCGGGAGGAGGTGCGTCGCAACGTCGCACCCGGAGCCGGTTCGACGACGGTCTGGCGTGCCCTGAAGCGACTGGTGGATGAGGGTCGGCTTGAGGTTTCGGGCAAAGCCCGGGCCACAGGTTACAGCCTGGCGGGCGCGATTGCAGTGCATGCTCACCTGAAGACGCCGTACAACCAGCGGAGGCTTGCTGTCTATCAGAAGGAATTTGTCGACCGCTATGTTCCGGACAAGGATTTCTATCTTGGCGAAGCCGACCGGCAGCGCCTGCATGAGACCGGGAGGCTGGTGTCGCCTCTGCCGGCCGGGACCTATGCGCGGCGCATCCTGGAGCGGCTTCTCGTTGACTTGTCTTGGGCATCCTCGCGCATGGAGGGGAACACTTACAGTCTTCTGGAGACCGAGAGGTTGATCCGCTTCGGGGAGGAGGTCTCCGGCAAAGACCGCAAGGAGGCGGTCATGATTCTCAACCACAAGGAGGCCATCCAGCATGTCGTCGACCACCTCCCCGAGGTCACGATCAGTCGGCCGGACCTGTTTGACATCCACGCCCTGCTGGCCGGCGGCCTTCTGAGTGATCCGGCGATGGCAGGGAGGTTGCGGCGCACGCCTGTGGGCATCGTCCGTTCGAGCTACCGGCCGCTGGATAATCCTTTCGTCATCGAGGAAGAATTTGGTGTCCTCGTCGAGAAGGCGGCAGCGATTGCCGACCCCTTCGAGCAGTCTTTCTTCCTCCTCGTCCACATTCCCTACTTGCAGGCTTTTGAAGACATCAACAAGCGGACCTCGCGCATTGCCTCCAATATCCCGCTCCTGAAGGCTGGTCTGGCGCCCATGTCCTTTCTGACCATGGATGACACCGCCTATATCGACGGCCTGCTTGGCGTCTATGAACTCAACAATGTCTCACTCTTGCGCGAGGCATATGTCGATGCTTACATCACCTCGGCCGAGAATTACCGAACACTGCGCGCGGAGCTGGAATCACTCGACAAGGCGGCGCTTGCCTATCGCGATTTCGTGCGCCAGGCCGTCCGGTGCTGCGTGCTCGAATGGAAAGGTTTCTATCCGGACCGTGTCAGGGTGATGGCGGATGAGGCTGGCATCCCCGAAGCCGACCGCGAGCAGGTCGTTGATTATGTCGGCAATGAGTTTCGTGGGTTGCATGAGGGCAACGTGATACGCTACCGGTTGCGGTCCGAGGACCTTATCGGAATCAAGAGGGGTTGAAATGTCTGTACGCTATTCGATTACCGAGGCAAAAGCCTGTTTTGCCTCATTACTTCGAAAGGTTGAGCGTGGGGAGACCGTGATGATTACCCGCTATGGGCGGGCAGTGGCGTGTATGGTTCCGGTGCACGAGGATTACAGCCAGGCGGTTGCCCGCTTTCGGCGCCGCCGTAAAAAATTGGAGCCGGTCGGGATGTCGGTCGAGGAGATAATTCAGGCGCGCCATGAGGGGCATCGCTACTGATCTTTTGTCAGGACTGTAGGCATAAAGCCTTTCAATATCTCCTGGGCCGATGATTCCTGGAAAGGGTGTCTATTAGCGGTTTGCCATTCCGGTATAGATCGGTATGATCGCTGATCCCGAAGGATTGAGGTGAAAAGGTAAGCCGAGTATGGCTGCCGGCAACAAAAGTTTTCATGAAGGCTGGAAATGATGTTGTCTCCAGAGACAACCCAAGGCCATTCGTGAAATGGGCAGGTGGAAAGCGCCAGCTGCTGAAAGAATTGACCCGACGCCTGCCAAAGTCAGGCAAGTATAAGTGTATGAATTACTTTGAAGTTTTCGGGGGGGGGGGGGCATTACTCTTTTCACTAGACAAAAACGAAGTATGTCGCAAACTTCATTTCAGCGACAGCAATGAAGAACTGATCAACGCTTATTGCGTAATCAGAGATGACGTTGAGAACCTTATCAAAAGTTTGTCCAGCCACAAAACTGATAAGGATTACTTTTACAAAATTAGAGCTTGGGATCGTTCCTTAGGCTATTCGCGCCGAACCAATTTGAACCGGGCCAGCCGGTTCATCTACCTCAACAAAACAGCCTACAACGGGCTGTATCGTGTTAATGCCGAAGGGAAATTCAACGTTCCCTATGGAAAGTATCCCAAGCCAAAGATTCTTGATGCGGGAAATCTCCGGGCCTGTTCCGCTTTTCTGAAGGATGTCCGGATTTCTGTAGCCGATTTTGCTCAGACCTTGAAACAAGTGTCGCCGTTCGATTTTGTGTATATGGATCCTCCTTATGCGCCGGTTTCCCGCACGTCGAGTTTCACGTCCTACACTTCCAAGGGTTTTGGCAAACCGGAACAAAACCGCTTGAAAGATTTCTGCTTGAGTCTGCACGAACGAGGCGCCCTGTTCATGCTGTCAAATTCTTCTGCGCCATGGGTGGTGGATCTCTACCGGAAAGAAAAGGAGTTTGCCGTCGAGAAGGTACGCGCGCGCCGCTCGGTTAATTGCAAATCCGAGGGTCGAGGTGGGGTAACTGAGATCATCGTGAGAAATTACCGATGAGTAAAAGCGCGAATGACCTCGCTTGGGAGAAGATACTTGAGGAGATAACCGCTGTCGAGGCGGAGATCGATAGGAGGGGGCATTATGATATTGAAAGTCAGACAATTAAAAAATATCGAGAGCCTCGTTTGGCTTGTAAAATTGATTACCGACAGAATACCCCGGACCCACTAAAAAAAGAAAAACTATCTGTTTTGGCAATTAGGAATGGGTGTTACAGGCTCGCCCGAACTGATCCATTTATCAACATTAATCAGAAACAGTGTAGGGATACCAGACACCCAGATCATTTCTCGATCCCAGAGCACATACAAGTGCTCACGCCGAGGAACATCAGTAGTGAATCTAAGGCATTGGATGCCGCTTTTGTTTCCGGGATGCTCAACGATGTGGTCGGAGACAGATTGTCTCCTGTTTTGAGAGGGCGTGAGTATTGCAAGCGCATTGGCTTCTCGCTGCCAGATAGAGAGAGTGATCGGCCTGTGAAATATGCGATTGAAAAAGTACAGTTGGAAGTAGATGGTGGTTATGAGGGTCAGGCCGGGCTTCATCTGTTTGAGGCTAAGTTGGCACTAAGTGACAACATGAACCTCAGGCAGTTGCTCTATCCTCAACTTCATTACAGCGATCTGTTTAAAGGGCAGAAAGATGTGAAGACATACGTGATGTTTTATGAGCAAGGGAGAGGATATTTTCATTTTTACAGATTCAATACAGAGCATGGCCATCTTCGGTTTTCTGACTACCGGCGCTGTGCACTTGAGGTAGATTTTTCTTCTAATTTCTCTTGGGATGATCTGCATGCAGTTGAAGTGGATATAGATAAAACAGGGTATGGGGCTCCGTTTCCTCAAGCAGATAGGTTCGACAAGGTATTAGCTCTCTTTTTGAAGCTGTCCGAGGTTGGCGCCATTACGAAAGAAAGATTGTTTTCTTCATACAATATAGTGCCGCGCCAGCACGACTACTACGTGAACACACTTCGCTGGATGGGGCTAGCAGAAATTGCGGGCAGAGGAAAGGGGTTGTGTCGCCTGACATCCGAAGGGAAACGTATTGCACAAAAGTCGGAAAGAGAGATTCTCCAGAAAATGGCCAAAATTATTTTTTCGAATGATCTCTGCAATCAGTTCATTTCATCTGATGATCCAGACATTCGAGAAGACATTAGAAAGCGGAATGGATTTAAGAAAAACAGCACCTTCTACAGAAGAATCCAGACCATCAGGGGCTGGAAGAAATATTTACAAGAAGTTCTTTCCATATAGTTTTGATAAGGCGAAAGATGTGTTTAGATCAGAATAAGCGTAAATGGCTTAATATATTTTGGCTGTTTAAAGGGCACAAAGTTCAGGCTAAACGTGCTTGATAAGAATTAAGAATTTGGGGCCTGCAGGACTAATGTGTACAGTTGGATTGCCGACCATAGATACGGAAGCTGTTTGAAGTTCTCATGGAGGCAACAACCACGCCAGTATCCATAGAGACTTTCTTGCGGGCAATCTTTCGGTGATATGGTACTGCGCGCATGGCGGTGCACTCCCAATTCGACCCATACGCTATACTTTCCGCGCCTCTTTAGCTACACGATTTTTCAGTGCCTGTCGTTACACTTCCTGACGGCTCCGCCCGCGAGTTCGCCCAGCCGGTCACGGTGATGCAGATCGCCGAGGACATCGGACCGGGTCTCGCCAAGGCGGCACTGGCCGGCCGGGTCGACGGACGGCTGGTGGATGCCTGCGTTGAAGTGGAGCAGGATGCCGAAGTCGCCATCATCACCAGCCGCGACGAAGAAGGCGTCGAGATCTTGCGGCATTCGCTGGCGCACATGCTGGGCCAGGCGGTCAAGCAGTTGTACCCGGATGCCCAGATGGCGGTCGGCCCGGTTATCAAGGAAGGGTTCTACTACGACATCGCCCGCGAGGAATCCTTCACCGAGGAAGACCTTGAGAAAATCGAGGCCAAGGTGCAGGAACTGATCGCGCAGGACTACGACGTGTTGCGCGAGGTGGTGACCCGCGAGCGCGCCCGCGAGGTGTTTGAGGAACGCGGCGAGACCTACAAGGTGCAGATCGTCGACGAGATTCCGGAAGGCGAGGAGATCGCGCTGTACCACCACCAGGAATACGTGGACATGTGCCGCGGCCCGCACGTTCCGAACACTCGCCACCTGCGGGCGTTCAAGCTGACCAAGCTGGCGGGCGCCTACTGGCGGGGCGACTCACGCAACGAAATGCTGCAGCGCATCTACGGCACCGCCTGGGCGGACGCCAAGCAGCTGCGGGCCTACCTTCACCGGCTGGAGGAGGCACAGAAGCGCGATCACCGCAAACTCGCGCGTGCGATGGACCTGTGCCATTTCCAGGAAGAAGCGCCGGGCATGGTGTTCTGGCATGCCAACGGCTGGACCCTGTACCGCCAGCTGGAGAACTATATCCGCGAACGGCTGGACCAGGCAGGCTACCAGGAAGTGCACACGCCGCAGATCCTGGACCGCACCCTGTGGGAGCAATCCGGGCACTGGGACAAGTTCGGCGAGATGATCTTCACCACCGAGTCCGAAAGCCGCGAGTACGCAGTCAAGCCGATGAATTGCCCGGGTCACGTGCAGTTGTTCAACCAAGGCCTAAAGAGCTATAGAGACCTGCCGTTGCGCATGGCCGAGTTCGGCACCGTGCACCGCAACGAGCCGTCCGGCACCCTGCACGGGCTGATGCGCGCACGCCGCTTCGTGCAGGACGACGCACATATCTTCTGCACGCCATCGCAATTGCAGGACGAGATTGCGGACCTGATCGAACTGACGCGCACGACCTACCGCGACTTCGGGTTCGAAGACATCATCCTGGGCCTGTCGACCCGGCCCGATCGGAGGATCGGCGAGGATGCCCTGTGGGACCGGGCCGAAGAGGCGCTGGACGAGGCGCTGACCGCCACCGGGTTGGAGTTCGCCGTGCATCCGGGCGAGGGCGCGTTCTACGGTCCGAAGATCGAGTTCACCCTGACCGATTGCATCGGGCGCGAGTGGCAGTGCGGCACGATCCAGCTGGATTTCTCCATGCCGGACCGGCTGGACGCACGGTACGTGGACGAGCACAGCGAGAAGGTGGTGCCGGTCATGATTCACCGCGCCATATTCGGTTCGCTGGAGCGATTCATCGGAATCCTGGTCGAACACTACGCCGGAGACCTGCCGTTGTGGCTGGCGCCTTGCCAGGCAATGGTGCTGAACATCACCGACGCCCAGGCCGACTATGCCGGGGAGGTGACGGCACGGCTGCAGGCGGCCGGAGTGCGGGCGCACAGCGACCTGAGGAACGAGAAAATCTCTTTTAAAATACGCGAGCACACGCTCGCGCACGTCCTGTATCTGCTGGTGGTGGGCGATCGGGAGCGGGAAAACCGGGAAGTTGCGGTGCGTGCGCGGGACGGCGCGGACCTCGGCCCGGTGCCGCTGGATGAACTGGCTGAGCGGTTTGCTGTTACAATTCGCGCTCGCCGATCAAATCTGATGGAGGATTGAGTATCAGCGCAGAGAAAGAGATTCGCCTCAATGAGGACATCAACGTGCCGCGCGTGCGGTTGATCGACCATGGCGGCGTCAACCGGGGCGTCATAGGTCTGCACGAGGCCCGTCAACTGGCCGCCGATGCCGAAATGGACCTGGTCGAGATTTCCCCCAACACCGAGCCCCCCGTGTGCAAGGTCATGGATTATGGGAAATTTTGCTTCGAACGCAAGAAGAAGGCGCAACAGGCCCGCAAGAAGCAGAAGCAGATTCAGATCAAGGAAGTCAAATTCCGGCCCGGCACCGAGGAAGGTGACTATCAGGTCAAGCTTCGCAACCTAGTGCGGTTCCTGACCGATGGAGACAAGGCCAAGGTGACGATCCGCTTCCGCGGAAGGGAATTGCACCACCGGGAACTGGGCGAGCGCAAGCTCAGCCGAATCGAGGAAGATCTTCAGGAATACGGCGAAATCGAGCAGCATCCGAAAATGGAAGGCCGCCAGATGGTGATGGTGCTAGCACCTCGCCGCCGCTGATTCTGCCACTGACTCACTGAACAACGATCATGCCCAAGCTCAAGACCAACCGGGGTGCGGCCAAGCGGTTCCGCAAGACGGCCAGCGGCAAGTTCAAGTGCCGCCAGTCGCACCGTAGCCACATCCTGACCAAGAAGAGCACCAAGCGCAAGCGCGCCCTGCGCTCGCCGGACCATCTCGACGCTGCAGACACCGCCTTGGCGCGGCGAATGCTGCCCTACGCCTGACCGACCATGCCTCGAGTAAAACGCGGCGTTACCACGCATGCCCGCCACCGCAAGGTGCGCAAGCAGGCGCGCGGCTATTACGGTGCGCGCAGCCGGACATTCCGTTCCGCCAACCAGGCGGTGATTCGCGCCGGACAGTACGCCTACCGTGACCGCCGGGCGCGGAAGCAGGACTTTCGCCGGTTGTGGATCGTGCGTATCAATGCGGCAGCCCGGATGTGCGGCCTGTCGTACAGTCGCCTGATGCACGGCCTGGCTCAGGCGGAAATCGAGATCGACCGCAAGATGCTGGCAGACCTCGCGATGAACGAGTTCGATACCTTTGCGCAGCTGGCGGATCAGGCCAAGGCCCGGTTGTCCGCAAGTTCCTGATACGATTGCGGGACGGGCCCGTCCATGCCGCAATTCGATTCCCTGCAACGTGAAGCCGATGCCGCCATCGGTGCGGCGTCCGATACCTCCGAACTGGAACGCCTGAGGGTGGCCTACCTGGGCCGCAAGGGGCGGGTCACCGTCGCCTTGCGCGGGCTCAAGGACCTTCCCGACGACCAGCGCCCGGCGGCCGGCGCCGAGATCCAGGCGGTCCGCACCCACATCGAGCAGGCCCTTGCCGCCCGCGGCGAGGCACTGGCCGAAGCCGAGACGCAGGCCCGGGTCGCGGCCGAACAACTGGACGTCACCCTGGCCGGGCGCACGCTCCCGCCCGGAGCCCGACATCCCACCATCCTGACCCTGCAGCGCATCTGCGACTGGTTCACGCGCTTCGGCTACGGCGTCAATTACGGCCCGGAAATCGAGGACGACTATCACAACTTCGAAGCGCTCAACATCCCGCCGCTGCATCCGGCGCGCGCCATGCACGACACGTTTTATTTCGGTGACGGCCGCCTGCTGCGTACACACACCTCTCCGGTGCAGGTCCGCACCATGAGTGTCAGCAAGCCGCCGATCCGGGTCATCGCGCCCGGCCGCGTGTACCGTTGCGATTCGGACCCGACCCACAGCCCCATGTTCCATCAGGTCGAGGGCCTGTGCATCGAGGAGAGCGTAAGCATGGCCGACCTGAAGGGTGCGCTCACGGCGTTCCTCAAGGCCTTCTTCGAAGACAGCGAGATCGAGACCCGGTTCCGGACCTCCTACTTCCCGTTCACCGAACCGTCGGCGGAGGTGGACGTCCGCCGCGCAGGCGGCGATTGGCTGGAGGTGCTGGGGTGCGGCATGGTGCACCCGGCGGTACTGAAGGAGGGCGGCATCGATCCGGAGCTGTATACTGGCTTCGCGTTCGGCATGGGCGTGGAGCGGTTGGCGATGCTGTATTACGGGATTGACGACCTGCGGGTCATGTTTGCCAACGACCTGAACTTCCTGAGCCAGTTCGGAGGAACCGCCCAATGAAATGCGACCTGGCCTGGCTGTCCAAGTGGGTGGCGGGGCTGCCGCCCGCCGAAGACTTGGCGCGACTGCTGACCATGGCCGGACTGGAGGTGGACGACCAGCGCGACCAGGTCCTGGAACTGGAGTTGACGCCGAACCGCGGCGACTGCCTGAGCATCCGCGGCCTGGCCCGCGAAGTCTCGGCGCTGACCGGCACAGAACTGCAGGAGCCTTTCGCTCCCGAGGAGACTCCCGGCACATCAGCGGGCAAGCCGAGTCTCGGCAAGATCGATGCCGACGCCTGCCCCTACTACAGCCTGCGCCTGATCGAGGGAATCGACCCGCAGGCGAAGACGCCGCAGTGGATGTTGGACCGGCTGGAGCGTTCCGGCATCCGGGCGCACCACCTGCTGGTGGACGTCACCAACTACGTCATGCTGGAACTGGGCCAGCCGCTGCATGCCTTCGATGCGGACGCCGTGTCCGGCGACATCTCGGTGCGCTGGGCGCAGGCGCAGGAAATGATCCGTGCGCTGGACGACACGCAACTGATGCTGGATCCGGACATGCTGGTGATCGCGGTGGATGAGCAACCAATCGCCGTGGCCGGGATTATCGGCGGTGCCGCCTCCGCGGTGAGCGAGCAGACCACCCGGATTCTCCTGGAGTCGGCGCACTTCGCGCCGGAGGCGATCACGGGGCGCGCCCGCCGGCTGAAACTGCATACGGAGTCCTCGCGCCGCTTCGAGCGCGGCGTGGACCCGCGCCTTCCTCTGCAAGCGACCCATCGGGCCACCGAACTCATCCTCAAGTACGCCGGGGGGCAGGCGTCCGAAGTGGCGCATGCGGGGCAATTGGCCCCGGAATACCGGCCGGACCGGATTCGCCTGCGCGCGTCGCGCTTGGCGAAGTGCCTGGCGGTCGAGGTGGAAGAGGCGGAGGTGGGCCGGATCCTGCAGGCGCTCGGCTGCCGGGTCAAGCAGGGCTCCGGGCAATGGGAGGTGTCCGCGCCGAACTGGCGCTTCGACCTGGCGATCGAAGAGGACCTGATCGAGGAAGTCGCGCGCGTGTACGGCTACGACCGGATCGAGCCGGCCCGGGTTCCGCTGCCGGGGGGCTGGGCGACCCCGTCGCAGCCGGGGTCGAGGCAACTCGAGCACTGCCAGACGCGGCTGGTGGAGTGCGGCTATTCGGAAGCCGTGACCTACAGCTTCACCGAAGAGAAACTGGAACAGATCTTTGCGCCCAAGTCCAAGCCGTGGCGTCTGCTCAACCCGATTTCAGAGGATCAGGCGGTCATGCGCTCGACGTTGGTTCCGAGCCTGCTGCGGGCGGCGCAATACAACCTCAACCGGCAACAGGCCAGCGTCCGGCTGTTCGAGACGGCCAAGGTGTTCGCCCGGAATGGCGAGGACGTGCGCGAGACTTGGGTGCTCGGCGGCGTGGCGTGCGGAATGGCGCATCCGCTGCAGTGGGGCGCAACGGCGCACCCGGTGGATTTCTACGACGTCAAGGGTGACCTGGAAAGCCTGTTGCAGGGCTGGTCCGACTCGCTGGAATTCTCGCCGGCGGATCATCCGGCGCTGCATCCGGGACAGACCGCCTGCGTGAGCCTGGGTGAGAAGAAGATCGGGATCCTGGGTGCCTTGCATCCGAGCCTGCATGCCGAGTTCGATCTCGGAGACCCGGCGTTCGTGTTCGAACTGGAGCTGGAGGCCTGGGGAGAATTCCCGAGATCGCATTTCTCGCCCTGGTCGGAGTACCCGACGGTGGCGCGTGATCTGAACGTGGTCGTGGCCGAGGACACACCCGCATCGGCGGTGGAGGACTGCGTGCGATCGCTGGACATCGAGTCGCTGCAAGAGGTGACCGTGTTCGACGTGTATCGCGGGAAAGGGCTGGAACCGAAGCATAAAAGTTTCGCATTGCATTTGATATTCCAGAGTTTCTCAGGTACATTAAAGGATGGAGAGGTTGACGGATACCTTGAACAGGTGATCTCGCAACTCGCGAAACTTTTAGGGGCAGAGACTCGGCAATGGGCAAAACCCTGACCAAAACCGATCTGGCTGCCCGCCTGGTCGATCAGATAGGCCTCAACCGGGCGGAGTCCCGCGAACTGGTGGATGCCTTGCTGAACGAGATCAGTGCGGCGCTGTGTGCCGGCGAGGACGTTCGCCTGTGGGGCTTCGGCAATTTCATCCTGCGCGACAAGGCGGCCCGGCCGGGCCGCAACCCGCGCAACGGCGAGGAGACGCTCATCGTTCCCCGGCGCGTGGTGACCTTCCGCCCCGGGCAGAAATTGCGCAAGCAAGTGGAAGGCCATGAATGAAAACGGCCGGGGCGATCTAGCCGTCCTGCCAAACAAGCGGTATTTCACGATCGGGGAAGTCAGCGACCTGTGCCAGGTCAAGGACCATGTGCTGCGGTACTGGGAGAAAGAGATCCCGGCGCTGAACCCGAAACGCCGGCGAGGACGGCGTTACTATCAACGCGAGGATGTGTACCTGATCCGTGAGATTCGGGCCCTGATGCAGGAAGGGTACACGCTGGAAGGAGCCCGGCAGAAGCTCCAAGGGCGATCTTCGGTTCCGCAGGACACGCCGCAGACCCAAGCCATTCGGCAGGCGGTGTCGGAACTCGAGCGGGTCGTCGAGATGCTCAAGGAGTAGCGTAGGTGTTGACAAGGTCGGGCGGGAGCGAGCTCCTGCGGCATACGGATATGGGACGGGGTGTGGCGCAGTCTGGTAGCGCACCGCAATGGGGTTGCGGGGGTCGGAGGTTCGAATCCTCTCACCCCGACCAGTCCGGCCGTGAAGACCCGATGTTGGCCTGACCATGTCCTGGGACCTGGAACTGATCCTGGTGGTGGCCACCGCCGCCACCGGCCTGATCCATTACGGACATTCCCTGTGGTACCGCCTGCGTCGCCAGGCGCCGCCGGTACGCCGGTTCTGGCTCGCCGAATGGTCGCACGCGCTGTTCCCGGTGCTGTTGCTGGTGCTGGTGCTGCGCACCTTCGTGGTCGAGCCGTTCCGGATTCCCTCCGGCTCCATGATGCCGACGCTGTTGATCGGCGACCTGATTCTGGTCAACAAGTACAGCTACGGTCTCAGGCTCCCGGTGTGGCATACCCGCGTCATAGAGGTCGGCCAGCCCGAACGGGGCGACGTGGCGGTGTTCCGCTTTCCGAAGAATCCCAGCCTGGACTACATCAAGCGGGTGGTGGCGCTGCCGGAAGACGAGGTGGTCTACACCGGGAAGCAGCTGAGGGTGAACGGGGAGGTCTATCCCCAGGAGAACCCGCGCCCGTTCCTCGACGAACTCAGCGGCCTGCCGCGCCCGCATCACACGCAGTACACGGAAAGCATCCACGAGAGCCGGCACGAAATCCTCCGCGACTCCCTGTACGAGGGCGTCGCCCGCACCTTCACGGTGCCGCCGGGCCATTACCTGGTGATGGGAGACAACCGCGATCACAGCAGCGACAGCCGGGTCTGGGGGTTCGTGCCGGAGGACCACCTGGTGGGGCGGGCGTTCCTGGTCTGGATGAACATCGACTTCCTGGTGGCGTCGCTGATTCACTCGGAGGTCTCGCTGCTCTCCCGTCTCGGCAAGATCCAGTGAATCGCTGAATGGCGCAGATCGAGGACTGGCTGCCGAAGGTGGTACTGGACAGCCCCGAATACCGGACCGCCCGTACGCACCGCAGCGCCGGCTCGCCGCACAACGAGCGGCAGGAATTCCTGGGGGACGCGCTGCTCGACCTGGTGATCTCGGAGTTCCTGTACCGGCGCTTCCCGGACCTTTCGGAGGGGGACCTGACCCGTTTGCGTGCGTATCTGGTCTGCCGGACCATGCTGGCCCGGTTGGCGGAGTCGGCCGAACTGGGCGAAGTGCTGATCGCGGAAGCCTCGTCGTCGGCCCGCCCGCGCGCCCGGCGCGCAATGGAAGGGAATGCACTGGAGGCGGTGATCGCGGCGGTTTACGAAGTGTGCGGCATCGAGGAGGCGCGTACGTTCATCCACCGCCTGTATGGCCGGATCCTAGAGGAATTGCCGTCCCCGGAATCCCTGCGCAGCGCCAAGAACTCCCTGCAGGAACTGCTGCAGGCAAGGGGCCGCGAGCGCGCCCGCTACACGGTTCTGGAGGAACGCCCGCAAGAGTCTCCGCGCTTCGAGGTGCTGTGCGAAGTGAAGGATCCCGAGGTGCAGGCCCGGGGGACGGGCGAGCGCATCCGCGAGGCGGAGCAGAACGCGGCGGAAGCCGCACTCGATGAGATCCGGAGACAGAGGCCCGAATGGACACTGTGACCCGCTGCGGCTTCGTGGCATTTTGCGGCAAGCCCAACGTCGGCAAGTCGACGCTGTTCAACCGCCTGCTGGAGCGGCCGCTGTCCGCCGCCACCGGCAAGCCGCAGACGACCCGGCACAACATCAAGGGCATCCTGACCGAGCAGAGCAACCAGTTCGTTTTCGTGGACACGCCCGGCATCCATTCCGGCCGGACCCGGGCGCTTTCGCGGCTGCTCAACGCCAACGCTTTCGACGCGATGAGCCAAGTGGACGTGGCGATGCTGGTGGTGGAGGTCGGGGTCTGGAACGCGCGCGACGAGAAGGTCCTGGAGGAATTGCGCGACGCAAAGATTCCCGTCATGCTGTGCGCCAACAAGATCGACCGGCTTCCCGATCAGGCGCTGATCCTGCCGTATTTTGCGCAGCTGGCCGAACACGAGTTCCTTGAATACCTCCCGGTCAGTGCGCGCTCTGGGGAAGGCTGCGCAGTTCTCAAGGAAAGCTTGGCGAAGTACATCCCGAAGCGGGAGCACCTGTTCGAGGCGGACGCGCTGACGGACCGCCACGAGCGGTTTTTCGCGGAGGAGTTGATCCGGGAGCAGCTGCTGGTCCAGCTGGACAAGGAGCTGCCCTATGCCATGCACGTCCAGGTGACCGACTTCCAGCACCAGGGAGAGCGGGTGCACATCTCGGCGCAGATTTTGGTGGAGCGCGAATCGCAGCGCAAGATCCTGCTGGGGAAGAACGGTTCGCGTATCGGTGCCGTCGGGCAGGCGGCGCGGCTGCGCATGGGCGAGCTCCTGGACCTGCCGGTGGTCCTGAAGCTGCACGTCAAGGTGCAGCCGAACTGGCAGCGGGACCCGAACATCCTGGCCAGTTACCGCGGGGGCATTTGATGCGGCAGGACGAGATGGTCCCGGCGTACGTGATCCAGGCTCGCCCCTGGCGCGAGACCAGCCTGCTGTACAAGGTGATTGCGCACCATCATGGCCGGATCAGCCTGATCCATCGAGGGGCGCGCAACAGCCGCCGCGACCGGCCGTTGCCGACGCTGACTCCAGTGCGGGTGTCCTGGGGCGGGCGCGGCAGCCTGTACACCCTGCGCCATGCCGAGGTGAGCGGCACGATGGCGGTGCGGGACCCGCAACGGCAGGTCTATGCCCTGTACGTCAACGAGATCATCAGCTACCTGTTGCCGGACGATCGCTATTCGGACGAGATCTACCCGCTGTATCACGAGGCGCTGGCCCGCTTGGACGATGCCCCGGACCCGGAGTTCGTACTGCGCGGCGTCGAGATGGATTTACTGCAACTGGCCGGGCATCCGCTGCAGTTGGATCACACCGAACAGAGGAAGGTCGAGCCGGGCCGACACTATCGCTACCACCCGGGAGCCGGGCCGGTGGAGTTGCCGGAGGGCGAGACGACCGACGGGATCAGTGGGCAGACCCTGCTGGCCCTGCAGGGGCGCGAAGAGATGGACGAGCGCACGCGGCGCGAGGCGCGCCGACTGATGCGGCAGGTGCTGGACTACTACATTGCGCCGCGCGTAATCCGGTCGCGGAGCATCATGCAGGCGCTGGCAGGCTGACTTTCCGAGACGTTCGCGCGGTGCCAGAACTGCGGCAATCCGGGGAGTTCCCAAGAACGTTTAACGTGGTAGAGTGTTCGCAGCAAAAACTATTCCGTAATATCGTGACGAACGTACGACTAGGCGTGAATATTGACCACATAGCGACCCTGCGCCAGCAGCGCCATACGGACTACCCGGACTTGAACGAGGCGATCCACCGGGCGGAGGCGGCCGGGGCGGACGGCATCACCATGCACTTGCGCGAGGATCGGCGGCATGTCCAGCTGGAGGACGTGGAACAGGCGCGCCGGCAGGTGCGCGGGACCCTGAACCTGGAAATGGCCGCGACCGAGGAGATGCTGGACATCGCGGAGCGCATCCGCCCGGACTACTGCTGCCTCGTGCCCGAGCGGCGCGAGGAGCTCACCACCGAAGGCGGACTGGACGTCGTGGGGGGCGCGGACCGGATCCGGGAAGCCTGCACGCGGCTGAAGAAGGCGGGAATCCGGGTATCGCTGTTCGTCGAGCCGGCGCGCGAGGTCATGGACGCCGCGGCCGAGTTGGGCGCGTCCATCGTGGAGTTGCACACCGGCCCCTATGCCAACGCGGCGGAGCCGGAGGCGCGCGAGGCGGAACTCGAGCGGCTCGCCTCCGTCACCCAGTACGCCCGCGAGCGGCTGACGGTCAATGCCGGCCACGGCCTGCACCGCGACAATGTCGGCCCGGTCGCGTCGATCCCGGGGATGAACGAACTCAACATCGGCCACGCCATCGTCTGCCGGGCGGTGATGGTGGGCCTGGAAGCGGCCGTGCGCGAGATGCGCGAGGCCATGGAGGCAACATGAGGGAATACCCGACCATCGAAGCCTGCATCGGCAACACGTCGCTGGTCCGCCTGCAGCGCATGGCGCCTGAGGGGGTCACGGTGTTGGCCAAGCTGGAGGGGGACAACCCGGCCGGCTCGGTCAAGGACCGCCCTGCGATCAACATGATCAACGCCGCCGAGGCGCGCGGGGACATCCGTCCCGGCGACACCCTGGTCGAGGCCACCAGCGGCAACACCGGGATCGCGCTGGCGCTGGCGGCGGCGATCCGCGGCTACCGGATGATCCTGGTCATGCCGGAGAACATGAGCCTGGAGCGGCGCCAGACTATGGCGGCGTACGGTGCCGAGCTGATCCTGGTCACCGAGGCCGAGGGCATGGAGGGTGCGCGCGACCGGGCGCTGGAGATGAACCGCGCAGGCGACGCGTACATCCTGAACCAGTTCGACAACCCGGACAACTCGGAGTCTCACTACCGGGGCACCGGCCCGGAGCTGTGGCGGGAAACCGGCGGCGAACTGACGCATTTCCTTTCTTCCATGGGCACCACCGGGACCATCAGCGGGGCCGGGCGCTACCTGAAGGAGCAGAACCCCGAGATCGAGGTGATCGGCGTGCAGCCGGCGGACGGCTCCGCGATCCCGGGCATCCGCCGCTGGGCGGAGGAGTACGTGCCGAAGATCCTGGAGCGGGAGGTGGTCGACCGGGAGATCGACGTCACGCGCACGGATGCGGAAGACACCATGCGCGAAATGGCCAAGCGGGAGGGGATCTTCGCCGGGATCTCGTCGGGCGGCTGCATGCACGCGGGATTGCAGGTTGCGGCGGTGGCCGCGCCGGGATCGGTGATCGCCGTCATCGTGTGCGACCGCGGCGACCGGTACCTGTCCTCGGGGGTGTACCCGTCGTGATCGGAGACGTGCTGGCATTCGACATCGAAACCATTCCGGATGCGGAGTTGGGCCGGCGGATCCACGGCCTGACCGACGATATCCCCGACGAGGACGTCGTGCGCGCCATGGAGCAGCTGCGCATGCAAAAGACCGGCGGACACCTGTTCCAGCCGCTTTACCTGCAGAAGGTCGTCTGCATCTCGGTGGTGTACCACACGGAGTCGGTGCTGGTCGCGAAGTCCCTGGAGGACATCGAGGCGGACGAGCGCACGATCATCCGCAACTTCTTCGACGGCATCGACCGCGCGGCTCCGCGGCTGGTGACCTGGAACGGCAACGGCTTCGACCTCGCGGTGCTGAACTACCGGGCCATGTACCACGGGATCTCCGCGCCACGCTACTGGGAGACGGGGGACAACGAGCGGGAGTTCCGCTACAACAACTACATCAGCCGCTACCACGAGCGGCACCTGGACCTGATGGACGTGATGTCGCGCTACAACCCCCGCGCCTCGGCCGGGCTGGACGATTTCGCGACCATGCTGGGTTTCCCGGGCAAGCCGGAAGGGATGTCGGGCGGCGAGGTGTGGCCGGCCTACCGGGAGGGGCGGCTGGCCGAGATCCGCGAGTACTGCGAGACCGACGCGCTCAGCACCTACCTGGTGTTCCTGCGCTTCGAATTCTTTCGCGGCAACCTGATGCGGGAAGAGTACATCGAGCTATGCGACCAGTTGCAGTCCTACCTGGAGGAGGAGGACAAGGATCATTTCCGCGATTTCCTGGCGCGGTGGGACCGCGCGGGCGATCCGGTCAGCTAGGCGTCAGTCCAGCAGTTTTTCGATGATGGCGAGATAGACCTCGGCCAGCCGGTCGAGGTCCTCGACGGCGACGTGCTCGTCGATCTTGTGGATGCTGCGATTGATCGGCCCGAACTCGACGACTTCGGCGCCGGTCGGGCGGATGAACCGTCCGTCCGAGGTGCCGCCCTCGGTGCTGAGTTCCGCATCCGTCCCCAGGACTTCCGACACGGCATCCTGGCAGGCCTGGCTCAGGGTGCCGGGCGGCGTACGGTAGGGCAGGCTCGCTCCCTGCCATTCGACCTGGTAGTCGAGGCCGGCGTTCTTGAGGATTTCGGTAATCCGCTCGCACAGCTGTTCGGCGGTGACTTCCGTCGAATAGCGCAGGTTGAAGTCCGCGGTCAACTCGCCCGGGACGACGTTGGCGGCGCCGCAGCCGCTGTTGAGGTTGGAGACCTGGAACTGGGTGGGCTGGAAGTCCTCGTTGCCTTCGTCCCAGGTGACGCCGGTCAGCTCCAGCAGGGCGGGGGCGAAGCGATGGATCGGGTTGTCGCACAGGGCCGGGTAGGCGATGTGTCCCTGGATGCCGCGCACCGTCAACCGCCCGGACAGCGAGCCGCGACGGCCGTTCTTGATGACGTCGCCGAATCGTTCGCGGCAGCTCGGCTCGCCGACGACGCACCAGGCGGGCACTTCCCCGCGCTCGCGCAGACGTTCGATCGCGACCCGGGTGCCGTGCACGGCCGGGCCTTCCTCGTCGCTGGTCAGCAGCAGGCCAAGGGAGCCGTTGTGGTCGGGCCGCTTGGCGACGTAGCGGGCGCAGGCGACGGCCATCGCGGCGACGCCGCCCTTCATGTCGGCCGCGCCGCGGCCGTACAGGAGCCCGTCGCGGAGGGTCGGGCTGAAGGGGTCGCTGCTCCACTGCTCGAGCGGGCCGGTCGGCACGACGTCGGTGTGCCCGGCGAACATCAGCAGCGGTTCGCCTTCGCCGTGGCGCAGCCACAGGTTCTCAACGTCTGCGGACGGCATGGGTTCGGCGCTGAACCCATGAGGCGCCAGGTGTTCGGCGACGAGCGCCTGGCAGCCTGCATCTTCCGGGGTGATCGAGGGGCGTTCGATCAGCGCGCAGACGAGGTCGAGGACGTCCGACATGCTATGGCTCCAGCGCTTGCGCCCACGCCGCCTCGTCGAAACCCGCGCTCAGTGTGCCGTCGCTGTCGAGCAGCGGGCGCTTCAGCAGGGTCGGATGGGCCAGGAGGAGATCGACGGCGGTCGTGTCGGTCAGGCCGGTGCGCTGACCTTCCGGCAATTGCCGCCAGGTCGTGGAACGGCGGTTCAGCAGCGTGTCCGTGCCGAGCCGGGCGATCCAGCCCTCCAGCTGGGCGCGCGTCAGCCCGTCCGCCCGGGTGTCGTGAAAGCGGTAGTCGACGGCCTGCCGGTCCAGCCACTTGCGTGCTGCCCGGACCCGGTCGCAGTTGGGGATGCCATAGACGGTCACCATGATCAACCGTCGGCGGCCTCGCGCAGGAGGGCGTTGATGCCGACCTTGCTGCGGGTCTTCTGGTCGACCTGCTTGACGATGACCGCGCAGGCCAGGCTGTAGCGTCCGTCGGAGGCGGGCAGGGAGCCCGGCACGACCACGGCGCCGGCGGGAACCCGCCCGTAGGAGACTTCGTCCCGCGTGCGGTCGTAGATGCGGGTGCTTTGTCCGATGAACACGCCCATGGAGATGACTGCGCCCTGTTCGACGATCACGCCCTCGACGATTTCCGAGCGGGCGCCGATGAAGCAGTCGTCCTCGATGATGGTGGGAGCGGCCTGCAGCGGTTCCAGCACGCCGCCGATACCGACGCCGCCGGAGAGGTGCACGTTCTTGCCGATCTGGGCGCATGAGCCGACCGTCGCCCAGGTGTCCACCATGGTTCCGGAGTCGACGTAGGCCCCGATGTTCACGAAGCTCGGCATCAGCACCACGCCGGGGGCGATGAAGCTGCCGAAGCGCGCGGTCGCCGGCGGCACGATGCGGACCCCGCCGCGGTCCAGTTCCTCTGCGCTGCCCAGAGCGAAGCGGCCCGCTACTTTGTCGCGATAGCGGGTATGCCCCCCGTCGATGATCTCGTTGTCGGTGATGCAGAACGAGAGGAGCACGGCCTTCTTGAGCCATTCGTGCACGATCCAGCCGCCGTCGCCGGGTTCGGCGACCCTCAGGCGTCCGTCGTTGAGACCCTGCAGGGCTTCCTGCACGGCGCTGCGGACGGGCTCGGGAGCGGAGTCCGGGGTCAGTTGCGCGCGCTCTTCGAACGCTTGCTCGATGGTGGACTGGAGACTCATGGGAGAGGCCCGGTTAAAAGCATGGCGCGTATGTTAACAGGAAGCCGCGCCGGGGGGTCCGGCCAGGGGCCGGTGATCTATTCGCGCAGGGCGTTGCCGAGCTGTTCGATGTGCTGGTGCAGGGTGTCGGCGATCCGCTTCTGCGTTTCGGGGTCCTGGATCGGGCGGGATTCGGCGTCGGTGACGGTGAACACATCCTGCACCTGCGCGCCCAGGGTCGTGATCCGCGCTTGGGTGATCCGGACCTGGCACGAGTCGAGGGCCCGGCTGACGGTCCAAAGCAGGCCCGGATGGTCGGAGGTCGAGAGGTTGATCCGGGTCTCGGGTGGGGTTTTGCGCTGCACGAACTCGATTTCGGTCGGGAGGTCGAAGTGCCGGGTTCGCCGCTTCGGCTGGCGCAGTACCGGACGGTCGAACTCCCCCGGCGACCGGGTCACGCTCTGCAGGGTCTCGCGCAGTTCCTCCAGCGCGTAGCGTTTGCTGATCGGCTGGCCCTCGGTGTCGGTCACCAGGAAGGTCTGCAGGATGTTGCGGTCGCGGGTCTCGGTGATGCGTGCGTACAGCACGTTCGCGCCGAGCCGGGCCAGCGCCGCGGTCAGCGGGGCGAACATGCGCTCGTGGCTCTCGTCGTAGACCAACACTTCCGTGCAGTGGTGTTCTCCCTGGTGGCGCACGAATACCTGGGTCGGGGTCTCGGGGCTGCGCCCGGCAATGCATTCGGTCTGCCAGGCCAGTTCGTCGTCGGTGTAGTGCAGAAGGTCGCTGTCCGGCAGGGAGTCCCAGAACTGCCGGCAGGCGGCCGGGTCGCCGCGGGGGATTTTCGCGAGCGCCGAAGTCTTCAGGTCCTCGATCTGCCGGGCCGCGTCGACCGGCTCGTCCAGCCCGCGCTGCAACTGCTGGTCGGTCGCAATGTACAGCTGGTACAGGAGCGCTTCGCGCCAGGGCGTCCACAGCGAGGGATTGGTGCCGCGCAGGTCGGCGACGGTCAGGAGGAAGAGGCCGCGCAGGCGGACCCCGTTGCCGACCAGCCTCGCGAAATTTCGCACCACGTCCGGGTCGCTGATGTCGCGTTTCTGAGAGGTGGTCGACATCTTCAGGTGGTGCTCGACCAGCCAGCTGACCATGCCGGCATCGTAGGCGCTGAGGTGGTGGTCTAGGCAGAAGTCCCGGGCGAGCGTGCTGCCGAGGTCGGAATGGTCCCCGTCCCGCCCCTTGGCAATGTCGTGGAACAGGACGGCGAGATACAGCAGCTCGGGCTTGGGGAACTGCAGGAACAGCTCGTGGTAGAGCGGGTTCTCGCCTTCCTGGTCCGGCTTGGTGACGTGTCGCAATTCGGTCAGCACCCGCAGGGTGTGCTCGTCCACCGGATGGATGTGGAACAGGTCGTACTGCATCATGCCGACCACCTTGGCGAAGTCGGGCCAGTACCGGCGCAGGACGCCGTAGCGGTTCATGCGGCGCAGTTCCCGGGCGACGTGCTGGGGCTGGCGCAGGATTTCCATGAACAGGGTCTTGGAGGCCAGCCGGTCGCGGAAGGCGTCGTCGATCCGGTGCAGGTTGGCGCGGACCGCCCGGATGGTGCGCGCCCGGACGCCCCTGACGTCGGGGTGCTGCTGCAGGAGCAGGAACAACTCCAGCAGGCCCTGCGGATGCCGCTCGAAGACCTTCTCGTCGCGGGCTTCCAGGTAGCCGTCGAGGACCTGGAAGTAGGCGTTCAGGGGTCTCGGGGCATTCCGGCTGGGGGGTTGCAGGCTCTCGCGGTACTGCTGGCTCAGGACTTCGGCAAGACGGTCGATTTCGCTGGTCGTGCGGTAGAAGTCCTGCATGAACGCCTCGACAGTGTCGTTGACGGTGTCGCCGCGGTAGCCGAACTGTTCGGCGATCGGGCACTGGTAGTTGAACAGCAGACGCTCCTCGGCCTGGCCGCTGGCCTCGTGCAGGGCGAAGCGCACTTTCCACAGGAACTCCCGTCCCTCGCGCAGCAGTTCCAGTTCTTCCGGTTCGCAGAAGTCCGACGGACTCTCGATGTCCTCGTGCCGCTTCAGAATCCAGTGGAGGGTCTGGATGTCGCGCAGCCCGCCGGGCCCTTCCTTGATGTTGGGCTCCAGCCGGTAGTTGCTGCCGCCGAACTGCAGGTGGCGGAACTCCTGCTCCTCGACCTTGCCGAGGAAGAACTGCTCCTTGGTCCACAGGGGCGCCCGGAACAGTCCGACCCGCGGGGTCAGGTTGCCCTCCAGGTCGCGGGCGAGCTTGGGATTCCCGCACAGGTGCCGCATCTCGAGCCAACTGGTCATCAAGGTGATGTCGTCCCGGGCGTCTTGGCGGCACTGGTGGACCGTCCGCACGCTCTGCGCGAGCTTCAGCCCGCCGTCCCACAGGGCCTGGAAGAACGGACCGAGTTTCTTTGGGGCGCGCCGCCCCCGGTACAGCACCAGGATGTCGATGTCGGAGTAGGGATGCAGTTCTCCGCGGCCGTAGCCGCCGACCGCGAGCAGGGCGAGGTCTTCCGCCTCGTCCAGCCGGTGCGCATGCCAGAGCGTCTGCAGCATCCGGTCGATGAGATCGGACCGCGCATGCACCAGGTCGGAGACATCGCGCTCCGGGAACTGTTCCGACAGGAACTGCTGGGTGGTTTCGGTCCACCGCTTCCAGTCTGCGGGGTCGGAGCCCTGCGGCAGGGGGTGCGCGTCCAGGCAGGCGCGGACCAGGCGGGCACTCACGGGAAGTTTTCGTCGGGCCGGGCGGTCAGTACCTCGAAGCCGTCCTCGGTGACCAGGATGGTGTGCTCCCACTGGGCCGACAGGCTGTGGTCGCAGGTGACGACGGTCCATTGGTCCGGCAGCAGCCTCACCTGCGGCAGCCCGGCGTTGATCATGGGCTCGATGGTGAAGGTCATGCCGGGTTTGAGCGCTATCCCGGTGCCGGCCGTGCCGTAGTGCAGGACCTGCGGCTCCTCGTGGAATTCGCGGCCGATGCCGTGGCCGCAGTACTCGCGCACCACGGACAGGTTCCGGCCTTCCGCGAAACTCTGGATGGTATGGCCGAGGTCGCCGAGGCGGATGCCCGGGCGCACCATGCAGATGGCCCGATGCATCGCTTCGTAGGTCAGGTCGACCAGCCGGCGGGCCTGCACCGACGGCTTGCCGAGCAGGAACATGCGGCTGGTGTCGCCGTGGAAGCCGTCCTTGATCACGGTGACGTCGATGTTGAGGATGTCGCCGCGCTTGAGCTTGCGGTCGGAGGGGATACCGTGGCATACCTGGTGGTTGAGCGTGGTGCAGACGGACTTCGGGAAGCCCAGGTAGTTGAGCGGGGCCGGGATGGCGTCCTGCACCTCCGTGATGTGGCGGTGGCACAGGTCGTTGAGGTCATCCGTGGTGACCCCGACCTTGACATGCTCGGCGATCATTTCCAGCACTTCCGCGGCAAGGCGCCCGGCGGTGCGCATCTTCTCCACTTCATCGGGGGTCTTGATGGTGACAGGCATGGGACAGGCAGGGTCGGAAACAGTGCGTAGAAAGACATATTATGAGCCATAACGCCCGGCGGGTGCGGCCCCGGACATGTGGAGCCTTTTAGCCTAAACCGGGCTATCTGCATCTAATTACGCATCATATGATGTATAATTATCACATCATTTCAAGCTGGAACCCGTATGAGGACGACCCTGAACATCGACGAGACCCTCCTGGCGCAGGCACGGCTTCTCACCAATATCGAATCGAAGTCGAAACTGGTCCGCGAGGCGCTGGCGGCGCTGGTGGAGCGGGAGAGTGCGCGCCGGCTCGCGCGGCTGGGCGGCAGCCAGCCGGGGCTCTCGGACATTCCGCGCCGACGCCTCGCCGATGATCCTGGTTGACACGTCCGTCTGGATCGAGCATTTCCGCGTCGGCAACGAGACGCTGTCGCGACTGCTCGATGCCCACCAGGTGTGGATCCACCCTTTCGTGATCGGCGAGATCGCCTGCGGCAATCTCGAGGACCGCAAGGAGATCCTGTCAGGGCTCCAGCAACTTCCCTCGATACCGGTGGCAATGCATTCCGAAGTACTATTCTTTCTGGAGCGGAGCCGGTTGGCAGGGCTTGGCGTCGGTTACGTCGACCTGCACCTGCTGGCTGCGGTGGCCCTGGCGCCGCCGATGCGGCTGTGGACGCGGGACCAGCGGCTTGCGACCATGGCAGACGGCATAGGATGCGCACACGGGTAACCACTACTAGCGTTCAAAGAATTTGGCGTGTTCTACAATGTGTTCCGTGCCTTTGCATAGACTCGCCAATCGTGCTGGAACAGGGCAGATGACCGCTGAAGTTAGGCTTCAAACAGAAAATACGGCTCCATTATCAGTAGTGGACCGAACCCGTCTAGAAGTGTCAAGACGTACTGGTGCAGAAAAGAAATCATGTCTCGGACAATTTCTTACACCTGCGAGCACCGCTGCATTTATGGCGGGACTTTTCCCCCGGTCTCAAGGGGAATGCCGCCTGCTTGACGCTGGAGCCGGAATCGGCTCTCTCTCAAGTGCATTTTTGGAAAGATGCGCAAATGGAGAAATGAAATTCGATGCAATCCGGATTGCAGCGTTTGAAATTGACCCTGCTATCCGAGATGAACTGCAGCGTTCTTTGTCCTACTACACCGAAAAATGCCCTCTATCCTATGAAATCATCGGTGAAGATTTTGTAGAGGAAGCAGTCAATTCGATCCAGTTTCAAAAATGCGATTTCACCCACGCTATTCTGAATCCTCCCTACAAGAAAGTCCGCAGTGATTCCAGATGCCGAGAACTTACGCGTCAAGTCGGGATTGAGGCCGTCAACCTTTATTCCACATTTGTGGCTTTGGCCATCGCGTTGACCCAACCGAATGGACAGGTCGTGGCAATTATCCCTCGCAGTTTCTGCAACGGGCCTTACTACCGTCCTTTCCGTGAATTCATTTTTGCCCACACTGCCATCCGGCATATACACCTATTCGCATCCCGAGATAGGGCTTTCAGGGATGATGATGTGCTTCAGGAGACGATAATCATTCGGCTCGAACGACAGGCCGAACAAGGGCCCGTAACGGTTTCTACTTCAACCGACAACACTTTTGCCGACTTGACCGAACACACTTATTCATTTGAGCAAATCGTGCAGCCAGATAATCCCGAGGGATTTATCCATATTCCCACTTCTTCCGCCGCGGCCGCGGGTCTCCCGCCGACCGTCCACCACACGCTGGATGATTTGGGCATCAAGGTTTCCACTGGACCCGTAGTGGATTTTCGCCTGAGGGAGCATCTACGCGAAATGCCAGGCCCGGGTTGTGCCCCCTTGCTCTATCCCGGCCACTTCAGCAACGGCAGCATCACATGGCCTGCTACCGGAGAGAAGAAACTCAATGCGATTAGGCGCAGCGCAGATACTGAAAAATGGCTATATCCCTGCGGATTCTATTGTGTGGTCAGGCGCTTTTCATCCAAGGAAGAAAAACGTCGAGTCGTGGCCAGTGTGGTCGACCCTAGTCCATTTGGCGATGCGGAAGCACTCGGCTTTGAGAACCATCTGAACCTGTTCCATGAAAACAAGCGCAGTCTGCCGCAGGCTCTTGCACATGGTTTGACCGTATTCCTGAACTCGACTCTTGTCGATGACTATTTCAGACGTTTCAGCGGACACACCCAAGTCAATGCCACGGATTTGAAGTTCATGAAATACCCGAGTCGAGGCATGTTGCTTAAGCTTGGCAAGTGGGCTATGCGGAATAGGAAAATCACTCAAACCATGATCGATAACCGGATACATACGCTCTTCACATGAGGAGTAAAAACGGCCATATTCAGGCAGCGCAGGAAATCATCATCTTCCTAGGTTTGCCAAAAGCTCAGCAGAACGAGCGTTCAGCATTATGCTTGTTGGCGTTGTTGAATTTGACCCCGGATAAGACGTGGGTCGAAGCGGAAAGTCCGTGCATGGGCATTACTCCCATCATGGACTGGGTGAGGAAACATTATGGTAAAGACTATGCGCCGAACACTCGGGAGACATTTCGACGTGAAACGATGCATCAGTTTTGCGATGCGGGAATCGCCCTGTATAACCCGGATGACCCTGATCGTCCGGTGAATAGCCCTAAAGCCGTCTATCAGGTTGCGCCAGCCGCTTTGAACTTGCTGCGCTTGTATGAAACTTCTGCGTGGGATGATGCTCTTGTATCCTATCTGGACAAGCACCCAACGCTCATAAGTCGCTATGAGAAAAAGCGCAAACAAAATCTTGTCCCCGTCAAAATTTCAGCAAACCAAGAGGTAATTTTCAGCCCAGGCAATCACAGCAAGCTCATTCGAGATGTTATAGAGGAATTTGCCCCACGTTTTGCGCCAGGAAGTGTTTTGGTTTACGCCGGTGACACTGGCAACAAGTGGGCTTATTGCGATACCGCCCTTATGGGCGAACTCGGTATTGATGTTGATTTGCACGGCAAGATGCCTGACGTGATGTTGCACTATGCTGAAAAGAATTGGCTGTTTTTGGTCGAAGCCGTCACCAGCCACGGACCGGTGAACGGCAAGCGTTATGAAGAATTAGCCGAACTCTGTTCTGGGGGCAAGGCTGATCTGGTATATGTAACGGCCTTTCCTGACCGTTCTTCCATGCGCAAGTTTCTGCCTGAAATTGCTTGGGAAACAGAAGCTTGGGTGGCTGATTCTCCGTCCCACCTGATGCATTTCAATGGCACTCGTTTTCTTGGCCCTCATGACGGGTGACAAACTACAAACCCACGGTGGTTTTGGGTTGCCCGACAGTTCCTTATGGACTTTATCTGCGCGGGGTACCCCGATCTCCGAGCTAACACGATTCTGGCGATTTTGGGGGACCGGAAGGCGTCCGCAGAGAGGTTTTCATACGCGGCTCCGCGCCCGGGCATGGATTTTCTGGCCGCCGGCGCAAGCTCGAGCTGATTTTCGAGGCTTTTCCACAGGGACGCGCAAGGCTCCGCCGACCGCCCGGCCGGGCCGTCTGGATTTCGGGGGGTCCATGCGGTGGGGGGGTCGCTACGGTGGGGCGTGCGCCAGCGTCCGGGTCATTCGCCCCAGTGCCCGATGCACCCGGGACACCCGCGACGGCTGGAACAGCAGCCGTTGCACCCGCGCATGCCGGGTCACCCGGGCGACCAGATGCACCCAGTGGCGGCGCACCTGCTTCATTCGCACCCACAGCCAGTCGCGGCCGAAGGCGCAATGCCGCAGTACCGCGTTGAGGTTCGCCGACAGCACCGCCAGCTGCCACCAGGCCGCATTCGGCCCGAACTTCCCCGACGGCATCAGGCCGCCGGCCAGGTCCTGCTTGAGCACCGCGTGGACCTCTTCGCCATGCCCGCAGCGCTCATGCGCATAACGCACCAGATCGGCCGTCTCCATCGCCGGCCCCGCGCCCTCGTGCGGCGCGATCGGGTAAGGATGGTTGGTCAGATAGACCCGGTGGCGATACGCCGGCGCCCCGTCCGTCGCCGGGCTCTCGTCTTCCCCCAGGCCCAGCTCGCCCGACAACGCGCATCGGGTCGCGACATGACGAAGCAGTTGTCCCGCCTGCGCCGGCCTGGCGCCCCAAGTCGAGACATGGTCCAGGTCCGCACACTCCAGTTCCGAACCCGGCACCGGACCCCACCACTGCGCCGGCGTCCTCGACAACGACTTCCGCATCCCGTCGTCCAGGTCCGCCGAGCAGACGAAGCCGATCACGCCGAAGCGGCGCAACGCCTCCGGGCGGGATGCCGGCTCGTTGCAGAACCGGATCAGCTTCTGCTGGAAGCCCGCGCCGTCGGCGCGGAGCCCGACCCGCTTGATTTCCGGCGGCAACTCCGCCAGCCCCTGCTCCAGCAACTCCAGATTGCGCACCTTCGCCGGCACGTTGCCGTCCCGGAACTCCGAGCCCAGCACCATGCCCAGTTCCGGGCAGAACACCGTCAGCGGCTGGTAGCCCCGCTCCCCGGGGGCTTTGCCGGTCGCGCTGCGGTACGTGTAAAGTGCGTCCCGCTTGCCGGAGGCCAACACCGTGGCGTCCATGTCCAGGGTCAGTTCGTCCAGCCCCAGAACCTGGACCAGGCGATGCGCCAGGCGCCGCGTCACCGCCGCGACCGCCTGCAGCTCCGCCGCCGGCTTCGGCACCACCGCTTCCCCTTTCTTCCTCGGCTGCCCCGCCGCCTCGTCCTGGAAGCGCAACAGCCAGTCGTGCACCGAGTTCGCCGACGGGAAGGTGCGCCCGCGCCCGCCCCGGAAGCGCCGCGCCAGCATGTCCGCCGGCAGGCCCAGCATCTCCTCTTCGTAGTCCCGCACCAGCCGGCACAGGCTGGCATCCTCCTCCAGCGCATCCACGTCCGAGACGTGCTCGTAGCCGACCACGTTCAGCAAGGCCACGGCCAGTATCATCTGGCCGTCGGTCCAGCCCTGGCGGCCGGCCACCGACACCGGAAGCTCATGAAGTACGCCCGTGCGGCGCAGCAACTCCAGCCACAGCACGACCCCGCCGTGGGCGCTGGTCTGGTTCAGGTCCGGGTCGCCGGTGATGGCAAACCGGCAGGATGATTTAGTCATATAATGGGACTCCCGGTTGGTTGGTGTTGATTCACCCAGTGGGTGAATGGTTTCTACCCTTATTTTAACTGCTGCACGCAGTTACGACACGGCCAACCGGGGCCTTCCCGCCTTATTTCTACCTGTTAGATCGGAGATCGGGGGGGTAATATAAGATTTGGAACCGTTAATGTAGATTAACGTCGAATACAATTGACTTAGAACTTCAACAGATGAAAGAAACAAGATGAATAACCTTGAACATGGCTGACAAGTTGAGAGTTGAGAGAAATTATGAATAGCATGCCGATTTTTTCTGCAACACGTGATGATAGTCCCTTTGTTGGTACGCTGGACACTGCTTTAGAGTTGGGCGCATACGAAGAGTTATGGACACAACCGAAAGCATCCTTCAAAACTCTTGCAACCAAATTCTTTGAATCTGATGATGCCAAGCCATCTGATTTCGTGTCAGAGGAATCGGCGCGTGAAACCGGGTTGAGGGTCATTCAAAAGTTGCATGAGCGCCTTAGCAGTTGGTTTGGCTTGCGCTTGCAAGGCGACCTCGACTATCCAGAGGGTCTAAGAGATGCGACGCATCCTGTCGAGCTCTTATACTTCCAAGGATATTGGGACTTATTAAGTGCGCCATCCGTTTCGGTTGTCGGCACCAGAAAGCCTTCCAGTGACGGTAGGAAACGAACTCGACAATTGGTCAAAGCATTGGTTGACGACAAATTCAACATTGTGAGTGGGCTGGCTGAAGGCATTGATACCGAGGCACATAGGGCAGCGATTGAAAATGGTGGTTACACTATTGCCGTAATCGGAACCCCCCTTGGAAACGTCTATCCCAAATCGAATGAAACGCTTCAGCGGATAATTGCAGAACATTTTTTGTTGATTAGCCAAGTGCCCGTTGAACGGTACGATATGCAAAATCCTCGCTCCAACCGTTTTTTCTTTCCTGAGCGCAACAAGACAATGTCAGCACTGACAAAAGCAACCATCATTGTCGAGGCTGGAGAGACATCGGGAACGTTAGTTCAAGCGAGGGAAGCACTTCGCCAGAATCGAAAGGTCTTCATCCTGAATAGTTGTTTCGAGAACCCCGCTCTTACTTGGCCTGAGAAATTTGCAGCTAAGGGAGCCATTAGGGTACGAGGGTATGACGACATCAGACAAGAGTTGGTCGACTAAACTCCGCGAGATCGGAGAATATGAAAGGAGTGATCACTCTCACCTTCGTGCAGATGACCATTGCGTATACTTTGGCGAATACACTCCGACAGGTGATTCTGGCAAGCCGGCTTGGTCTCTGAGCAAAGCAAACGACATTCTGGTCAACCTCAAAAAACCTGTGTCTAGACGCGGCACAGTCCAATGGCGCCATAAGCTTAATGCGATTAGGCTACTTGGTCAGCTAATCCGGGAGAACCTACGCGAAGGTGATCTCCAAAAATTAACATTTGTTCCCGCACCACCTTCAACCTCTGAGGGTGGTCCAGGCCACGACCCACGAATGTTGCAAGTAGCACAAGCCATTGATGACGATATAGATGTCCGCCCAATTCTAGAGACAATCACCACGCGGGAACCGGCAAGTCAGAGCGACACTGCTCGCTCTGTTAGCAGGCTCAAAGCAAACATACGCATAAATGAAGAGGAAGCAGCACGACTGCCTGCTCCCAAGCAAATCATCGTTCTTGACGATATGGTCACCACCGGGTGACCTATGTTGCTTGCAAAGAGCTTTTGATGGAATACTTCGGGGATATTGAAGTTTATGGACTGTTTATTGTTCGGCGTGTTCCGTTGAAACCATTTGAAGAGTATGAGCATCCTGATCTCTAGCTGCTCGGAAAACTGCTAAAACGCCTTTCATTGGTCCCCGCAACATGTCCCGAATCCTTAGGACACAGGGAATGGCGTGAGAGAGTTGACGGGACTGTCCCTTATATTCATTCCGTTTAGCGCTTGCAAACCCTTCTGTATAAGTCCCGATGCACCTGAGAGCGAGTCTTTGGCATGTATAATGCGCGTCCGCAGGCTCGCCTGCGAAATTCGCGTCCGGACCGACACGAGCGGTGGGTGCCCCCAGGGTTACCGCAAGGGGTTCGGGCAAGTTGACAACCCGCAAGGCTTCGGAACCTGACAACCCGGAGCCGCTATCAGGAGGGCCGCAATGCCGTGTGCCACCTTGCGTGAAATGCTGGAAGCCGGTGTCCATTTCGGACATCAGACCCGGTACTGGAATCCCAGCATGGCGCCGTATATCTTCGGCGAGCGCAACAAGATCCATATCATCAACCTCGAAATCACCCAGCGTATGCTGGACGAGGCCGCAGAACAGGTGCGCCAGTGGGCGGCCGAAGGCAAGACGATCCTGATCGTCGGCACCAAGCGTGCGGCACAGGACATCGTCAAGGCCAAGGCCGAGGAGTGCGGGATGCCGTACGTCTCGCAGCGCTGGCTGGGCGGGACGCTGACCAACTTCCACACCGTGCGCAACTCCCTCAAGCGCCTGCAGGACCTCAAGCGCATGGAGGGGGAGAACCTGATGGCGCGCATCAGCAAGAAGGAAGCGCTGCGCCTGACCCGCGAAAAGCTCAAGCTGGAGCGCAGCTTGGGCGGCATCGAGGAGATGGAGCGGATTCCGGACGCCCTGTTCGTGATCGACGTCCGGTACGAGAACATCGCGGTACGCGAGGCCCGGCGCTTGGATATTCCGGTGGTCGCGATCGTCGACAGCAACAGCTCGGTCGAAGGCATCGACCGCATCATTCCGGGCAACGACGACGCGATCCGTTCGATTCAGCTCTACATGGACGTGATCAGCGACGCGATCGAGGCCGGGCGCAAGCAGGCCGAGGAAGAAGGGGTTGCGGTGGAAGCGCCGGCTCCCCGGGAGACTTCGGTCAAGCGCAAGGGCCGACGGGCCAAGCTGCGCGTCGAATCGAAGGCCGAGCCGAAGGCGGTGGATGCCACCGGCGAAACGGAACCCGAGGCCGAAGCGGCCCCGGCCGAAGATTCGGCTGAACCCGTCGAAGCGGCAGCCCCGGCCGAAGCGGCAGAGGACTCGGCTGAACCGGTCGAAGCGGAAGCCCAGGCTGAAGCGGCTGAAGATTCGGCTAAACCCGCCGAAGCGGAAGCCCCGGCTAAAGCGGCAGAGGATTTGGCTGAACCCGTCGAAGCGGAAGCTCAAGCCGAACCGGCCGAGGCAGAGCCTCAGGCCGAAGCGGCAGGGGAACCGGCTGACGAGGCGGAGCCCGAGCCGGTTGCGGAAGACGCCAAGTAAGGCACCGGAGCAAGGAGTCATTCATGGAGATTACGGCACAGCTCGTCAAGGAATTGCGCACCCGGACCGGGGTGGGCATGATGGAATGCAAGCGCGCGCTTGGCGAATGTGGCGGCGACATCGACGCGGCCATTCAACACCTGCGCACGTCCGGACAGATGAAGGCGGACAAGAAGTCCGCGCGCACGGCGGCCGAGGGGTCGCTGGCACTCGCGAAGTCGGAGGACGGCGCCCGGGCATTGCTTTTGGAACTCAATAGCGAAACGGATTTCGTCGCCAAGGACGACAGCTTCCTGGCGTTTGCCCAGGCTTGCGCCGATGCGGCGCTGACGTCGGGCACCGAAGAGGTCGATGCCCTGATGGGTCAGTCTGCCGACGACGGCACGTTCGACGAAGTGCGCCGGGAACTGGTGGCGCGATTGGGCGAGAACATTCAGGTTCGCCGCGTGCAGCAGCTGGACGCCGACGGCGGCTCGATCGGGTGCTACCTGCACGGGCGGCGGATCGGCGTGTTGGTGGCGTTCGAGGGTGAGCCCGAACTCGGCCGCGACCTAGCGATGCATATCGCCGCGTCCCGCCCGGTGTGCGTGGGCGAAGACGACGTTCCGGAAGACATCCTGGAGAAAGAGCGTGCGGTGCTGACCGCGCAGGCGCAGGACTCCGGCAAGCCGCCGGAAATCATCGAGAAGATGATCGGCGGGCGGTTGCGCAAGTACCTGTCCGAGATCACGCTGCTGGGTCAGCCTTTCGTCCGCGACCCGGACACCACGGTGGGCAAACTGCTCAAGTCGAAGGGCGCCTCGGTACGGGCGTTCGTGCGTCTTGAGGTCGGCGAAGGGATCGAGAAGAAACAAGAAAACTTCGCCGAGGAAGTTCGCGCCCAAGCCCAGACGCACTGACTCCGCCGCCATGTCCGCCGCATACCGCCGCATCCTTCTGAAGCTGAGCGGCGAGGCGTTGATGGGCCCCAACCGGAATGGAATCGACCCCGACACGGTGCGCCGTCTGGCCGCCGACCTGGCCGAGGCGCAGGCTCGGGGCGTACAGATCGCGGTGGTGGTGGGGGGCGGCAACATCGTCCGGGGCGAGGGTCTCGAGGCGGCCGGGATCGACCGGGTCACCGGCGACCAGATGGGCATGCTGGCGACCCTGATCAATGCGCTGGCCCTTCAGGAATCGGTAGAGCAGCACCAGGTCCCGTGCCGGGTGATGTCCGCCATCCCGGTGCCGCAGGTCTGCGAAAGCTACATTCGGCGCCGCGCCGTGCGCCATCTCGAGAAAGGCCGCCTGGTGGTGTTCGCCACCGGAACCGGCAACCCGTTCTTCACGACCGACTCCGCCGCCAGCCTGCGCGCCGTGGAGATCGGCGCGGACATTCTGCTCAAGGCGACCAAGGTGGATGGGGTGTATTCCGGCGACCCCCTCATCGATCAGGATGCGCAGCGCTTCGAGCATATCGACTACGACGAAGCCCTGCACCGCAAGCTCGCGGTCATGGATTCGACCGCCCTGGTCTTGTGCCGGGACAACCGGGTCCCGATCCGGGTGTTCAACATGTTTGATAGCGGGGCCCTGCTGCGGTTGATCGCCGGCGAGCCGGTCGGGACCCTGGTCCATGCGGAGGCGGCCCATGCGTGAGGAAATCCTGGCCGACGCCCGCGAACGCATGCAGAAGAGCCTCGGCGTGCTGGGCGAGGCGCTGACGCGCATCCGCACCGGCCGCGCCCATCCCAGCCTGCTGGACCCGGTCAAGGTGGAGTACTACGGGGCTGAGGTGCCGATCGATCAGGTGGGCAGCGTGACGGTCGAGGAAGGACGCACCTTGGTGGTTCAGGTGTGGGAGAAGAACATGGTGGAGGCGGTGGAGAAGGCGCTGCTCAACTCCGATCTCGGCATTACGCCGTCCACGGCGGGACAGGTGATTCGTTTGCCGATGCCGCCGCTCACCGAGGAGCGCCGCCGGGTGCAGGTGCGGCATGTGAAGGAGACACTGGAGGAGGCGCGCGTCTCAATCCGAAATGTCCGGCGCGATGCCAACCACATGCTCAAGGACCTGCTCAAGGAGAAGGAGATCAGCGAGGACGATGAGCGCCGCGACCAGGATGCGGTGCAGAAGCTGACCGACGACTCTGTCCATCAAGCGGAGCAGATGGCGGCAGAGAAGGAAAAGGCCCTACTGGAGATCTGAGGGCTTCCGAGAGAGGTGCGCGAATTCACTCCGCCGCAGTCTGGCCTCCCGGTCCACGTCGCGCTGATCCTGGACGGCAACCGCCGCTGGGCGCGCCAGCGCAAGAAATCCCATGAAGCCGGCTACCGCGCCGGCATTGCGGCCACCCGGGCCCTGGTCGAGCATGCCGTGCGGCGGGGGATCTCAATTCTTACCCTGTTCGCGTTCAGCAGCGAGAACCGCAAGCGGCCCAAACCGCAGGTGGAGCTGCTGATGGGTCTGCTGGTCGAGACGCTGGATGCCCAGGCCCGCGAACTCATGGAGCAGGGAATCGAATTACGCTTTATCGGCGAGTTGGACCGACTGTCGTCGAAGATCCGGTCGCGCATCCGGCGGATCGAGGCGCAGGCCCCGGCCGAGCCGAACCTGACCCTGTGCGTGGCGCTGCACTACGGCGGTCGCCAGGATTTGCTGTCCGCATTCCAGCGCTGCCAGGAGGCAGACGCCGACGCCATCGGCGAGGCGCTGGGTACCGCGGGGCTGCCGGACCCGGACCTGCTGATCCGCACCGGCGGCGAGTTCCGGCTGAGTAATTTCCTGCTGTGGCAGCTGGCGTACACGGAGCTGTATTTCACCGACTGCCTGTGGCCGGACTTCGGCGAAGCGGAATTCGACCGGGCGCTGGAGTGGTTCGCTGCGCGCGAGCGGCGTTACGGAGGCAGCGTCGGATGAGCGAGCTTGCGAAGCGCGTCGGCACGGCCGCAATCCTGCTGGGGGTGGTGGGAGGCGCGCTGGTTCTGAACGAGACCGGTGTCGGCCCCGGCCCCTGGATGCTTTTCGTTGCCGTGGCGTGCGCGGCGGCGGTCTGGGAATGGGCCGGGCTGCTCGGGTTGGGGAGTCCATGGCGGGTCGTCTATCTGGCGGTCGGCGTGGGGCTGACATGGATCCTGCTGTCGCCGACCCTCGTGGCGGCGCTCTGGCTGGCGCTTGGACTGTGGATCGTCGCACTGCTGCGCATCGCGGGCGTGCCGTTCCCGCGCGCGGCTGAACCGCCGTTTTTTGGTATGCTGGGTTTGGTGGCAATTCCGGTAGCGGGTCTGATCTTGGTGGCTTTTTTAGGACCATTTGCGTGGGCATTTCTTGCAGTGGTGATCGTGGCGGATACGGCGGCCTACGCCGTCGGCCGACGCTACGGGAAGACGGCGTTGGCGCCGGAGATTTCCCCGGGCAAGACCCACGCCGGACTCATCGGTGCCTTGTTGGTCGTGGCGGCGGTTAGCCTCCCGATCGCGTGGAGCCTGAACCTTCCCCCGTCCACCTGGTTCTATTTTGTCTGCCTGGCGCTTCTGACGGCCTGCTTCAGCGTGGTCGGGGACCTGACGGTCAGCCTGCTCAAGCGCCGCGCGAACGTCAAGGACAGCGGCCGGCTCCTGCCCGGGCACGGCGGCGTCCTGGACCGGGCCGACGGCTTGCTGGCCGCGGTGCCGGTGTATGCCCTGGGCATCCAGGTACTGCAGGGGGTGGTGGCGATATGAGCGGGATGCGGTTGACGGTACTGGGCTCGTCGGGCACGATCGGGATCAATACACTGGACCTCGCTGAGCGCCACCCGGATCACGTCGAGGTGTTCGCGCTGGCTGCGAACTCGGACCATTCAACCCTCCTCGAACAATGCCGCCGGCATCGGCCGCGCTATGCCGCCTTGGCCAATGCGGAGGCGGCGCAAAGCCTGCGGGATGCGCTGCGTGCGGAGCAAATTGACACCGAGGTCCTCCAGGGAGAAGACGAACTGCGCGACCTGGCGGGCGATACGCGCGCCGACTGCGTGATGGCCGGGATCGTCGGGCTGGCGGGGCTGGTGCCGACGCTGGCCGCGGTGCGGTCCGGGCGGAGGGTACTGCTCGCCAACAAGGAGTCGCTGGTGGCGGGCGGGCGGCTGTTCATGGACGAAGTGCGCCAACACGGCTGCGAACTGGTCCCGGTCGACAGCGAGCACAACGCGCTGTTCCAGTGCCTGGCGCAGACCGACCCCGAGGCCATCGAACGCGCGACCCTGACCGCCTCGGGCGGGCCGTTCCGCGAGACCCCGCTGGAACAGCTCGACGCGATCACCCCGGACCAGGCGTGCGCGCATCCGAACTGGAAGATGGGGCGGAAGATTTCCGTGGACTCCGCGACCATGATGAACAAGGGGCTGGAACTGATGGAAGCGCGTTGGCTGTTCGGCCTGGAGGCCGACCGGGTCGACGCCGTGATCCATCCGGAGTCGATCGTCCATGCCTTACTGACCCTGCGCGACGGTTCCACGCTGGCTCACCTGGGGCCAGCCGACATGCGCGTCGCCATCAGCTATGCCCTGTTCGGGCCGCAGCGCCTGCCTTCCGGGGTCGAATCCCTGAACCTGGCGGAGTGCGCGCCGCTGAACTGGTATCCGCCGCCACCCGGGCGCTATCCCTGCCTGGAACTGGCGCGCCAGGCGATGCAGGCGGGCGGACCGGCGCCGATCGTGCTGAACGCGGCCAACGAAGTCGCGGTCGACGGATTCCTGCAGGAGCACATCCGTTTCCCGCAGATCGCAGAGGTGGTGGAACGGGTTCTGGGAGAGACCTCCGCCGCCGAGCCGAGCGGAATCGACGACATCATCGGAGTGGACGACGAGGCACGCGCCCGCTCCCGGCAGGTCATGGAGGCGCTGTGAGTTTCCTGATCAGCCTGGCGGCCTTCCTGATCGCTATTGCCGTGCTCGTGACGTTCCACGAGTTTGGGCACTACTGGGTGGCCCGCCGCTGCGGCGTGAAGGTGCTCCGGTTCTCGGTCGGCTTCGGCCGGCCGCTGTGGTGCCATGTTTCGCCGCGCACCGGGACCGAGTGGGTGATTTCCGTCCTGCCGTTCGGCGGGTACGTGAAGATGCTGGACAAGCGCGAGGCCGGCGATGTCCCGGAGGATCTCCGGGAAGTCGAGTTCACCGGAAAGCCGCTGTACCAGCGGGCGGCGATCATCGCCGCCGGGCCGCTGTTCAACCTGCTGCTGGCTTTCCTGCTTTACTCCCTGGTGTTCATGGCGGGCGAGACCGGGCGGCGTCCGCTGGTCGGCCATGTGGTGGAGGGGTCGCCGGCCGCGGTCGCGGGCCTTCTCCCCGGCGACGAAGTGCTGTCCGTCGGCGGCCGGCCGATCCAGACCTGGCAGGCCTTCATCGTGCCGCTGCTGGACTCCGGGCTCGGCGACGGCGTCATCGCCATGGAAGTCCGCCGCGAGGACGGCAGCGTGGCACACCCGGTGATCGACGTGGGTCCGGGACTGTTGAAGAACGAGAACGTGTTCGGCACGCTCGGGATGAGCCCGCTGCGCTCACCATCCCCCTCCGCGATCGTTACCGTTCTGGGGGGCACACCGGCCGAGGCGGCCGGATTGCGCGGCGGCGACCGCATCGTGCGTCTCGACGAGACCCCGGTGGCGACCTGGGAGGGGATGTCGGAGTATATCCGCGCACGGCCGGGCCAGACCGTAGCGGTCGAGATCGAACGGGACGGGCAGCGCCTGCACCAGGAGATCCGCATCGAGGCGATGGACGATTCCGGCACGCCGGTCGGCCGGATCGGCGTGACCGCATACCGCGACCCGGTCCTGGCGGAGCGCCTGAGTGTTGTCGTGCGCCATCCGGTCGGGGAGAGCCTGGTGCTGGGCGCGGAGCGGACCTGGGACTTCAGCGTCCTGACCGTCCGCCTGATCGGGCAGCTGCTCATCGGGGGCGCATCGGTCAAGAACATCAGCGGGCCGGTCGGCATCGCCGAATTCGCCGGGACGTCGGCCATGATCGGGATGGCGGCATTCCTGTCCATGCTGGCCCTGTTGAGCGTCAGCCTGGGGGTTCTCAACCTCCTTCCGATCCCGATCCTGGACGGGGGGCATTTGCTGTATTGCCTGGCCGAAGCGCTGACCGGCCGGCCGGTGTCGCCGCAGGTCGAAGCCGTCGGCCAGCGTCTTGGCGTGGCCATGCTGGCGGCATTGATGGGGCTTGCCCTTTACAATGACCTAGCCCGATTGCTGGGATAACCTGATGTTTCAGTTGAAATCTGCCCCGATTCCGCTCTTTTTCGCCCTGATGCTGGCGGTGCCGCAGGCGTTTGCGTTCGTGGTGGAAGACATCGAACTGCAGGGTTTGCAGCGCTTGGAGGCGGCCACCGTGTTTACTTATCTGCCGGTTGAGGTGGGCGAGGATTTCGACGTGTCCCGGACGAGCGAGGTGGTGCGGGCGCTGTTCAAGTCCGAGCTGTTCAGCGACGTGCAGGTGTCGCGCCGCGGCAACGTGCTGGTGGTCACGGTGGTGGAACGCCCGGCCATCACCGAAATGGCCTTCGACGGTCTTGAGGTTCTCAAGGTAGAAACCCTGGAGGAAGTGCTGGAGGATGCCGGCATCGCGGCCGGACGGATCTTCAACCAGCCGCTGCTGGACCGTCTCCACAACGAGGTCCTGCAGCAGTACCACGCCATCGGTTTCTACAACGCGGAGGTTGTGATCGAGGTCGTCGACATGGGCGCGAACCGGGTAGCAATCCATATCAACGTGGTGGAGGGCGAGCCGGCAACCATCCGGCAGGTGCACGTGGTCGGCAACGTCTCCTACACCGAAGAGCGGCTGCTGGAACTGTTCGAGTCTTCCGAGCCGGCCTGGTACGACATCATGGGCAACACGGGCAAGTATTCCAAGTTGCAGCTGTCGGGCGACCTGGAGCGGCTGCGTTCGTTCTACCTGAACCGCGGGTTCCTGAAGTTCCGGGTGGATTCGGCGCAGATTTCGCTGAGTCCGGACCGCGAGGGCATCTACGTCACGGTTCATATCAACGAGGGCCAGCGCTTCGTGGTGCGCGAGGTGTCGCTGTCCGGCATCTTCATCGTGCCGCAGGGAGAGCTGACTTCGCTGCTGACCATCCAGGCGGGCCAGTACTTCTCCAGCTCCCGGGCGCAGACCTCGAGCAGCCGCCTGAAGGCCCGGCTGGGCGAGGAAGGCTATTCCTTCGCCAAGGTCAACCCGGTCACCGATCTCGACGAGGAGACCGGCGAGGTGGCGATCAACTTCTTCATCGATCCGGGCCAGCGAGTGTATGTGCGGCGGATCGACATCATGGGCAACTACACCACCCAGGACGAGGTGCTGCGCCGGGAGATGCGGCAGATGGAAGGCGCCTGGATGTCGTCGCAGAAGCTGGAGAAGTCGCGTCGGCGCCTGCAGCGCCTGGCGTACATCGACACCGTGGAAATCACGCAGACCCGGGTCCCGGGCACCAACGACCAGGTCGACCTGACGGTCACCGTCACGGAGCGTCTGGCCGGCAACTTCACCGCCGGCGCCGGATTCAGCAGCGGCAGCGGCCTGTCGCTGGCGGCCGGCGTGGAGCAGGAGAACTTCTTCGGCACCGGCAATCGGGTCGGAATCCACTTCGACAACAGCGAGATCTCCACCCGCTATTCCTTCGATTTCTACAATCCGTACTACACCATCAACGGCGTCAGCCGCAGCTTCGGCTTCAGCACGCGCAAGGTGGACACGGGAGACGGCGGCGACCAGCGCACCCAGTACGAATCACACGACTTCCTGGGCTACCTGAGCTACGGCATCCCGATTTCCGAGGACAGCACGTTCACGTTCGCCACCCGCTTCCAGAGGATCAACTTCGACGCAGGAACCGGCTCGTCTTTTCTGGTGCGGAAATTCCTCGCGGACCACGACGGCGATTGCCTGTACGCGGAGGAGATCGAGATCTCGTTCGCCAGAAGCAACCCTCGCTACTGTGATGTCACGTACTACAACCTGTCGCTGATCGGCTCCTTCGCCTACGACACCCGCGACCGCAGCCTGTTCACCCGCGAAGGCTCGCTGCGCCGGGTCTCGGCGCAGGCGACGCTGCCGGGCAGCGGGCAGGAATACTACACCCTGTCCTACATCCAGGAGGAATACCTGAAGGTGACCGAGGACCTGACCTTCGCGATCAAGGGAGAGGCCGCCTACGGGGACGGCTACGGAGACACCGACGACCTGCCGTTCGCGCAGAAGTTCGTGATCGGCGGCCCGAAGAGCGTCCGCGGCTACGAATTGAACACGCTCTCGCCCCGCGACGAGTTCGACGAGCCGTTCGGCGGGAACTTAAAGCTGGGTTATTCGCTCGAACTGTCGTTCCCGATCCCGTTCATCGACGAGGCCAACCTGCGTGGAGCCGTATTCGTGGATTCAGGCTACGTATTCCCCGATGCGGAGGATTTTGACGTTCAGGAGATGCGGGGATCGGTCGGAATCGGCCTGTCCTGGCTGTCGCCGCTCGGCGGCATCTCGATGAGCCTGTCGACGCATCTCAACGATCACGAGACGGACAAGACGGAGTCGTTCCAGTTCAATCTGGGGTCGCTCTAGGCCAACCGTGTAAAATTAAAAGAATAGGAGCACGATTTATGAAAAAACCATCCATTTTCTGGGCACATGTGATTGGCGTGACGCTGATTGCCATGAGCGGCACGGTCGCCGCGCAGAACGCGAAAGTCGGATTCGTGGACGTCGGACGCCTTCTGGAGGATTCTCCCCAGGCGGTAGCGGCCCGGCAGAAATTGCAGAACGAATTCGCACCCCGGAATGAGGAGCTGGAGAAGCTCCATAAAGAAGTGAGCGAACTGGCCCAGAAGTTGGCGAACGAAAGCGACGTGATGTCGGAAGAGAAGCGGCTCGAGCAGGAGCGGGAAGTGCAACGCCGGCGCCGCGATTTTGAGCGCAAGCGCGACGAAGTGCGCGAGGATTTGGCGATCCGCCGCAACGAGGAACTCGGGAAGCTGCAGGACGAAGTCAATGCGGTGGTGGCCGAGATCGCGAGCGAAGAGGGATTCGACTTGATTCTTACCCAGGCCGTGAGCCTATACGCCAGCAAGCGCATCGATATCACGGACCGGGTGCTCAAGAAGATGAATAATCCCTAATCGATGTGGTGTCTCTGACCCTGGGTCAGATCGCGGAAATCGCGAACGCCCGGACCCCCGATCCTCTACCGGCCCCGGATATCTGCATTGACCACGTGGCCTCTCTGAGCGCCGCCGGACCCGGCTCCATTTCCTTCTACAGCCACGCCCGCCATCGGGCTGAGCTGCAACAGACCCGGGCAAGCGCGGTGCTGCTGCGCGAGTCGGACCGGGAGCACTGCCCGGTGCCGTCGCTGTCCTGCGAAGACCCTTATCTCGGCATGGCACGGGTGTTGCAGGCCCTGTACCCTCCCTCTGAAGTGACGCATGCGATCCATCCTGGCGCCGTCGTCGATGACAGCGCGCAGCTGGAGGCGCCGGTGCGGGTGGATTTTGGCTGCGTGGTGGGGGCGAACGCCCGCATCGGCGCCGGCAGCGTGCTGGGTCCGCACTGCGTGATCGGCGAAGGCGTGACTTTGGGCGAGGGCTGCGTCCTGCATGCCCGGATCACCTTGCGCGAGGGGGTCCGAGTCGGCGACCGGGTCGAGTTCTGGCCTGGCGTGGTGGTCGGGTCCGACGGTTTCGGCTATGCCCAGGAGGACCGGCGGTGGGTCAAGCTGACGCACCGTGGCGGCGTGCGGATCGGGGACGACTGCGAGATCGGTTCCAACAGCACCATCGACCGCGGCATGCTGGACGACACTGTGATCGGCTGCGGGGTCAAGATCGACAATCTGGTGCAGATCGCGCACAACGTGCAGATCGGCGATCATTCCGCGATTGCCGGCAATGCGGGTATTGCGGGCAGTGCACGGATCGGCCGCTACTGCCAGATCGGAGGGGCCGCCGGCGTGCAGGGCCACGTGGAGTTGGCCGATGGGGTTATCATTACCGGTATGTCCAAGGCAAACCAGACATTGACCCGCGCCGGGGCGTACAGTTCCGGCACATCCATCCAGGAAAATGCGGACTGGCTGCGCAACGTGGCGCGCTTCAAGCAATTGGACCAGATCATCCGGGCCTTGAAGGCAGGGGACAAGTCGTGAGCGAGGGTTTTGACATCCAGGAAATCCAGCGACTGCTGCCGCACCGCTATCCGTTTCTGCTGGTGGACCGGATCCTGGAACTGGAGACCGGGACATCGATCCAGGTCGTCAAGAACATCACGGTGGACGAGCCGTGCTTCCAGGGGCACTTTCCCGGAATCCCGATCTTTCCGGGCGTTCTGATTCTGGAGGTGATGGCCCAGGCTTCGGGCCTGCTGGTGTTCAAATCGCCGGAGTCCTATCCGAAGGGTGACAACCTGTACATGCTGGTCGGGATTGACAAGGCCCGCTTCAAGAAGACGGTGGTGCCCGGCGACCAGTTGACGGTGGACGTCAAGCTGACGTGGATGCGCCGGAACTGCGCATCGTTCGATGCCGCGGCCCGGGTCGATGGTGAGCTGGTTGCCAGCGCCGGGATCATGTGCATGTTCAAAGAACTGCCGCCAGAGGCGTAACCGGACTTCGAGCTTTGAGCATTCATCCGACGGCCGTGGTGGACGCCGGGGCGGAGATCGACCCCACGGCGGACATCGGACCGTACGCGGTCATCGGCCCGCACGTGCGCATCGGCGCCGACACCTGGGTCGGCCCGCACGCCGTGGTCACTGGGCGCACCACCGTGGGCCGGGAGAACCGGATCTTCCAGTTTGCCTCCGTCGGCGAGGTTCCGCAGGACAAGAAATACGCAGGCGAGGAAAGCGAGCTGGTGATCGGCGACGGCAACACCATCCGCGAATTCGTGACCCTGAACTGCGGCACGGCCCAGGGCCACAACCGCACCCAGGTCGGGAACCACAACTGGATCATGGCGTACGTGCACATCGCGCACGACTGCGTGATCGGGGACGACACGACGTTCGCCAACGGCGCGACGCTGGCGGGCCATGTCGAGGTCCAGGACCATGCGATCCTGGGCGGGTTCACCCTGGTGCACCAGTTCTGCCGCGTCGGGCGCTATGCGTTCAGCGGAATGGGAACCGCCCTGAACAAGGACTTGCCGCCTTTCGTGCTGGCGTCGGGCAACCTGGCCCGCCCGTACGGGCTTAACCGGGAGGGGTTGCGCCGGGCCGGTTTCTCCGAGGAGACGATGGAAGCGCTGGCGCGGGCCTACAAGCTGATGATCCGCGTGTCCGGCGGGCAGCCGGAGGAAGAGGTCAATCAATTGGCCGGACGGTACCCGGAAGTGGAGCAGATGCGGGCGTTCATCGCCGAGAGCCGGCGCGGCATCATCCGCGAGAAGCATTCCGACTGAATCAATTCGCCGAACGACTTTTTGGCGTGGAATGCCTCGCCGCCGACTATGCTCTTGACAGCATATGCCCTATGAGTTATATTACACGCATGGAGTGGACAGTTGCGCTTGATTCGCTTGCCGGGCAGGAACCTGAGGTCTTGGCGGCCGGGCAAAGTGAGAGTGCGTCCGCTCTTGGTATCATGGGGGTGTTCTCATGGCTTTTGGGCGCGAAATCGGGATGGAGTTCGAACGAGTGAAAGTGAGTCCCGAGATGGTTGGGATTGCCAGCGGGGGAGTGGCTATCCTCGCGTTCATGCTGGCGCTGTTCGTGCTTATTTGGAACCTTGGCCAAAACATAGGCGATCTGCGCACGGACATGAGCGATCTGCGCACAGAGCTAAAGGGTGAAATTGCCACGCTTCGAACGGAAGTGTTTGGCGAGATCGCAAATCTCAACGAGCGCATGGCGCACATCGAAGGTCTGCTTGAAGGATACATTGAGCGGTCCCGGACCGGGGATGGCGTTGCGGCAACCGAATGATCCGGCCGGATAGGTCTTTCGTCTTTGCAGCCGAGTGATTCTACTGAGCGAGAAGATCGATCTGGAGTTCCGGGCAATAACTGGGAGTTTTTGTGGACAGTAAAACACCGAAGACTTTGGAGGAGGTGCTGAATCAGCTTTCTCCTGAGCATCGTAAGCAAATTAACGAACGAACCGACGAACTGATTGCCGAAATCATGTCGCTGCAGGACTTGCGGAAAGTCCGGGAGCAGACTCAGGAGCACGTCGCCGAGGTGCTCGGAATCACCCAGGAGAATGTCTCGCGCATTGAGAAGCGCCGGGACCTGTTGGTCTCGACGCTCAGACGGCAAGTCGAAGCCCTGGGCGGACAGCTGAGCCTGATCGCGAAGTTTCCCGACCGCCCCCCGGTCAAACTGGCTGGCATTGCAGGCTTGGGCGATGGCGGGGCCTGCGGTCAATGACGAAACCTGTTCGACAGGTACGGGGTGATCTGGAATGGACAGAAACGTCACATTCGGAGAGATGCTTACGCTGGGCGTCCTTGTGTCGACGTTTTTGGCTGGTGGGTATGTCTTGCGCTCAGACATCGCTCGGGTAGAGGTTGAGCTAAGCGCGAAGATTTTTCAGGTGGAGGCTGAACTGAGCGAGAAGATCTCTCAAGTTCAGGTTGAACTGGGCGAGAAAGTCTCTCAGTTGCAGGAGCGCGTGGCGGTTGTCGAAACTATGGTGCGTCACCCCGCGAGGAGAGCAGAGTCGGAGGCACCCGGACCTGCTGGCGAGGAATTCACGTATGGTGAGTCGTGCTCTACGGGGGGCGATTGCGGATTTGGTCCGCCCCGTTCGGTTACTGATCAGGATTGATTTTTTCCCGACCGTTCTTCAGCCGAGTTGGGCGGTATTGCGGGCTGAGTGACAGCGGGCTTTCGGCGGAGGCGTGAAATTTTGTGCTCTGATGTCAGTGCTCGCTCAAGGGAAACTTGGCTAGGTGCCGTGCACAAAACCTACCAAGCACTATAATGTGACTACATTGGTCTTTTTTGGTGTGACATGCAAGAAATCCAGTTGCGCGAAGCAAAGGCGAAGTTGTCCGCCATTGTCGAGAACGCATACCATGGGACAACCGCGGTGATTACTCGTCACGGCAAGCCTCGAGCGGTTATCTTGGGGGTTGACGAATGGGATCGTCTCCGCCGAGTACCTTCTTTCGGAGAGTTGCTGATGTCGGCCCCTTTGGAAGAGAGGGATTTGCCGAAACGAGACACAAGCCCCCCGCGTGACATCGAATTCTAGGAGTGGCTGTGTACCTTATGGACACAGATGTGCTTTCGCTTGGTGCGCCCGACCGGCCTGATTCGTCTACCCTGAGATGGATGCACGTGCACTCCGGGAGCCTCTTCATGTCAGCAGTCAGTGTGGCAGAAATCTCTACCGGAATTACCAAACTTGAACAGACCGGGGCAAAAGTCAGGGCTGCCAATCTTGGCAAATGGCTAGACCTGGTACTTCACCTCTACGGTGAACGGGTGCTACCGTTCGAGGCTTCCACGGCACGTCTGGCAGGAAGGTTGATCGGCCGGACACGCGCGGCCGGGTATTCTCCGGGGTTTGCCGATGCCGCGGTCGCAGCCACGGCCGGGAGCTACGGCCTGACGGTGCTGACCCGAAATCTGCGGGACTTCATCCCCCTTGGGGTGGATGTGCTGGATCCTCTGGACACATTGCCTCCGCCGCTAGAAATGTGATGGCTGACGGAGGCAGGCATCCTAGATGGCTGTTCGCCTCCGCTGTCGTTGACCGGAATTACCTAGACACTGAAATCATCTGCTCCGTGCAATCGGCCAACCGGCTCATTCCGGCCGCTGGCCCCAGCCGTTCCTCGACGACTTTCAGTTTTTCCTGAATCTGATCGAGCCGGGCCGGCTCGTCCAGCCACGGCGTGAGAACGTTTGCAATCCGCTGGGGCGTTGCATCGGCCTGAATCAGTTCGGTCACCAGGTCTTCGCCCGCGACGATATTCGCGAGGCAGTACCGGTCGATGCGCACCAGCAGGCGCGCCAGCACATAGCTCAAGCCCGCAAGGCGGTAGGTCATGCAGAACGGGACGCGCATCAGGGCCAGTTGCAGGGTGACCGTGCCGGAGGCCGCCACTGCCATGTCGCACACCTGCATGGCATCGTAGATGGGTTCCTGCAGGCATTTCACCTCGGGCAGGTCAGCCAGCCACAGGGCGTAGTCGTCCGGTTTCAGCCCGGGGGCCATCACCAGCGCGAATTGCGGCCGGGCGGGATGGTCCTGAAGTTGCCGGACGGCCCCGGTGCAGACCGGCATCAGGTGAGCCAGCTCACTGCGCCGGGAGCCGGGGAACAGGCCGATCACCGGGCGCTGCGCGTCCAGTCCCCAACGCTCGCGGACGGCATCGGGCGGTTGCGCCGGGCTGGTTTGCCCGCGCAGGGGGTGGCCGACATAGGTGACGGGCACGTTGTGTTCTTCGTAGAAGTCGCGTTCGAACGGGAAGACCACCGCCATGTGGTCGACGTGGCGGCGGATTTCGCGCACCCGCCAGGCGCGCCAGGCCCAGATCTGCGGGCTGATGTAGAACAGCACCGGCACTCCGTGCCGATGCGCGAAGCGGGCGAGCCTGAGGTTGAATTCCGGATAGTCGACGAGCACCAACAGCGCCGGACGCCGGGCGAGAACCTGCGCTTTTAAGGTTTTTAGCGCACTACGGATCTCCCGGTAGTGGCGCAGGACCTCCACCAGCCCGACCACCGCCAGTCCGGTGGAGTCGACGATTAGTTCGATGCCGGCCGTGCGCGAGGCTTCGCCGCCCATGCCGGAATAGGTCCATGCGGGATGCCGGGTACGGAGCTCTTCGACCAGTTCCGCCGCGTATCGGTCCCCGGAGGCCTCTCCGGAAACCAGCATCAGGTGTGCGGCCGTCTCAGGTGTGGGCACGGGCGATGCTGGCGCAGATCCGCTCGACAAGGGCGGGCTGGAGCTCGGGAAACATGGGCAGCGACAGGCACTGCTGGCAGACCTGCTCGGTGACCGGGAGCGAGATCCTGGAGGCCCACTGCATGTAGGCTTCCTGCCGGTGGAGAGGGATCGGGTAGTAGACCCGGCTTTCCACGCCGTCTTCAGCCAGTTGTTTCTGGAGGGCGTCGCGCCGGGGGCTCAGCAGGGTGTATTGGTGCCAGACGTGGCCTTCCACGCTCTCGGGCGCGCGGATTCCTTCCTGTTGCCGGAGCCTTTCGGTGTAGCGCTCCGCGAGCAGCCGTCTCTTGTTGTTCCATTCGGTGATGTGCGGAAGCTTGACGCGCAGGATGGCGGCCTGAAGTTCGTCCAGCCGGCTGTTCAGGCCCAGGGTCTCATGGTGGTAGGGCTGGCGGGACCCATGGTTGCGCAGGGCGCGCAGCCGTTCGGCGAGTTCGGGATCGCTGGTCGCCACGGCACCGCCGTCGCCGCAGGCGCCCAGGTTCTTGCTGGGAAAGAAGCTGAAGGAGGCGACCCGCCCGAAGGTGCCGGTGGCCTGTCCCGCGGTCTTCGCCCCGAAACTCTGCGCGCAGTCCTCGACGATGGGGACTTCCGGCCCGACCGCCTCCTGCACGGCGGCGACATTGGCGGGCCGGCCGAACAGGTGCACCACGACGACCGCGCGGGTGCGGTCCGTGACGGCAGCCCGGCACGATTCGGGGGCGATCAGGAAGGTGTCGGGGTTGATGTCCACGAACACCGGGCGGGCGCCGGCCAGGGCGGCGGCTTCGGCCGAGGCGGCGAAGGTGAAGGACGGCACCAGGACCTCGTCGCCGGGGCCGATGCCCAGCGCGCGCAGGGCCAGGCAGAGCGCGTCCGTGCCGGAGGCACAGCTGATCACATCGCCGAGGCCGAGCATTGCGCTGAGTTCCGCTTCCAGGGCCTGGACCTCCGGACCGAGCACGTAGCGCCCGCTGCGCAGCACGCGCACGGCCGCGGCCTCGATTTCCTCTTTTAGGGCCGTGTACTGCGCGGTCAGGTCCAGGATGGGAATGGTCACGTTCATGGGGCGTTTCCCTCTCGCATGCATTGGGTGACTTCCAGCGCGGTGCGCAGGGCGCGCAGGCCGTCCTCTCCCCGGATCATGGGTTCGGTGCCCTGCCGGATGCAGTCGACGAAGTGGTGGATTTCCTCGCGCAGGGAATCGGTCTCCTGGAAGGCTTCGGTCGCGTGTTCGATGCGCTCCGAAGGAGGCCCGTCGCCCTCGCGCAGGAGATAGCGGTCCAGTTCCCGCTTGTTCAGGTCTAGGGCGTAGCAGGAGTGGTGCTGAAACACGCGCATCCGCCGCTCGCTGCGGCGGCTCAGGCGGCTGGCGGTGACGTTGGCGACGCAGCCGCCGGGGAATTCGAGCCGGGCGTTTGCGATGTCCAGGGTGTCGCCGATCACGGCGGTGCCGCTGGCGCGGATTTCATGGGGATCCTCGCCGACCACGGTCAGGGCCAGGTCGATGTCGTGGATCATGAGGTCCAGGGTCACGTCGATCTCGGCGCCGCGCGGGTTCCAGGGCGCCAGGCGGTGGACTTCGATGAAGCGGGGGGTCTCCAGCCCCTGCATCAGGGCGCAGAAGGCCGAGTTGAACCGCTCCAGCAGGCCGACCTGGATGATGCGTTCCTTCTCGCGGGCCAGATCGATCAGTTCGGCGGCTTCCTCGACCGAGGAGGTGAAGGGTTTTTCGACCAGCACGTGGCAGTCGGCCTCCAGGCAGGCCCGGGTGATCTCGTAGTGTTTTGCGGTGGGCACGACGATGCTGACCGCGTCCACCTGGCCCAGGATTTCGCGGTGGCTGGCGAAGCCGGGCACGTCGAGTTCCTCGCAGGCGGCCGCAAGGCGTTCGGGGTCGGGGTCCACGACGCCGATCAGTTCGCAGTCATGGAGCGCGGCGTATTTCTGCGCATGAAACCGTCCCAGGTAGCCGACCCCGATCACGGCAGTACGAAGCGGGAGGCTCACTGTAAGGAAGTCGGTCTGATGGCGCGGTGCAACCCGAAATTATAGCCCGCGAAGCTTTGCACGGAGCGAACCCGGCCTTGGGTACAATGCCGCTTGCGGCCTTGATTTCACTTTTTGACCTTTCCTGACCCTGCTGATGCCTGACACCCCGGAACTGCTGCCGCCCCTGCCGGATCTCGGCTGCATCGCGGGGGTGGATGAGGCGGGGCGGGGCGCGCTGGCCGGCCCGGTGGCCGCAGCCGCCGTGGTGCTGCCGCGGGATTGCCGCATTCAGGGGCTGACCGATTCCAAGAAACTGACGCCGGCGCAGCGGGCGCGTCTGGCGGTGCAGATCCGGGCCTGCGCCTGGGCTTATGCGGTGGCGTTCGTGTCGGCGCGGGAGATCGACCGCATCAATATCCTGCAGGCGAGCCTGCAGGCGATGGCGGAAGCGGTTGCCCGGCTGCCGGACGGGGTCGAGCACGTGCTGGTGGACGGCCGGCAGTGCCCGGAATTGCCGCATCCGGCGACGGCGGTGATCGGCGGGGACGCCCGGGTGGACAGCATCAGCGCGGCGTCGGTGCTCGCCAAGGAAGCGCGAGATGCCTGGATGCGCTACTGCGACGTGCAGGAGCCGTGTTACCGCTTTGCCCGGCACAAGGGCTACCCTTCGGCGGAACACCTGCGAGCCCTGTCTGAGCACGGCCCCGGACAGCAGCACCGGCTGAGTTACGCGCCGGTGCGTGCGGTACTTGCGGAGCAGGCGGCATGAGCTTCGTCCACCTGCACCTGCACACCGAGTATTCGCTGGACGACGGGCTGGTGCGCATTGAGCCGCTGATGAAGCAGGTGGCGGGGCTGGACATGCCGGCGGTCGCCCTGACCGACCGAAACAACCTGTTCGCGGCGGTCAAGTTCTACCGTGCGGCGCTGCGCTACGGCGTGAAGCCGATCTTGGGCGCGGAGATCGACCTCGAAATGCCGGTGATGCACGACCGCTCCGCCCGGGTGGTGCTGCTGTGCCAGGACAATGACGGTTACCGGAATCTCTGCCAGCTGCTGAGCGACCGCTACCGGCGGGGGCAGGACCATATCCTGCGCCAGGACCTGGCGAAGCACGGCAAGGGCCTGATCGTGCTGTCTGGCGGCGTGGCCGGGGACTTGGGCCAGGCCATGCTCGCCGAGAACCGCCGGGCCGCGAAGGCGGCGCTGGAGTACTGGAAGCGTCACTTCCCGGACCGCTTCTACCTGGAGGTCACCAAGACCGACCGGGAGCACGAAATGGACTTCCTGCAGTTCGCGGCGGAGTGCGCGCACCTGCATAAATTGCCGATGGTCGCGACCAACGACGTGCGGTTCCTGGCCAGCGAGGAGTTCGAGGCGCACGAGGTGCGCGTGTGCATCCGGAGCCAGAACCGCGTCAACGATCCGGACCGGGCGCGCGAGTACAGCAAGGAGCAGCACTTGCGTTCCGAGAGCATGATGCGGGAGGTGTTCGAGAGTTATCCGCAGGCGATCGACAACGCCGAACAGATCGCCTTGCGCTGCAACTGCCAGTTGGACCTGGGGCGGACGCTGCTGCCCGCCTATCCGACCCCGGAAGGAGAGTCCATGGACGACTACCTGGACCGGCGGGCGAACGAGGGCCTGACCCACCGCTTGGAGCGTCTCGAGGCCAGCGGACAGATGGTGGGAGGAGAGTCCGACTACCGGCAGCGGCTCGAGCATGAGCTCGGGGTGATCCACGAGACCGGCTTCAGCGGCTACTTCGTGATCGTCGCGGATTTCGTGCAGTGGGCGCGCGACAACGACATTCCGGTCGGCCCCGGCCGCGGCTCTGGCGCGGGCTCGCTGGTGGCCTATTCCCTCGCCATCACCGGCCTGGATCCGTTGCGCTACGGACTGTTGTTCGAGCGTTTCCTGAACCCCGAGCGCATCAGCATGCCGGACTTCGACATCGATTTCTGCAACCGGAACCGGGACCGAGTGATCGAATACGTACGCAAGCGTTATGGAGAGGAAAGCGTGGCGCAGATCATCACCTACGGCACGATGGCGGCCAAGGCGGCGATCCGCGACGTCGGGCGTGCGCTCGGTGCGCCGTATAACTACTGCGACCGCATCGCGCGCGCGGTGCCGAACGAGCTGGGCATCACCCTTGAGAAAGCCTACCAGGACTCGCCGGAGTTCCGGGAACTGGTCAGCCACCCGGAGGACACGACCGGCGCGCATCTGTACGAAGTGGCATTGCAGTTGGAGGGCGTGGTGCGCAACGCTTCGCGGCACGCCGCCGGGGTGGTGATCGCGCCGGGCGCGCTGACCGACTACACGCCGCTGTACTTCGAGGCCCGGCATCCCGAGGTGGCGATCACCCAGTTCGACATGAAGGATGTCGAGACGATCGGCCTGACCAAGTTCGATTTCCTCGGCCTGCGCACGGTGACGCTGCTGGACCAGTGCCTGGGCACGGTCAATGCGCGCCTCGAGTCGCGCGGGGAGCCGGCCTTGGACCTGGACACGCTGCCGCTGGACGACAAGGAAACCTATGACTTGCTGCAGCGGGCGCAGACCATGGAGGTGTTCCAGCTGGAGTCGGACGGAATGCGCGATTTGCTGATGCGGATGGAACCGGACTGCTTCGATGACCTGGTGGCGCTGGTGGCGCTGTACCGCCCGGGCCCGCTCAACTCGAAGATGGACGTGGAATACATCCAGTGCAAGCGCAACCCGGGCCGGATCAGTTACCTGCACCCGGACATGGAACCGATTCTGGCGCCGACCTTCGGGGTGATCCTGTACCAGGAGCAGGTGATGCAGCTGGCGCGCGAGCTGGCCGGCTACTCGCTCGGCGATACCGACCTGCTGCGCCGCGCGATGGGCAAGAAGAAGCCGGAGGAGATGGCGGAGCATGCCGAGCGCTTCCAGCAGGGGGCGGTCCAGCACGGCCTGGCGCCTTACGAGGCGAAGAAGGTCTTCGACCTGATGAAGGAGTTCGCGGAATACGGATTCAACAAGTCGCACTCGGTCGCGTATGCGCTGCTGGCATACCAGACCGCCTGGTTCAAGACGCACTACCCGGATGCGTTCATGGCGGCAGCGATGTCCAGCGAGAGCGACGACACCGACAAGCTGGCGCTGCTGTGCAAGGAGGCGCGTACGCTCAAACTGACGCTGAAAGGGCCGGACGTCAACGAGTCCGACTATTACTTCACGGTGCCGGGGGAAGGCGAGGTCCGCTACGGGCTGGGCGCGATCAAGGGGGTCGGACAGGGCCTGGTGGCGCGCCTGATGGAGGAGCGCGAGTCGGCGCCGTTCACCGGTCTGGAGGACCTGTGCCACCGTCTGGATGCCCGCGACTACAGCGAACGGGACCTGCGTGCGCTGATCCATGCCGGCGCATTGGACGGCTTCGGCGCGAGCCGGCGGGCGATGGCGGAGACGGCGGGCCGGATCAAGGTTCAGGCCCAGCGGGTCCAGTTGGACCGCAGCATGGGGCAGGATTCGCTGTTTGCGCAGGAGACGGCGGCGGAGTTCTGCGCGATGCCGCAGGACGAACAGGAATACGAGGCGGTTGAGCGCTTGACGCACGAGTTCGAGGCCCTGGGCTTCTTCTTCAGCGGGCATCCGTTCTTGCAATACCAGGCGCAAATGAAGCAAATGGGGACGCAGTCGCTGTCCCAGGTGCGGAAGGATGCCGAGGCCGCGATGGGTTCCAAATACGGCCGGGCATGGAAAGTGTGCACCGCCGGGGTGGTGATGAAGATCGGCTACCCGAGGAACGGCGAGGTGGCGTTCATCGATCTCGAGGACGACAAGGAGCGGCTGGAGGTCGTCGCGCAGGAGCCGGAGCGGGCGAGGGATTTCGAGGTCGGGGACCTGATGCTGGTGGAGGGCGAGGTCCGGGTGCAGCCGAAGGCGGAGCGCAACGAGCGTCTGCGGATCCGGGCGAAGCTGCTCTACACGTTGGACCAGATGAGCCGGCAGAGGGCGGAACGGGTGGAAATCGTGCTCAACGGTGACAGTGGTCCGGACACGGTGCACGCCATCAAGCAGGTGCTGGCTGATCACCGGGGCGGCTGCGAGGTGAGCGTCCAGCATACGGGGCAAGGGGGCCGAAGCCGCTGGGTGCTGGACGAAGACTGGAAGGTCTCCGCGGACGAGAACACGCTGCAGGCGTTGAGGGACCTGCCGGGCGTGGAGTCGGCAAATGTCCTATACTCGCAAATTGATCATTGATGTTCTGACGCCATGAACCCGGATTTTCTAGATTTCGAACAGCCGGTCGCCGAATTGGAGGCCAAGATCCGCGAGCTCCGCCACATGGGGGCGGAGAGCGACCTGGACCTGGATACCGAGATCGAACGCCTTCAGGGTCGCCGCAAGGTGTTGATCGAAGACATTTTCTCCAGCCTGTCGGCCTGGCAGGTCACGCAGCTGGCCCGCCATCCGCGGCGGCCCTACACCCGCGACTACCTGCCGCATCTGTTCAGCGAGTTCCACGAGCTGCACGGCGACCAGGCGTATGCGGACGACCGGGCAATCCTGGCTGGCATGGCGCGCCTGGAGGGCATGCCGGTGATGGTGATCGGGCACCAGAAGGGTCGCGACACCAAGGAGAAGCTGGAGCACAACTTCGGCATGCCGCGGCCGGAGGGCTACCGCAAGGCGCGGCGCCTGATGCAGATGGCCGAACGGTTCCGGATGCCGGTGATCACGTTCATCGACACGCCGGGCGCTTATCCTGGAATCGGTGCCGAGGAGCGCGGACAGAGCGAAGCCATCGCGCGCAACTTGGAGGTGATGGCCGAACTGCGGGTCCCGGTGGTGAGCGTCGTGATCGGCGAGGGCGGATCCGGGGGTGCACTGGCGGTCGGGGTCTGCGACCACCTGATGATGCTGCAGTACAGCATCTACTCGGTGATTTCACCGGAAGGCTGCTCGTCCATTCTCTGGAAGAGCGCCGACAAAGCGCAGGAGGCCGCCGAAGCGATGGGGCTGACGTCGAAGCGCCTCAAGGAACTGGAACTGATCGACGAAATCGTGGAGGAGCCGCTGGGCGGCGCACACCGCGACGTGGAGGCGATGTCCGCCGCCCTGGGGCAGGCGCTGACGAAATGCCTGGCGGAACTCGGGGCGATGGATCCGGTGGTGCTGGTCGAGCGCCGGGAGGAGCGGCTGTTGCAGGTCGGGGTGTACCAGACGTGACGTCGCCGACGTTTTCCATCCCGCAGGCCCTGGAGGCGCTGCCGGAGACCTGCCCCGGGGTGCGCGCCTGGGTCGTGGCGTACAGCGGGGGCGTGGACTCCACCGTGTTGCTGCACGGCATGCGTGCGTTCGCGGCGCAGCGCGGCGACGAGCTGCGGGCGGTGCACGTCAACCATGGGCTGCAGCCGGCGGCCGAGGATTTTGAGCGGCACTGCGCGAAGGTCTGCCGCGAGTGGGACATTCCGCTGGAACGAATGCATCGAGAGGGGGAGCCGGAGCCCGGGCTGGGCCCGGAGGCGCAGGCGCGCGAGATCCGCTATCGGGCACTGCAGCCGCATGCGCGGGCCGATACGGCGGTTTTGCTGGCGCACAATCGGGACGATCAGGCGGAGACGCTGCTGCTGCAACTGTTGCGCGGCTCGGGCGTGGCCGGGACTGCCGCCATGCCGCCTTGCCGGGACTGGGGCGAGGGGAAGCTCGTACGGCCGCTGCTGGACGTACCGCGCGGGGAGATCGAGGATTACGCCCGTGCGCACCGGCTGGAGTTCGTGGAGGACCCGAGCAATCTCGATCTCGAAATCGAGCGAAACTTCCTGCGCCACGAGATGCTGCCCTTGCTGGAGGCGCGTTGGCCTTCGGTCTCGCGCACGCTGGCCCGTTCGGCCCGGCATCATGCGCATGCAGCGCGCCTGCTGCACGAGCGTGCCGAGGAGGACTTGGGCGCTGAGGACACGATCCCGGTGGAATTCCTGGCATCGCTTTCCGATGATCGGCAGGTCAACCTGGTGCGGTTCTGGATCGCGCGACAGGGGTTTGCGGTTCCGGGCGAGCGGCGGCTTCGGCAGTGGCTTCACACCGTCCATGCCGCAGGCGCCGACCGGGTGCCCGGGGATGTTTTCGAAGGGTATCGGATGTACCGCTGGCGCGGCCGCCTGCATCTGGTGCCGCAGCTGCCGGCCCTGCCGGAAGAAGCATGCTGGCGTTGGCGCCGAGGGGAAGCCCTGGCGCTGCCGGAGCTGGAGATGGATTTACGCTGGGAGTCGCTGCAGGAGCAACTGGGCGAGGAGGTCGGGACGGAGCTCGAGGTGCGGCTGCGTACGGGCGGGGAACGCTGCCGGCCCGAAGGCCGGCAGCATCGCCACGCATTGAAGAAGCTGCTACAGGAAGCGGGGGTTCCGCCGTGGCGCCGTGGTCGAATCCCGCTGGTCTACCAGCACGCGAAGCTCCGGCTGGTATGGGGGCATTTCGCGTGCCGGCCGTAGCCGCATCGGCTCGGGTCTACTTGCTGGAGATCCCGAATATTTTGTAGACTGGGCAATTGCCGACCAGCCCGGTAATCAGCGGGATCAATCCCAACCAAGCCCACCAAGCCATGCCGTACATTTCCAGTCCAACGTAGAGAATCACGACCCCGGCAATCACCCGGATGACGCGCTCCACGATGTGTACATTAATTGCCATGATGTTTCCTCCTCGGGCATTGTTCTGATGCCCGCCATGCGAACCTACCGTCAGTATACTCTTGGACGAATTCTTTGCGGAGAGGTTCCTTCTCAAACTCCCTCTGTGGTAACCTGTATTCCCGTCCTGAGTGCGTCGAGGCGAGGATCGTGACGCGGTTTGTCTTTATAACGGGCGGGGTTGTTTCTTCTCTAGGAAAGGGGATTTCCGCCGCTTCGCTGGGCGCGTTGCTGGAGGCGCGAGGTCTGGCCGTCTCCATGATCAAGCTGGACCCCTACATCAATGTCGATCCCGGCACGATGAGCCCGTTCCAGCATGGCGAAGTATTCGTCACCGCCGACGGTGCGGAGACCGACCTGGACCTCGGGCACTACGAGCGTTTCGTGGATTTCCGGGCCAGCAAGGCGAGCAACTGGACCACCGGGCAGATCTACGAGCGGGTGATCGCCCGCGAGCGTCGCGGCGAATACCTGGGCGCCACCGTGCAGGTCATCCCGCACATCACCGACGAGATCAAGCGTTGCGTGGGCGTGGGCGCGGCCGACGCGGACATCTGCATCGTCGAGATCGGGGGCACGGTCGGCGACATCGAATCCCTGCCGTTCATCGAGGCGATCCGGCAGATGGGCGGGGAACTGGGGCCGTCCCATGCGGCCTTCCTCCACCTGACCCTGGTGCCGTACATCAAGGTCTCGGGTGAAATTAAGACGAAACCGACCCAGCACTCGGTCAAGGAGTTGCGCTCAATCGGCATCCAGCCCGATATTCTGCTGTGCCGGACCGATATGCCGATCCCGGAGGATCAGCGTAAAAAGATCGCCCTGTTCACCAACGTGGCGGAGACCTCCGTCATCGAAGTTGTCAACCAGGACGACATCCACTCCATCCCGCTGGCCCTGCACGAGCAAGACCTCGACGACATCGTGGTCGCGCAGTTCGGTCTGGACGTCCCCGAGGCGGACCTGTCGCAGTGGCGAGCGGTGGTGGCCGCGCGCAAAGCGCAGAAGGAGAGCGTGGTGGTGGCCATGGTGGGCAAGTACGTGGACCTGACCGAATCGTACAAATCCCTGAACGAGGCCCTGCAGCATGCCGGCCTGCACAACCAGGTGCGGGTCGAGATCCGCTATGTGGATTCCGAGCAGATTGAACAGGAGGGCACGGCTCCGCTGGAGGGCGCCGACGTGGTGCTGGTGCCTGGCGGCTTCGGCGAGCGGGGCATCGAGGGCAAGATCATGGCGGTGCGTTATGCCCGCGAGAACCGCATTCCGTACCTCGGCATCTGCCTCGGCATGCAGGTCGCGGTGATCGAGTATGCGCGCGACTGCCTGGGCCTGGAAGGGGCGCACAGCACCGAATTCGACAAGGATACCCCGCATCCGGTGGTTGCTTTGATTACCGAGTGGATGGATCGGGAGGGCGAGATGGAGATGCGCAATGCGCATTCCGACCTGGGCGGCACCATGCGCCTGGGAGAACAGCCCTGCCAGTTGGAGGAGGGCAGCCGCCTGCGCCAGATTTACGAGTCCAACCTGATCCACGAACGCCACCGCCACCGCTACGAGATCAACAACAACTACCTGGAGCAGTTGACCGGAAACGGCATGCAGGTGGTGGGCCGATCGCACGACGACCGGCTGGTCGAAGCCGTGGAGCTGACCGACCATCCCTGGTTCATCGGCTGCCAGTTCCACCCTGAATTCACCTCCACACCGCTCCGGGGCCATCCGCTGTTCAACAGCCTGATCCGGGCTGCCCGTTCCTGACATGCACGAATTCTGTGATTTCCAGGCGGGAGTCCGCCAGCCGCTGTTCCTGATCGCCGGGCCGTGCGTCATCGAAAGCGAGGCCCTGGTGATGCAGGTGGCCGGGCATCTGGCCGAGGCCACCGGGCGGTTCGGCATGCGCTACGTGTTCAAGGCGTCCTTCGACAAGGCCAACCGCACCAGCGGCGGCAGTTTCCGCGGCCCGGGCATGGAGGAAGGGCTGCGCATCCTGGAGCAGGTGCGCACGCAGCTTGGGGTCCCGGTGATCACGGACGTTCACGAAGACACGCCGGTCGACGAGGTGGCGGCGGTGGTGGACGTGCTGCAGACGCCGGCATTCCTGTGCCGACAGACCAACTACATCACCCGGGTAGCCGCCGCAGGCCGCCCGGTCAATCTCAAGAAAGGCCAGTTCCTGTCTCCCTGGGAGATGGGGCAGGTGGTGGACAAGGCGCGCGCGGCCGGCAACGAGCGCCTGCTGGTGTGCGAACGCGGCGCGAGCTTCGGCTACAACAACCTGGTGTCCGACATGCGTGCGCTGGCGGTCCTGCGCGAAACCGGTTGCCCGGTCGTGTTCGACGCCACGCACTCGGTGCAGTTGCCGGGCGCGGGCGGGAGTGCTTCCAGCGGGCAGCGGGAATTCGTCCCGACGCTGGCCCGGGCGGCAGTAGGCGTTGGCGTGGCCGGAGTGTTCATGGAGACCCATCCCGACCCCGACCAGGCCCTGAGCGACGGAGCGAACGCCTGGCCCCTGGCCGACATGGTGCCGTTGCTCGAAACTCTTCTGGAGCTTGACGAGGTCGCCAAGCGAAACCTGCCGGCAGACTGAGCCGGCCTTCCTACAGCAGCAGCGCGGTCCCCAGGGCGAGGAACGCCACGAATCCCACCACGTCGGTCACGGTCGTCAGGATCACGCCGCCGGCCAGTGCCGGGTCGATGTGCAGGCGCTGCAGGGCGGGGGGCAGCAGCACGCCGGCCAGGGCGGCGAAGGCCATGTTGGCGATCAACGCCAGCGCGATGACCGCGCCGATCATCCAGGTGTCGAACCACAGCCCGGCGACCAGCGCGACCACGCCGCACCAGATCAGGCTGTTGAGCAGCCCGACGCCGAGTTCCTTGAACAGCAGGGCGCGCATGTTCTGGGCGCTGACCTGGCCGAGGGCCATGCCGCGGATGACCAGGACCAGGGTCTGGCTGCCGGCGATGCCGCCCATGCTGGCGACGATGGGCATCAGCACGGCCAGGGCCACCACGCGCTCCAGGGTGTCCTGGAACAGCCCGATGGCGGCCGCGGCGATGAACGCCGTGACCAGGTTGACGCCGAGCCAGACCGCGCGTCGCCGCGAGGCAGACAGCACCGAGTCGAACAGGTCTTCGTCCTCGCTCAGCCCGACGTAACTGTGTAGAACCTCCACGCCCTCGTCGCGGATGACGTCCACCACGTCGTCCACCGTGATTCGCCCGAGCAGCAGGTTGTTCTCGTCGACCACGGCCGCCGACACCAGGTCGCGGTCCTCGAAAATGGCCGCCACCGTGCTGTCCGGCATGTTTGCCGGGATCGGCGGCAGTTCGGGTTCCATCACCTCGCCGACCAGGGTGTCCGGGTCGTGCAGCAGCAGCGCGGAGATCGGCAGCACGCCGAGGTAGTGCTCGAACCGGTCCACCACCATCAGCACGTCGGTGTGGCTCGGGATGCTGTCGTGCCGGCGCAGGTAGCGCAGGACCACTTCCAGTTCGACGTCTGCGCGCACCGTGATCACGCTGGTGTCCATCAGGCCGCCGGCGGTGTCCTCGTCGTAGGTCAGCACGGCTTCCAGCCGGGACCGGTACTGCTGGTCCATGTCGTTGAGGATCTGCGAGCTGACGGCCTCGGGGAGGTCGACCAGCAAGTCCGCCAGGTCGTCGATGTCCAGGCCCTCGGTCGCGCTGACCAGGGCGTCCGAGTCCATTTCGTTGATCAGGGAGGCGCGGACCTCATCGCCGACCTCGAGCAGCACCTCGCCGTCGTGTTCGTGGTCCAGCATGCCCCAGACGATGAAGCGCTGGGCGCGCGGCAGGGATTCCAGCAGCTGCGCGACCTCCGCCGGGTGCAGCGCCCGCAGCATCTGGCGGACCGACTGCATGGTGCCGGATTTCATGGCCTGGGCCAGCGCCGTGACCTGTGCGCTCGGCGTCTGCACGGGCGGCTGCGTGGACGGCTGGGCGGGGGCGGGAGTCGTCATGGGCGGAAGTCAGGGCTTGAGAAGTCCTGGTCCTGCGTGATGGACCGGCGGATCAGGTCTTCGCCAGCGCTTCGACCATGTCGCGGATCCGTTCCGGCTGCGTGCAGGCCAGGATTTCCTGGCACTGTTTCTGCAGCTCCTTGGACGAAGCGTGGTTGATGATTTGCTTGATTTCGAGCAGGGAGCCCGGATGCATGCTGAACTCGCGCAGGCCGAGCCCCACGAGCAGCCGGGTCAGGCGCGGATTACTGGCCATCTCGCCGCACATGCCGACCGGCTTCCCGGCTTCCCGGCCCGCCCGGATCGTGTGGTGAATCAGGAACAGCACGGCAGGGTGCAGCGGATCGAACAGATAGTGCACCTGGTCGTCCACCCGGTCGATGGCCAGCGTGTACTGGATCAGGTCGTTGGTGCCGATCGACAGGAAGTCCAGGTGGCGCGCGAAGACGCCGGCGGAGATGGCGGCGGCCGGCACTTCGATCATGCCGCCGATCTTGAGTTCCGGGTCGTACGGGACGCCTTCGTCCTCAAGCTCCTTCATGCAGTCGCGGATCAGCGCCAGGCTCTGCATCAGTTCGGAGTTATTGGTGAGCATGGGCAGCATGACGTGGACGGGCCCGTGCGCGGAGGCACGCAGGATCGCGCGCAGCTGCGCCAGGAACACCGGCTTGTTCTGCAGGGAACGCCGGATGGCGCGCAGGCCCAGGGCCGGGTTCGGCGCGATCGCACCCTCGTAGTCCGGGTCGAATTCCTTGTCCGCGCCCAGGTCCAGGGTGCGAATGGTCAGCGGCTTGCCGTCCAGGGCCAGGACCAGGTCGCGGTAGACCTCGTACTGTTCGTCGGCACTGGCTCCTTCGGGGCGGTCGAGGTAGAAGAACTCGGTGCGGTACAGCCCGACGCCTTCCGCCTGGACCTCGTGGACGCGGGGAATCTCTTCGATCAGGTCGATGTTGCATTTCAGCGTGACGGACTCCTTGTCGCGCGTGATCGTCGGCTTGTCGCGCAGCGCCATCAGCTTTTCCTCGCGCTCCTGCTCCACGCGCTGGTGCTCCCGGTACTGGTCGACCAGCCAGTTCGCGTCTTCGGCGCACAGGATGGTGCCGCCGTGCCCGTCGACCAGCACGAGTTCGCCGTCCTCCAGCAGCATGCCCGCATCGTGCAGGCCGACCACGGCCGGGATCTGCAGGCTACGTGCCAGGATCGCGGTGTGCGACATGGAACTGCCGAACTGGGTGACGAAGGCGGCGACGTTCTGGTGCTGGATCAGCACGGTGTCGGCCGGGGTGAGGTCGTCGGCGACCACGATGCGGCCGGTCAGGTCGCGTTCCTGGACTCCGCCCCCGCCCGAGTCGGTCAGGGTCAGGTTTTCCTGCACCTTGCGGATGACGTGCTGCACGTCGTTCTTGCGCGTGCGCAGGTAGGCGTCCTCCATGCTCTCGAACACGGCGACCAGCTGTTCCATGGTGTCCTGCAGCGCCCACTCGGCGTTGTAGTGCTGGTTGCGGATGATCTCGGTGGGCGTGTCCACCAGCATGGCGTCGTCCAGCATCAGCAGGTGGGCGTCGAGGAAGCTGGTCACTTCCTGGCGCATGTTTTCGGGCACCATGTCGCGCACTTCGCGCAGCTGCTTGCGGGCTTCCTCCAGCGCCTCGTTCAGGCGCTCGACCTCGGACTCGATCTCCTCCGGCTCCAGGGTGCGTTTCGCAATGGTGGTGTCACCGCGCTTGAGCACATGAATCCAGCCCTGGGTGATGCCCCGGGAGACCCCGATGCCGTTGATGATCATGGGCATGGTTCAGCGCCTTCTCCAAATCCGCTTTCGAACAATGCCAGCAGGGCCTGCATGGCCTCTTCCTCGTCCGGGCCGCTGGTGAACAGCCGCACCGGGGTGCCGTGGGTGGCCGCCAGCATCATGATGCTCATGATGCTCTTGGCGTTGGCCCGCTTGCCTTCCTTCTCGATTTCCATCTGCGCCTGGTACTGGCTCGCTTCGCTGACCAGCTTGGCGGCGGCCCGCGCGTGCAGCCCGAGCTTGTTGACGACGGTGGCGTTTTTCTCGATCATTCGGACTCTCCCGCTTCTATGATGATGCCGATGCGGCCGTTGGTGGCCAGGCTTTCGGCCAATTGACTTCGACTGCGCTGCTGCAGGTTGAACAGCTTCACGACCATCGGCAGGTTGATGCCGGAGACGAGCGTGGCTTCCGGATACTCGTTCATCAGCTTCTTCGCCAGGTTGTACGGCGTGGCGCCGTACAGGTCGGACAGGATCAGCAGGCCGTCCTTGCAGTCCAGCGAGGCGCAGATGTCTTGGAGTTCGGACAGCGCCGTGTCCAGGTCGCAGTCCTCGATGATTCCGTAGCAGGCGAGGTTCTCCGGCGGTCGCGCGAAGATTCGCGAAGCGATGTCCACCAGCTGCTGGCCCAGCTGGTGGTGCGTGATCGTCAGCATGCCGACACTCATGATTGCACCTCCATGTCCCGGTGAAGCACGGTGACCTGCAGGGCGTCGCTGTCCGAGAGCATTTCGGTCAGGCGCTCCACCAGGTAGACCGAGCGGTGCTGCCCGCCGGTGCAGCCGATCGAAATGTTCAGGTAATGCCGGCTGGCCTCGACGAAAGAGGGAATCCACCGGTCCAGGAACTTCTTCAGATCTTCAAGCATGGCAGCGGCCTGTGGCTGTTTCGAGAGGTAGTCGCGAACTGCGGGGTCCGTGCCGTTGAGCGCGCGCAGCTCATCCACCCAGTGCGGGTTCGGCAGACAGCGCGAATCGAACACGAAGTCCGAATCGCTCGGCACCCCGCGCCGGTAAGCGAAAGATTGTAGCAATACCGACAGCGGAGCGCGATCAAGCCCCAGGCGCTGGTGCAGCAGGGTGCGCAGTTCGTGGACGTTGGTGCGGGACGTGTCCAGGCGCAGGTCGGCCAGGTTGGCGATCGTCGCGAGGCAGTCCCGTTCCTGTCGAACCGCCTCGCGCAGGGTTGGGGCGCGGTCGGCCAGCGGATGGCGGCGGCGGGTGTCGCTGAAGCGTCGGATCAGGGTGTCCTCGTCGGAGTCGAGGAAGATCACGGTGACTTCGCAGGGCAGCTCCCGGAGTTGTTCGAGGATGGACGGGAAGCCGGCCAGGTCCTTCGGCAGCGCGCGGGCGTCCATGCCGATGGCGGCCTGCCTCGGGTAGCGCGAGTCCGGCTGCATCAGCAGTTTGGCATGTTCCAGCAGGAGGGTGGGCGGCATGTTGTCGACGCAGTGCGCGCCGAAGTCCTCCAGCGTGTCCAGCGCCACCGACTTCCCGGAGCCCGACAGGCCGCTGACGATGACGAGCTGCATGGTTCAGGGCTTGGCGAGGTCCGCCAGCAAGGACTCGGGCTTGCGGTGGGTGCGCAGCGCCTTGAGGTGCTCGGAAGAATCCAGGATCTCCGCCAGCTCCTTGAGGTACTGCAGGTGGACATCTTCGGCCTCGCTCGGCACCGCCAGGGCCACGAACACGTCGACGGGTTCGCCGTCGATCGCACCGAAATCCACGCCGTCGGCGAGGGTCAGGATGGCGGCGGAACTCTGTGTGCCGTCGGGCACCCGGCAATGCGGGATGGCGATGCCCTGGCCGAGCCCGGTGCTGCCGAGGCGCTCGCGGGCGATCAGCAGGTCCAGCAGGGTGTGGGCGCGGGTGGCCTCGAGGCCCGAGGCCAGGGCTTCGCTGAGGATCTCCAGCGCGCGCTTCTTGCTGCTGATTTGCTGCTGGAGCAGAAGGCTGTCGGGCCGCAGCAAATCCAGAATGCCTCGCATGGCCGCCTCAGTTCAGCTGGTGATGGGTAATCTGGTCCTGGTGGTGGTCCTTGCGCTTTTCCTTGTACTTGAGAATCTGCCGGTCTAGTTTGCCGGTCAGCGTGTCGATGGCCGCGTACATGTCGGAATGCTCGGCCCGGGCGTGCATGTGGTGGCCGCGGACATGCAGGGTCGCTTCCGCGCGGTGCGTGTCGTGTTCGACCGCCAGCGTGATCTGGGTATTGATCACGTCGTCGAAATGCCGGGTCAGGCGTTTGAATTTGGTTTGGATGTAATCGCGGAGTGGAGAGGTGATTTCAAGATGGTGTCCCGTGAGTTTTAGATTCATAACAACACTTCCTCCCGTTGCTCAATCATTATACAAGGGCAGGGGGGCTTGGAGTAGGGGGACGCTCGCAGGCGGGAAATGGCCTGCAATAACGGGCTGAATGGATTATGATTTGACTCGGTACTGAATGGAATGCCACGGAGCGAAGGGCGTGAGCGCGAGGAAATTTGCCGTATTTCCAGGGGTTTTGGCGGGTTTGGCACTGGCTGTCGCGCAGCCGGCGCTGACCCAGTCTTCCCTGCACGAGGCGGCCCGGGCGGGAAATCTCGCGGAAGTGCAGCAGTTGCTGGATGCCGGGGCCCGGGTGGACCTGAAGGGGCACAACGGCATGACGGCATTGCACTTCGCGGTGGTCGACCCGACCCCGATGACTACGATGATGCGGTCAAGTGGCGAGGTGGACGCGGAGGCCGAATCCGACCACACCGCGCAGCGTTTGGCGGTGATCCAGCTGCTGCTGGACGCCGGGGCGACGGCGTATTCGAAGAACGAGGACGGCCTGACGCCGTTGCACCTGGCGGCGGGCCACCACGAGGACCCGGAGATTTTGGAGACGCTGCTGATGGCCGGGGTCTTCGCGGACGCGAGGGCCGAGAACGACGCGACCCCCCTGCATTTTGCGGGGGCCTTCAACGGGAACCCGGAGGTGGCGCAGGTGCTTCTGGACTTCGGGGCGGAAGTGGATGCGGTGGACATCGGGGGCGTGACCCCCCTGCACCTGGCCGCCCGCTTCAACCGGCATGCCTTGGTCGCCCAGGTGTTGCTGGATGCCGGCGCGGATGTGAATGCCAAAGACCGGAAAGGCCTGACCCCGCTGGATCACCACGCGGAGAGGGAAGATTCCGGCTGGTCCCAGACGCTCGAGGACGCCGGCGGGAAGTGCAACCGGAGTTGTTGAGAAACCGGAATCAGTTTTGGGCAATGACTTCCGACAGGGCTTCGGTGTTTTCCCAAGACACGGGGGAAAGAAGCCGTTTACGCACTGCTGATGAGAAACACCTGCTATCATCCTTATTGGCAATAGGGAATGGAGTTCCCTGTCGTTGCTTCCCTGAACAATGAAAGACAAGAGGTTACCCAAATGAAATCGAAATGTTTTGCTTTCGTGTCGGCTGTCATGCTGACTACCGTTGCAAGCTTCGCAGTTGCTGGAGACTATGGAGGACACAAGGAGAGGCACCATAAAGGGCACCATGGCCAGAGTTCATTTATCGAGCGATACGACCAGAACGATGATGCCCAGGTGACTGCGGATGAATTCGAGCAGGCGCGCCGGGCTCGCTACGACCTGATCGACGAAAACGGCAATGGCTTGGTCGATGTCGACGAGTACGTTCAAGGGTGCGCCAACCGCCTGGACAAGAAAATCAAAAAGGAACGCAAGGGACACATCAAGCGGACCCACCGGCGCTTTGACGCCCTGGACAAGGACGACAGCGAACAGATAGAGTGGGAGGAATACGAGGCGTCAGGCGAACGCATTTTCAAGCGGTTCGACGGGGACGAAAACGGCGTCATCAACGCGGACGACCCGCGCCCCAAGCGCCATTGCAAACATAAGTGCAAGGGCTACAAAGGCAAAGGGAAGGGCGACAGGGCAGAGGCCGGCCACGATCACGAGCACGAAAAGGGCCACAAGCACGGCAAGCACAAGGGCATGTGGAAAAAGCATGCGAAGCGGGTCATTCACATGCCGACCACCCACAGAAAGAAAGGGATGATGCGGAAGTACGACACCGATCAGGACGGTGCGATCACGCATGAGGAATTCAGCGCCCAGCGCCGCGCCGACTTTGACCGGACGGACGAGAACGGGGACGGGAAGCTGAACCCGGAGGAGTATGCGCTGGAGTTCGGCAACCGTCTGGACGAGGCAATTGAGAAGACCCAGAAGGAAAAACTGGAGCGGGCAAAGGTGCGCTTCGGCATGCTGGACGAGGACGAGAATGGCGAGACGAGTTTCGAGGAGTACCAGGCTTCAGGGCAGAAGATGTTTTCACGCCACGACACGAATGAAGATGGCGTCGTGTCCGAAAGTGATCCCAAGCCCAAGCATAAATGCCGCAGGGACAAGCATAAACACGGGAAGGGGCATAAGGGCCACTCCGAGTAAGCCGGGAGAAGAGCACAGCCATTGAGGTTGCCGGCAAGTCTCGCGTACTTGCGGGTTTTCCGGGATTTCGAGGGGCTTGTCTTTGTGGTGTGCGTGCCGTTTTCGGATACAATCCGCACCGACCTACCCCCGTCATTTCGCTGGCGGGCCGCAGGGTCTCGGGAAGCAATTCTTGAGACCCTTTGCTTTATCTTGAAGGGCCAGATCAGTGACCCCCCCCCCCCCAATGGCATTGATTTAATCAAAGGCTGGCCCCGGTCAAGGCGCATGCTTGCGCAAGTCTTTGAATGATGGCCAGTTGTTCTGCCCTGGTCTCGGCTTCG
>MKWU01000325.1_pt1 | contig 91342 bp, 86 predicted proteins | sample 809101 | NCBI WGS metagenome assembly MKWU01 (sample SAMN05860141, study PRJNA318959) | sponge metagenome | host: Aplysina aerophoba | place: Slovenia: Piran, Adriatic Sea, Gulf of Piran | collected 2013-05-07
CGCGACCGCAACCGGTGGCTGACCTGGCTGCTCGGCGAGCGCCGCGCCACGGCGGTCGCGCTCGCGGGTGTGGCGCGCAAGCTGGCGGACCTGCCATGAGCGGTGCTCCGGTAAAGCGCTACAGCGGGCGCCTTACCCTGTACCTCGTCATCACCACCTGCGCCGTGCTGGCGGCGGTGATCATCGGCCGCCTGGAGCCGCTGGTGGCGGTGGCGCCGTTCGCGGCGGCGATCCTGTCCGCGCTGTTCACCGAGGGTGCGCCCCGCGCCCGCGCCAGCTACGACGTGACCCAGGCCTCCGTGCACGAGGACGAGCCGGTGGACGTGCACATCGAGGTGCGGCCGGACGCCGACGTGGGCGTGCTGGAGCTAATCGATCCGCTGCCGTCGTGGGCCCAGGTGACCAACGGCACCAACCGCATTGTGCGCCCGCTGTACGCCGGCCATGGCGAGCGCTTCCACTACCGGGTGCAGTTCCACCGCCGCGCGCGCGTCGACCTCGGCGCCCTGCAGCATCGCTGGCACGACGCCTCCGCGCTGGTGCGCTGGGAACAGACCGAGGAACCGCGCCACGTGCTCACGGTGCGGCCGCGCACCACGCCGATCCGCCACCCGGTACGGCCGGTGCGCACCCAGGTATACATGGGCAACTACCCGGCCCCCACCATCGGCGAGGGACTGGAGATCGCCGAGTTGCGCCCGCACGTGCCCGGCGACCGGCTGCGCAGCATCAACTGGCGTGCTTCGCTGCGCATGGGCACTCTGCACGTCAACGACTACGCGCCCGAGCGCAACGCCGACGTGGTGCTGCTGCTCGATACCTACGCCGACGCGGGGCCGCCGGGGGCGCGGCTGCTCGATACCGCGACGCGCATCGCGGCCAGCCTCGCCGACCACTTTCTGGCGACCCGCAACCGGGTCGGGCTGATCGAGCTGAGCGGCATCCTGAAGTGGGTAATCCCGGCCAGCGGCCACCGGCAGCGCTACCGGCTGCTGGAGAACCTCACCGACGTCGGCGTGCGGCGCAGCTACGTGGGCCAGGATCTGCGCACCATTCCCAACCGCATCCTGCCAGCGCGGGCGTTCATCATCGCCATCTCCGGCCTGATCGACGCACGCTTCGCATTCGCGGCCAGCGACCTGCACGCGCGCGGCTTCAACCTGGTGCTGTTGGCACCCGGCGCGGCCGCGCCCGCCGAGGAAGCGGAGCGCCGCCACCGGCGCGATGCGCACGGGCGCCTGCTGAGCTCGGCGGCGGCATCGCTGTGGCGGCTGGAGCTGGACGAACGGCTGCACAGCCTGCAGCACGCCGGCGTGCCGGTGGTCCCGTGCGGCGCGGATACGCCGCCGGAGCTGGTGGCGCGCGGCATCGACAGCCTGCGCCGCGCCACCGCCGGCACGGTAGCCGTAGCGGGGCGCGCCGGTGCCGCGTGACGACGGGGCGAACCGGCAATGATCCGCTCCCTGGTGCTGGCCCTGCCGCTGCTCATAGCGCTGTACGTGCTGAGCATCGACGTCTCCGGCGGCGTCGCGGTGCTGGTGACGGCGGCGGTGGCGGCCTCCCTCGCGGGCGCCGCGCTGCGCCGCTACCGCTTGCTGGCCGCCGGCGCGGCCCTGCTGCTGCCGGCCTACTGGGGCGCCGTGCTGGCGGCCGCCCGCGGCCCCGACTTCTGGGGCGCGCTCGGCGTCGGCATTGCCGTGTTCCTGCTCCTGGAGCTGGGTTACGACTGGGTAGCCCTGTTCGGGCGCGCCGTGCGTTTCGCGGAGTACGCCACGCGCTGGCGCCACCTGTTGCGCAGTTGCGGCCTCGGTGCCGCCGGCGCCTACCTGGTTGCCCTGCTGGCGGTGAATCTTGCGCCGCGCATGGCGGCCGCCGACAGCACGATGCTGTTCCTGGCAGCCGCGGCGGCCGCGGCGGCCACGGCCATCATTCTGGTCACCCTGCTACGGCTGTGGCTGCGCCGTCTCGCCGAGCCGCCCGAAGATGACGGCGCCGGCGAGGAGTCGATCTCCGGTGGCTGAGACGGCAACGGCAAGCGGCGCAGGTACTTGACCGCCGACCGCGGCCGGCGAGCCGGCTAACCGGGCGGAGACGCCGGGGCGCCGCTGGCGGCGGAGGCGTACACGGCGTCCATCAGTTCGCTGTAGACCACCCCGTTGCGCGGGCTGGACGCCGGTTCGGCGCGCCCGAGCACCGCGTCGATGAAGCTGACGATGGGCGCCGCCGCGCCGCCGGGCAGGTCGGGTTCGATCTCGCCGTCGGCGCCGTAGACGCGGATCCAGGAGCCGGTCCAGCCGTCGATCTCGACGCGCCCGTTCTCGAAGATGAATACCAACCCCGCACCGTCGCTGGCGCAGTTGCCGCTGACCGTGATGCTGGCCATCACGCCGTTGGCGAAGCGCACCACGAACACGCTGTTGATGTCCACCGGGGTACCCTGGTTGTCCATGAACGCGAACACCCGCTCGGGAGATGACTCCACGGTCCACACCACGCTGTTGAGCAGGTGAGAGCCGCTGTCGTAGGCCTGCCCGCCGCCGGACAGCGCCGGATCCTGGCGCCAGGTACCGGTGGTGTTGATGCGCCAGTTCTGGGACAGAAAGCCATCCACCAGCTCAAGTTTGCCGAGCGTGCCGGCGCGTACCAACTCGCGCAGGTAGCGGAACGACGGCGTGCTCGGCGTGTTGTAGCCGACCACCAGGATGCGCCCGGAAGCCGCCACCAGCCGCTCCAGCTCGCGAGCCTGGCCGGTGTCGGTCACCATCGGCTTCTCCATGAACACGTGGCAGCCGGCCGCGATCGCCTGCTTGCCGTGCTCGAAGTGAGCGGTGTGGGGCGTGGAGATCAACACCGCGTCGAGCGCCGCCTCCCGGTACATGGCCGCCGCATCGTCGTACGCGGGCGGCGCAGGCGCACCCGCCAACGATTCCTGCAAATTCTCTTCGACCCAGCGCTCGATGAGGCCGGTGTCGACGTCGCACAACGCTGCCAATTCGGCATCGGGATGTTCCAGGATCCGCTTCGCATGATGACGCGACATGCGCCCGCAGCCGAGAATGCCCACTCGAATAGCCACTCCATTCCTCCTTGGCGGCGGTGCTCGGAATCCGCGGCCGCCGCCGGCACCTTACCGAATTGGCGAACCGGAAGTAACCCGCTGCAACCCGGAATCTGCGGCGATTGGCGATTGAAGACCGCGACGGACTCATCTACAGTCGCCTCGGCTATGAGACAGTGGACCCTGTGTGACCACGCGGCGGGCGTGTGGGTGGAGACGGTCGATCTCGGACCGGCGGAGCTCGGCATGCCCGACTGCCGAATCACCAAGCGCCGCCTGCGCGGCGGGCTGAGCGACGGCGTCGATCTGGTGCAGGTGACCTGCGGCGAGCTGAGCGTCGCGATCCTGCCCACTCGCGGCATGGGCTTGTGGCGCGGCTCCTATCGCGGCCTCGACCTGGGCTGGCAGGCCCCGGTGCACGGCCCGGTGCATCCTTCCCACGTGGTTACCGGTGAGCGCGGCGGGCTGGGATGGCTGCGCGGCTTCGACGAGTGGGTGGTGCGCTGCGGCCTGGACAACAACGGAGCGCCTGGACCGGACACCGTGCTGGACAACAACGGCAATCCGATTACCGTCCAGCTCGACCTGCACGGCCGGATCGCCAACACGCCCGCGCATTACGTGTCGGTGACCGCCGACCCGGCACAGGAGGTGCTGCAGGTTACCGGCCACGTCGCCGAGAGCGCGCTGTTCCACCCGCTGCTGGAGTTGCAGACCACCATTTCGGTGACCCCGGGCTCGTCGCGCATCACCATCGCCGACACGGTCATCAACCGGCAGGTTGTCCCAGCCGAGCTGGAGCTGCTCTACCACTGCAACTTCGGGCCGCCGTTCCTGGCCGAGGGCAGCCGCGTCGCCGTGCCTTACCACGCCATGGCGCCGCGCGACAAACGAGCCGCCGAAGGCCTCGGCGGCGATCCGGACACCGCGAGCGTCCGCGCCACGACTTCTCTGGCGCCCACCGCCGGCTACATCGAACAGTGCTATTTTTTCCGTCCCGCCGCGCTGCCGGAGGACGGCGCTTCCCTGGCCGCGCTCATCGCACCCGACCTGAGCCGCGCCGCGGTGGTGCGGTTCGACTGCCGGCAGCTGCCGTGCCTGACCCTGTGGAAGAACACCGCCGCCACCGAGCAGGGCTACGTGATCGGGATCGAACCGGCCACCAACTATCCCAATACGCGCGCGGTGGAACGAGCCGCGGGCCGGGTGGTCAACCTGGAGCCGGGAGCCCGCCATGGGGCACAGGTCATGCTGGAAGTGGCGCTCGGCGAAGAGCAGGTCGCCGGCGTGGCGGCCGAGATCGGACAGATACACGACACTGCGTCCAAAACCACGCACGTACAGCCGCATGCGGACTTCGGACCCACATGAGCGTGCATGAGCGTGCACGCGCCCGCACCGCCAATCGGCCAGATCGGGATCGGCTCCCGGTCTTGACGGCCGTGCCCCCGGAACGCCACCCTTAGCCGCAGGATGTCGCGATGGATCAGACCCGCGTCGTAGTAACCGGGCTCGGAGCGGTCAGCTCCCTGGGCAACACCGCGGTCGACACTTGGCAGTCGGCGCGCGACGGCACCATCGGAATCGGGCCACTCACCAAGTTCGAGGCGGACGGACACGCCGCCAAGGTAGCGAGCGAGGTACATGACCTGCCGGTGCACGACTACCTCGACCGCCGCGAAGTGCGCCGCATGGACCTGTTCACGGTGTTCGCCACGGTCGGGGCCATACAGGCGTTGCGCGACGCCGGACTGGAGGGCGCCGGTGCGTTGAACCCGGAGCGCACCGGCATCATGCTCGGCGTTGGCTTTGGCGGCGTGCAGGCGTTCGAGAGCGCCTGGAACAAGCTGAACGCGCGCGCCCCGGCCGGCGTGGAACCGCTGTTCATACCCAAGATGATGGCCAACAGCCCGGTCGGGCATCTGGCGATCAAGTTCGGGATTACCGGACCGGGCCTGGTAATCGCCTCTGCCTGTACCTCGGCTACCGACGCCATCGGGCGGGCGCTGCGCTGCATCCGCGCCGGCTTGTGCGACGTGATGATTACCGGCGGCGCCGAGGCGTTGCTGTCGCCCATCTGCTTCGCCGGTTTCGGCAACCTGCAAGCGCTCACCACCAGCTTCAACGACACGCCGGAGCGGGCCAGCCGTCCGTTCGACAAGGACCGCAGCGGCTTCGTACTCGCCGAGGGCGCCGGCATCCTGGTAATCGAATCCGCCGAGCACGCGGCCGCCCGCGGTGCGAAGCCGTATGCGGAACTGGCAGGCTACGGCGCCACCTGCGACGCCCACCACCTCACCGCCCCCCACCCCGAGGGCCTCGGCGCCCAGTCGGCAATGCGGATGGCGCTGAGCACCGGCGGATTGAAGCCGGAAGAGGTAGACTACGTGAACGCCCACGGCACCTCCACCCCGCTGAACGACCCGGTCGAGACCGCCGCCATCAAAGGCGTGTTCGGCGAGCACGCCTACCGGCTCAAGGTGTCGTCTACCAAGTCGATGGTCGGCCACCTGCTCGGCGGCTCCGGCGGCGTGGAAGCGGTGGTTACCATCAAGGCGCTGCACGAGCAGTTCTATCCGCCCACCGCCAACCTCGAGGAGCCGGATCCGGCGTGCGACCTGGACTACGTCCCACAGCGCGGCGTGGCCGCGCCGATGCGCGCCGCCCTGTCCAACAGCTTCGGGTTCGGAGGCCACAACGGGGTCATTGCGCTGAAGCGCGCCGGCGCTTGAGCGATCCGGACGCGTTCGCCATCCCGCGGGTGCCGCTGCAGCCGCCTGCGGAAACCCGGGCCGAGATGCAGGTCGCGGGCCTGACCTTTCCGGTAATCGTCAGCCACGAGCGGCGCCGCGACGCACGCGCCTCCATCGGCCGCAGGGGGGTGCTGATCCGCCTCCCGGTGGGTGAGTCGGTCGCGTGGTGCGACCGGCAGGTGGCTTCGCTGCTGCACTGGGCCGCACGTACCATCGGCCGCGACCCGGGCCGGTTCCGCATCCGGCCACCGCGCGTCTACCACCACGATCAGCGGCTCAGCGTCGCGGAGAGCGAGTTCCGCCTGCACCTGGAGTACGCGGACCGCGCCACCAACGCGGTGCGGCTGGGCGAAGTGGACCGGACGACCGGCTGCCGGACGCTGCGCCTGATCCTGGCGAACGGTCTGTCGCAGGCGCAACGCGACCATGCGCTGCCGCGCCTGGTGAGCCGCGGCCTGGCGCTGGCCAAGGAACCGGAACTGCGCGGCCACGTGGAGCATCTCAACGACGAGTTCTTCCGCCGCCCGCTTGGCACCGTGCGCTACCGCTACGCGCGCACCCGCTGGGGAAGCTGCTCGGCGCGCGGCAACATCAGCATCGCCACCCGGCTGCTGCTCGCCCCGCCGGAGGTGTTCGAGTACGTGCTGGTTCACGAACTGGCCCACCTGGTCGAGCTCAACCACTCGCCCCGATTCTGGCGCCTGGTGGAGCTCGTGGTACCCGATTTCCGCGACCACCAGGCGTGGCTGCGCCGGCACCAGGAGGATTGCCAGATCTAGCGCAAGGCGGCCGCCGGCACCGCCGGCAGGTTCCGCTTGCGCCCGCACCGGCGATAGCGCCATAATCGCCGGCGAATATGGCTACTGAAGCTGCTCCCCAGGTGCGTGCCGTTACCCTGGGCCTGGCGCCCAGTTTCGGGTTCGGCGACCGCATCGGGCTCGCCACGCCCGGGCACGTGGCGGCGATGGTGCGCAACGGCGCCGGCATCGAACCGATCTTCGCCCAGCAATCGATCCGCGAGATGGAGCGCACCAACCGCTCGCCCACCGAGGTGATGCACGACGCCCTGCACGGCATGGTGGCCAGCGCCTGGTCCGGGGGCACCGGCGCCGACGCCGACCACCTGAAGACCATCGCGGACGTCGACGCCACCCACGCGGCGGGCTACACCTTCTACACAATCGATCCGTCCGACTACGTCGACGAACACGCCGACAGCTACGACGAAGCCACCCTGCGCGCCAAGTTTGCCGACATCCGCGACCAGACCGGCTGGGTGGCGCGCTACCAGGACCGTCAAGTGACCTGCGGCGCCACCACCGTCACCTTCGACGAGCTGGCATGCGTGCGCTGCGCGGTGAAATACGGCCGCGCGATCGGTCACGCGCTGATGCTTGGCGACTACATTCGCACCGTCAACGAGGCGGCCGGCACCGACTACGAGATCGAACTCAGCGTGGACGAGACCGAGCAACCCACCACGCTCGCCGAACACTACATCGTGGCCGAGCTGTGCATCGAAAGCGGCATGAAGCTGGTGTCGCTGGCACCGCGCTACATCGGCGACTTCGAGAAGGGCGTGGACTACAAGGGGGACGTCGCGGCACTGGAGCACGCGCTCGGCCAGCATGCCGACATCGCCGACGCGCTCGGCCCCTACAAGTTGTCGCTGCACTCCGGCTCCGACAAGCTGTCGATGTACCCGGCGTTCGCCCGTGCCAGCCGCGGCCGGTTCCACGTCAAGACCGCCGGCACCAGCTACCTGGAGGCGCTGCGCGTGGTGGCCCGGCACGACCAGGCGCTGTTCCGCCGCATCATCGGCTTCGCGCGCGCACGCTACGACACCGACAAGGCCACCTACCACGTGTCGGCGACGGTCGCGGGAGTACCACCCGCCGAAGCGGTCGCCGATGCGACCGAACTGGAGCATCTCTACCTGGAACGGTGGGACCGCGTGCCGGAGGGCAACGGTTTCACGCAGCCGGGCCGGCAGATTCTGCATTGCACCTTTGGATCGACGCTGCGCGACGCCGAGTTGGGCCCGGCCATCGTCGCCGTGCTGCGCGCCCATCCCGATACGTACGGCGAGGTACTGGCGGACCACTTTGCGCGCCACCTGGGCGCCCTGCGCGCGGGACTGAGCTGAGGGACGGGCGGGCGCAGCGGGGCGCCGCGACATGAGTCCCGCGCTGTTGATCACTATCGCCATCCAGCTCGGCTGCCAGGCGTTCAAGGTGGTGTACTACTCGATTCGCAACCGCCGCCTGGAGGTGCCACGCCTGTTTTCCACCGGCGGCATGCCAAGCGCGCACTCCGCGTTCGTCGCCGCGCTGGTGGTGTCGGTCGGACTCGTGGAGGGCTGGTCGTCCGCCGCCTTCACGGTGTCGGTGGTGCTGGCCGCCATCGTGGTGTTCGACGCGGTACGCCTGCGCCGCACGGTGGATCTCCACAGCCGCGTGCTGAACGAGTTGATCGCCCTCCTGCCCGACCGGCGGCCGGCATTCGACCCGCCGGTGATCGGGCACAGCACCGCCGAGGTGGTGGTCGGTATCGTGGTCGGCGCCGTGCTCGCGGCTTTCGCCTACCTGCTGTTCGTCGCCTGAGCTGCTACCAAGCTATTTCGCGGCTATATCGCGCCGGACAGACCGGTGTCGGACACCCGGTATAGCTCGCCGCCGGCAAACGTGACGTAGAGTACGCCGCGCCCCGCTTCGGCGAACGTGCAGTTGGTGGGCCGGTCGGCGGGCGACGGATGCGTGGACACCACCCGCCCGGACGGCTCGAACACGTAAATCATCGGTCCGGGGCCGCGCTCGCGGTGCCCGGCGGTGGCCACGATGAGGCCTTCGGTGGTGCGGGTCATGCCGTCGACCCCGCGCGCGTCGGCAAAGTCGTGCAGCACGCGGTGCTCGCCGAGAGAGCCGTCGGCGGCGATCGGGTAGGCGCGCAGTTGGCGGCGCTGATCGGGCCGGTGCGGGCTCTCGGCCACGTACAGCTCGCTCTCGTCCTCGTTCAGCAGCACGCCGTTGGGCCGGTTGGTGTCGAAGGTGACGCGCCGCGGCGGGCCGCCGGGGTCAACGCCCGTCGAGACGCCAGGATCGACGCAGTATACCGACTCGTGGTTGAGCTGCATGGGGCGCCCGCCGTAGTTGGGATCGCTGAACCAGATGCGCCCGCCGGCTGCCTGGGCGAGATCGTTGGGCTCGTTGAACTGCTTGCCCTCGAAGCGGTCGGCGATCACCTCGGTATCGGCCTCGGCGACGTAGCGCACCACGCGGCGGCCGCCGCCTTCGCACGCCAACAGGCCGCCGCCCGGCGCGCGCAGCATGCCGTTGGCGCGCCCGGTATCCTCGCGCCACACCACCCGCTCGCCGCTGTCCGGATCGTAGCGCCAGGTGCGGCTGGCGTAGATCTCGGAGTAGAACAGGTAGCGTCCGTCCCAGACCGGCCCCTCGGTAATGAACTCGTGGTGGTGAACCAGTTCCCACTGCCAACTCATGGTGTATCTCCCGTCGGATGCGCGACGGCGGCAGCACGGCGCTGCACCATCTCCCGCTGCATTGCCTGCGGATAGCGCGGCGCCGGCTCGCTCACCGCGGTCAGCGCCGCCGCCAGTGCGGAGTCCAGCCGCCAGCCGGCAGCGCCCAGGTTCTGGGTCAACTGCTCCACGTTGCGCGCGCCCACGATGGCCGAGGTAACGCCGGGGCGCTCCAGCACCCAGCGCAGCGCCACCTGGGCGGGCGTCCTGCCGATCTGCGACGCCCGATCCAGCAGCAGTGCCAGGGTGGCGTCCGCGCTCGGCGCGAAGAATGCGCTCGGGTAGGCCCAGCCGTCCGCGGAACGGCTGCCCTCGCGCACCGCCATGCCGGGCCGGTACCGGCCGGCCAGGAAGCCGCCCGCCAGCGGCGCCCACACCGCCACGCCGAGCCGCTTGTAGCGGCACAGGGGCAGGATCTCCAACTCGATGTCGCGCACCACCAGGCTGTACTGCGGCTGGTAGCAGGCGAAGCGCGCAAGCCCGTGGTGGTCGCTGATCCACAGCGCCTCGCTCAGCCGCCACGCCTCGTAATTGCTGCACGCCGGGTAGCGCACCTTGCCCTGGCGCACCAGCGCATCCACCGCGTACAGCATCTCGTCCAGTTCCGTCTCCACGTCGACGTGGTGGATGTAATAGATGTCGATCCAGTCGGTGCCGAGCCGGCGCAGGCTGTCCTCGACGGCGCGCATGATGTGCACCCGCGACATGCCGGAGTCGTTGATGCCGCCGCCCATCGGGTTGAAGAACTTGGTTGCGACCACGGCGTCTTGGCGGCGCCCCGCCAGCGCCTTGCCGAGCAGGCGCTCCGATTCGCCGTCGGCGTAGGAGTTGGCAGTGTCGAAGAAGTTGATGCCGGCGGCGAACGCGGCGTCCACCATGCGGGCGGCCGCGCCGGCGTCGGCCGTCACCCCGAAGGTCATCGTTCCGAGACACAGTTCGGACACCTTCAGCCCCGAACGCCCCATGCGGCGATATTCCATATCCGTGGCCACACGATAGCACGGACCATGGCAGACAAACATTCCCCGGCCGGCATTGCACAAGCCGCGGACGGGACACCATAGTCTGGGCGAGATGAAGCAACTGGGTATCGGGTTCTTTGGCGCCGGGGTGGTGGCCAACCTGCACGCCAAGGCGGTGCGGCGCTGCGCCGGCGCGCGGCTGGTCGGGCTGTGGAACCGTACGCCGCAGCGCGCCGAGGAAAAGGCGCGGACGTACGGCTGCGAACGCTACGACAGCGTGGACGACCTGCTCGGCGATCCTGCCATCGACGCCGTGCACGTGCTCACCAACCTGGAGAGCCACCACGAGTTGACCCTGCGCGCGCTGGCGGCCGGCAAGCACGTGCTGGTCGAAAAGCCGGTCAGTGTCACGGTGGCCGAGATCGAGGAGATGGCGGCGCGCGCCGACGCCGCCGGCCTGGTGTGCATGCCGGGGCACAACTACATCTACGAAGACGGCGTACGGCGCGCCGGCGAGCTGATTGCCGGCGGCGCGCTCGGCCGGCTGATCGCGGTGTACGTGCTGTACAACATTCACCACGCCGAGCAGCACGTGCGCACCATTCCGGGCGTGATCCGGCAAATCCTGACCCATCACGCCTACATCCTGCTCTACCTCGCCGGACGGCCCGTCGAGCTCAGCGCCATGAAGGCCACCCTGCACTACGAGAGCATCACCCAAGAGGACATCGCGCTGGTGAACCTGCGCATGGGTTCGGGAGCGCTGGCCCACCTGCAGGCGAGCTTCGCGGCGGACGATCACAGCGCCGATCCGTGGACGGTGCTGATCAAGGCGATCGGCACCGACGGCGCCACCCGCTACAGCTACCGCGACTGGGTGGAGAACAAACCCGCTGAAGTGCACTCGCAGACCTACAGCGCCTACCCCTACTCCATCTACCGCGAGGTCGAGCACTTCGTCGCCCACGTGCGGGACGGCGGACCGCCGCCGCTGTCCACCATGGCCGACGCCGTCGACGCGCAGCGGATCGTGGAAGCCGCCGAGAGCTCCGCCGATTCCGGGCAGTTGGAGCGCCTCCATTAGCCTGCCATTGGCAACCTGAGGGCGGGCGCCGAGAGCGACCGCGGCGCCCGGTGGGGGCGGGACGGGCCGCCGCGCCGCGGTGTTCGGCGCGCTGACCCGGCGCCCGAGCCGCGCGAGTCGCGCTACAGCCGGCGCCAGGCGTAGTAGGCGATGGTGGCGGCGAGCAGAAAGCGGAAGTGTTCCAACTCGCCGGTTGCCGGGCGCGCCAACGCCTCGGCGAGGATGGCGGTGAGCGGCACGTCGCGCACCACCACCGGGATCTGCTCCAACGCGTCGCCGGCGGCGGCGCGGAATGCCGGCAGGTCCGGAAACCCGGCCACCAGCGCGGTGACCAGGTTCAGGGTCGCCGGCGCCAGCCGCGCGCGCTCCTGATGTTCGGCCACGTAGTCGGTGACCATGGCCAGACCATGCCGGGCGTTGCCGAGGAACCCCTGGTACAGCGGGTAGAAGCTGTTCGCCATCTCCAGGATGCCGGCGGCCGACAGGATTACCTCGTCGCGCACGTAGCGGCTCGGCGCGCGTTCCAGCACCGCCAGCACGTCATCCAGCGACGCCGGGTCGCCGAACAGCTCCAGGGCGGCCGCGCCGTGAATCAGCAGGCGCGGGTTCTCGGTGGACCGGAACAGCTCCTCGATGGTGGCGCGGCTGCTCTGATCGCCGAGCTGGGCCAGCGCCACCATCGCCTTGCCGACCAGGAACACGTCGGGCGAGGTGAGGCTGTTGCGCAGCACCTCGACCCCGTCGGTAAGGCGCTTGCGCCCGATCAGGTCGGCGGCCTTGTGTGCGGTCGTGAACGGCTGCCCGGAAACTTCGGCGATCAGGGCGCGGGCCAACTCATCGGTGGCCGGCATGTCGGCGAGCGAATCCAGCGCCTCCGAGCGCACCGCGAACCGGGGCGAATCGAGGCGGCGCAGCAGGTCGGGCGCGGCCAGCCGTGACGGCGTGCCGCCGAGCCGGCGCACCAGCGATTGCTCGGTGTCGGAGGTGCGGCTGCCCTTCAACCGATGCAGCAGCGCCAGCGCGCGCAGGTCGCGCGGCGATGCAAACAGGCCCAGCAGGTCGTGCACCCGGTAGGCGCCGAGCCGCTCGAGGCGTGCCGCCAGCATGATGATGCCGACGTAGGCCACCGCAAGGGCGCCGAAGTAGACCCGGTATACGTCCGAGGTCTCCAGTCCGCGGACCGACCGCAGGAGGTCGAGCACCAGCCCGCCGCCGAGCGAGCCCAGCGACGCCGGGATGCCGACCACCAGGAAGTAGAGAATGCCGAGGTTGAGCCGGTCGGCGCTCGGCGTCAGGTTGAAATAGTAGACGCTGTTGGCGCTGGTGGCGCCGGCGGCGCCGAAGGTGGCGAAGAAGAACACCACACCCAGGTACACCCACACCGCGGTGACGCTGTCGAGCGGCGGCGCCACGGCAAGCATTACCGTGGTCACGGCCAGGGTCGCGGTGAACAGCGAAATCAGCGGCTTGGCACCGACCCGGTCGATCACGAACGCGCTCACCAGCGCCATGGCGATGGCTCCGGCGCCGCCCACCGCCCCAAGCAGCATGGCGGTGTTGTCGCCCAGCCCATGTGCCCGCTTGGCGTACACCACCAGGAACGGCAGCACCATGGACACCGCGAAGCTGTGCACCGCCAGCAGGGTCAGGAAGCGCGGCACGCCAGGCCGCCGCAGCGTGCGCCCGAGCGAAGCCAGGAAGCCGCCGGCACGGTCGGGGGCGGGCGGCTCCGGGAAGCGGAACACCAGCCGGGTGGAAGACAGGCCGATCACGATGCCCGCCGCCATCAGCAGCGAGTACAGGAACAGCGGCGACTCCTCCTGCAGCAGCAGGCCGATCGCCAGTCCGGCGCCGATGCCGGCGGTATGAATCACGAGCTGGTTGCGCGACAGGAACGAGCCGCGCTCGGTCTCGGTGGTAATGGCGCCGACGATGGCGTTGTGGCCGGTTATGGCGACGCCGCGCGCCAGGTTGAAGCCGACCACGCTCGCCGCGATCAGCCAGATGCTGACCGGCGCGCTGTTGTTCGCGAACAGGGGCGCGAGCAGGATCGGCGACATCAGGGCATAGCGGGCGATCCAGAATATGCCCATGGTGCGCACGGTGCCGAGCCGGCGCACGATCAGGCGGCCGAGCAGCGGCACCAACTGGCCGAGCGGAATGAACGAATAGAGTACGCCGACCAGCAGGTCGCCGGCGCCGAGACGCAGCGCGTACAGGGCGATCAGGTTCCCGGTCAGCAGGTGGAACGACACCACGTTCAGGAACGAGAACAACGTAAAGTTGCGCTGCGCGGTGCGCATCTGGCGCGGCGTCAGCTCACCGTCGCCGGCAGCAATGGTGTCGGTCATTTCGCGGTACCCTTCCGCTGCGCGTAGCTGTTCACGACGCCGAAAGTTACTCGCCGCCCGCGCACCCCGGCAAGCGGCCCGCCGAGCCCACGCCAAGTGCGGCGCGTGCGGCGTCGACGGTGCCGTCCTTGTCGTGCTCGGCGCCGATCACTATGATGCGCCGGAGCACATTTCATTCGAACATCCCCTTTGGAGCACAATCTTGAAAGTAGTTCAGACGACCGATGACCGGCAGGTAAACTTGACAGACGTTCCCGATCCGCAGGCGCAGGGCGAGTGGGCGGTGGTGAAGATCCACAGCGCCCCCATGTGTACCGAGTACAAGGCGTACAAGGCGGGACGCGGGATGTCCTCGATGGGCCACGAGGCCGCCGGCGAGGTGGTGGACGTGGACCAGTCCAGCCTGATCAAGGTGGGCGACCGGGTGGCGGTGATGCCGCAGACCAGTTGCGGCGTATGCGACCTGTGCCTGGCCGGCGAGTACATCCACTGCGAGAACCAGCCCAAGCCCGAGCAGCTCGGCGTGTACGAGCATGGCACCGGCACCTACGCGCAGTACGTGATCAAGCAGGACCGGTTCCTGGTTCCGCTGCCCGACTCGATGTCGTACGACCACGGCAGCATGGCATGCTGCGGCCTCGGCCCCACCTTCGGCGCCATGCAGCGCATGAACGTGGGCAGCGGCGAAACGGTAATGGTCACCGGCATCGGCCCGGTCGGCCTCGGGGCGATCGTCAACGTCCTGCACCGGCGCTCGCGGGCGGTCGCGGTGGAAATGATCCCCTACCGGCGCAAGCTCGCCGAGAAGCTCGGCGCGGTGGCGGTCGATCCGTCCGCCGACGGCGCCGTGGAGCAGGTGATGGAGCTGACCGGCGGGGGGGGGGGGGGGGGGGGGGGGGGGGGGGTCGCGGGGGGGGGCCGGCGGGCGCGCGGCGGCGCAGCCCCCGCGGCCGCCGCCGTGGAGCAGGTGATGGAGCTGACCGGCGGGCGCGGCGTGGATGCCGCGGTGGACTGCTCCGGGGTCGGCGCCGCGCAGCGATTCGCGCTCGACTGCCTGCGCCGCCGCGGGCGCATGTCGTTCGTCGGCCAGGGCGGCGAGGTGCCGCTGTACACCAGCCGCGACATGATCAGCCGCGGCCTGGAGCTGTACGGGGCGTGGCACTACAACCGCGCCGACGCCTCCAAGCTGCTCGGGGTGATTGCCGACTCCGGCGAGCTGCTCGACAAGCAGATTACCCACCGCTTCCCGATGAAGGATGCGCAGACGGCGTTCGACCTGCAGGTAACCGGCGAGACCGGCAAGGTAATCCTCCACCCCTGGGAGGATTAGCCGCTCAGGCGCCGGAGAACCAGCCGAAGGCGTCGGCGAATACTACCCAGTAGTAGACCAGGTAGCCGCCGGCGCCGACCAGGAACATCGCGCTGGCGCGGCTGATGGCCAGCATCGAGCCGCGCAACCACTTCGCCACCGCGCCGCGGAACAGGGCGGCGCCCACTGTGACCGCGATCAGCACCGAACCCATGCCGAGCGCGTAGCCCATGAACTGCCCGAAGGCGGCGCCCAAGCCCTGCGTGCCGAGGCCGATGCCAACCACCGCCAGGAAGATCGGCAGCGTGCAGCTCAGCGAGCTGATCGAGTAGGCGGCGCCGAATGCCACCACGTTGCCGAGGTTGCGGCGCGGGCTCACGTGCACGCGGCTGGCCGCCAGCAGCGCCAGCTTGCCGCGCCCGGTCAGCAGCCACACGCCGATGCCGAGCAGCACCACGCCCAGGAAGGCGCCGAAGAACCGGAAGGTGGCGGTAAGCCATTGGCCGCCGGCGGCCACCACCACGCCCACCGCCGCGGCGACCGCTATGAACCCGCCGGTGGCCGCCACGCCGAGCAGGAGGCCGCGTCCCGCCCGCTCGATGAAGGAGCGTTCGTAGAACCCCTCTTCCTCGCTGCCGAGGTGGTAGGAGATGTAGGTGGGCAGCATTACGAACCCGCACGGGTTGACGCTCGCCACCATGCCGGCAAGGAACGCGAACAGGAACGGCAGGGTAACGGACACGTTGGCCGCCGCCGACTCGACATCGGCCTGCACACGAATCACCGCCGCCAGCAGGGCGGCCACCACCAGCGCCGGCACCGCGAAGCTGATAACCTGGTTGCGGCGGCTGACCGCCTCGGCGCCGGCCATCGTCAGCGCTCCGCCACCGCGAGCAGCTCTTCGACGTGCTCGACGAGTTTTTCCTTGGTCAGGATGCCGGTCCACTTGGCGACGACGCCGCCGTCGGCGGTGACGAACAGCGTGGTCGGCATGCCGAGCACCTGGAAGTGCGCCACCACGTCGGCATCTTCGGTGGTGCCGGCCGGGTAGGATACGCCCAGCTCGCTCAGCAGCGCGCGGCCCTGGTCGCTATTGCCGAGCCCGGTAAACGGCCCCAGGTCGATGCCGAGCATCAGGATGCGGTCGCTATATTCGTCGTACACCTCCTGGAACTCCGGCATCTCCGCCCGGCACGGCGGACACAGCCCTGCCCAGAAGTTGAGCACCACCGGCTTGCCGTGGTCGAGCACGGCGCTGAACTGCATGCGCTCGGCGGTCAGCCCACCGCCGGTCTGGTAGGCGACGATTTCGAAGTCGCCCCCCCCCCCGCGGTGGTGGAGGCCAACGTTTCGGAGCCCCCCCCCCCGGGGCGGGCCGGCCCCCCCCGCGGACGCCCCCCCGCCGTCATCGTCCGAGCCGCGGTTGCACGCGGCCGCCAGCAGCAGTGCCAGCACTCCCAACAGCGGCAGCCACGGCAACCTCCGCCGTCTCTCTGACCTGGTATCCATCACATTGTTCCGATGCTGCCGGCGCGGCGAATCATACGCCGCGCCGGAAACGCACTAGCGCGCCAGCGATTCGGACGGGTGCTCGATCTCGCCCTCCACGTAGTCCTTGGGGCTGAGCTCCTCGATCGGCTCCGCGATGTTGGAGCACACGCCGATGCCGATGGTCTCGGTGTTGCCGTCGAACGCACACCAGCGCACGCCGTTGCCGATTACCTGCAGCACGCCCTCGTGGTGGAAGATCGGATAGGTCTCGTGGCCGGGACGGAAGTAGAAGATCTTGCCGCGCCCGCGGTGCCAGACGGCGCCGCTGCGGAACACTTCGCCGCCCTCGAACCAGCTCACGAACAGCAGTTCGTCCGGCTCGGGAATGTCGAAGTGCTCGCCGTACATCTCGGCATTGGGAATCTCGATGTAGCGCCCGCACCCGCGGGTGATGGGATGATTGGGGTTGACCACCCACAGCCGCTCCCGCTCCGCGGCCTCGCGCCAGCACAGCCCGCAGCTCGTTCCCATCATGCGTTTGAAAATCTTCGAAAAGTGTCCGGAGTGCAGCACCACCAGGCCCATCCCGTCGAGTATGCGCCCCTGCACGCGGTCCACGATGTCGTCGCGCACCTTGCGGTGGGCGGCGTGGCCCCACCAGATCAGCACGTCGGTGTTGGCGAGCACTTCCTCGGTCAGGCCGTGGTCCGGCTGCTCCAGCGTGGCAGTGGCCACCTCCAGGCCCGGCTGCTCGCGCAGGTAGCCGCCGATCTGCTCATGAATGCCGCGCGGATAGATGCTGCGCACGAAGTCGTTGTTCTGCTCGTGCACGAACTCGTTCCACACCGTTACCCGTATTCCCATTCCTCTTTCCCCCTGCTCCGATGAGTGGCCCTGCCTGCTGGCCGTGTCGTGTTGATTCGCCTCCCGCATCCGCTCGTTCCGGCGCCGCGGTCGGCATCGACACAGTACTCGCCAGTGCGGCGGTTAGGGAACCGGCGGGCGCGGCGGAGCGTGACAGGGCACTCGACTTTGCAGCAATTGGGGGTTCGGCTACATTGATGGTGGGCGGATGCCGGAAGCAGCGTTGGCAGGGCGATCCAATGAACAGTGGGTGGCCGATCTCCAGGCGATGGGTCCGGCCCGCGATGCCGCCATTGCGGATCTGCGCCGTCTGCTGGTGGCGGGGCTGCGGCGCGGCCTGCTGCGCCAGATCCGGGCAAGCGGCCGCGAGTTCGAGTCCCAGGCGGAAGACTTCGCCCAGGAGGCGCTGCTCAAGATCATCGGTCAGCTCGATGCGTTTCGGGGCGACAGCCGCTTTACCACCTGGGCGCACAAGATCGCCGTGCGGGTGGCGCTCACCGAGTTGCGGCGCAAGCGCTGGCAGGACGTTTCGCTGGACGCGATGGCCACGTCGCCCGATGAGACGCGCGCGGTGGAATTTGCCGATCCGGCGCCGGGGCCGGCGCAGGCAACCGACAAGAAGGCCGTTACCGCCCTCCTGCACCGCTACATCAACGACGAGTTGACCGAACGGCAACGCAGCGCGTTGCTGGCCGTGGGCATCTACGGAATGCCGCTGGAGGAAGTGGCACGCCGCATGGGCAGCACCAGGAATGCCATGTACAAACTGCTGCACGATGCGCGCCGCAATCTGAAGCGCAAACTGACCGCCGACGGCTTCAGCCGCGAACAACTGCTGCGGGTATTCGGCTAATGGCGCGGCCGTCCGTGGGTACCGAACGCCCGTTCCGTGGTAAGCTCGGTAGGGGACGTAGCGTCAGGATGGAAGAACGCAGTCATGGCCGCCGCTAGAGCACCACTGATCAGCCGGCTGCAACGCGCCGCCGGCGGCATGCTCGGACGCCCCCCGATCGGGCATCCGCAGATGCCGATGGGCATGTTCCTCAGGGGGATGGGTGCGATGGTGGCGCGCACCGGCGCCGAGGAGATGTCCTGCGAGGAATGCTTCGCGGAGATGGACCGCCTTGTGGAGCGGGTGGCCGGCGGCGGCGACCTCAACGCGCTCGGGCCACTGGTCGCCGACCACCTGCGCCGTTGCGGCGACTGCTACGAAGAGTACGCCGTCCTCCTCCACATCGCCCGCACCGAATAGGATGCCGGCTTACCCGTGCTCCCGGTACTGGGCCACCTTGCGCGCCACGCCGCCATCCGCGAACGCCCCGCGCGCTGCCGCATGGCCGGCGGCGATGCTGTCAACCGCCTCGGCGCAGTACAGCGCCGCGCCCGCGTTGAGGCAGATCAGGTCGGTCAGCGGCGACGGGTCGGCGACCGCCGCAACGAGGTCCGTGAACAGCACCGCGTTCGCCGCACCGCTGCCGGCGGGAAGGGCGTCGTACGCTACCGGGGCAATCCCGAACTGCTCCGGGCTCACGGTTTCCCGCCGCACCGCGCCGGCGTCCAGGGTAAACACCTCCGTCGGCCCGGCAATCGACAGGTCATCAATGCCCGGCGCGCCGCACACCACCAGGGCGCGGCGACGGCCGAGGTCGGCGAGCACCTCGATCAGCAGCTCCGCCGCGGCCACGCTGCTCGCGCCCATGAACTGGTAGGGCGGCTGCGCCGGATTGCACAGCGGCGCCGCCAGGTTGAAGATGGTGCGCCGCGCCACCTGCTGCCGCGCCGGCGCCACCGCGCCCATCGCCGGGTGCCACGCCCGCGCGAAGAAGAACGCCAACCCGGTGGCCGCGAAGCAGCGCGCCATCGCCTCCGGCGCCATGTCGTAGTCGATGCCGAGCGCATCGAGAAAGTCGAAGCTGCCGTTGGGCTGCCGGGAGCCGCGGTTGCCGTGCTTGACCACCTGCGTGCCGGCGGCCGCCACCGTGAACGCCGCCGCGGTCGACACGTTGAAGCGTTCCATGCCGCTGCCGCCGGTGCCGGCCAGATCCACCCCGCGCCCACGAATGCCTTCGGGCGCCGGTGTGGCCCGCTCCAGAATGGCACGCGCGAACCCCGTCACCTCGGCGGCGGCTTCCCCCTTCTCGGCCAGCGCCTGCAACAGAGCCACCACCTGCTCCAACTCGGTCCCTGCGCCCGCGAACACCGCGTCGGCGCAGGCACGCGCCTCATCTGCCGTCAAGCTGTTGCCCGCGGCAACCGCGGAAGTGTATTGCGCAATGTCAGAACTCATGCCGTCATCCTACGCCGATGTCCAGGCGTCCGGCCACGACAGAAACCGCCTACTGTCGCCATGGCGGGCGGCTGGTTGACGTGGCGGGCGGCAGCCGAAAAGGTAGCAGCATGATCGTTTCGGCGGAGCTGCAGTTCAAGTGGCAGCGCCGGGTGCGCCGCAAGAGCCCGCTGCGGTTCGCCCCCGGTCTGAACACGCTCGCCGGCCCCAACGGCTCCGGCAAGAGCACTATCGTCAAGGCGCTGCTCGACGGCGGCGACTGCCGGCTGCAGTTCAAGGGCAGCAGCACGATCCGCCTGTTCGACACCGAGTTGATGAACCCGCGCACCCTGTCGACGCCCGCGGCCACGCCCGCGGAGATGGCGCTGCGCCTGCGCGGCAGCTTTTCTTCGCACGGCCAGATTATCCGCCAGGCGCTCGCCGCCCTGCCCGCCGGCCCCGACGGCATGACCCTGCTGGTCGACGAGCCGGAGGCCGGCCAGGACTTCGCCGGCGTGCAGCGCATCAAGACCACCATCGACGCCGCCTGCACGCAGGAGGGCTACCAGTTCATCGTCGCCTCTCATCACCCCGTGTTCTGGTTCGACACCCACCTGATCGAACTCGAACCCGGCTACACCCGCCGCGTCCTCGAAGCCCTCACCGCCCTGCACTAACCGCCTGGCTACTCGCGTTGAGCCGTGAGGTACTTGCCGGGGATGCGGGTGGGTTCGTACTCGGCGTCGGGGTCGCGTTCGGCGATGGTTCGGGGGATTTCGCCGTCCCAGTAGTCAGGCACCGTCATGGGGCGGCGGTGCCACAGCAGCAGCAGGTCGCGCGGCTCGTCAGTCCGGTTCTTGTAGGCGGCGTGCAGGACGCGGGCATCGGCGAGTACCAGGTCGCGCGGCCCCACCTCCACGTTCACCTGGTCGGGATGGTCGCTGAACATCACCGGATGGTCCTCTTCGATGAACCGGGCCCCCTGCTCGTGGGCGGTCACCAATATGTCGTGCAGCGGAATGCGCCTGCGGTGGGTGCCGGGGATGATCTTCAGGCAGCCGTTTTCGACGCTGGTGCCCTCCAGGTAATAGGACACGAAAATGGTCTGCGGCCACGGTGTACAGCTCAGCGGGTCGTTCCACATCATCCAGTCCTGGTGCCAGTAGAGCGCCGGGCCGCGCGCCGGCTTGGTAAGGACAAGCATGCCCTCCATGGAGGCGAAGTCGCCGAATCCCAGTGCGTCGAGCGCGCGGCGTGCCGGCGGCCACTCCACGAGCCGGCGCATGATCGCGTTGTCGGCGTACGGGACGTTGAGGTGGGTGCCCTGGTACTTGGTGTCGGGGTGATGCGCCTCGGTTGCGTTGAGGCGGGCGGTCTCCTCGCGCAACTCGGCGACGAATTCGTCGGTCAGCACGTCGGGTACCACGCAGAATCCATCGCGGATCATCTGCTCCCGCGTCTGCCGTGCAACTTCCGGGGTCATGGATCGGATGATAGGTAGGTTTGCCACCCGCTGTCGACCGCCCTTCGGATCCCGATGCGCGCGGCGGCGCTCGGCGGCGCTCGGCGGCGGAAGTGTATCGACATGCGGCCATCGGGCCGGTACGGTGGCGTTACTCATGACAACGGACCAAGACCAATCCGCGCGCGCCGCGTCGGCGGCGGTGGAAGAACTGATCATCGGCCGCTGGTCGCCGCGCTCGTTCTCCTCTGCTCCGCTCAGCGACGACGAAGTCGCCTCCCTGTTCGAGGGCGCGCGCTGGGCGCCGTCATCGTTCAACGGGCAGCCGTGGCTGTTCCTGTACGAGACCGACGGCCCAGACCGCCCGGTGTTCGACTCGGTGCTGATGCCGCGCAACCGCGCCTGGGCGGCGAAGGCACCGCTGGTCGGGTTCATCTTCGCCAACACGCGCCTCCCCGACGGACGCGAGCCGCGCACCGCCGAATTCGATACCGGAGCGGCCTGGATGGCGCTGGCGCTCCAGGCTCGGGCGCTGGGCCTGTACACCCACGCCATGGCCGGCATCGACCGGCAGGCTGCCCACGACCGGCTCGGCGTGGACGCGGAGCACTACACGGTGATGTGCGGGTTCGCCGCCGGCCGTATCGGCCCGCGCGACGCCCTGCCCGACGAACTCCGCGAGCGCGAGCAACCGAACGACCGCAAGCCGATCGGCGACATCGCCCACCGCGGCATCCTGCGTGCGACCTGAGCGGGCGGAGCAGGCAGCACGGCCGGCACTGGTGCAGGCTGGCGTAGCCGGTATAATTGACATGACGCTACGTCGACGCATACGGTTCGGACAACCGCCGTCGCGGCTCCCTCTATCATGATACGTATCGAAAACCTCACCAAGTACTACGGCGAGCGCCGCGCCGTGGACGACATAAGCTTTTCCGTCGAACAGGGCGAGATCGTCGGCTTCCTCGGCCCCAACGGCGCCGGCAAGTCGACCACCATGCGCATCATCACCGGGTTCCTGATGCCGACCCGCGGCGACGCGTGGGTGGGCGATCACAACATGGCCACCGAGTCGCTGCAGGGCCGCCGGCACATCGGCTACCTGCCGGAGGTGGTGCCGCTGTACACCGACATGACCACGCGCGCCTACCTGGAGTACGTGGCCCGGCTGCGCGGGGTAGAGCGGCGCGCCGTGCGCGGCCGCGTCGACGACGTGGTGCAGCAGTGCGCGCTCGAGGAGTACTACGACGTCCTCCTGGCCAAGCTGTCCAAGGGCTTCCGCCAGCGCGTCGGGCTCGCGCAGTCGATCATTCACGACCCGGAGGTGTTGATCCTCGATGAGCCGACCATCGGCATCGACCCGATCCAGGTGTCGCAGACCCGCCAGCTGATCCGCGACCTGGGCAAGAATCGCACCATTCTGCTGTCCAGCCACATCCTGCCCGAGGTAAGCATGGTGTGCGAGCGGGTAATCATCATCCACCAGGGCCGGATCGTTGCCGAGGACAGCATCGACCGGCTGTCCACCATGGTGAGCGGTGCGGAGCGGTTGCGGCTGCGCGTGGACGGTCCCGCCGACGACGTGGCCGCAGCGCTCGAAGCCGTTCCCGGTGTCGCCGGGGTGACCTTCAGCGAACCGAATCACCTGGTGGAGTTTGCCGCCGACGAGCATCCGCACGGCGAGATTACCGCCGCCATCATGGCGCGCGGCTGGACGCTGACCGGCATGGAGACGGTGACCATGAGCTTGGAGGAGATCTTCCTGCAGCTCACCACAAAGGACGACGACGACGACGACGACGACGACGATTCGTACGGCGACGAGTTGGATGACGACGAACTGGGCGACGCCGGAGACGAGGACGAGACCGCCGGCGAAGGCGCCGAACAGGGAGCCGAGCGATGAAGAACATCCTGGTGATAGCCCGCAAGGAGCTCGGCACCTACCTGGGCTCGCCGATGGCGTACATCGTCACCGCGGTGTTCCTGGCGCTGACCGGCACCTTTTTCACCACTTACCTGGCCGGCGTCGGCTACGGGGACACCAGCATCCGCGGCTTCGTGAACGCGGCCCGCTTCCTGGTGCTGCTGTTTGCAGCCGTGCTCACCATGCGGCTGGTGTCGGAGGAAAAGAAGGTCGGCACCTGGGAGTTGCTGCTCACCGTTCCGGTGCGTGACGTCGAGATCGTGGTCGGCAAGTTCCTGGGGGCGCTGGCCATGCTCACCGGCATGCTGATGCTGACCCTGTACTACCCGATCATGCTGATGTCGTTCGGCGACCCGGACATCGGACCGATGGCGACCAGCTACCTGGGGCTGTTCCTGCTCGGCGGCGCCTGTCTGGCGGCCGGGGTGTTCGCGTCGTCGGTCACCGCCAACCAGATTGTGTCCGCGGTGGTGGCCGGCGGCATCCTGTTCGGGCTGTGGTTCCTGGGCGTCCTGGGCGGGCTCGCTCCCGGCGCGATCGGCGACGTGCTGGCCCTGTTCTCGCTGTCCACCTATTTCGCCGACTTCGAGCGCGGCATCGTGGACACCCGCGGCGTGGTCTACTACGTGACCTTCGCGCTGTTGTTCCTGTACCTCTCGGTGCGCTCCATCGAAGTGGGGAGGTGGCGCTGATGTCCAGTTCCGTGCTCGCAATCATCGGCCTCGCTACCCTGGCCGTGGCGTGGATTCTCGGCTTCGTCATGCCGTCGATCCGCGTCATCACCTATATCATCGTGGGCCTCGGCGCCGCGCTGGTGGCGGCCGCGGTGGTGCTCGACTTCCGCCGCGTGAGCGGCGCAATTTCCAGCCGCCGGGGACTGTTCGGTTTCGGCGCCGGCGCCGGCATGGCACTGGTGCTCGGCATCGTGCTCATGGCCAACGCCATCAGCGTGCGGGTGAACTACCGCTTCGACTTTACCGGCCTGTCCCAGTTCACCCTCACCACCCAGACCAAGGAGGTGCTGGAAGAGCTGGAGGAGCCGGTCGAGGTGGTGTCGTTCTTCAACCCGGCCGATCCGCGCCTGATCGGGTTGCGCGACTTCGGCCACAACCTGCTGACCGAGTACCAGACCTACACCGACCTGTTGACGCTGCGCGTGGAGGATCCGGAACTGCGCCCCGACCTGGCGCGCCAATACCGCATCGGCCCGGCGGCCGCCAGCCTCGGCACCATGGTGTTCGTGGGCAGCGCCGGGCAGCGGCAGGTGTTCGGCCCGCAGATCGGCTTCGAGGCCGAGCACGCCTTTACCAGCGCGCTCCTGGAGGTGACCGGCACCCGGCAGCGCATCATCTACTTCCTCACCGGCCATGGCGAAAGCGACATTTCCGGCGACTACGACAGTGCCCGCAGCGGCCTGCGCGACAACCTGTTCCAGGTGGCGCAACTCGATCTGCTGCGCTTCGGCCGCGTGCCGGACAACGCCGCCGCCGTGGTGGTGGCCGGCCCGCAACAGCCGCTCGCCGCCAGCGAAATCGAGATCCTGGACCAGTACCTGCAGCAAGCCGGGCGGCTGATGGTGCTGTTGAACCCCGATCCACACGACGGGTTGCGCGAGCTGATGCGCAAGTGGGGGCTGCAGGTGGGCGACGGCCTGCTGGTCGATCCCGCCGCGCACGTGGTGCCCAACGTGGACAACCCGCTGGTGGCGCGCAACCGCAACAATCTGCAATTGACCGACCTCTACTTCCCGGGCGTGGCCCCTATCCTGCCGCTGCCCGACCAGCCGGACGAGATCCAGATCGTGCCGCTGGCGTGGACGACGCCGGACGGGTGGGCGGAAACCCAGCCGCTCACTGACGACGCCCCCGAGTTCGATCCCGACGAAGACGCACGCGGACCGCTGGCGATGGGCGTGCTGCTGGTGCGCCAGCCGGCCGGCGAGGACGACCCCAACCTGGCGACCCGCCTGGTGGTGATCGGCGACTCCGACTTCGCGACCAACCAGCACTTCCGCAACGGCGCCAACAGCGACCTGTTCCTGACCCTCGTGAACCAGCTCGCGTTCGGCGACGAGATCATCTCCGTGGACCGCAAGGTGCTGCCGGTGCGCCGCCTGGTGCTGAGCCCGGAGGAGGCGCGCTTCTTCAACCTGTCCAGCGCCGGCTTGCTGCCGTTCCTGGTGCTGATCGCCGGCGCGCTGGTGTGGTGGCGGCGGCGCTAAGGCCCATGCAGCGGCTGTTGAAACTGCGCTCCCTGCTGCTGCTGGTGCTGGTGGCCGGCGGACTATCGGTCGGCCTGTACTACGCCACCCGCCCGCAGCCGCAGCCACGCCCGGAACCGCGCCCCTACGTCTGGGGTTTCGACATGATGGAACTGATCCACTTGGAGATCGAGTTGCCGCGCGCCGGCATGGGGGAGCGGTGGAAACGCGGCGAGGACCGGCAGTGGTACTTCGACAACGAGGCGGGGCAGCCGGTGAACCGCGACCGCTGGGGCGGCGGGGTAGCGCTGCTGGTGAGCGGCCCGGGCGCCAACCGCCGCATCGCCGAGCAGGCCACCGACGAGCAACTGGAACTGTTCGGCCTCACCGAGCCGCAGATGACGCTCGGCCTCACCCTGATCGACGGCGCATTCGTGGAGGTGATCGTCGGCGACGCCACGCCCGACGGACGCAGCTACTACATCAAGGAAATCACCGACGCCGACGTATACACCGTCGACTACACCTGGTACGGCGTATTGGCGCGCCTCGTCCTCGATCCACCCTACCCCCCGCCCGACCAGAAACCGATCGAGTCGTAGCGCACCGCGAATCGAACGCGAGGAACGCGAGGTTGACGTTGCGGGCAGACCATGATCTTATGACAAGGTGCGCCACGAATGTGGCAAAGAGGTAATGTTTTGAGTGCAGCGCAATCCAAGGATACTCACGCCGAACGCGAGACGGTTCTCGAAGTCAACGAACTCCAGACCTACTTCTACACCGACGAGGGCGTCGTCAAGGCGGTTGACGGCCTCTCCTACCGGGTGCGGAAGGGCGAATTTGTCGGTCTGGTAGGGGAAAGCGGCTGCGGAAAGAGCGTCAGCGCCATGTCGGTACTGCGCCTGATCCCGCATCCGCCCGGCCTTATCGTCGGCGGCGAAATCCTGTTTCAGGGCGAGGATCTGCTGAAGGTGGACGAGGCGCGGATGCGCGACATTCGCGGCAACCGCATCGCCATGGTGTTCCAGGAACCCACCACCTCCCTCAACCCGGTATTGACCGTGGGGCGGCAGATCTCGGAGTCGATCGAGCTGCATCGCAACGCCGACAAGGCAACCGCACTGGCCGAGAGCGTCAAACTGCTGGAGTTGGTCGGCATTCCCGACTCGGACCGGCGCATCAAGGACTACCCGTTTCAGTTTTCCGGCGGCATGCAGCAGCGCGTGATGATCGCCATGGCGCTGAGTTGCAGCCCCGATCTGCTGATCGCCGACGAGCCCACCACGTCGCTGGACGTGACGGTGCAGGCGCAGCTCTTGGAGATCGTCGCCGATTTGCGGGAACAGCTCGACATGGCCGGCGTCATCATTACCCACAACCTGGGCCTGGTGGCGCGCTACGTCGACCGCGTAAACGTGATGTACGCCGGCAAGCTGGTGGAGTCGGGCACCACCGAAACGATATTCGCCGAGCCGAAACATCCGTACACCATTGGGCTGATGGCATCGGTGCCGCGCCTGGACAGCCCGCGCAAGGTAGCGCCGCGAGCTATCGAGGGATTGCCGCCCAACCTGGCGCACCTGCCGGAGGGCTGCTCCTTTTCGCCGCGTTGCTCCTACGTCATGGACCAATGCCACAACGAGGCGCCGCAACTGGAGAACGTCGGCGGAGGCCACCTGCGAAGGTGCTTCTACGATGAGAGCAAGCTGGAGAAGGTAACGGTATGAGTAACGGCAGCACCGGAAGCAACGGCGTCGAACACATCCTGGAAGTCCACGATCTGGTCAAGTACTACCCGGTGACCGCCGGCGTCCTGCGCCGCAAGGTGGGCGACGTCAAGGCAGTGGACGGGGTCAGCTTTTCCATCGAACCGGGCGAGACCTTGGGGCTGGTGGGCGAGAGCGGCTGCGGCAAGACCACCACCGGGCGTTGCATTCTGCAACTGCAGGAGATCACCTCCGGCGAGGTGGTGTTTCAGGGCCAGGATCTGACGCAGATGAAGGGCGAGGCGCTACGCCGCATGCGGCGCCACATGCAGCTCATCTTCCAGGATCCGTTTGCCTCCCTCGATCCACGCATGACCGCCGGCGACATTGTCGGCGAGCCGCTGAAGGTGCACGACATCGCGCGCGGCAAGAAGTACCGGCAGCAGGTTTCCGAGTTGCTCAGCATGGTGGAGCTGGCGCCTACCGTTTCCGGCCGCTATCCGCACGAGTTCAGCGGCGGCCAGCGGCAGCGCCTCGGGATTGCCCGCGCGCTGGCGGTGCGGCCGGCGTTCATCGTGTGCGACGAGCCGGTGTCGGCGCTCGACGTGTCGATTCAGGCGCAGATCATCACCCTGCTGATGCGGCTGCGTGAGGAGTTCAACCTCACCTACCTGTTCATTGCCCACGACCTGGCGGTGGTGCGCAACATCAGTGACCGGGTGGCGGTGATGTACCTTGGCAAGATCATGGAGATCACCAGCAGCGACCGGCTGTACGACGAGCCGCAGCATCCGTACACCATCTCGCTGCTGTCGGCGGTGCCGATTCCCGACCCGGTGATCGACCGTACCCGCGAGCGGATCATCCTGAAGGGGGACGTGCCGAGCCCGATGAACCCGCCGAGCGGCTGCCCGTTCCATACCCGCTGCCCGCACGCCGAGGAGATCTGCAAGCGCGAGGTGCCCGAGTTGAAGTCGACCGGTCCCAACCACTGGGCCGCCTGTCACCTCGTCGAGGCATCCTGAGCGCATCAGACCAGACAGACGTGAAGGACAGCAGGAAGGGCGCCGCCAAGAACCCGGCGCGGAACGGATCGAAGAGCGGGGCACGGCGCCCCGGAACGCGCGGCAAGCAGAACACCGCGACGCCCGCGACCCTGACATTGGGTCTGACACAGGTGGTGATCCTGGTCGTGGTGGTGGCCGTGATCGTGGGCGGGGTGGCCGGCTTCGCCATCTACCGCGACCGGGTCAAGCCGCTGCAGACCAAGGTGCTGATTGTGGACGACATGTCGGTCGACATGCGCTATTTCCTGAAGCGGGTGCGCATGATGGGGCGCGAGCCGCTCGAAGTGATGCAGCTCCTGACCCGGGAACTGATCATCACCCAGGTGGCGGTAAAGCCGCCGTACAGCATTGAGGTCACGGAACAGGACGTCGAGAACTACATGCGCGAAACGGCGGCCCGCGGCGACGCCGATACGATCACCGACGAAGAGGTAAAGGAGTGGTACCGGCAGACGCTCAACGACAGCGAGTTGAAAGACGCCGAGTTCCGCGAGCTGATGCGCCGCAACCTGCTCTCCCTGCGCCTGACGGACTACCTCGGCGAACGGATGCCGACGGTGGTGGAGCAGGTGCGCCTGTACATAATCGTGTTTGCCTCGCCGGAGGCGGGCAACGGCGTGATGACGCAACTCGAAGAGGGCGCCGACTTCCTGGAGCTGGCGCGCAGCGAAGCCAACGCCGACGAGAAGCTGCGCGCCACGGGCGGCGACCTGGGCTGGCTGCCGCGCGGGGCAATGCGCCCCGAACTCGCCCCCGTGTTCGACCTGCCGGTCGGCGAGCCGAGCCGCATGCTGGCGCTCGGCGCCAACGCCTATGCCGTGGCGATGGTCGGCGAACGCGCCGCGGCGCGGGAGATAGCACCGGAGGTGTTGGAGGCGGTCAAGGCAAGTGCCCTGAGCAATTGGTTCAACGAGGAGTACCAGTACCACACCGTGGAGTTCCACGGCTTCAGCAACGGCTACGACAGCGAAACCGACCTGTGGGTAAAGTGGCAACTGCAGCGCATGGCACGCCACGACAACCCCGAGGAATCGCGCTGAGGGGATTTGCGGCAGCAGCCTGCGTACTCCTCGCGGGATCACCGTTCGTCATGGCGGGCGCCATCCACGGCAGCGCCATCACCCTGGAGGGGCATCAGGTCGGAACCGTCGAGAGCATCGACATGTGGAGCGCCCCCGGTAGCGCGGGGCGCGTAAACGTGGTGGTGAAGGCAATCTTCGCCGACTTCGCGGCGGACCTGGACCGCTATCTCATAGACAAGGGCTACTTCCAGAATCGCTGCTCGCAGCGCATCTACTGGGTCGGCGATACGGCCGTGCTCGATGCCGGCGCCGCGCTGCGGCTCGCCTCCCGCGTACGCTACGAACAGTGGGCGTGCTCTTCCCTGGGCGACGCGCGGCTCCTGCAGGATACGCGCGAGGTACACTGGAGCATCACGGTCCCGCGCGCGCCGGTCGACCGGATCGTGGTGGCCGCCGCGCTGGAGGACATCGTCGACTTCCCCGATGCGGTGGAGCGGACGTTCGGGCTCCGGGTGCGCGAGGAAATTCCGATTCCGCTGCCCGAGAAGTGCGGGAAGTGCGACTGCACCGACGTGATCGACCTGCTGAAGCCGGTGTTTGAGGCGGTCGCCTTCGCCAACCGGAACGGCAGTGTGGAGATCACCGCCACCCTCTCCACGGCCGACCCGTGGCAGGCCATGGCCTGCGTACCCTGACGAGAAAAGGCCGGGCCCCTCAGTGAGAGGAACCCGGCCCTTGTAACTCGCGGATCGGTTGACCCGCAAAGCCTGGATTGAGGCTGGTTAGAAGCCCATCTCCTGCTTGATGCTCGGATCGATCCAGGCCCAGCCCCACGGCATCACGTACGTGTCGTCGTTGATCCAGCGGAACTCACCGTAGTAGTTCTTGACCCACGGCCACCAGGCCTGCGAGATCGCCTTGACGGCCAACGGAATGGCGGGCACCTCGTTGAGGATGTGGACCGCGGCTTCCTTGATAATCGCGTCGCGCTTGTCCGCGTCCAACTCCGCCTGCATGGCGCGGGCAAGCTCGTCGAACTTCGGATCGTTGAACTCGTACTGGTTACGGGTACCCCAGGACGCCCAGTTGTTGGGCATGTCGCGCACCGGGTTGCCGGAACCGTAGCCCATGCGGGTCATGTCGTAGGCGCGCTCCTTGACCAACTGGTTGTGGATGGCGCCGTCGTTGACCACGATGTTGAACTCGACCCCGAGCTTGGCCCACTGATCCTTCATGATCGCGGCCTGCTGCAGGATGGTAGCCCAGTTGCCGGTGTAGAAGTTGACCGTGAACCCATCCGGGTAGCCGGCGTCGGCAAGCATCTGCTTCGCCTTCTCCGGGTCGTACTCGTACAGCATCGCGGTCTCCGGCGGCAGCTCACTCTGCGGAGTGTAAGACGCCAGGCTCGGGTAGATCGGCCACCAGTGCTCCGGCAGGTCGACGCCCTTGGCGCCGCGCTGCGCGGCGAAGTCGTCCAGGTTGGTGCCGACCAGCAGTGCGCGGCGTACGTCGCGGTTGTCAAACGGAGGCTTGCTCGTGTTGAACGCGAACGTACCACCGAACGAAATCGGCAGGCGGTCCTGAATCAGGTCGGGAGCGGTCCGGTCCAGCGTGTCCCAGTGGGTGCCGTAGACCGACGGGCCGCCATCGGCAATGCCGGTGCGCAGCGCCGCTTCCTCGAACGACTCGTCGTTGGCGAGCGGGATGATGAACTCATCCAGGAACGGCAGCTGGTACTCCTCGCCGTCCACCATGGTGGTGCCGCGGTAGTTGGGGTTCTTGACCATGCGGAAGAACTGGTCGGGCACGTACTCGGCGAACATGAACGGGCCGGTACCGACCTGGTCTTCCCAGCGCGCGATGCGGCCGTCTTCGAGCATCTCCGGCGCTCCGACGAAGCCGGGGCGGCTCAGGCCGAGCGTGGCGTTCAGGATGAAGTCGAACTCCACGAACTCGATGATCACGTCGTCGCCGCTGGTGTAGATGTTGGCGTCCTTGTTGGCCAGCAGGCGCGCGCCCTCGGGGCCGGTCGCCCAGTGGCGCAGGTCGGAGGCCAGGTCCTCGGCGGTGAACTCACGAGCATCCATCCAGGCGCTCTGCGACTCGGTCGGTGCCCAGAAGATCCCCTTCTTCACGGTCCAGGTAATCTTGTCCTGGTCCACTTCCCAGTTCTCGATCAGGTTGCCCTTGATGAACTTCATCGGGATGGCGCCGATCAGTTTGAAATCCCACTCGCCGCTGCCGCGCGGACCAAAGGTGTCGAAGTCGCCGATCATCGGCGTCTCCTGGATCAGCTCGTGGTACCAGGTGCGGCCACCTTGACCGTCCGCGGGATCCGGCGATCCCGGCTTGTTGCCCCAACGCGGTGCCAGGGTGAACGTCCCGCCGTAAATCGGGCCGCCATCCGACATCGTCGCCGCGGCGGATGTCTCTTCCTCGCCGCTTGCGAATCCCAGGCCGGCGGCCAGGGTAATCGCAAGTGCGAATACAAAAAGCTTTCTCATGTTTCCTCCTATAAAGCTTTTGTGTGCAAAATAGTTCTGCACCTCATAATCTGCGAATAATCCGCGCGATGATCAACTGCCGGGCGGATCAGGACTCTGCTCGCGTGGAACTGCCGGGCCCGAGGTCTGGGGCTCCTGCGATTTGCCGCCGTTCAGGCTGCCCGGAGCTACGCCGCCGTTGAGCTGAGCGGCCCTCTGACGCATTCCCTTCTTGGTCTTGCCGCCGCCGAACCGGCCGGCACCGCCGCGCAGGCGCGGATCCAGGATGTCGCGCAGCGCGTCCCCGAACATGTTGGTACCGTATACGACGATCGCCAGGGCCACTCCCGGCCAGATGACCAGGTGCGGAGCGGCGTACATGTGCCAGCGGGTGTCGCCCGACAGCATGCCGCCCCAGCTCGGGTATGGCGGCGGGATGCCGAAGCCCAGGAAGCTGAGGCCCGCCTCTGCCAGGATCGCGCCCGGCACCCGCAGGCTGAACAGGACGATGGTCGGCGCCAGGATATTGGGCAGGATGTGGCGTAGCAGAATGGTCGAAGTACGCCCGCCGATCGCCGTCGCCGCGGACACGTAGGCATCTTCCTTGATGGCGATCACCGCGCTGCGAATGATGCGCGACCCCTCGATACCGGTGGTGACTCCAAGCACCACGATGATGGAGAAGATGCCCGGCGTGATGATGGTCACCATCACCATGAGTATGATCAGCCCGGGAATGCTCATCCAGGCGTCGACGAAGCGCTGGGTGACGGTGTCGACCGGTCCGCCGAGGTAGCCGGACACCATGCCGATCAGCAGCGAGATCGCGGTGGACAGGATGGTGGCGCCCAGACCCACGATCAGCGAGATGCGGGCGCCGTAGATGATGCGGGTGAGCAGGTCGCGGCCCAACTCGTCGGCGCCGAGCAGGTAGCGCTCGTTGGGAAGAGCCAGGCGGTACTGCATGGCGGTCTCGTTCATCCCGAACGGGGCGATGGAATCGGCAAAGATGCCGGTCAGCAGCAGCACCAGGGTAATCAGTGCGCCGACCGTGCCGAGCGGGTGTTCGGTCACCAGCCGCTTGAGAAACGTGGTGAACTTCGAAGGCTGCTTGGTCGTCTCGGTGGGTGCGGCTGCACCGGCGATGCTGCGGTCTGCCATGACTCTAGTTGTACTTGACCTTCGGGTCGAGGATTCCGTAGGTGATGTCCACCAGCAGGTTGACCATCACGACGGTAAGCGAAGTGATCACCATGACGCCGTTGACCGTCGGGTAGTCACGCCGCCTCAGGGCGTCAATGATCATCTGCCCCATGCCCGGCAGGGTAAACAGTTGTTCGATGATCACCGTGCCGCCGATGAGAATGGGTATCTGCAGCCCGACAATGGTGACCACCGGAATCAGGGCGTTCTTCAGGGCGTGGCGGTACACCACCACCCGCTCGCGGAGGCCCTTCGACCATGCCGTGCGCACGTAGTCCTGCCGCAGCACCTCCAGCATCATGGTGCGCATCATGCGCATGGTGCCGCCCGCCATCAACAACCCGTTGATCACCGCCGGGACCATGATGCTGCGCAGGTTCTTGATCGGGTCGTCGGAAAAGGCGGTCCACCGGATCGGCGGCAGGTATCCCCACCAGATCGACGCGAACAGAATCACCACGGTGCCCAGCCAGAAGCTCGGCACCGAAATGAACAGAATGGCGAAACTGCGGCCCACGTAGTCGGCCGCCGTGTCCTGGCGCAGCGCCGAGACCACCCCTATGGGAATGGCAATGAGCTGCGAGATGATCAGGCTGAACAGGCCCAACTCGACCGTCACCGGCAGCTTGGCCAGCACCATCTGGGTGACCGGCTCGCGAGTGAACCAGGAAATGCCCAGGTGCCCTTGCGCCAAGCCGGCGAACACGCCGTCTTTCTGCTTTACCACGCCCAGAAAGCGGCCGTATTGCACGATCAGCGGCGCCTCGAGGCCGAACTGGCGCTGCAGGATGGTCTCGTCAACCGCGGAAACCTCGCCCGCCTCTTCCATGCGCGCCATGATCCCGTCCACGATGTCGCCCGGCACCAAGCGCATGAGCAGGAAGATGATGGCGCTGATGAGGAACACCGACGGAATCACCAGCAGTAGTCTTCTGATCAGATAGGCGCGCATAATATAAGGAAAGCCCCTTCGAAAGGCCGAGTATTCATAACCGAACGCGAGAGTCGTGTCAACCGGAACGAGCCCGACGAGCGCCTACCGGGCCCCGCTGCCGGCGGCGGCCAGGGCCACGGCTTCCATCGTGCAGCCGGATGGTCGTTCGAGGCGCAGGCGGCGGTTGACGGCCACCCTGCGCAGGGCCGTGTCGCAGCCGTCCGGCCACTCGACGCGCAGCTCGTCGACCACCGCCGCCGCGCCCAGTCCGAAGTGGGCGCTGAGCTCCGAGGATCCAAGGTAGCCGCCGCCGGTCTCGACATGGCGGGTCTGCGTGGTGGCGCCGGTGCGCACACGCACTACCGCGCCGACCCCGTCCGGCGGCACCGGCAGGTCGAGCGCCGGCCGCAGCTCGAGCCACAGCCAGTTGCCGGACGTGGTTCCACCGGTGTTGGCCACCAGGTCGGGAACGTCCCGGCTGTTGACGAGCAGCAGGTCCTGGTCGCCGTCGTTGTCGTAGTCGAAGCGCACCAGCCCGCGACCCTGGCCGCGGTGGTCGAGGCCGGCCTCGGGCGCCACGTCCCGGAAGCCTGCGGCGCCGCGGTTGTGGAACACGCGGGTGGCGTCTTCCAGCCACTCCTGGCGCTCGTCCGTGTTCCGGTCCTCGGAGCCGTTGGTGGCGATCAGTTCCACCAGGCCGTCGTGGTCCAGGTCGGCCGCCGCCACGCCCCAGCCCCAGCCGCCGCGGGCGAGCGGTCCGCGCGCCTCCGGGCCGGGGTCGAACGCGGAGCCGCCCAGGTTGCGGTACAGGTAGTTGCCGTTGTTGGGCGGGTTCTCGAACGGCGAGGTGGTCCAGATCGAGGTGACGTACCAGTCGAGCAAGCCGTCGTTGTCCACGTCGGCGAGCACGCTGCCCATGCCGTTGGTGTCCAGCCCCACGTGCGCTTCTTCGGTGACGTCCGTGAAGGTGCCGTCGGCGTTGTTGTGGTACAGGCGGCTGGAGCCGAAGTCGGCCGCCACCAGCACCTCCGGCCAGCGGTCGCCGTCGATGTCGACGATCTGCGGGGTGAAGCCGTGCATTTCGGTGTCGAACAGGCCCGCCCGCCGGGTGGCGTTCAGGAAGCGCGGCAGCTCCGTCCACTCGTCGATGCCCTCGTTGCTGAACAGCACACTGCCGCCGGCGTCGCGCAGCCAGGCCGCCACCGCCAGGTCCAGGTCGCCGTCGCGGTCGTAGTCGCCGAACGCGGCCCCCATCCCGGACGGCTGCTCGGGAGAGGTCGTGGCGACCAGCGCCGGCAGCGCAATGTTGCGGAACAGCGGCGTGCCGTCGGCCAACACGCCGCCCCGCCGTCCGCCCAAGTTGAGCCACAGCAGGTGGTGTCCCGCCATGCCCGGCGCGTTGGTCGGGCCGAAACTGGTAACGTAGATGTCCAGCCAGCCGTCCTTGTCGACGTCGCCCACCACCGAGCCGTGGCCGCGGTGCACGGCCGCCACGCCGGCGCGCTCGGCGGCCTCCCGGAAGGTGCCGTCGCCCCGGTTCAGGTAGAGCCGGTCGGGCGCCTCGCCGCCGGTCACCACGAACAGGTCCTGCCAGCCGTCGCGGTTGAAGTCGCCCACCGAAACGCCGCCCGCAAACGCGGCGTGGGTGCCGTCCGCCGGTGCGTGCGGGTGGATGAGGCCGGTCGCCTGCGGACACAGGCTTGGGTCCGCGGCGCAGGTGGCCAGCCGCACCTCCGCGCCCGCCGTCGCGGCCGCACCCCCCAGCCACACCAGCGCCGCCGTCGGCGCCCGGCGTGTCGATTGCATGGACACGTCGCGAACATACGAAATCCGCGTACTCCAGATTACCTGCTCCTGTACCCAAGTCCGTCTCCAGCGGGAAATCCAGCACGACCAAAGCACGGTGACGACCCAACGGCGCGCTGTTCTGGAACGGGCGCTACCACCTGTTCTACCTTGCGCGGGAGCCGATCCCGCATCCGCGGCGGCCCGGCGAGGAGTTCTGGGTGGCCGTGTGGGACCACGTTTCCAGCCGCGACCTGGTGCACTGGATCCAACATCCGCCGGCCATCCGCCCGAAACCGGACGGGGCGACGCCGGTGGGCATCTACAGCGGCGGGGCGATCAAGAACGCGCAGCGCCCGGCCCTGATCTACCACGTGCCGAGGCAAGGCACCTGCATCGCGGTGGCCGAGGACGACGACCTGGTCGAGTGGCGGGAGTTGCCGCAGAACCCGGTCATCCCGCTGCACGGCGAGGGCGACGAGTATGTCGTGTTCGACCCCGCCGGCTGGTACGAAGACGGTGCCTACCACGCGCTGATCGGCAACAAGAACCGGCGCCCCGGCTACGAGGGCGACTGCACCAGCCTGTTCACCTCGCCCGACCTGGTCCACTGGGAGTACCAGGGACCGTTCTACCGCTCACGCCGCGAATGGACATTGGAGGCGGAAGACGCGGCCTGCCCCGACTTCTTCCCACTGGCCAACGGGTCGCCCATGCGGGCGACGCCACGGCACATGCTGCTGATGCACTGCCACCGCCCCTACCGCAACACCACCTACTACTACCTGGGCAGCTACCGCGACCGCCGCTTCACGCCGCAGCAGCACGGGCGGATGAGCTGGATCGGCGGCCAGCTTTCGGCGCCGGAGTCGCTGATCGACGACCGCGTCCGCAACAGGCGTTCCACACCGCCGGCACGGTACAGGCGGCCCCCTTCCGCCTCGTGGCGGGCGAGCCCCTGGAGCTGCGCGTGTTCATCGACCGCTCCGTGGTCGAGGTGTTCGCCAACCGCCGCCAGTGCCTTACCCAGCGCGTCTACCCCACCCGCCCGGACAGCACCGCGGTCCGCCTGTTCGCCACCGGCGCCGCAGCCCACGCCTCCGCCGTCGAAGCCTGGGACATGGAACCGGTAACACCATGGTAGCCGGCTACTGGGAATAGGGGTCGGAGGCGTCGCGGAGACCGTCGCCGACGAAGTTGAAGGCGAGCACCGCCGCGGTCACGAACAGGCCCGGGATCAGCAGCCACGGCTGCAGCGCGATGGAGCGGATCGCCTGCGCGTCCTGCAGCAGCACGCCCCAGCTTATCGCGGGCGGCTGCAGGCCCAGCCCCAAGAAACTGAGCGCGGTTTCGGCCAGGATCATCTGCGGCACCGCCAGGGTCAGGCTCACTATCAGGTAGCTCAGGAAGCCGGGCAGCAGGTGGCGCAGCAGGATGGCGCTGGTCGGTGCGCCGCCGATTCGCGCCGCGGCCACGAAGTCCTCCTCGCGCAGGCTGATGATCTTGCCGCGCACCACGCGGGCGATCTGGGTCCACCCCACCAACGACAGGATGATGGTCATGCCGAAGTACAGCTTGACCGGATCCCAGCCCGGCGGCAGCGCCGCGGCCAGCGCCATCCACAGCGGGATCTTCGGAATCGCCAGCAGGAACTCGATGACGCGCTGGATGATCACGTCGATGCGTCCGCCCAGATAGCCGGACAGGCCACCGAACAGCGACCCCAGTACGAAACTCACCGCCACCCCCACCAGGCCGATCGACATCGACACCCGGGTTGCGTAGATCACGCGCGAGAACAGGTCCCGGCCCAGGTTGTCGCTGCCGAACAGAAACAGGCGGTGGCCGCGGTCGCCGTCGTCCACGCCGAACAAGTGCAGGCGCGCCGGCAGCAGGTTCCAGAACCGGTACTCGTCGCCGCTCACCAGCAGCCGCAACGGCAGCGGCCGGCTGGTGTCGTCAGTGTACACGCGCTCCAGGGTTACCGGATCTACCGACTTGACCATGGCGTACACGAACGGGCGCGCCGGGCGCCCGTCGTGGAACAGGCGCACCCGCTGCGGGCGCGCGTCGATGAAGCCGGAGTTGCGCTGGTAGGGATCGTGCGGCGCCAGGAACTCCGGGAACAGCGCCACCAGGTAGAACAGCGCCAGCACCACCAGGCCGACGAGGGCCGCGCGGTGGCGCAGGAACCTGCGCCGCACGAGCTGCCACTGCGAAGCCAGCTCGTAGCGCTCGGCGGCGGTGACGGGTTCGGTGGCAGTCGGGCCCGCGGTGCCGGTGTCAGCCACCCGCTACTCCATCCGGATGCGCGGATCGATAAGCATCAACAGCAGGTCGGAGAGGAAGAACCCCACCACGGTCAGCATGCTGAGCAGGGTCATGATGGCGCCGGCCAGGAACATGTCCTGGCCGCGCAGCGACGACAGCAGCAACGGCCCCATGGTGGGCAGGTTGAGCACCACCGCGACGATGGCCCCGCCCGACACCAGCTCAGGAAACACCCACGCCACCGTGCTGACGATCGGGTTGATCGCCACCCGCACCGGGTACTTGAACAGCAGGCGGTGCTCCACCACCCCCTTGGCGCGTGCTGTGATCACATACTGCTTGCGCAACTCGTCCAGCAGGGTGGCGCGCATGATGCGCTGCAGGCCGGCGATGCCGCCCAGCCCGATCACCAGCACCGGCACCGGCAGGTGTTTCAGCATATCGATAACGCGCGCAACCGACCAGTCGGCCTTCAGGTACTCGGGCGAGAACAGCCCCACCACGTTGACGTCGAACATCACCAGGAACAGGTACACCAGCACCAGCGCGACCAGGAACGGCGGCGTCGACAGGCCCAGAAAGCCGAACACGGTTGCCAGGTAGTCGCCGATGCCGTACTGCCGGGTGGCGGAGTATACGCCGATGGCGATCGCCGCCACGTAGCTGAACACGATGGTGGTACCGCTGATCAGCAGCGTGAAGCCGAGCCGCTCGGTGACCAGATCCGCCACCGGCCGGTTCCAGAAGAACGAGTAGCCGAAGTTGCCGCGCAGCATGCCCCACACCCACTTCAGGAACTGCGCGATCATGGGACGGTCGAGGCCGTACATGCGCTTGAGCGTCTCGATCTGTTCCTGGTCGACGCGGTCACCGCTCAGCTCCACCTGCAGAATGTAGGTGGACAGCCAGTCACCGGGCGGCAACTGGATCACCACGAAGCCGAGCACCGCCACCGCGCACACCAGTATCAGCATGTACAGGAGCCGCCGGGCGGCGAACTTCAGCATGGCTTCCGGCTACTCGGTCAGGGGTCGGGGCAGACCGGCGGCCGCCCGCCGCCCGCCGCGCGCGCTGGCGTGGGCGACCGCCGCGCGGGGGCGCCCGCGCGGGCGGGGGGCGGGGCCACCCCGGCGCCCGCCCGCCGCCGGCCGCGTGCGATGGCGTGGCAGACGGCGGCCGGCGGACGCCGGCGGGGCACAGGCAGGGGGCTACTGCTCGTAGTACCACTGCTCCGGGTGATAGATCATCCAGAACCGGTAGGAGTAGATGAACAGGCCACCGTCGCCCTTCACGTTGCGCAGGTTGGCCTTGACGGTCATCGGCTTGGGCGTGATACCGGCGATGCCGATGTCCCACAGGCTGTTTGCCGCCACGGTGAGCAGCTCCTTGCCGATCTCCATGTAGCGCGGATGGCCCATCGGGTACTGCTGAAACTCCTCGGCCAGCTCCATCCAGCGGATAACCTCGGCGGGCGGCTCCTCGCCCTGCTCGCCGTCGGAGTTGAACCAGGCGTCCCAGTCGGTGGCATTCTCCAGGGGCGGCATGTGAAAGGTCGGACGCCCGTGAAAGCCAATCTCGGTGGTCTGGTCGAAGTTCCAGATGAACACGTCCAGTTCGCCCGCCATCCGGCGCTGGCCGAACAGCGGCCCGTCCACGGCCCGGGTGGCCACCTTGATACCGACCTCCTCCCAGAACTGTTTGATGAGCTCCACGCCCACCTCCATCTTCTCCTCCAACTGGTAGTAGTCGATGTGGATGGAGAGGGTATCGCCGTCGGGGCGCACGCGGAACTCCTCCCGGTCGTCCCAAGCCAGGCCCAACTCGTCCAGCGCCGCGTTGGCGCGCTCCACGTCGTATTCGATGAACTTCTCGCCCATCCATGGCTCGTAGAAACTCACGGTGGGATCGACGGTGGCGGCGCGCGGCGTCGCCAGCCCGCGCCAGATTACCTCGTTGATCTCGTCGCGGTCGAGCGACACAGAGAGCGCCTCCCGGAAACGGATGTCGGAAAACAGCTCGCGCATCACCGGGTCGCGGTGGTTGAGGTTGGGCCGGATCGCCAGCATCACGTTGCCGCGCCCGTCGAACCAGAGATGGGTACGGTAGTCGCCGCGATCTTCATGCTCCTTGTAGAGCGGAAAGTTGTCCATGGTGGTGAACTGCAGCGCGTAGTCAAGCTCGCCGGCGATGATCTTGGAGGTGACCGCCTCCAGGTTCTCGTGCAGCAGGCGATCCTGGGTGTCGATGTAAGGGAGCTGGTTGCCGGCCGTGTCGACCTTCCAGTAGTAGGGGTTGCGCGAGAAGAACTTGTTGCCCAGTTCGTCCACTTCGACCATCGTCCACGGGTCGATGGTGGGGATGGCCGGATCCATGCGCTGCTGCACGTCCACCGGCCACTTGCTCAGGAACAGTTGCGCCCAACTCTCGTGTCCCTCCGCCTTGGCCAGGTCGGCGGCCTCGGGATTGTGCTCGACGTGGAATTGCGCCAGGAAGTGCGACGGCAGGAACGGCACCTCGTGGTAGCGGCGCGCCTCGGTGCCGAGCACGTTGAGCACGCTGGGATAGGGTTGGCTGAAGGTCATCAGCACGGTGTGGTCGTCGACGGCGGTCAGGCTCTCCAGAGGGCGCCACGAACCGGGCCTCGACGCCACCAGCAACTCGTTGCCGAGGAAGTCGTCGTACCAGAACGTGAAGTCGGCGGCGGTCAGCGGATCGCCGTCGCTCCAGCGCAGTCCGGGGCGCAGGTGCACCGTGAGCTGCGAGAAGTCCTCGTTCCAGTCCCAGCCGGTGGCCGCGTTGGGGGCGATCGCCTGCAGGCTCGGATGCACCATCAGCAGCGGCTGGGTGCGCGCGGTCCACGACTCGGCGCCGGCGGTGACCGGGCTGAGCGCGCCGTGGCGCAGGGTGCCGCCGTAGGTTCCTACGCTCTCCAGCGGCACGATCACCATCGGGTCCGGCGGCATGCGTTCCTCCAGGGGCGGCAACTCGCCGGCTTCGACCAGTGCGGCCAGCATCGGCGCCTCCTGAAAGCTGGCGATGCGGTTGCCGGTTGCCTGCTCGTACTCGCTGACGGTGGCGAAGAAGTTCACCATGTCGGGCACCAGGCCCTCGATCTCCGCCATCGGTCCGGCCGCCTCCGCGACGCCCGCTTCGGGAGCGGCCGCGGTCTCCTCGCTTCCGCCGGCAAGCGCCAGCCAAGGCGCCAACGCCAGGGCTGTTGCCGCCGCGAGCATTCGTCTGTCGATCATCACGGATCCCTCCTGTGTGTGGTAAGTCCCTGAGCCTAATTGCGCCGTGTGGGTGCTGTCAATGAAGCGCACATTGGCCACATTGGCCCATCGTGCCATACTGCCGTTCACGCGCAGGGTACCGCGTCCGCTTTACCAGCGTTCAGGACGTCTCCCGGTTGGCGGACAGCATCAGGTCCTGTGTCCGCGAAGCGATTGCCATCGAGCAGGCGGGCCTGACGATAGACAAGGGGCCGGATCTCGAGTACCCCGAAGAGTTGATTGACACATTCGACCGGGATTCCGACTTCAAGGCCGCGTTCGAGTGCCTGACGCCCGGGCGCCAACGCGGATACATTCTCCACTACGCCGCCGCGAAACAGTCGACGACGCGGGCGGCCCGCATCGCGAGATCGCGGGGCAGAATCTTCGACGGGAAAGGAATCCATGACCGCTAAGAGCAACCATCCGCACATTCTCCTGCTGATCGACGACGAGCATCGGCCCGACGTGATGACCGTGGAGGGCAACCCGCACATCCGCATGCCGACCCTGGACCGGATCATCGGGCAGGGCACCTACTTCCGCTCCGCGTATACGCCGGCGCCGGTGTGCGTGCCCGCCCGGCAGAGCTTCCTGACCGGCCTGTACGCGCGCCGCAGCGGCTGCACCGGCTTCGATACGCCGCTGCCGAGCGACGTGCTCACCATCCCGGAGCACTTCGCCAACTACGGCTACAACCCCACCTGCGCCGGCAAGATGCACTTTGTCGGCCCCGACCAGATGCACGGCTGGCGGGAGCGCATCGGGCGCAACATCGAGTACAGCACGCGGCGTACCGGGGAGGCGCACCTGAGCGCCGCCCGCCCGCACGTGCAGGGCACCGGCAAGTGGCCGACGATCAAGGAGATCACCAACGCACGCGCCGGCCGGGGCCACCACATGCAGCAGGACCTGTACACGGTGGACGGCGCCCTGCTGTACCTGGACGAGTACTTCGTCGGCGAACCCTACGACCGCCCCGGCGAGGGCCCGCTGATGCTGGCGGTGAGCCTGAACAGCCCGCACTACCCCTACCAGTGCCCGGAGGACCTGTTCAGCCACTACCTGCGCCGCGTCGAACCCTACGTGGAGGATCTGCCCGAACACTTCGACTGCGACGACTTCTTCAAGGTGCGCGTCGGAACCGACGTGACCTGGCGCGAGGCGCACCGCGCCACCGCCGCCTACTACGGCATGATCGAGCTGGTGGACCGCCAGTACGGCCGCGTGGTCGCCAAGCTGGAGGAACTGAACGTGCTCGACGACTTCGTAATCGTGTTCCTGAGCGACCACGGCGAGATGCTCGGCCAGAAGGGGCTGTGGGAAAAGCAGCAGTTCTTCGAGGCATCGGCGCGGGTGCCGTTCAGCATCACGGCGCCGGGCGGTGACGCCGCGGGAGCGCAGACCGTCAGCCAGAACGTCTCCCTGGTCGACCTGTTCCCTACCCTGTGCGACCTCGCCGGCATCCCGGCGCCGGACGGCCTGGATGGACGCTCGCTGGTGCCGCTGATGGAGGGCGACGCCGCCGGCTGGCGCAATGAGGCGTTCTGCGAGCTGTACCACGAGCTCAACGGCCCGTCCGAGATGGTCAAGGTGGACGACTTGAAGTACTTCCGCTTCCGGGGCAAGGGCTGGCCGGAGCAGCTGTTCGACCTGGCCGCCGACCCGGAGGAGACCCGCAACCTGATCGACGACCCGGCCTACGCCGCCGACCTGCAGCGCCTGCGCGCCCGCCTCGACGCCTTCGAGTGGGGTCCGAGATCGACCCCGCCGTGGCTGCGTTGACCGCTCGTTGACCGCGCGGCGACGGCTAACGCGTCCGGTTCCTGCAGCGCGCCGCGCTACAGCTCGAAGGGGTTGGTCCAGGCGCGGTTGCCGCGCTTGTCGGTTACCGTGATGCGCGCGTAGGGACCGCGCAAGTTCGCGACGGTGAGTTCGGCGGAGGTGAAGTCGGACCCGGCCGCGACGCTGTCGGCGCTCGCCGCGGCGCCGGAGACACACACCCTGCGCACCGGCGACGTATGCACTGTCAGCTTGCTCCCGCCCCGGGCTGACTCGATGTCGAGGATCTCCGGACCCTGGCTGGAATAGAAACTGCCGGCGTGCAGCGCGTCGAGTAGCGCCGCGGGCTCCAGGTGACTGCTGCGCACCATCACCCAGTTGCGCCCAACGTCGGGCCGCCCTTCGTGAAAGTGGGCGTCGTCGGTTGCGATGGCATGGTAATAGCGCCCCTGGCTCAGCAGCCGGTCGAGGTAGCCGACGCTGTTGCCCTTGCCGTTGGATTCCTGGCAGGTCGTGTTGAATATCTCGATGGCGCTGGCCGCGGTCAGCGACTGCACGTCGCTGTCGGTCAGGTCGTACCAGGCCGGGTGGGCCGCGGCCACGTAGGCGCCCGCATCACGCGCGCGGGTGGCGAGCTGCGCACCGGTCTCGTGCGGCCCGGTCGGCGTGAAGTCGAGCGGCAACCCGACCGCCAGGATGTGCCAGTGGTCTCCAAGGCTGGTCGCCGGTGCGTGCAGTTCGGCGCCAAACACGGTGGTGAACCCGCCCGTGCGGAACGGCGTCGTGTCGGACACCGGGTAGCCGAACCGCTCCCGGAAGTGGTCGGTCAGGCTGATAAAGTGGTAGCCGCGGCGGCGATAGGCGTAGCACACCGCACGCGGGCTGCGGGCCCCGTCGGAGGCGGTCGAATGGGTATGCAGATTGCCACGATAGAAACCGCCGGGCTGGTCGAACGGACGGATGTTCATGATCGAAACCTACCATGCTTCCAGGATTCATGCGGCGTTGCGAGCGGAACATGATCGGCACTACCATCCGGTCATGGTTCCGCTTACCGCCTGCTCGCCATTCGTCGATTGCAGCCCGCTGCTCGGCGACCGCGAACGGTTGCAGGCCGCGGCGCGGGAGCGTGGCTACCTGTTCTTCCGCGGCCTGCTGCCGGCGGCCGACGTGGCGGCGGTGCGGCGTGCCGTGCTGCAGGTGACCGCCGCCCACGGCGCCCTGGCCGAGGACGCCGCGCGGGAAGACGCCGCCGCCCGCACGGGCGTCCACCTGACCGAATACGACCGCACGCCGGAATTCGTGTCCTACTACCGGGACCTGCAGCGCCTGCGGGTGTTCCACGCCCTGCCGCACCATCCCCGGTTGATGGATGCCCTGGAACAGTTACTCGGCGAGGCGGTGTGGGTGCACCCGCGGCATATCGTGCACGCCATCTTCCCGGCGGACCTGCAGTACACCACGCCGCCGCACCAGGACTTCCAGCCGGTGCGCGGGGCACCCGACACCTGGACCGCGTGGGTGCCGTACGGCGACTGCGACGCGCCCCTGGGCGGGCTGGCGGTGGTCGAGCGCTCGCACGCCGGCGGCTGGCTGGCGGTGGGAGCCGACCACGAGACGGTCACCGTGGGCGACGGCGCGCCCTGGGTGTGGAGCCCGATGCAGGCCGGCGACGTGCTGCTGTTTCACAGCCTCACCATCCACCAGGGCGTGGACAACACCAGCGGCGCCCGCATCCGGCTGGCCGGCAGCTTCCGCTACCAGCGGGTCAGCGACCCGGTGGACGCCGCCGCCCTCACCGTGCACCTGGGCGTGCTCGACTGGGAGCAGGTGTACGCCGACTGGGCCCCCGACGACCCGCTGCGCTACTACTGGCGCCCGCTGCCCTTGCAGATCCAACCCTCATGGCCCACCGTCGCCAAACCAGACGGCGACTGAACGAGCGCAGGTGACCATACGTCCTGAGCGTCCCACGGACGTTGCGGCGATCCGTGCCGTGAACGAGCGCGCATTCGGCCAGCCCGACGAAGCGGCGCTGGTGGATGCCGTGCGAGCGCGCGGCGAGCAGAGCATTTGCCTGGTTGCCGTCGACGGCGAGCGGCTGGTCGGGCACATTCTCTTCACCCCGGTGACGATCCAGGGGCCGGACCGGGTGTGCGAGGCGGTCGGGCTTGCACCGATGGCTGTCGATCCCGGCCATCAGCGTCGCGGCATCGGCAGCCGGCTCGTTGCGCGAGGTCTCGATCGGTGCCGCGAGGCGGGATACCGCATCGCCGTCGTGCTCGGCCATCCTGCTTACTATCCCCGCTTCGGATTCGTTCCGGCGCGGCGGCACGGCATCCGCTTCGAGCTGGACGTGCCGGACGAAGCGTTTATGGTCACTGAACTCGCGCCCGGCTCGCTCGAAGGCTGCACCGGCGTGGCATGTTACGTGAAGGAGTTCATGTCGCCGTAACGCCCATGGCGCAAACTGTTGCCTGTCTGCACGTATTCGTGTACGGTTTCATGCATGGCAACCAAGACGATATCGCTTGAGTTGGATGCCTATGACAAGCTGAAGGCCGCCAAGCGGCCCGGGGAGTCCTTCTCGGCTACCGTGCGGCGGGCGCGGTTCGGTCCGAGTGACTCCACCGGGAGGACGATTCTGACCCTGCTGCAAAACCTGTCGGTGGAGCCGGCCGACCGAGCGGCCGCGGAGTACTGGGATACGGGGGTCGCCGAGGCCCGGACGACGACCCCGTCGCGGTGGAGCGCGGACGTATGAAGCTGGTCGATACCGACTTTCTGATCGACCTGCAACGTGAATGGGCGAGTGAGAGCCCCGGCCCGGCGGTGGCATTTCTGCAACTACACCAGGGTACCGGGCTGGCGGTCTCCACGGTATCCGTCCTCGAATTCCTGGAGGGCTATGAGCATCCCAGCGCTGGTGAAAGGCTCCTGGAGGCGTACTCAAGGCTACCGGTTACCGATAGCGTGGCACGCCGCGGCAGCCGCCTGCGCCGGCGACTGCGTACCGAAGGCCGGATGATCGGCGATTTCGACGTGCTGATCGCAGCAACGGCGCTGGACGCCGGTCTTCCCTTGGTGACAGCCAACACGACCCACTTCCAGAGAGTCGAGGGACTCACGGTGGAGCCGTATCGTGCAGCCGCGAGCCCTCAATCCGAGCCGCGGATGTCTGACTGAAACCGCATTTCGGAGGAGAGCAGGGAGAACGGAATGACCATTGTCGAACGGTTGAGCGCTGGCGAGCGGCTGGTGCTGGACGGCGGCACCGGCTCAGAACTGCAACGCCGCGGCGTCGACGTCCTGCAGCAGGTTGCGAAGCGGCTGAAAGCTTGGTCGGCGCTGGCCAATCTCACCCATGCGGACGTGGTGCAGCAGGTGCACCAGGACTACCTGCGGGTAGGCGCCGACATCATTACGAGCAACAATTTCTGGACCAGTCCGACCCGCCTGGAGACGGTCGGGATGCGCGATCGGTGGCGGGAGCACGCCGCCGCCGCGGTGGAAATCGCACTGCGGGCGCGCGACGCGGCCGCCCGCGAGCGCCCAGGTACCACCGTATACGTGGCGGGCGGCATCGCACCGCCGGCGCTGCAGGACGCTACCACTGATGGTCCGGTCTCCGACGTCGAGCGCCTCGGCAAGGACGCGTTCCAGGACGAGATGGCCGCCCACGCGCAGCTCCTGGCGGCGTCCGGTGTGGACTGCATCTGGTGCGAATTCCTGGCCTGCATCGACGAGTGCGTGGCCGCCTACGATGCCACCGCCGGCACCGGCCTGCCGGTGTTCATCGGGACACGCAATCTCAACGCCGACGGCAGCATGGCATTCGGCGAGTCGTTCCGCGAGCTGGCGGCGGCGCTCGGCGAGCGGCCGGTCGCCGGCATCCTGCTGATGTGCAGCAACCCGGAGGCGATTTCGGCCGGCCTGCCGCTGTTGCGCGCCGCATACGGCGGCGTCATCGGCGCCTACGCCAACCTCGGCTACAACCCCACGGGACCGGTCGCCAACCGCCCCTTGCTCAGCAACCAACTGCCCAGCAGCGGGCCCGACATCATCCAGGCAGCGGACTACTCTCCGTCACGCGTCGCCCGGTTCGCATCCGACTGGCTGGACGCCGGGGCGCAGATTGTCGGCGGCTGTTGCGCGTCCGGCCCCGAGCATATCGCCGCGATCCGGCGCGTCGTGTCGGCAGCGTGAGCATGTACGGCAGCCTGACCACGGAGCAGCTCGCTTTCTACGACCGCGAGGGCTACCTGATCGTGGGGGGCCTGTTGGGCGATGCCGATCTGCGCCCCGCGCGGGAAGCGATGGAGCGCAAGGTGGAGTTGATCGCGGCGGACCTGCTGGAGCACGGGCTGATCGACGACCCGCGCGCCGACAGCCCGTTCGAGACTCGTCTGGCGGAGCTGTTTACCGGGCGCAGCGACGAGGAGTTTCTGCACTACGGGCGCGGTTGGCGGGACCGCGACCCCGGCTACTTCGAGTTGATGGCCAACCCGGTCATTCTCGACGCCGTCGAGTCGCTGATCGGCGGCGAGATCTATGCCAATCCGGTGTACAACACGCGGCCCAAGGTGCCGAGGGTCGCCGCCGGGGCGGTGCCGTGGCACCAGGACAAGTCGTACTGGCCGGGTGCCAACGCCAACCCGGTGATCACGGTGTGGGTACCGCTGGTCGATGCCACCCTGGAGAACGGCTGTCTGCACGTCATGCCGCGTACCCACCGCCAGAAGCTGCTCTCCTACCACCACGAGCAGGTGACCGGCACCCGTTATCTGGAACTGGACGCCGAGCACCTGGGCAGGGAGAAGGGGCCGCTACCGCTGCCGGTCAACAAGGGCGACGTGATCCTGTTCAACGACCGCTGCATCCACTGCTCCACCCCCAACACCTCCGACCACGTGCGCTGGGCGATCGACCTGCGCTACCAGCCGACCGGCCAGGACCCGATGCTCACCATGGGCGTCGGCTTCCTGGCGCGCAGCCGCAAGCGCCCGGAGCGGGTGGCAACGCTGGAAGACTGGCTCGATGAGCGCCCGGTGCGGCGCCAGTACCCGCCGGCAGACCCATGGGCCAGTTCGCCGCGGAAGCGTATCGGCATCGCGGCGCGGCGGCTGGCCGGAGCATGGCAATCCGGTACCCGCATTTCCGGCCTGGGCGATGCCCGGCCGCGTACCCGCGCCGAGGCGTATGCCGTTCAGGACGCCGTGACGGATCTGCTCGGGTTGCCGGTGGCCGGCTGGAAGGTGGGCGCCGCAACCCCCGCTATCATGCGGCAGCGCGGCCTCGATGAACCGATTCCAGGGCCGCTGTTCGGGCCGCGGGTGTACGCCGATGCGGCCACCCTGCCGGCGGCCGACTTCCCCGCCGCCTACCTCGAGACCGAGTTCGCGATTCGGACGCTGGCCGAGCTTCCTCCCCGGCGCACCGCTTACGATACCGCCGAGTTGGCGGCGGTCAGCGAACTGCTGGCGGCGTTCGACCTCACCCAGTCACGCTACTCCGTTGCGCCGGACGACCTCGGCGAGATCGCCGACAGCGGCAACAGCGGCGGCGCCGTAATCGGGGCACCGATCCCCGACTGGCGCGACCGCGACCTCAACCGCACGACCGTGGAGTTGAGCATCGACGGAGGCGCCCCCGTGCCAACCTACGCCGGCGACTGGCGGCGCCATCCCCTGGAGGTGTTCGCCTGGCTGGTGAACAGCCTGAGCCGCCGCGGCATCGCACTGCCGGCCGGGTCGGTGATCCTGACCGGTTCGCTTACCGAACCGCATCCAGTCACTCCCGGCAGCTGTGCCGTGGCGCGCTTCGACGGCGGCGCCGAGGTGCGCTTGTTCATCGCCGAATGACCAGCTCCCGGGACGTGAAGTGGAGAGGGGTGCTGATCGTGGAGTCGCTGCAACATGACCGCGGAATCTGGCACCGCGTCGAAGTCACGGGACGCTCGAAGCAGCGGCTGGAAAACGAGGGGTCGCGCGGCGAGTTCACGTTCTGCAACGTCGAGGTTGCCGACAAGGACGTAGATTCCCTGCTGCTCACGGTCGCGGCGCGGCTGCAGGCGCCGGGTTGGTATTTCCATCTGGAGCGCGACCGGGTAATCAAGGTGGCGTACCCCGGCCGGGTTATGGAGATGAGCGCGTCCGATCCGGATAGCATTCGGGACGCCCGCCGATACGGCGTGTCAATCGGGATCCGCCTGGAGCAACTCCACTTCGAGCGCTTCATCGGCAACCCCTTCGATCAGTAGCCGCGAGAGCGCCGCCTGCCCACCCAAGCCGGCGTACGGGCCTCGGTTGCGGTACACTCTGTAGCCATGTCCGGGAACTGTGCGCGATCGCCCATCGTACTGCCGGGGCTCCTGGCCCTGGCTGCCGCAACCACCGTCGCGGACACTCGGCCGGAAACCCTGGTGATCGCGAAGGATATCGGCGACATCTTTACCTTCGCCCCCTCCGAGTCGTTCGAGCTCACGGCGGGCGAGATTCTCGCCAACGCCTACGACCGCATCATGACGTTCGAGCCGGAGGATCCCGGCACGCTGACCGGCGGGGTCGCCGAGAGCCATGCCGTGAGCGACGACGGCAGAACCATCACCCTGCGGATTCGCGACGGACTGACGTTCCACTCCGGCTACCCGGTGCGTCCGGAGGACATGGAGTTCTCCCTGGAGGGGGCGACGCGGGGATCGCCGACGTTCATCCTCACCCAGTTCGGCTGGCACGCGGACAATGTGCATGAACTGGTCGAGGTGGTCGACGAGTGTCACGTCCGCATTACCATTGTCGAGGAGTTCTCGCCCGGGCTGGTGCTGCACGCGCTCTCGGCGGGCGTCGCATCGGTGGTCGACCGCGAGTTGGCGATGGCGCACCAGCAGGACGGCGATCAGGGCGCCGTGTGGCTGCGCACCAACAGCACCGGATCGGGGCCGTTCCGGCTACTCAGTTGGCAGGCCGACGAATCGGTGGTGCTGGAAGCCAACGCCGGCTACCGCCATGGTGCGCCGGGCGTTCGGCGCATCGTCCTGCGCCATGCGCCGAACCCTGCCACGCAGCGGATGCTCCTGGAGCGCGGCGACGTCGATATCGCCCGTGACCTCATGCCCGGCTTGATCGCGGCGCTCGCCGGCAACGAGGCGATAGCCATCGACAGCCACCCACGCGGCACGTTGATCTACCTGGCGGCAAACGCGGCACACCCGATTCTCGGAAACCGGCTGGTCGTGCACGCGCTCCGCCACGCGGTCGACTACCACGGCATGGTGGAGTCCTTTCTCGCCGGCCAGTTCGTGGTCCACCAAGCGTTCTGGCCAAGCGGCCTGTGGGCTTCGCACAGCGCCACGCCCTACCGTCTCGACCTTGCACGAGCCAGTGAACTACTCGCCCAGGCGGGACAACGCCAAGGCTTCGCGGTGCGCCTGGAGACGCTCACCAACCCGCCATTCCCGGCGATCGCGCACGCCGTGGCACACACGCTTGCCGAAATCGGCATTGAGGCCGAAGTCGAAACGATGGAGGGGACCACGCTCTGGCCTCGCTACCGTTCCCGGCGCCACCAGCTCATCCTGGCGCCCTGGTCACCCGACTATGTCGATCCGCACACCAACGCGGACGGCTTTGCCCGCAACCCGGATAACCGCCCGGAGGCAAACCTGACCGGCGTGCCGGCGTGGCGCAACACATGAGCCGACGACGAGGTCAATGCCGCAGTGATCCGGGCGCGCAATGAACGCGATCGGAACTGGCGCGCCAAGTTGTGCCGCGACCCGCAGCAGCGCCTCCAGATCGAGGGACCGTACGTGATCAATGTTCCAGCAAACCGAGCAGAGCGCGCGGCGCCGCTCCATTCGCAGGATGGCAACCGGGCCGGCTATCGACCAGACCTGGTATCGCACCATCACCAAGCAGCCGGCGACCGTACCCTGAGCGTACTGAATCACAAATGACGAATTGCCACTCAGGGAGCAACAGTATATCGTTCCTGCGGAGGAAGCACACTGGACGGAAGGAAGAGCTTTGGCCGCGTACGAAGGCATTGATGTCCGTGGACCAGACAGATTCGATCGGCTGGAGGACTCCTTGGACGGTGTGTTTCAGCCGAAGCAAATCGCCAAGCGCCTCAATGCCGAAGTTACGAAGGCGGTAGAGTTCGTGCTCGTGGAGCACGGATACGTTGACAAGGACTATCGCAGCACGTTCTACGGCTTCTACTCAAAGAAGGGTCGCAGCTACCGCAGGGATTGTGTGCGGCTGCACTTCTTTAGTGGGTCGGTGACGTATGACGAGAGCCGCACGAACATCGTTTCCCAAGACGGTTGTCCTGGGGATCACTATTTCGGCTACATCGTCCTTCGGCCGACGATGACCGCAACGCTGGGTCGGTCCGTGCTAGCGCCTGGTATCCGGGTGGCAGCCAAGGGGAGAGCAATCCAATCGGAACACCGAGTGAACGTACTCGGTCACACGTTTGCGGTCTGGGGGTTTCCCTCGATGGCTCAGCCGGCGGACATCGCGGTTTGCGCGCATGTATCGTGCTGGACGATTCTTCGGTACTACAGCGAAAGATTTCCGCAGTGTCGGGAATACCTCTTATACGACATGGCACAACTGGCTAGCTCCTTCGACCCTGGCGGCCTGATTCCTTCGTTGGGGTTGAGCGTGTGGGAAGCGGAACGAGTCTTTCAGGCTGCTGGCTGTTTTCCGTTAGTGATTGCTAAGAGACGGAAGAGAGACGACGACGAAGCTCCGGTCGAGGACCGTGAGTTTTTGGAGCAGTTGTTAGCTTACTTGGAATCGGGTTTCCCGCTGTTCGTGGAAATCGGAAGCCGTCAGCACGCTGTAGTTGCGGTAGGCTATAGTTGGCGCGATCAGTCCTCGGCATCCTTGCATGACGAAGCTCATACTTGGGAACAAGTGGAATCGCTGCTGATGGTTGACGACAACAGGCTCCCCTATCGGAGTGTGCCGCCAACTCCAACACCGGAGTCGATCGCAACGAACAGCTACACAGGCGCTGAATTCGACAGCTTTATTGTGGTGTTGCCGGAAAGAGTTCACTTTCCCGCTGACGCGGTGGATGCATTGAGCATTCACTTGGCAGTCGCGTTGAAGAAGGGACTCGGAGTCGAGGAAGGTGGCGTGCTAATGCGGCGTTACTTCATGACAACGATCTCGGAACTTCGAGGACATGCACGGGAGTACGAGTCACAAATGGGCAATGTCCTCGTGCGGTTGTTGATGGAGGTGGATAGCCCACACTATGTCTGGGTCATCGAGTTCTGCAGCCAGAATCAATGGGACCACGGACACGTGACGGCACGCGCAATCGTTGATGCAAGCGCAAGCAAACGGGATCCGGTAGCGACCGTGCTACTGCACGACGAGCAGCAGGCGATCGTGTTTGATCGGTCTTCGGGCACGCAGTTGCACAAGAAGGAGCAACTCCGTCGTGCGACCGGCGTGCCCTTACCACGGATGGAAGTGAACTTGGGTCAAGTAGTAAGGGCATGACCATCTTGGAGACCGACGCACCTTGGTGCGAGACAGAATACGGGAGGACAAATGGGAAAGGGAGCAGCGAGACCGTCTGACAAGAAGGTAGGGAAGCTGACTGACTGCGACACAGTGGACGTCGTATTAAAGGAGATGCAGAAGGCCGTTCCAGAGATCGAAAGACGAGTCTTGGAACGGGAGGCAATAGCTATGGAACTCCGGTTCGAGGCACCGAGGGTGTCCGACGTCATCAAGAGAAAAGATAAGAGCTAATCTCGGGGCGACCTACGCTTGAGACCATCGTACGCGGTCTTGATGATTGCTACGAGCGCCTCTGCTCCAGTATCGTCGAGGTCCGGGTCTTGACGAAGTAACTTGGTCACCATGGCGATGGGTTCGGGCCTGCTCTTGGGGGCCGCGGTGAACTCGACCGGATTGATTCCCGACCAAGCAGCCAATGCGGTCAAGCTAGCTGCGTCCGGCTGGCGTCCCTTGGACATCCTGGACAAGGTGGATTGGGAGACGCCTGTCTCTTCACTGACCGTTTTCCAGTTGGTGTCGCGAGCCGCGACGGTGGCGCTCAGAGCCTTGTAGAAGGCTGTGAAGTCGAAGTGTGGTCGCTGTGTCATGGATTGCATCCTGAAGTGTAACACATTTGGACGGTGCGAATTGAGGATTCCCTATGTCGTTGTCTATTCCGGTGAGTCGGCACAATGTCAGATGTCCAAGACGGGAAGCTCTACTGCTTCTCCCATGGCTAAACGGTGGGAGCACTCGGGGCAGTTCGGATCCCGGCGAGGGATGGTACGCTGGGATTCTCCCGTGAGAAAGTGGAAGTGGTGAAAGGCGGGCTGGGCGTCACCAGTACGAAGGTCGAGAAAGTCGAATAGGAAGTCGTTAACAGCGTACGCAGCGGCAACAGCGTTCATGGTAATGACGCTAGGGTTGGCTTCCTGAACGCCATAGGCTTGAGCCTTGCGTTCGGCATCAGATTTCGCTTCGATCGCCAGCTGGGTGGGATCAATGAAGCCGTTACACCAGAGACAGCCCGTCCCAGGTCTGATGTGACGCACGGCGCACATGGCGTCCTGGAGGTTGCCGTCGGCGTCAGGTCGAATCTTCGTTCCAACTTGCACCGTCGGAATCAGGTACTGATGGGCGAGGGCATTAACAACAAGTCGCGCCCGCATAGAATCAGCAGCGAGGAATATGAAATCGCAGTCGCGTAGCACCTTGGCGACAGAGCCCGTTGCAACGTCGTGGGGGATCGGCTCCAAGGTCGCGTCAGAAGCCAATTCGCGCGCATGACGAACGGCGATCTGCGATTTTAGTAGCTCCATCTCGACATCGAGTGGTGTGGCTCCGACGACCCGGGACAGGTTGCTGCTCTCGACAGCATCCGGGTCAATCATCAAGATTGTGCCGACACCGAGCCGGGCGAGGTATTCGACGATTAGGGACCCTACGCCTCCTAGGCCGACGATGGCGACCTTGCTGCGGCGCAGGATATGCTGACCAGCGGCGCCAAACATACGTATCTGACGATCGTGCTCGGTGTCGAACATTGGACTATGTTGAGGTTGGGAATACAGCCTCGTAATGTTAGGACCAATCACCTTATAGGTTCCCAACGATAGTCGGGCGCCGTCAGGCATCCAGATATCGGCCTCAACCGCACGGGAGCCGTACACCAGTGCACCCACAGGTACGCCACGACCGATGTCTAGCAGTGCTGGATACCCGCGCTCGTGTGAGGCAACATCAATCTCGCTGAATCGCACGTGTTGGTCGCTTCCATGACTATGGATGGCGAGATATGCAAGCCCTAAGTCACGGCAACGCGTGATCTCGCTATGGATGAACGTCGGGGTGAGTGCTCGGTAGCCATATTGGCCAGCGACATAGTCGGTTCCGTACTTCGCTGGCCGAACGTTCTGGACAAGCAAACGAAGGGTCGGGCTTGAGCGCACAATGCCGGCGCGAAGGATGGCGCCGTACTCGTCGCCGTCCCCCGGAAAGAGATGCGCCATGATTTGCTCGTGGTGATCGGCGGTCACCAGGATCTCGCAGGTGCGGCTGATCATGGGTGTGTGGCCAGGAAATCAAGAACCTTGAGAAACTTGGCGACGGCGGTCTGCGGAAAGTGCTGTGTGCGGTTGTTCCTACGGGAGACCTGAAGCGCTGGGCGCTGCTCAAACTGGGCTCCCGGAGTAATCGGCGGTTGGAACGAGACCCCGTCGACGCGATGGACGTTGTCACCGATGAATAGTGGATAGATGTCAGAGTACGGGTACAAGGCGGAAATATGACCCCCAAGCCACGTTGATGACGGCTCATATTTCGGTCCGACGATGACGTCTTCTACGATTACGTAGGCGCCGCCCTTGCCATCCTCGCGACTGGAGACCAATGAGGCTGGGAAAGCACGGCCAAGTTCGCTGATAGCTCTGGCGACGTGCTGCTTCATAGCGAACCCAGCGCTAGCTGTTGTCGTCGGCCGCGATGGCTGTAAACGCAAGGTGCTCGGACAAGGGAATCTTGTCGTCGTCGCCGATCACCTTCGCCGAGCCGTTCGGCAGTTGGACCTGCAAGACGAAGTTCAGCTGAATCTTGACCCCCTGGTTGATTGCTGACTCCTTGATTTCGAGCCCGGTGGCGCGGCCCGCTGGCATCTTGACCTTGTGGGCGTTGACTTCAATCGTGACGGTCTTGTCACGCTGGTGCACTGTGGCGGCAGTTTCGACTGTATCCATAGTTTGCTCCTTAGGAATGAGTTGCTAATAAGGAATATAGCGATTGCCCAAACGGATGTCCATTGCCCTTCGGCAATTTCTCACGCGTTTGTCGCACGACTTGGTCAATCACGGCGGGCGACACTTGGCCTGACCACCGTTCGTTGATGACCAGCACGGCCTTCGACCAGCTTGGCAACGTGGCGACACCGAAACCGCCGGCGCCCGCATCTTGAGTCCGCGGGGGCACAACGGGCGCGGCGGGCGCGGTGAGCGGCGCAGGTGACGCCGCCGCAGGGGCGTGGTAGGCTGCTGCAGGTTCGAGAAGGTCCAGGATCATGCCGGTATATGTCTATCGATGCAGCGCCTGCAAGCAGGTGTTCGAGAAACTGCTGCTCAGCTTCAACAGCGACGAGGCCGGGCGCACGCAGTGCCCCTCCTGTGGCGCCGCCGCACCGCGCGACTACGCCAGCCACACCTTCGCGTCGCCGAACATCGGCACCACCGGCGAGCTGGCCGAGGATCCCGATTCCTACAAGGCAATGCATTACCACGAGAAGCGCGGCGAGTGGGAGCAGGCGGCCAAGGCCGCCGAGGGCGTGAGCGAATACGCCAAGCAGAAGTTCATCCAGAAAGCCGAACAGGACTAGCAACGGCGGGCCGGGCCACGAAGGACACAAGCATGGCAACGAGACTTGCAGGCAAGGCAGCGATCATCACCGGTGCCACCCTGGGCCTGGGCAAGGCGGCGGCGCTGCTGTTCGCGCGCGAAGGCGCCTCGGTGGTAGTCTGCGACCGCGGGCGAACGCCGGAGCATGGCGAGGCGGTGCTGCGCGAGGCGCAGGGGCTGAGCGGGGAGATCGCCTACCGGGAGTGCGACGTGATGAATCGCGCCGACATTACCGACCTCGTGCAGTTCACCCTGCAGCGCTACGGGCGCATCGACGTGATGGTGAACAACGCCATAATCGACAACCCGGGAGGCTCGATCGAGGAAATGCGGCTGCAGGACTGGGAAGAGGGCATCTTCTGCCACCTGACCGCCCCGTTCCTGTTCTGCCAGCAGGTGGTTCCGGCGATGATCCGCCAGGGCGGGGGCAGCATCGTCAACGTGTCGTCCAACACGGCGCTGTTCGGCAATACCTCCATCTCGTCGTACGGCCCCGCCAAGGCGGGCATGATAAGTTTCACCAAGCACTTGGCGGCGGCCTACGGCCCGCACGGGATTCGCGCCAACGTCGTGTGCCCGGCGCGCATGCTCACTGAGAAGAAGCTCGCCATGCTGGAGCACAACGCGGCCGAGGTGCGCCGCCAGCAGCACATTTATCCGCTCGGCAGCCCGGCCGTGCCCGAGCAGGTCGCCGAGGTGCTGCTGTTTCTCGCGTCCGACGAGTCGGCGGCCGTCACCGGACACAACCTGATCGCCGACCGCGGCGCGGCGGCAACCAACTCTGCCGCGGTGGTCCAGAGGATCGAAGCCGACATCAAGGGCCGTCTGCAGGCGCAGGGATCGGACTGGATCGAGGCGGAACGGTAAGGTGTCGATGGCAGGGACCTCGGCACCCGTTGCGTTGTCCACGGCCGAGATGGAGCGGTTTCGCCGCGACGGGTATCTCGGACCCTATGCACTGTGCGCGCCGGACGAGATGGCCGCGTTGCGGCCGGCGATCGAACGGGTTCTGGCGACTGGGCCGGCGCACGGCGACCGCCGCGTGCACAATCGCCATCTGGACAGCCGCGCCGTGTACGACCTGGCCACCCATCCGGCCATCGTGGAGCGGATGGCCTGCCTGTATGGCCCCGACCTGCTGCTGTGGCGCACCAATTTCTTCGTCAAGAACCGCGGCAGCAAGGCGATTCCCTGGCACCAGGACTTCAACTACTGGCCGCTGGAGCCGCCGGTGATCATCTCCGCCTGGATCGCCGTGGACCCCTCCACCCGGCAGAACGGCAACCTGCAGGTCATCCCCGGCTCGCACCGCAGCATCGTCCCGCACGTCGAGGCCACCCCCGACGTACAGTTCGACGAGATGGCGGACGCCGGCTACTACGATCCGCGCGACCTCACCGATCTGGAGATGCAGCCGGGCGAGTTCATCCTGTTCAACGAGCGCACGCTGCACCATTCGGAGGCCAACCACTCCGGCCTGCGCCGCATCGGGCTGGCGGTGCGCGCCATCATCCCAATCGTCAAGGTGCTGAAATACGACACCGACAGCCACGCCCTGCAGGTAATCCACGGCACCGACACGATGGGCTTCAACCGCCTCGCCCCGCCGCCGGCATCGTAGGGCCGCGCGACCATGAACAACGCCGGCTATCGCGTCGCGCTGGTGGGCGCCGGCGGCATCTCGCGGCACCACACCCGCGCCTGCGCTCTCTCCGACCGTGCCCATCTGGCCGCCGTGTGCGACGTGTCGCAGGCGTCGCTCGACCGCTTTGGCGAGCAGTTCCCGGAAGCGCCCGCCGGTTACCTCGACCTGGACCGGATGCTGGAGTGCGAGCAGGTCGACATCGCCGTTGTCTGCACCTGGGGCCCGTTCCACGCCGAGGTGGGAGAACGGCTGGCCCGCTCCGGACGGGTGCGCGCCATCCTGTGCGAAAAGCCGTTCACCCAGACCGCAAGGGAGGCGGAGCGCCTGGTCGCCGCAGCGCACGACAGCGGCACCACGATTGTGGAGGCGTTCAAGTTCCGCCATCACCCCCTGCATCTGAAGGCAGGCGAGCTGATCGACGCCGGGCGGATCGGCGAGCCGCACTCCGTACGCAGCACCTTCTGCACCGGCCGCGCGCAGGCGGCCCGTACCCCGGAGTCGAACTGGCGCTACGACCCCAAGCGCGGCGGCGGGGCGGTGTTCGACCTGGCCTGCTACAACATTCACCATGCGCGCTGGACGTTCGGGGCGGAACCGGTCAGCGTGTTTGCCAGCGCCCGTGGCGGCATCCAGGTGGACGACGCGGTGTACATCCACCTTGTGTTCCCGGGCGGACGAACGGCGCAGATCACCGCCTCATTCGATACCTGGGGCAGCCAGAGCGTGGAAGTTATGGGCTCCGCCGGCAGCCTGCGCGCCGAGCGCGCCTGGAACAACGAAGACATGTCCGTGTGGCTGGATTGCGCCACGAAGGAAGGCACCGAGAAGTTCCGGTTCCACCCGGTATTCCAGTTCCAGTTGCAGATCGAGCACCTGTGCGACGTGCTCGACGGTACCGTCGAACCGCGCATTTCGGCGCGCGACAGCATCGCTCAGATGAAGGTAATCGACGCGGTGTCCGAATCGATCGCCACCGGCAAAGCCGTCACGATGCCGGCTGGTGCGGTCCTGGGGCGCGGCGACACGATTGTCGATCACCTCCGTCGCCATCGAGTCCAAGGCTCAACGTCGACCGACCAGATCATTGCCCTTACCCGTGGCGAGGCTGATGACGGCGGTCGCGGCGACGCTCCTCGTTGAGAGCAACATTGTGATCGACATGCTCGCCCAAGAAATCTCAACGCCGGGTTTTGCCGCGCGCAACTATCTGCGCGGGCCGTGCGCGTAGGGCCAGCTTCGGCCCGCACGGCCGGCGAGGTGCTGTACCTCGCTGGCCACCAGGGCGGCGCTCAACCGGTGGATCAGGTGGTCGCGGCGGCCGGCATGACGGCGGTCGCTCCACAGGTTGGTGGTTTCGCCGGGATCGTCCTGCATATCGTACAGCTCGCCTTCGGGGTCGCGGCGCGCCGCGGGATCCTGGTACAGCGTGAGCTTGTAGCGCCCGTCGTGGAACATGGATGCGTATATCGGCGGATCCCAGAACTGCTGGCCGGGTCCGATGCCGGCGTTGCGGTACAGGGTGATGGCGTGGTCGCGGCGCTCCGGGTAGCCGGCGCCGTCGCGCGCCAGCGCGGCCAGGTCCATCGACTGCGGCATCAGCGCCGCCACCTCAGGCGGTGCCATGCCGGCGGCGCGCAGCAGGGTGGCCGCCAGGTCGTGCGGCTGCACCAGATCGTGTACCCGGTGGCCGGCCAGCTCCCCCTGCGGCAGGCGCAGGATCATCGGCACCCGGGTGCAGGGGTCGTAGAAGTAGGCGCCCTTGGTGATCAGATCCAGGTCGCCGATCATGTCGCCGTGATCCGACACGAACAGGACCAGCGTATTGTCCGCCATGCCGCGCCGCTCCAGTTCGGCGAAGATGCGCCCGATCTGCCGGTCCATGAAGGCGACCGACGCGAGGTAGCCGTGCCGAATTGCGTCGATGTCGCGGCGCCGCGGGTCGGCCGCCCTGCCCTGCCCGGCGTGGAACAGCGCCCGCTCGCGAGCCACCCCGTCCGGAACCGGCTCATGGGCGACGGTAAGGGGCTGCACCGGCGGAATCCGCGAGCGGTCGACCAGCGCGCCCGCGGCAAGCGGATAGTCGAAATAGGGGTTGTGCGGATCGAACAGACTGACGTTGAGGAAGAACGGCCGCTCCGGGTCGCGCTCCTCCAGGAAGGCGATGGCCCGCTCCGCCGCCCAGGTGTTGAAGTGCGCCTCCTCGGGATGATGGTCCTGGGACCCGGTGAGCAGCCGGTCCAAAAACCCGGGATGATGTTCGCGCAGCCACGCCGCGTGCGCGTTGAACGGTGAGTCGAGGTGCACCTGCGGATCGATGCTCCACTCGTAGCGCTCGAAGCCGTCGTGCGGGTGGCGTTCGAGGCACTCCACCGCCCGCCCGGAGACGTGCAGCTTGCCCACCAGCGCGGTCTGGTAGCCGAGGCGGGAGAGGTGCTCCGGGAACAGCACCTGGTCGTCGGGCAGGGTGTCGTGAATGCCGTACACGCCGTGCCCGGCGGGCAGCTTTCCGGTCAGCATGCATGCGCGGCTCGGCGTACAGATCGGCACGTCCACGTAGCAGCGCTCGAACACCACGCCGGCGGCGGCCAGGCCGTCCAGGGCGGGAGTGGGGATGGCGGTGCAGCCATAGCAACCCAGGGTGTCCCAGCGCTGCTGATCGCTCATCAGGAGCAGGATATTGGGTCGTTCCATCGGTTGCCCACGAGCCTGCCCGACCGCGGCGGCGATGTCAAAGCTCGCGCCCGTTGCTTCCACCTTTTCCGGCGCATCGGGCTGGCGCGACTGCCACGGCCGGCGGCACGTGGTACGATCCGCCACCGCATCCATGGATCAACCCACCCCGCACGCGCGCGAGTTTGCCGGCGAATCCTGGGATCCCGCGCAGTATCTGAAGTTCTCCGACCACCGCCTGCGGCCCGCCTTGGACCTGATCGAGCGTGTCCCGCTCGCGGAACCGAGCCGCATCTACGACCTTGGCTGCGGCAGCGGCCACATTACCCGCATGCTCGCCGACCGCTGGCCGCAGGCAACCGTGGTGGGCATGGACAACTCGCCGCAGATGCTGGCCAAGGCGCGGGCAACGCCGTCCCGCGTGCACTGGGAACAGGGCGACCTGGCAGACTGGCGGGCCGCCGCGCCCCCGCCGCGCCGCGCGCGCCGCGGCGGCGCCCGCCGCGCCCCCGTCGCTGTTGTTCTCCAACGCCGCAATCCAGTGGCTGCCCGATCATGCCACCCTCATTCCCCGCCTCTGGTCACTGCTGCGGGCTGGCGGCTGTCTGGCCGTGCAGGCGCCGCTGAGCTGGGACCAGCCCTCGCACCGCCTGATGCGCGAGACGCTCGCCGACGGCGGCACCGGCGGCTCTCCGCTCGGCAGTGCCGAGCTGCGGCAGGCGGTCGGCAACCGCTGGCTGCACGAACCCGGCTTCTACTACGACCTGCTGGCGCCCGGCGCCGCCCACATCGAGGTGTGGACCACCGAGTACCTGCACGCACTCACCGGCCCCAACCCGGTGCTGGAATGGGTCACCGCCACCGGTTTGCGCCCGTTCCTGACCGGTCTCGGCGACGCCGACCGCGCCGCCTTCCTTGACCAGTACCGGGCGCGGTTGCGGGACGCCTACCCGCGGCGCGCGGATGGCGTCACCCTGTACCCGTTCCGCCGCCTGTTCTTCGTCGCCGTCCGGCGCTGACCCCTCCACCGGCAGTCACGGCGGTCACGGCGCCGTGGTGGTCCCACCGGAGCCCCACGGTCGGTTACAATGCGCACCGACTCCATGGCAAGAAAGAAGGGACCTGAACGGGTGCGCGCCGCTTTGCAGGCGGCGGGCCTGGACTGCCCGATTCGTACGCTGCCCGGCTCGACCCGCACCGCGGTGGAGGCGGCGGCTGCGGTCGGCTGCACGGTGGGCGAGATCGCCAAGACGCTGGTGTTTCGCGCCGGCGACCGTGCGGTGGTCGCGATCATGAGCGGCGGCAATCGGCTCGATACCGGCAAGTTGTCGGCGGCGGTGGGCGAACGGGTGGGCCGAGCGGATGCGGATTTTGTGCGCGCCGCCACCGGCTTCGCCATCGGCGGGGTTCCGCCCCTTGGCTACGCGGCGCCGATCGACGTATTCATGGACGCCGACCTGCACTGCTTCGCCGAGGTGTGGGCGGCCGGAGGCAGCCCGTTCAGCGTGTTCCCGATCGAGCCGGCCCGCCTGCGCGACGTGAGCGGGGCGAAGGTGGCGGATCTCAAGGTCGAGTCCGGCGCCGCACCGGGCGCCGCGACTGAAGGAGGAAAGTAACGATGTTAAAGCATGTGCAGCTTGGCAGCGGCCTCACCGTGTCCCGGTTGTGCCTGGGCACCATGAATTTCGGGCAGCCCGGCCAGGGCAGTCAGGGGGACTGGGCCATCGATCCCGAACAGGCGCGGCAGATCGCAAAAAGTGCAATCGACAACGGATTGTTCTACTTCGATTGCGCCGACGTCTACGGCGGCGGTACCTGCGAGATGGTGGTGGGGCGGCTGCTCAGGGAGTTGCTGCCCCGCGACGAATACGTGCTGCAGAGCAAGGTCGCCATGCCGATGGGGACCGGCCCCAACCAGGGTGGCCTGTCGCGCAAGCACATCATGGAGGGGGTGGACGCCAGCCTGCGGCGGCTCGGGCACGACTATCTCGACGTGCTGGTAATCCACCGCCATCCGCACGGCGTGCCGGGATACGACGCGGTACCGATCGAGGAAACGCTGGAGGCGCTGCACGACGTGGTGCGCGCCGGCAAGGCGCTGTACCTGGCCGCCTCGTCGATGTTCGCCTGGCAGTTCGCGGAATTGCAGCTCACCGCCCGGATGCACGGCTGGCCCCGGTTCGTGGCCATGCAGAACCACTACAATCTGCTCTACCGGGAAGAAGAACGCGAGATGAACCCCTACTGCGTCGAGACCGGCGTTGCACTCACGCCCTGGTCGCCGCTGGCGCGCGGCGTGCTGACCGGCTCCTACCGGGGCGGCTTCGACCAGGGATCGAGCGCCCGCTCACAGGGGCGCGACCGGGCGCGCAGCCAAATGCTGTACGGCGGCCGGCGCGCGTTCCAGATTGCCGAACGGGTCGCCGAGGTGGCGCGCAAGCACGGCGTCTCCCAGGCCCAGGTCAGCATCGCCTGGCTGCTCGGCAAACCCGGAGTCGCCGCCCCCGTCGTCGGCGCATCAAAGCCGGCGCAGATCGAAGACCTGGCCGCCGGTGCCGCGCTCGATCTTACCCCGGACGACATCGCCTACCTCGAGGAGCTGTACGAACCGCAAATCAACCTCCTCTCCGCCGGCACCTCCTGAGGAAGAAATGGACTTGGCGCGTATCGCACAACAACTACCCTGGCTGTGGCCCTCGAACATCGACAGCACGCTGCTGGCAATTCTCCGCGACCGTCAAGCGGCTGAGTTGGAGCGCTTACAGGCCGCCGAGATGGCCGGTGAGGGCGCGATTATCAACGATGAGCTCGCCGGCGCGCTGCTATCCGTCGTCGGCGACGCCAACACCTCCGAGGAGTTGCGGACCCGGGCGGCGCTGTCTCTCGGGCCGGTCCTGGAGCATATGGACACGGACAGCTTCGGCGACCTCCCCGGCCTCGACGAAGACTCGTTCGACGCCCCGCCGATCTCCGAGCACACCTTCCGCAGGATCCAACAGTCTCTGCACGCGCGCTACCAGGAGACCGACATCCCGAAGGAAGTCCGGCGACGCATCCTCGAAGCCTCGGTGCGCGCGCCCGCCGATTGGCACCCGGACGCGGTCCGCGCGGCGTACTCAAGCGAAGACCGGGACTGGCGGCTCACGGCCGTGTTCGCGATGCGGTGGGTGGCTGGCTTCGGCGATGAAATCGTCGCCGCGCTCGACGACCCGGATGATGAGATCCGCTACGAAGCGGTGTGGGCCGCCGGCAATTGGGAAATCGACGGCACGTGGCCACATGTGTCCGCCCTGCTCAGCGCGCCGGACACCGACAAGGCGCTTCTGCTCGCCGCCATCGAAGCGGCCGCCTCCATCAATCCCCGCGAGGCCAAACCGCTCCTCGCCGAACTGACCGACTCCCAGGACACCGACATCGCCGACGCCGCCGACAGCGCCATGATGATGGCCTCGTCCCCGTTCGACCACGACTTCGACGACGAATCCGAGCTGTGACCAGTAACGGAAGGGTCGACTCGATTGCCGGTTCTTAGGCTACTTAGACTTTGAAGACGTTCCCCCGGGGAGCCGACCCATCCCCTTCAACGCGGCGTGTCGCGTGCCAACTCTATCTCGCGCTCAGAGACTTCACGTTAAGCCGGATCGCCAAAAGAGCGGTCCGTTAGGAACCATGCGACTCACCAACCTACACAGGCAGGTTGTTCGCTTTATCAAGATGGTCCAACGCGATCTCGATTATCCGAGAATCAAATACCTTCAACTTGCGTCGACCCGCCGCCGCAACCCCGGACCATTCGGCCAGGCCCTTCATGACCTCGGAGACATTCGGGGACACGTCTTGTTTCTCAACGAGCCAATCCACAGTAATAGAATGGAATATAGTCGGCGACACGTTTGAATCGGCCAGGATCACATCAACCTCGGAACACGGTCGCCACAAACGTCGCGCCGCCCGTCGTCGCCGCGGAGGTTGCGCAGTTACGCGAACAGATCCCGATTTCAGGGCTTCAATGCGATGCGTTTTGAGCCACCAAGGTAACCCGTGACGCAGCTTGAAGCAGGAGATAGATGGGCTCTTCTATGTCGGAGTCGGGATCGGTCGCAGAGGGATCCGTCTGGGGCAGCGATTCACCCCGTTCGAGGTTGAGTTCGGCCATGTCGACCAGAGCACTCGACAGCAATCGACGCGCTTCCTCCAGGTCAGGCCCGCAACTGATCACGCCCGGAAAATCCAGCACTTCCGCATGAACACCGTCATCAAGGAACTTGTACATCGCCTTGTAGACCAACATCGGCGATAGCTACGATACCACAGGAATCGGTAGATGGCGAAGCAAGACTCCGTTCGCGCCGTTCGCGCTCCGATGCGGTGACGCACAGGAACCGCCGAGCCGGGCCGCGGTCAGCTTGCGAATGCGGGGAGCAGGTTCTCGTAGACGGCCATTACTTCGCCCTCGCGCTCGTCGGGATCGGCTACCTTCAGGAACGAGGCCTGGGTCGGGTCGGCGCCGGCCAGGTCGGCGTGGCTGGCGAACGCCGGCTGGTCGGAGCCGTGCCACACCACCTCGCCGGCGCGCAGCACCACGAGCTCGCCGGGGTAGCGGCGCACCAGGCGTTCGCGCTCGGCGCGGTAGAACAGGGCCTGCTCGCAGGCGCTGCGCCGGATGGCGGCGACGATTGCCGGCGGATCCTGTTGGTCGGAGTCGAACGCCGCCAGCGGTGCCCGCACGTCGCTTTGGAAATCGATCTGGCGGAGGTCGACGGTGCCGTAGCCGCGCTCGGCGGCTACCAGCAGGTGGTTGCGGTCGCGGCGGAACGGCGGCGTCGGCCAGTCGGCGGCGGGATCGTGCCCCATGAGGTGGACGGCGCATGCGTCGGTGGCGGTGGTCTGGTCGCCCGCGATCAGGGCGTCGGGCACCACCGGACGTCCGCCCCACTCTGATCCCTGTTGGCCGATCAGCCCGTCGATAATGTTGAGACAGGGATTGGTGATCATGGCCAGGTCGGGCAGCACGTACGAGAGCCGGATGGCGTGGTGGAAGTAGTGCCGGATGCGTCCCTCGGGACGGTTCGGCGGCGGCAGCCCGAACAGGTTCTTCATGCACAGGGTGACGCCCATGAACAGGTGGTTTTTCATCTTGGCGACCGACACGAACTCGTCCGCCTCCCCGATGCAGGAGGTGAGCAGATAGCGGTCGAACATGTTGCCGCCGCCTGGCACCTCGTAAACGCGCAGCGGCGGCGATCCGGCGTCGATCAGTTCCACGCCGAACTCGCGCAACACGGGCGCCGACTCGTAGTCGGCCGGGACCGTCTTGTCCGGCGTGTGCACGCAGGTGTCGGTGGCGACCAGGGTTGCGCTCGTGCGTGCGCGCAGCAACCGCAACACCGCGCGTATCACGTCCTCGTCGACCAGCTCCTGGCGCCGGCCGGCGAAGCGGGCGGTGTCCGGCTGCGTCATGTTGAACTTGATCACGATGCGCCGGGCCCGCTCCAGGCGCTCCCAGCTCCGCGCGAGCGGGGCGGTTATCCGCTCCAGGGTACGATAGATGTCTTCGGCAGAGGCGCGGTGGTCGCAGCGCGCCGCGCGCACCGTGTAGTTGCAGTTCATTATGGCTTTATCCTCAAGGCGCAGAATGGCACGCGGCAGCCGGGAACTCAATAACTCAATCGCCCGTAAGCGCACGATTGCGGCTACGATGGCGGAGGAGTCGGTGGATGGCGACGACAGAACCCGCACCGGAGTTGGATTTCTACGATCCGGCGTTTCTGGCCGATCCGTACCCAGCGCTGGGCCGGGTGCGGGAGGCGACGCCGGTATTCCGCAACGAAGCGACCGGGCAGTGGATGCTGACGCGCTTCGCCGACGTGAACGAGACGTTGCGCGACCGCCGCCTGGGCCGCATCTACCACCACCGGTATACCCATGCCGACCTGGGGCAGCCGGAGCCCGATCCGCGCTGGGGATCGTTCCACCAGCATGAGCGCTGGTCGCTGCTCAGCCTGGAGCCGCCCGACCACACCCGCATCCGCAAGCTGGTGTCCAAGGTGTTCACCTCCCGCTCGGTGACCCGGATCGGTGCGGTGATTGCCGAGCTGTCGCGGGAGTTGATCGACCGCTGCCGGGACATGGGCACGTTCGACCTGCTCGCCGACTACGCGCAGCGCTACTCGGTGGCGGTGGTCGGCGAGGTGCTGGGCGTGCCGCGCGCCGACACGCAGCGCCTGCTGGACTGGTCGCACGCCATCGTCAAGATGTACGAGTTGTCTGCGTCCGACGACGTGAAGACGCGGGCCAACGCGGCTGCCGGCGAGTTCATCGACTACACGCGGGAGCTGATCGCGGACAAGCGGCGCTCACCCGACGAGCGGCTGGTCTCGCAGCTCGCGCAGGTTACCGAGGATGGCGAGCGGCTCAGCGACGACGAGATCGTGTCCACCACGATGGTGCTGCTGGAGGCCGGCCACGAGGCCACGGTCAACACGATGGGCAACGGCATGAAGGCGCTGCTGGAACACCGCGACCAGTGGCGGCGCCTCGTCGCCGACGAAGTTGACGCGGCCACGGCTGTCGAGGAACTGTTGCGCTGGGACTCGCCGCTGCAGATGTTCGACCGCTGGGTGCTGGAGCCGGGCGTGGAGATTGCCGGCCAACCGCTGGTCGTGGGCGACCGGGTGGCGATGCTGTTCGGCTCGGCGCAGCGCGACCCGCGCCGATTCGACCACCCGGACCGCTTCGACGTGGCGCGCGGCGACCCCACCCACATCGGCTTCGGCGGCGGCATCCACTTCTGCGTCGGCGCCCCCCTCGCCCGCCACGAACTCGCCATCGCCCTCGCCGATCTGGCAACCAACTTCGCCAACGTCGAGTTGGCCGCCGAACCCGTCTACCACCCCACCTTCGTAATCCGCGGCCTCACCGAACTCCGCCTCACTGCGCGCTGACCCCCAGTCAGCGCCACGCTACAACCTTGTTGCCAACCGATCTGTTGTCAGCTGATCCCGCTGATCCGCTGATCAGGACTGCTTGACGCTCGACGATTGGTTGTAGGGCCTCTGACGATGCCGCCGGCCAATGCGCGGGCACAACGCCAGTTAGCGTAGAGCAAGCCAGCTCGGCGGCTGGCATATAGCGCCGCTCGGCTGAGTCCGGTGCTCCGGCGGCGTCATGGCGCGGCCCGAAGTGGGGCGCGCCATGACGCAGGGTCAGCCGTGGTCGAGGGCGCGTTCGCCGTGGAAGGTCAGGTCGAGGCCCGCTTCCAGTTCGTCGGATTCCGGCTTCAGGCGCTTCACGGCACCGAGCACCTTGAGGATGAGCCAGGTCATGCCGAATGCGTACGCCATGCTGATCGCGGTGGCGGCCAGGTTGGCGAAGAACAGGCCCACGCCGCCGTACACCAGGCCCGCGTGGCCGGTTTCCGGGGTCGCGAACATGCCGGTCAGGATGGAACCGAGGATACCGCCGACGCCGTGCACGGCCCACACGTCCAGCGCGTCGTCCCACCCCATCTTCTCCTTGAACAGCACCGCGCCGTAGCACACCGCGCCGGCCAGCACGCCGATCAGCGCCGCCCAGCCGGGGGTCACGAAGCCGGCGGCCGGGGTGATGGCGATCAGGCCGGCGATCGCGCCGGTAAGCGCGCCGATGATGCTCGGCTTGCCCTTGTGGCGCCACGACAGCAGCATCCAGGTGACCATCGCGGTGGACGCGGAGATGTCGGTGTTGATGAAGGCGATCGAGGCAATTTCGTTGGGCGACAACGCGCTGCCGCCGTTGAAGCCGAACCAGCCGAACCACAGCAGCGCGGCGCCCAGCGCCACGAAGCGGATGTCGTGCGGGGGCGTGTGGGTGTGGCGCGCTCCGAGCACGGAGACGGTGGCCAGCGCGGCCATGCCGGCCGAGATGTGCACCACCGTACCGCCGGCGAAGTCGAGCGCACCCAGCTTGGCCAACAGCCCGCCGCCCCATACCCAGTGCGCCAGCACCGAGTACACCAGCACGCTCCAGATGCAGATGAAGATCAGGTAACCGCTGAACCGGAAGCGGTCCACGAAGGCGCCGGTTATCAGCGCGGGGGTGATGACCGCGAACATCATCTGGAACAAGAAGAAGGTCCAGGTCGGGATCGTGGTCCCCTCGAACACCTCGTCGACCGGAATACGGAACAGCCAGTACTTGAGGTCGCCGATGATGCCGCCGACGGTATCGCCGAAGGCCAGCGAGAAGCCGATCACGATCCACACCACGCTCACCAGGCCCAGCGCGATCAGGTTCTGCGCCATGATGGTAAGCGTGTTGTGGCGGCCGACCAGCCCGCCGTAGAAAAACGCGAGGCCCGGCGTCATCAGAAAGACGAGCGCCGAGCAGACAAGAACGAATCCGGTATCGACGAGGTTCATGACTTCTCCTGGACAGTTGCCCGGGCCGAACGGGTCGGCACACCGGTAACTTATTGCTTATGATCGAGTAGCGTCCTGCTGGGCAACCAATCGGGACGTTCTGGAACGCGCTGCGCGACCGCGCGCGTTGCCGCTTAAGCTATTGAAACAGCGCGTGCGAGTCCATCCCCGACCGGAGCTGAGAATGAATGAACAAACCATGCCCCCGTTCCACGATGCCGAACCTTGGCGCCCGCTGCCGTTTACGTCCGGGCGGGAGGCAAGCTGGTCGCGCGACGGCTTGAACCGCGACTGGCGCGACATCGGCGCCGGCGGCGAGATGCTGCTCGCGGACATTCACGGATGCGGATTTATCACCCGGCTCTGGTTCGCCATCGACACCGGTGTCGCGGCGTCACGCGAACATCACCTGAAGGTCGCCGACCCGCTGCTGCTGCGCAAGACCGTGCTGCGCATCTACTGGGACGGCGCCGATTTTCCGAGCGTGGACGTGCCGGTCGGCGATTTCTTCGCGATCGGGCACGGCGCGATGCGCAGCTTCAGCAGCGCCCTGGTCGAGATCAGCGCACACCCGGGCGACGCACGAGGCTCGCTCATCTCCTGGTTCCGGATGCCGTTCCTGAAGCGGGCACGAGTCGTATTGCGCAACGAGGGTGAGCTGGCCCTGCGCGCGTTCTGGCACGTGGATTACCAGCGCTGGGAGCGCCTGCCGGCGGACCTGTACCATTTCCACGCGAGCTGGCGCTGCGAGATGCCGTGCCCACCGACGCCGCTCGAACCGGACGGCAAGGAAGGCCCCAACCTGAGCGGCGTCAACAACTACGTGATCCTGGACGCCGCCGGCGAGGGCACCTACTTCGGCTGCCACCTGAGCGTGGACAACCACGCCGGCGGCTGGTGGGGCGAGGGCGACGACATGGTGTTTGTCGACGGTGAACCGTTCCCGGGCTCCCTGCACGGCACCGGCCAGGAGGAGTACTTCGGCCAGGGCTGGGGGATGCAGGACGTGCAGTACCCCTTCTTCGGCACCTCGTTGTACAACCGCGGCCACCGCGACTGGGAAGGCCGCTGGTCGATGTACCGCTGGCACGTGCCCGACCCCATCCCATTCCGGCGCAGCATCCGCGTCACCCTGGAACACGGCCACAACAACCACCGCGCCGACGACTACTCGTCCACCGCCTACTGGTACCAGCGGGGACCGCAGCCGGTCGCCGCCCTCCCCGCCGTCGCAGACCGCCTGCCGCGTGGCGGGTAATATGACGGCGACATGTATGACCTGAGCGGAAAGATCGCGGTCGTGACCGGCGCCCGCCGCGGCATCGGCCTGCACATCGCACGGGCGTTCGCGGGGGCGGGGGGGAAAGGGTGCCGGTGGGGCCCGGCCCCAGCCGCGGCATCGGCCTGCACATCGCACGAGCGTTCGCGGCGGCGGGGGCGCGCGTGGCGGTTACGGGCCGTTCGCCAGCGCGCCTGGAACCGGCCGTGGCGACCATCGACGGCGAATGCCTGCCGGTGGTGTGCGACCAGGCCGACCCGCGTGCCGTGGAAGCGCTCGCCCGCACCGTCGAGGATACGTGGGGCGCGCCGGACATCCTGGTGAACAACGCCGGCGGCGGCGGCGGCGGTCCGGTGCCGACCATGTCGCTGGAGGCGTGGCAGCGGGTGATCGCCACCAACCTGACCGGCGTGTTCTACACCACGCGCTGCTTCCTGCCCGGCATGCTGCGCAACGAACGCGGCGACATCTTCATTATCAGTTCCATGAATGGCAAGAAGGCCGATCCCGGCAGCGCCGCCTACTCGGCCAGCAAGTTCGGCCTGCACGGCTTCGCCCAAGCGCTGCTGTACGACGTGCGCCGCTCCAACATCCGGGTGATGGTGATAAACCCCAGCCAGACCGACACCGGCGAGGACACCAGCCCGCCGCACGGCCCGGGCATCTTCATGCACGCCGCCGACATCGCCGCCACCATCGTCCACCTCGCCCGCCTCCCCGGCCGCACCCTGGTCCGCGACCTCGACATCTGGGGCACCAACCCCTTCCCAGCGTAACATTTTGCAGCCTGATATGGGATAATGCATGAAAGCCGCTCGACCTAGGAGAACGACGAGTGTTGAAAGCGTTGAACCTCAGTAATTTCAAGGCATGGAAGAAATTGAAGATGCCGCTTGGCAGGATCACCGGCATCTTCGGCACGAACAGCTCTGGCAAGAGCAGTGTGCTTCAGTTCCTGCTCTTGCTGAAACAGACCAAGAATGCGACCGATCGTGGCCTTGTCTTGGATTTCGGCGGTCCGGGAGAACTAGTGAACATGGGAGGTTACCGAGATGTCGTCAATGGAGGAGACAGGGACCTCGACATCGAGTGGACGCTGAAGTGGAGATTGTCTGATGAACTCAGGATTCGTGACCCACTAGGCCGGCGTACGGATGTGCTTATGAGGGGCCGCAACCTGCAAACGAGCTGCTGCATCGGAACAAAGGGTCCGAATCTCATCACACGTAGCGTCAAGTACGAGTTTGCCAACACCAAGTTCTTCATTGAGTCAAGAGGCGAACGAGCTTCAGAGTTTGTTCTGCAATCGAGCGGCGTTCATGAGACTCATTTCATTCGGAATCAGGGACGCAAGTGGGCGCTTCCTGGACCAGTAAAAACACACCTTTTTCCCGACCAAGCGCAAACCTACTTCCAGAACACCAGCTTCCTAAGTGAGTTTGAAGCCGAATATGAAGATCTGATTGACAGTGTATTCTATCTCGGACCGCTCCGCGAATTCCCTCAGCGGGAATACCGATGGTCAGGAGCACGTCCCGTCGATGTCGGCCCACGCGGGGAGCACAGCGTAGATGCGATTCTTGCGGCTACATCGCGCAACGATAGAATGAATCTTAGGCCCGGATGGAAGCTCAAGACGTTTCAGGAAATGATTGCGTACTGGTTACAAGAGCTCGATTTGATTCATTCGTTTGAGATTAGAGAAATCGCACAGGGTTCTAGCCTCTATCATGCTCGTGTAAGAGCGAATAGGTCGAGTCCCGAAACGATGTTGACGGATGTAGGGTTTGGCGTCTCACAGGTTCTCCCGGTGCTCGTCCTATTGTACTATGTACCAGAGGGCTCGATCGTTCTGATGGAGCAGCCGGAAATCCACCTGCATCCATCGGTGCAACGCGGACTGGCGGACGTGATGCTGGCTGTTGCTAAACGACGAGACATACAGATTATCGTGGAGAGCCATAGTGAGCATCTCCTGCGGCGCTTCCAGAGACGCGCCGCTGAGGGAAAGGCCGATTCCTCTGACCTGAAGCTCTACTTCGTGCGCAATGATCATGGAATAGCAACGCTCAATGACTTGGCTCTCAATGAGTTTGGCGAGATCACGAATTGGCCCCCCAAGTTCTTCGGGGATGAAGTAGGTGAGATCGCCGCGATCAGTAAAGCATCGCTCGATAGACGAATTGAAGCATCACAGTGACTGATTTCGTGGTAGACACTAACGTCGCAATAGTGGCGAATGGACGTAATACACATGCGGATCTGGTCTGTCGCCGGCAATGTGTCGAGATGCTCGAAGACCTTTGTAAGAGCCATGCTGTCGTTCTGGACGACAGATACCGCATTCTTGGGGAATACCGGGGACACCTTAACTTCTCGGGCGCTCCTGGCATGGGAGATGTTTTCTTCAAGCACGTGTTGAACCACATGCATGACGGCAAGTCGGTGCGTATCGTCCCAATTACACCTTGCACGGATGAGTGCCGCGGATTTACGGAGTTGCCAAAGAACAGGCTCGATCCATCGGATCGAAAGTTCCTCGCCGTGGCCGTAGTAGCTCAAGCCGAGATACTGAACGCCACGGACAGCGACTGGAGCGAGCGAGAGGCATTGACAAGCGACTTGGGAGTAAGTGTTCGCCAACTGTGCCCTCGGTTTGCCACTAAGCAGGCGTCAGGGGGATGACTGGCGTGGCGTTCGCCACTCGCGTCTGGAAATATCCTCGTACGCTTTACTGGCCGTACTCACCCGCACATCCCGGCGTCCATGATGATAGAGTCGACGCCGTACGATTCGCGGGACGCCCCATTGTTGTTACCGAGAAGCTGGACGGAAGCAACACGCTGCTGCATCGGGGGAAGGTGTATACGCGCAGCGTGTCGGCTCCGGCGTCGGCGAAGTGGCTGGGCATGGTGAGAAAACATCATGCGTGGAAAGTCACGGAACCAGATGTCTTTCTCTACGGGGAGGAGATTTACGGCGTACACAGCATCGAGTATGAGCCGGTGCCGGAAGACCGGACATACTATGCATTCGCGTTGCGATTCGGCGATGGATCATTCGGTTCGTTCCGGGAGACGGTGGACTATGCGCGGGTGCGCGACATCCCGGTGGTGCCGGTGCTGTTCGAGGGGACGTTCGACTCGGTGAGGGAGGTTTGCGACTTCGTCAGCGAAGCGCACGGCCGGCCGTCAGCGCTCGGCGGGGAGCGGGAGGGCGTAGTGCTGCGCCTTGCCGCGGGGTTCCCGGCGGCGGAGTTCCCACGCAACGTCTGCAAGAGCGTACGCGTGGGGCACGTGCAATCGGACGAACATTGGTCGAAGCGCTGGCGGCCGTGCCGAATCGCGCGCCGTTGACCCGGCCCCCCGGCCGCGGCAAGGGCCGGGCAGAGCGGGTCAGATGCCGAGGTCGTACTGCTCGTAGTCGGTGAGGACGGCTTCGCGGTTGGCCTTGTTCCAGTGGTTGGCGGCGGCCTCGGCGGCGAGCGGCCGGTAATCGAAGCGCGGCTCGTCCGGGAAGCGCTGGCGGCGGGCGTCGATGCCCAGTGCGATGACCCGGGCGCGGCGGTGGATGCGCTCGTCATCGTACGCCTCCGGCTGTTCGCCCACGACGCCGGCGACGCTGGCGCGGCGGTGGAAGCCGAAGGTCAGCGACACGCGGCGGCGGTCGGAACGGTTGGCGAAGGCGCCGTGCAGGATCTGGCGATTGACCAGCGCGACGTCGCCGGGCGCGCACACCATCGGCACGGCGCCGGGCAGCCGGTCGGAGCCGCCGTTGGCCGCCACGCGCGCCTTGATGTCGACCTTGCCGCTGCAGTGTGAGCCGGGGATCAGCCACAGCCCGTTCTCGGCGGTGGTGGGATAGAGCTGGGCCATGAAGTTGAAGCCGTGCGTGCCGGCGTCCAGCTCCGGGGTGTCCCAGTGGGTGGTGCCGTCCTGGTGCCAGGCGGTGGACGGCCCGAGGCCCGCCTCCTTGATCCACAGCGCCTCGCGGAACGGCACGAAGTCGGGGCCATTGATGTGAGCGGCTACCGCGAGCAGCCGCGGGTGTCCGTACAGGCGCAGGAAGCTGTCCATGAACTGGAGCGCGCCAACCACGTTGACAAGCACCTCTTCCGGGGCGTCGTCCGGGGCAGCGTATTCGGTCATCCTGGCCTGGTAGCGGCCGCGCGCCGCGCCGGTGCCGCCGAACGGGTCGCCGAGCGGCTTGCCGAACGTGAATCGTCTCTTCTGTCCCGGCCCCGGTGAAAGCGCCGGGCGGCCCGCCGCGTCGGTGGTCGCCGTGCTGGAGGTGGGCGCCCGTTCCAGGAACCGGTCGAAGTCGGCGACCAGGTCGGCCACCTCCGCGTCGCCGAACACCCCCTCGAAGATGTAGAACCCGGTACGCCAGTAGGCGGCGTCAATGTGCGGCGCCAGCGCGCCTTCCGCCGTGAACTCCAGCGGCCCGCGATTGCCCAGCGCGGCGGCTCGCCGCACTCCCTCCGCAATGTATGCGTCACCCATAGCGGTCACATCATAACAGCACATGCCATGTGGCGCCCGAAGCGCCCGCCGCCGGTCTCACGAGCAAGCGATGGCGTGCAACGGGATGATGGACAGGCCGCAGTCCTCCTTGCCGATGGAGTAGACCACGTACAGGTTGCCGTCGTGTTCGTGGGCGTAGGGGTAGGACCATTGCGGCGACTTGGCGCGCCCCGGCAGGCGCAGGTCGGGGCTGGCGCCGTGGCGGATGCGCCACACCCGGGAAAAGAAGCGCGCGCCCGGTTTGGCGACGGCCAGCACCAGGGTATGGCGGTCGGGACCGGCGTTGCACACCAGGAACGCCTGCCCCGTGGAAAGGTGGCCGGCGTACGGTTTGCTGGCGGTCATCGGCAGGTTGGCGGGCGCCAGCGGCGTCCAGGTGCGTCCGCCGTCCGCACTGTCGGACACCAGCGCCACCTGCTCGGCAATGCCCGGCAAACTGCCGGCGGTGTACCGGACGATGGCTGTGCACTGGTACGAACCAACTGACCGGCTGGCCGCCCCTGAGTTCCGACGCTCGTGGCCTCCCGCGTCACCCTCCGGCCAGGCCAGCACACTGGTCTCGGCGAAGCGCATGTCGCACCCCGCCGGACGCGGGATCTCGGCCCGTTCCCAGGCCAGCGGCGCCTCCTCGCTGGTGGCCACCACCGGGTTTTGGCGGCCGGTGAGGCCGCCCATGATCCAGCGCCCGTCCGGGAGCCGCGTCGGCGCGTCCATCGGCCAGAAGTCGTGTGCCACCGCCTCCGCGGCCAGCTCCCAATGCCCGCTACCCTGGTCGAGACGGAACGCGTCCGTCACCAGGCCGGGAAAGGTACTGTCCGCGTCGGCGGCGTCGTGCGGGCGCCCGAAGCGCGGCACCAGCGACCACAGCACCCCGTCCTGCACGTGGAACACGCCGTGGCTGCGCGCCTCCCTGCCGCCGAGGTTGGGGCCGATCACCTCGACCGGCCCCCAACGCCGGGCGCCGTCACGGCCAGGCCCGCGCCGCCCGTACTCCCGCTCCAGCAGGCTGTTCTCGTCCACCGGGCTGCTGCCCCAGCTCACGTGCCAGGTGCCGGCGTGGTGCACGATGGCAGCGCCGTGCAGGAAGCCGTCGCCCGCCGCACCGCGGTGCACCACCACGTGGGTCACCTCGTCGAGCAGCGGGATGCGGCTCACTGCGGGGAAGACGCCCCCACCCCACAACCGTCGCGGTTCGGTCAGCGCATCGCCTTCCACAGGGCGTTCTTCTGGTCGGTAATCGCCTGACCGCCGCTGGCGTACCACTCTTCGACGTAGGCGTCCCACTCGGCGTCCAGGTCGATGTCGGCCTCGATCTGCATCTTCAGCAGGCGGCTGCCCTCCAGGCCGCCGAGGCCGGCGCGGAACTCGCCCTCCGCCTCGACGCGGTCCTCGATGACCGGCCGCTGTACGTAATCGACGTAGGCGGAGCGGTTCTCGAACACCAGCGGGCTGGTCACCATCATGTTGTCGCGGCGGAAGAACCACGAAAAGATGTAGTTGCCGGCCGCCGCCTGGTCCTCGGCGGTGTCGATCATCGAGACGATGCGATTGTCGCCCTCCTCCCAGTGCACGCCCGGCAGGCCGAACGCGGCCAGCGCCGCGCCTTCGTCGGTCGCCAGGTAGTCGATCAGCTGGATAGCTTTCTCCGGGTGCTCGGCGTGCGAGAATATGATCAGCCCCGGCGAGTAACCTTTCACGCCCTGGCCCGGCATGCGCCGCCGTCCCTGCGGATCGGGCGCCGGCGGTATGAAACTTACCTCCGCGTGCGGCACGCCGCGCTTGAACTCCGTCCACCACTGCGAGTAGCCCTCGTCCAGGTGGGTGTTCCACCACCACAGCGTGCCGTAGGTGTCCTGGCGCTGCTTGTCCAGCCACTGCGGGCGCGTCATGATCGGGAACTCGGGGTCGACCAGGCCCTCCTCGAACAGCCGGCGGAAGTAGCGGATCGCCTCCTTGGTGCCCGGATGCACGGCCCACCACACCAGCTCGCCGTCCACCTCGTCCCAGTGGCTGAGCAGGACGCCGTGGCCGCCGAGGATGTACTCGATCATGCTGCGCCGCCCCTTGGCGGGATAGCCGCCCGACAGGCCGTAGGTGTCCGCCTTGCCGTCGCCGTCCGGGTCGTCGTGGGTAAACGCCCGCACCACCTCGTAGTACTCGTCCAGATCCTGCGGCACCGACAGCCCGAGCGTGTCGAGCCAGTCCTGGCGGATGGTGTAGCCCCATTCGAAGCCCCACGAGTTGAACCGCGCGTTGATGCTGTAGGTATCGCCGTCGGGCCCGAACGGCCGGTACCACTGCTCCTTGAACGGACGCGCCTTGAGCACGTTGGGGCCATGCTCGGCAAGCAGCGCGTCCAGGCCGATAATCACCTCATCCTCGGCCAGCTCCATGATCTCGCGCTGGGCATCGGCGAACCACGCCTCCAGCAAGTCCGGGTAATCGCCGGACGCCAGGATGGTCTGGGTGGTCTGCCGGTACTCGCCGGGCGACTTGGGCTCCCAGTTGAACTTGGCGCCCACCGCCTTCTCCAGCTCGCCCTGCACCAGGTTGCCCTCCTGGTAGGTGCCGAGCATGCGCGAAATGATGTGCACCTCCGGCACCTCACCCGTGGCAGCCTCGCCTTCGCCGGCGGCAATCGCCAGCCCCGCCGGCGCCACAAGCAGCGCCGTCACGAACAACAGTTGTGCGTATCGCATCACAACCTCCTTGAATCGGAATCGAGTGCGGCCTCCGGCGCCCCTGCACCGGAGCTCTCTCAGCTCTTGCAGCACTATTCAACCCTTCACGGCACCGATCATCACGCCCTTGGCGAAGTGTTTCTGCAGGAACGGGTAGATCAGCATCACCGGCAGCGTGCCCACCATCACGGTGGCCATCTTCACCGTGTCGGCCGTAACCGACCCCGCGGTCTGGTCGCCCGACGGCATGTCGAACTGGTCCTCTAGCTGCGTGATCAGCAGGCTGCGCAGGATTACCTGCAGCGTCCACTTTTCCTTGTTGGGCAGGTAGATGATGGCGGTAAAGAATTCGTTCCAGTAGCGCACGGCGTAGAACAGCCCCACCGAAGCCAGCGCCGGCAGCGACAGCGGCAGGACAATGCGGATCAGGATCACCAGGTCGTTGGCGCCGTCCATCCGCGCCGACTCCGGCAGGCTGTCGGGGATGTTTCTGAAGAACTTGATCATGATGAACACGTAGAACGGCCACACCAGCTGCGGCACGATCAGCGACCACAGCGAGTTGATCAGCCCGGTCTCGCGCACGATGACGTAGGTGGGGATGATGCCGCCGCTGAACAGGATGGTGAAATAGGTGAGCAGCGAAATCACCCGCACGCCGGGAATCCGGGTCGACAGCGGGTAGGCGTACAGCGAGGTCACGGCGATGCTGAGCAGCGTGCCGGCGATCACCACGAACGCGGTGTTGAGGTAGGAGCGCATGATCTCCGGGGTGCGCAGCACGAACCACACCGCCGCCAGCGTCGGTTCCTGCGGCCACAGGATGGCGCCCTTGCCGAGTACCGCCTGCGGATCGCTCAGTCCATACATGAACACATACCACATCGGGTACAGCATCACCACGCCGGTGACCGCCAGCAGCAGGTGATTCAGCGCCGTGCCCGGCTCCGGCAGCCGCAGCAGCCCGGCGCGCGCCGCGGCGCCCCTCAAAACACCCCCTCCTCGCCCACCTTGCGGATTGCCCAGTTGGCGGCCAGCACCATCGCCAGTCCCACCACCGACTTGAAGAAGCCGACCGTGGCGCCGATGCTGTACTGCCCCTCCTGGAACGCCGCCCGGTAGGTGTAGGTGTCCAGGATCTCGCTGACGTCGTAGACCACCGGATTCTGCAGGATGAAGATCTGCTCGAAGCCGGCATCGAGGATATTGCCGATGCGCAGGATGAAGATGATGACCACCACCGGCAGGATCGAGGGCAGGGTGATATACCAGATCTGCTGCAGCTTGCGCGCGCCGTCGATGGTGGCGGCCTCGTACAGGTCGGGGTCCACGCCAGCGAGAGCGGCCAGGAAGATGATGGTGCCCCAGCCCGCCTCCTTCCAGATGTCGGTGAGCACCAGGGTGCCGCGAAACGAGGCCGGATCCATGAGCATGTTGGGCGCCAGGCCGATGGTGTCGCGCAGCAGGTTGGTGATGACGCCGGTCTGCGGCGCCAGGAACACCACCGCCAGGTGCCCGATCACCACCCAGGACAGGAAGTGCGGCAGGTAGAGCACGGTCTGCACGCCGCGCTTGTACCAGTTGGCCCGCACCTCGTTGAGCATCAGCGCCAGCACGATCGGCACCGGGAACACGAACACCAGCTTGAGCAGGCTGATCACCACGGTGTTGGTGATGATCAACTCGAAGAACGGCGAGTTGAAGAAGCGCTCGAAATTCTCGAACCCCACCCACGGGCTGCGCCAGATGCCGCGCGACAGGCGGAAGTTCTTGAACGCGATGGTGAGCCCGTACATCGGCAGGTAGCGGTAGATCAGCAGCACCACCGCGCCGGGCACCAGCATCAGGTACAGGTAGCGATGGGTGATCAGCGGCGCGTACCACGCCCGCGGCCGGGTGGCCGAGGTTGGCAGGCGGGTGGCGGGGGCACTCATGGTCGGTCAGGTTTCGGGCAGTCGGGTCGCTCGGGCACCACGTCTCCTTCGCGTGGCACCCGATTATGGCGCATAATCCGCACCTGTCCAGCGCGCGGCCGCCAGCTGCGCGCCGCGGCGCGGGGAGGCAAGCCATGGAGAACAACGCGATACTGTGGGATCCCGGCGTGCCGTTGCCGTCGGGGGAGGAGATCGCGCCGCTCGCCAACGTGCGCGTAAGTACGGTAAAGCCGTACGATCCGTACGTGGACGGCTGCCAGTTTCATCACGGCGCGGCCATCTACGAGTACGGCGGCATCCTGTACGTGTCCTACGCGGTCAACAAGCGCAAGGAGAACACCGCCGGCGAGACGGTGCTGGTGCAGACCAGCACCGACCGTGGCGCGACCTGGAGCGCGCCGCAGGTCATGGCGCCGCCGCCGGCGGGCACCGGATACAGCCACGGCGAGTTCGTCGCGCAGGGCGGCACGCTGTGGGCGCTGCATGCGCAGTTCGGCGACAACCCGTTCCCGCCGCCGCCCGGGCGCACCTTCTACAACCGCTTCCGCGGCCTGCGCACGTGCGCCTGGACGCTGGACGAGGCGGCCGGCCGCTGGCAGCCGCACGGCGTGGTGGCCGACAACTTCTGGCCCTACCGGGTGCCGGAGCGGATGGCCAACGGCAACTGGATTACCACCGGCATGAACAAGGACTTCCTGGCCGCCATCGCCATCAGCGACGGCGACGACTTGCGGCGCTGGCGGGTAATCCACACTCCGCTCGGCGGGCTGATGGGCAACGAAGCGACCTGCTGGATCGCCGGCAGCCGCGTCTACCAGGTCATCCGCAACCAGGCGCCGTGGAACCCGCACGTCACCTACGCCATGCTCAGCGTCAGCGACGACTGCGGCGAAACCTGGAGCACGGCGGTGGAGACCAACCTGCCAATGACCATCTCCAAGCCGTACTGCGGGGTGCTGTCGACCGGCCACATCTACCTGGTGGGCAACTGCGTGTACGACCACGGCAACCGCCGCCGCTACCTCACCATCGCCCTCGGTGAGCCCGGCATGCGCATCTTCAACCGCATGTACCTGCTCCGCGACATCGAGCGCACCCCGTCGCCGCGCGGGCGCGCCGACATGGCCAGCCTGGCCTACCCGCACCTGATCGAATCGGAGGGCGACGTGTACGTGATTCACTCGGCGGGATCTTCGCCCAACATCAACAACATCGACCTGGCCGTGGTGCCGCTCGCGGAGCTGTTGGGATGAGCTGGCAGGTCGAGCGGCTGCAGCCGGAGGGCTTCGCGGAAGCGATCGACTTCATCAACTACGTGTTCAGCCAGACCTACGGGCCGCACGACTTCGAGACCCTGCTGCCGAAGCTGTACCGGCCCCACCCGGAGCTGGTGCGCTGCCACTGGGTGGTGCGCGAGCAAGGCGCCCTGCTGGCACTGGCCGGCGTCTACCCCATGACCTGGCAGGTGGGCGGCAGTGCGCTGCGGGTGGCCGGCATCGGCGCCGTGGCTAGCCATCCGCGCCACCGTGGCCGCGGCCTGATGCGCGCCGTGGTCGGGCACGCCGTCGCCGAAGCGCGGGCGGACGGCTACGACCTGTCCTGGCTGGACGGCCTCGGCCACCGCTACCGTCACTTCGGCTACGAGCGCGCCGGTGCGGAAATCAGCTTCCAGGTCACCGAACGCGATTTCGCCGGCGCCGGCGTCGACGCGGGCGGGCTGCGGCTCCGGCGGCTGCAGGATGGCGATTCTCTGCTGGAGGAGGCGGCCCGGCAGCACGCCGGCCAGCGCGTGCACTGGCAGCGCCCGCCGGCGGAGCTGCCGCGTATCTGCGCAAGCTGGGGCGGCGCCCTGTATGCCGCGCTGGACGGAACCGAGGTGGCCGGCTGCCTGGTGGCGGGCCGCGACCGGAGCGCCGTCACCGAACTGGTCGCCGTGGACGCCGCCACCGCGGTGCGGGTCGCCGCCGCCTGGCGTGCCGACCGCGGTTTACCGCAGATACGGGTGGCGGTATCGCCCTGGCAGCGAGCCCTGGCCCGCCGGCTCGGCGCGTTGGCCGACTCCACCCGCGTGCAGTGCTGCGGCAACTGGCAGGTATTCGACTGGCCCGCCGTGCTCGCCGCGCTCCTGGCCGAACGGGCGCGCTCCGAGGCCCTGCCCGCCGGCGAGGCGTTGGTCGAGATCGCCGGCGCCGGCTGCCTGCGGCTGTGGGTGGACGGCGCGTCGGCCGGCTGTGAGCCAACGAGCGCCGACCCGCAGGTTCGGCTCACCGCCCCGGACGCCCTGCGCGCCTTCGGCCGAGCCCCCCCCCGCAGGTTCGGCTCACCGCCGCGGACCCCCTGCGCGCTTTCGGCGGACCGCTGCCCGGCGCCGTCCCCGCGCCCGGCGCCGTCCCCGCCGCCCTCGGCTCCTGGTGCCCCCTCCCCTTCCACATCCCCTCCGCCGACCGCCTCTGAGCGCCGCGCTGTCGCGCTGTGCCCGAAGTTGGTCGGCCCACTCAATGGGCTGCGCCGCTGCGCCTTGTTCCGGCCTCCCTCCCGTCATGCTATAAAGTTCCCATGGACCTCCTGGTCAAGAATGTACCCCCGGAACTCCACGAACGCCTGCGTCGCCACGCGCGCGCGAGCAGGCAATCAATAAGCGAGGTGGTCCTGGACGCGGTGGAACGCGAGCTCGCGCGCAAGGAATGGCAGCAACGGTTCGCCGGACGCCCGGCTACGAAGTTTGTCGTCTCGGCAGCACAAATGCTGGAACTGGAGCGACTCGGACGCGACAAGCAACTGGGGTGATCCGCTCAGCGTTCGTGGCTGCCGCCGCGGCGGCGCCGCCATCTGGAGAGGGTGTCGCCGGGGGCACCCGGTTACGGGTCAAGTCTACTTCAGGCGCTGGCGCATGCTATGGCGTGAGGGTGAGGGGGGCGCGGAGGGCGGAGATTTCTTCCTGCAGGGTGGCGGCGAGTTGGTCCAGGGGGATGAGGCGGCGGTCCCGGTTGCCGCGGTGGGACAGTTCGGCGCCGCCGGCGGCCAGGGAGCGCTCGCCGATCACCACGCGCAGCGGCAGGCCGCGCAGGTCGGCGTCGTTGAACTTGACGCCGGCGCTCAGGTCGCGGCGGTCGTCGTACAGCACCTCGATGCCGGCTGCCGCCAGGTCGGCGAACACCTGCTCGGCCGCCTGCCAGGTCTCTTCCTTGCGCGCGAGGGCGACCAGGGCGACCTGGTAGGGGGCCACCGACACCGGCAGCTTCAGGCCGTATTCGTCGCGGTGCTCCTCGGCCACGCACGCCAGCAAGCGCTCCAGGCCGATGCCGTAGGATCCCATGACGATCGGATGGGCGGCACCGGCCTCGTCGGTGAAGCGCGCCTCCAGCGCTTCGGCGTAGCGGGTGCCGAGTTGGAAGATGTTGCCCACCTCCACACCGCGGGCGAGCTGCAGCGGGTTGCCGCAAGCGACGCACGGAGCGCCATCGAAGGCGGCGGCCACCGGGCCCACCGCGGTCGGCTGGTAGTCGCGCCCGCAGCACACGTTGCGTAGATGGTAGTCGGTGCGGTTGGCGCCCATCGCCAGGTTGGTGCCCTCCGCCACCGAGCGGTCTACCACGAAGATTGCCGCTCGCGGATCGATGCCCACCGGCGACGCGAACCCCGGCACCATGCCGGTGGCGCCGATCTCGTCCTCGTGGGCGGGACGCAGTTCTCCTAACCCGGCCAGGCGCTGCACCTGGACCTGGTTCGCCTCCAGGTCCCCCCGTACGATCGCCGCCACCACGGTGGGCTGTGCGCCGCCGGCCGCCTCCGGACCAGCCGCGGTGGCGTAGAACACCATCTTGGCCGTCTGTTGAGGTGCGATGCCGAGGTATGCGGCCAGGTCGTCGATGGTAGCCGTACCGGGGGTGTGCACCTCGGCCAGCGGTTCCGGCTCGCCGGCGGCGGGCTGCAGGGCAAACTCCGCCACGTCGCGGTTGGCGGCGTAACCGCACTGCGCGCACAGCGCCAGGCTGTCTTCGCCGGCCGCGGTGAGGTACATGAACTCGTGGGCAACCGCGCCGCCCATCATGCCGGTGTCGCTGCGCACCGCGGTCAATGGCACGCCGACCCGCCGCCCGATGCGCCCGTAGGCCTCGTAGTGGGCGCGGTACTGGCCCTCCAGCCCGGCTTGATCGCGGTCCAGCGAGTAGGCGTCCTTCATGCGGAACTCGCGCACCCGGATCAGCCCGCCGCGCGGGCGCAACTCGTCGCGGAACTTGGTCTGCACCTGGTACACCAGCGCGGGAAGCTGCCGGTAGGAGGTGATCTCGGACGCGGCGTGGAATGCCACCGCCTCCTCGTGCGTCATGGCCAGCACCAGGTCGCGCTCGCGGCGGTCGCGGAACCGGGCCAGGATGGCGTCGATCTGGTGCCAGCGCCCGGTTGCCTGCCACAGGTCGGCGGGATGCACCACCGGCAGCGACAACTCCTGGCCGCCGATCCGGTCCATCTCCTCGCGCAGGATCTGCTCAATCTTGCGCAGCGCCCGCCAGCCGAGCGGCAGCAGCGAGAAGATGCCGGCCGCCAACTGGCGCACATAGCCCGCGCGCAGCAGCAGGGCGTGCGACTCCAGGTCCGCCTCGGCGGGCGTGTGGCGCAGCGTGCTGCCGAACAGACTCGAGACCCGCTGCCCGATTCGTTCAGTGCTCTGCATTCGGTTCGCCCAGGCGCCGCCGCGACGGGCGGCGTGCGCTCAGCCGGCGCCTACCGTTACCGCCAGTTCGGGGGCTTGCCGGCGCTTCGCGAGACGCTGCGTCCGCGCACGTTCGCGCCGCTCGATGATGCGTTGCTCGGTGATCGGCTCGTGCGGGAACCAGCGCTGGCCGCGCAGGTAGGGCACCAGCGCCGCGAACGCCTCCGGAGTGGCGGTGCGGAACAGTTGCTCGGCGGCGTAAGCGGCGACGTAGGCGTCGTCGTCGGCCAGTGCGTCCGCCAGCGCCGGAATACCGGCGCCGCCGGTCGGACCGATTCGAAACATCGCCTGCAGCACGTACTGGCGCAGTTGGCCGTCCGGCTCGCTCGCCAGCCGTTCCAGCAGCGCATGCTCCACCCCGTCAGCCGGCGTCGCAATGATCCCGGCCGCCGAGAGTGCGTGCCGGCGCACGTTGGGAGACGCGTCGCGCGCCGCCTCGAGCAGTTGCGGCAGCGCACCGGCGGGGGGGGGCCCCCCCTCCCCGCCCGCGGGGGCGGCGCCCCGGCGGCGGGCCGCCCGATCTCGCCGAGTGCGTAGGCGGCCCAGGAGCGGGTGTGCTCGCCGCCTGCGGTCAACCGTTCAGCGAGCGCCTCCACCGCCGTCCCGCCCATGGCGCCGAGCGCATGTGCCGCGATCGATACGTGCGTAACCGGATCGAATTCATAGAACGCGGCGTCCGTGGCAAGCAGCTCCAGGAGCGGCGCCTGCGCCGGTTCACCGATGGCGCCGAGCGCGTAGGCGGCGTTGAGGCGGACCGGTTCGTATTCGTCCCGCAGCGCCCGCACCAGCGCCGCGACCGTGCCCTCGGTGTCGGCCGCCTCCGCGCGCAGGAATCCCAACTCGTTGGCCGCCTGCAGCCGCCGCGCCGGCTCCGGGGACTCCAGCAGGCGAATCAGCTCGGCGGCGCTGCGCCGCTGCAGCCGGGCTCCGGCTCCGCGCAAGAAGCGGTCGTCCGCGCCGCGCATCCAGTTCCAGATGTAGGTCCACAGGATCTCGTGGTCGGGAATCGCGGTAACATCGGGCTGCTCCCAACTCGCCACCCGGTTGTCCCAGGTGGCGCCGTCCGGCTCTTCGGTGCGCATGAACACGAACTTCTGTCCGTAGCGGTGCTGCGCGGCGAGATTCTCGATTACCGAGTGGCCGACGTCGAAGTGCATGATCGACACCGCGCCGAGGCCGCACGCCAGCGGCAGCATGGTGCGGTGGATGTAGTGTTCGGGGAGGCCGTAAGAGCCGTCGCCGCGCGCCGCCAGGGTCAGGTTGGGGTCGGCGTCGCCCTGGCGGGCCAGGTTGTGCTGGTAGTGAGAGCGCGGCACGATGGCCGTCGGCCCCTGCTCGTCCGGGCATTCCTGCGGGTAGTAGAACAGGATCGCCCAGCGCGGCACCCGGTGGCGCGGCTTCTGGCCGCCGGCGTGGCCGTCCTTGTGAATGCCCATGATCAGCTTGCGCCCGTCGTCGACGGACACCTCCGGCTTGGCAAAGTTGGGATGGCAGTGCCGGTGCGGGAGCATCACGTAGCCAGGCCCGAGCAGGCTGGTCAACGCGCCGCGCACCTGCGGCGCATCCATGACCTGTTGCAGTTCCGGCACCACCGGCAGCACGTTGTTGAGCGGATTGTAGGCCCACTCCACGTCCGGACTGCGGATCTTGGAGAAGATGGCGTCGGTCTTCTCGAAGATGGCGCGGTGCACCGAATCGGGAAGCTCGGTCTGCACCTGCACGTAGCCATCCACGATGAACTGGCGAATCGCGGCATCGGACAACAGATGGTTATTCATGGCCCCATCAGCATACGAAAATCGTGTCCTCTCGCCCACCGCGCCCAGTCGTTGCGCGGCATCGGTAACCACCTTGCCCGGCTCGCCTTCTCGAGCCGGTCAGATCGGGCGGCGGGTGAGGCTGAAGCTCTGTGCGGTGGGGCCGCGGTCGGGCTGGGTGGCCAGGAACAGCGCCAGCGGCGCCACGTCCTCCGGCTCCTTGATCACCTCGCTGGCCGCGTACGGCGGCGGACCGTCCACCTGCATGTGGCCGCCGGTGAGCCGGGTGGCGACCGGGCCGGGAATCAGCTCATTCACGGTGATGTTGTGCTGCCACACCTCCTCGGCCAGGCAGCGGGTGAACATCCACATGCCCGCCTTGCCGACGTGGTAGGCGGAGCCGCTGGCGGTGGGGCGGTGGCCCATGCCCGATCCCACGTTGATCACGCGCCCGCCGCCCGACTCGATCATCAGCGGCAGCAGGGCGCGCGATACCAGGTAGGCGCTGATGCAGTTCACCGTCACGTCTTCGATCCACAGGTCGGGGTCGCTGTCCAGGATCGGGCTGCGCTCCAGCCCGCCGCCGGCGTTGTTGACCAGTATGTCCAGACGGCCGAATCCGGTGCGCACAACATCGGCCAACGCATCCACCTGGTCGCGCCGGATCAGGTCGGTCGGCGCCGTGGCCGCCCGGCGGCCCAGGCCGCGTATCTCCTCGGCGGCCGACTCCAACTCGGACGTACTGCGCGCCGCCAGCACCAGGTCCGCACCGTCCCGGGCGAATGCCAACGCCACGGCACGGCCGATACCGCGTCCGCTTCCGGTCACCACGGCAATCTTTCCCGACAGCTTCGGCATCGCCCAGTTCCTTGCCGTTCAGTGTCCGCGATCACCCCTTCCCCGGTCAATGTGGTCAGTGTGCAGAGGTTGACCCCTTTCCCCGGGCGCGGCGTTTCATTGCGGAATCACCACCCTCGAGACCGTACGCGGCTCGGGCCGGGAGGCATCATCATGAACCAGGTTGCGCGTGCGTACGTGGCCAGCTCGCTGCACCAGCTCGACCACGCGCGCAGGAATATCAACCACTGCTTCGATCAACTCGGCGCGGAGGATCTGTGGTGGACGCCGCGCGCCGGCAGCAATTCGATCGGGGTAATCATCCAGCACCTGATCGGCAATCTGCGCCAGTGGGCCATTTCGGGCATCGGCGGCGAGCCCGACGTACGGGACCGCCCGGCGGAATTTCGCGTCGAAGCCAGAGCGGACAAGACCAGTCTGCAAGCGCGATTCAACCGCGTGCTCGACCGGGTCGCGGCGGTATACGCCGAGGTCGACGACGCCGCGATCCTCGACGGCAGGCGGATCCAGGGCTCCGACACCACGGTCCTGGCCGCGATCTACGACACCATGTCCCACCTCAAGCTGCACACCGGCCAAGTGCTCTACCTGACCCGGTTGCGGCTCGGGGAGGCGTACCGCGAGTCATGGACCCCGACTACCAGGGAACAGGGCGCCTGACGCCGGTCGGCTACCTGGCGCGGTAGTGGACGCGGCGGGTGCCGTCGAACGAGATGCGCGGCCAGTCGCGGTCCCAGTGCTCGGAGTGGTACGGAATGTAGTGGCACGCCAGCGCGTGCCGCGGAGTGCCGGGGCGCCGCACCGGGGCGCCGCCGTGGATCAGCCGCCCATGGAACAGCACCACGTCGCCCTGGTTCACCAGCACGCGCAATTCGTCATGCCCGTTTTCGCGAAACACCTCACGTACCAGCGGGAAGTAGCGGCCGTGCTGCTGATCCACGTAGGTCTCTCCCGGCTGCAGTTGGTGGCGCGCGTCGCTCCTGGTGATCAGCCGGCCCTGGTGCGAGCCGGGCTGTACCACCAGCGGTCCATTGTTCTCGTCCACGTCGACCATCGCGATCCACGCCGACATGCAGTCAGGCAGGTAGTATTGGTCCTGGTGCAGGGGATGCTCCGAGCCCTCGAAGAAGTGCATGGTCTGGATCGCCTCAGGTTCGTCTTCGAAACAGTCGGCAAGCGGCCGGTGCAGGCGCTCGTCGATCAGGAACTGCAGCGCGACCGGGTCGTAGAGGTGCTGATTGAACGTGCGCTGGCCGTAGTTCTCCTGCTGTCCGAAGCCGTCGAGTTGTTTCTTCCCGGCGCTCAGATCGTCCACGTGCCGGACGAACTCCCGGCACTCCTCGGGGCCGAACACGCGCTCCAGTACGACGAACCCCTCCTCTCGGTAGCGGTCACCGTGTGCCGCTGTCCATCCATTGTTGTGCAAATTCTTCACTGGCCAATACAGTAGCATACGGTCACGCTCCTTTCCTCCTACCAGCGCATCGTGGAGTGCACGGCGAGCGTGTGCTCGGGTTCGGCGCCCGTGGGCTCGCGGCGGGTTGCCACCAGCTCCACCCGCACACCGATAGCCGACGGGTCACCCGCGTGGATTGCGTAACCCAGCCGGTACTCGCGCTCGCGCTCGGCGGCCCCGATGCCGGCCCACGGCACGCCGACGCCGAAGCCCAGCGGCATGCCGTAGGCGAGCTTCGCGTCAACGCGTCCGGCGCCGTGCGCGTCCGCCTGGCTTACGGTGAGCGCGGGGCCCAGCTGCGAAGCGGGATTCGGATCCCACGCCAGCCAGCCGCTCGCGCCCCACTCCGCCACCTGCCCGGTCTCGTGCACCAGCAGCGCATGCCCGCTCAGGCCAAACGACAGCCCCAGCCCCAAATGGGTGTAGCGCAGCCCGGCGCCGGCGTCGATACCGAAGCCGGTCTCGGCGTCGCCGCCATCGCGCCGTATGCCGACCTCGAGCGACGGGGTCAGTTGCGCGCTGGCGCCGAGCGCTACCGTGTACAGCCCCTCCAGGCCCAGGCGCACCCGGTTCACGTCGGCCGCCTCGGCGGCCAGACCGGGAGCCTCCTCGGAGGTCGCCCGCAGCAGCAGCACGTCGGCATTCAGCCCCAGTGCCAGGCCGCCGGTGGCGGCCGCCGGCAGCAGCGTCGCGCGCACGCCCGCGGCTCCCGCCAACAGGCCGATCTCGGTCTGCAGCGCCGCGCTGCCGCGCGGCGCCAGCCGCAGTTCGCCGAGGCCGTAGCCGCCGGCCACCCACAGCGACAGGCGCCCGCGCGCCGCCTCCACGCCGAGGTACGGATACGCTCCGGTGAGGGTGCTGGTCACCTCGCCGCCGGGCGTCGAGGACCGTGAGTAGCTGCCCCAGCCACCACTGTGCGACAGCGCCAGACCGGCCAGCCACGGGCCGAACGCGTAGTCCACGCCCAGCGTCCCGCTGGCCACGTCGCCGTTCACCGCGAGGTCGTCGTCCTGGCCCGTGAACTGTCCGAAGGCGCCCTGTCCCCGCAGGGTCAGCACGCCATCGCGACTGGCGTCCGCGACCGTAATATTCCGGCCCGCCACCGCGGCCCGCGCCGCCGGGACTTGGGCGCTGCGCAGCCGCTGGTCCACCGCCAACAGGGTGTGCTCCCACGCCGTGCGCCCAAGGCGGCCCAGCCACTCCCGCGGCCTCGGTCCGCTGTTGGCCATGGCGCTGGCTGTTCCGTCCGCCGTCGCCCAGGCCACGGACCCCGGATTGGCCGCGACGGTGCCAAGGATTTCAGGCTGTTGAGAGTGTGCCGATTCCGGCCCGGCGCCCGCGAGAGCAAACAGAACGGCAAGCAATGCCGCCGCGGTGCGCACTGCGCCGTACGTCGCCGGCCGAATCGAGCGGTCGCGGCGGACGGTTGAGATTATCGGTGTCATCGTTATCACGACCTCCCACCACGGAATGCGGACACGGGGAGACGCGAAGGGGAGATCACGTCATGCAGGCAAAAGCAGCGTCGTCCCCGGTCCATACCATTGGCACTACCTGACGGCGGTGGACGGCGCCACGGGCGGCTTCGTGGATGGACTGTCGATTCCTTGGAGAGCGCAACAAACGCGCGAGCAACCGCGGCAAACCGGTAAGCCGATACGTCAGTTGCATCCGCGAACTACGCGGGTTGCACCGTGGCAGCGGCGCAACGAAACGGTAGAAGCATGGGACATGCCAGCGTCGGTTTTCGATGCTGGCGGCTCGGCACCGCCGCTCCCGGCAAGGAAGCGGGCGCCGGCTCAGTCGGGAAACAGCGGCAATTGCCCGAGGTCTTCCCGATCGGCTACCCGCCGGTAGGACGCGCCTCCGGCACCGGCCTGCCGGGACGGCACCGGATTCAGGTACGCCTCGATGTCGTCGCGTGAGGCGTGCCGGCCGTCCGCTGCCCGCCAGGTTCCCGGCAGGCACAAGAACTGCGCCTGCCCGGCGCGGGAGCGCACGAACACGACGCTGTCGTCGGGAACCTGCTGCAGGACGGCCGGCGCATGGGTGCTGACGATCACCTGGCGGAGCGGATTGTGCTGGCTGACCGTCTGGTGAGGATCCACGCCCATCCCGGTCAACAGATTGAGCACGGCCGGAATCTGCGCCGGATGGATACCGTGATCGGGATCCTCCACGCACAGCACGCCGCGCGTGTGCGGGCCGTGGGCCAGCACCAGGAACGTTAGGAGCCGCAGCACGCCGTCCGCGAGCGTGGCGGCGGGATGAATCGTTCCGCCGCTGTCGAGCAGGGCCAGCTCCAGCCGGTCGCGTTCCGGATCCACTTCGATCTGCAGCGAGTGCGCACCGCCGATCAGCTCCCCCAGGCGGGCGGAAATCGCGTCCAGCGGCGCCGGCCCCGACCGCGGCTCGGCGCCGGCTTGGCTGGCGGCCAAGTGGTGCAGGGCCGCCGCCAAGTGGCTGCCGTCGCCCGCCATGCGGGACGGGGAACCGAACCGGTCCGGCCGGCGCAGCGAAGCCGGATCCGGCTGCACGAGCTGCCACGACTGCATCTCCCGGCGGGCCGCGAGCGCCGTGGGGCTGTACGCGCCGGAAGCCGTCGACAGCATGGTACGCGGCAAACCGACTGCCGCCCGCCGCACAGGACTGACACCGCCGCCGCGGTCCGCGTGCCGCACAACCACGCGGTGCTCGCCGACTCCCTCGGTCGAGATGAACGACGGGGCGGGACGTCGGCCGCCCACCACCGCCCGGCGCCAGTCACTGACACTGTGGGGGAACCGCAGGTGGTGCGGCGCGTCACGTTGGCGCAGGTGAATCAATTCCTCCCTGACCAGGACGAGGGGGCCGCGCGTCAGCGCATCGGGCAGCTCGCGGCGGCCAAGCTCCAGGGAGTAGCGTAACAGGGTGCTGCTGGCCCTGGTCTCCTGACCCAAGTCGTCGACCGCCCGCCACGGCACGACCATGTCCGCCACGAACGTCATGCGGGCGGCGACCCGGTCGCCGGAGCGGTGAAACAGGCCGTGTACCTCCTCGGCGCCGCCCTGTCCGCGGCACACCGCGGCGGCGGCCTCGCCGAGCGTGCCGTCGGCCAGGGCGCTCAGAAACCGGATGGCGTCGAACAGGTTGGACTTGCCGGCGCCATTGGGCCCGGCGACACAGGTGAACGGGCCGAACCGGACATCGGCATCCACCAGATTCCTGAACCCGGAGACCTGCAGTCGAGTCAGCACGTTCGCCCGCCTCCCGGATGCCGCGCGTCCCGTGCTGTGCCACTCGCCGGACACCGTTGTTGCCTGAAAATCCTGCGCTCCACCGGTTCGCGCAGTGTCGGACCGGACCGCAAATCCGTCAAGGCCGCGCAGGCTGCGCCCCGATAGTGTCACCGCAGATTCCGATGCCCGGCATCAGGAAGTGCAGCGCCGGTCAGGAGCGCGAGTCGCGGTAGGCGCGGAGGGTGTCTTCGTTGGGGGGGTAGATGCCGACGATGCCGGCGTCGCTGAGGTTGTCCACCGGGCTGTCGTCCAGGTCTTCGCGCGCCGGGAGGTAGCGCAGAGTGAACGCCGGCCCGGCCACGCGGCAGTCGGGCCGCAACGGCGCCACGCCAGGTAGTACATCAGGAAGTACTGCTGCGGGCGGTCGGTGTAGCTGATCGGGTGGTCCCACAGCACGCCGTCCTGGTGCCAATACAGCGGCGGCGCGTGCGGCGGCTTGCTGATCAGGAACCCGCT
>MKWU01000326.1_pt1 | contig 91307 bp, 94 predicted proteins | sample 809101 | NCBI WGS metagenome assembly MKWU01 (sample SAMN05860141, study PRJNA318959) | sponge metagenome | host: Aplysina aerophoba | place: Slovenia: Piran, Adriatic Sea, Gulf of Piran | collected 2013-05-07
CGATATAGGTGTCGTGGGGCCGCATCAGGCCGACAATGGCCTGGCTGAGCCCCGTCGTCGCCTTTGAACCATACCATGCGCCCATCGAAACCGCCTTCCCGGAACCGTCCGGGACCAGCCATAGAACGCAGGATTCATAATGTCAACCGGAATCTTCATCGCCCAGAAATGGCGGCCACGACAGGGCCTCAAGCCCAGGCGCGCTCAGATCAACGCACCAGCTCCCAAAGGTTTAACCCACGCACAAGTCGGACGTTCCTACCGTGAAAATCACTCAAAATGAAAATCGCGAAAAATAGGGGGTGAGCAGATACCGAAATTCGATCTATTGTTCGCAACGCACGCTTAAATTTGTTTTTCTGTGAATTTTTTGGTCGACGTCGCCGGCGGCAGAAGGGAAGAACTCCGTAATAGGGGCAACTTCCCGGCATTTCGCAATTTGCCTAATCCCGCGTCGGCTTTGGCCGCGCAGCTGATAATCTCTTTCGAATGCGCTCGACAAGCCGCCGGACGGCGTGGCAGTGTTTTCGGCAAGACGACGTACATTCGCTCAAGATTTTTTGGAAGCGAATGTATATTGCCGGTGTAACACTGGACGGCGAATCATCCGTTCGAATTACATCGAAATCAACGCCTAATTCTTCGGAAACTGGGAATTGGATGCAAATGCGCCGAACATCTGAATCGCCTCAAATCGAATTCGAAATTGCAAGGTGCGACAAATGGCTGTGATCTGGGCTCGGCGGGCTTTCTTGGAAACCGGCTGGGCGAAAGACGTAAAAGTCGAAATTAATCCCGAAGGAACTATCGGAGCCGTAGAATCCGGCATCGTTCGATGCGGTCGCGACGCGGGCATTCTGCTCCCCGCGCCGGCGAATCTTCACAGCCATGCCTTCCAGCGCGCCATGGCGGGATTGGCCGAACGACGCGTCGAATCCATTTCGGACGACTTTTGGAGCTGGCGCCAGCTGATGTATAGATTTCTATCCCGACTCACTCCGGATCAGGTGGAAGCGATCGCCGCTTTAGCTCAAATGGAGATGCTGGAAGCAGGATTCGGTCGTTGCGTCGAGTTCCATTACCTTCATCATTCGCCGGATGGAGGTGAATTCGAGGACCTCGCGGAGATGTCCGGGAGAATCGCCTCGGCCGCCAGCAGAACGGGCATAGGGTTAACTCTCTTGCCGGTTCTGTACCAGTTCGGCGGCTGCGACCGTCGCCCGCTGGACAAGTCGCAAGCGCGATTCGGAAACGACTGCGATCGGTTTTTGCGTTTGCATCAGGAAGCCTCTGACGCGGTAGCGAGTGTTTCGGCCGATGCCTCGACCGGAGTCGCGTTCCATTCGCTACGGGCCGTCGCTCCGAGTAGCATTAGGGAGACCTTGCGGGAATTGCCGGACGGTCCCGTCCATATTCACGCCGCCGAACAGTTGGCGGAAGTCGATGAAATTGTGTCGGCGTACGGCGCCCGCCCGGTCGAATGGCTGCTTGCGAATGCGGACGTCGACCGAAGATGGTGCCTGATTCATTGCACGCAAATGGAGACATCCGAAACACGGAGACTCGCGTCTTCGGGCGCGGTGGCGGGTCTTTGCCCGATTACCGAGGCAAATCTTGGAGACGGGATATTCGATGGAGTCAGATATAGCGGACATGGCGGTAATTTTGGCTTCGGAACGGATTCAAATGTCGAGATTTCGCTTTCCGGAGAATTGCGTATGCTCGAATATTCCCAGAGGCTCCGCGACCGATCGCGGCTGCGGATTTCCGAAGCCGGGAAATCCGCCGGTCGCCGCCTTTTCGAGGCAGCGCTTTCAGGCGGAGCATTGGCGGCGGGGCGGCAATGCGGCAAAATCGAGGTTGGCGCCTGGGCGGATCTGTTTTCGCTTCGCGCCGACGGGCTTGAACTGGCGGGCAGAACCGGAGACGAGATATTGGATGCTTTTGTTTTTTCCGGCGGCGACCGGCAAATCGACGATGTTTGGTCCGCAGGCCGCCGCGTCGTTCGAAACGGCCGCCACATCGGTCGCGACGGCATCGAAGCAAACTTCAAGCGGACAATGAAGGAATTGAAGAGCGGATTGTAGCCGACCGGCCGTTCGCTTCGAAACTTCGCGAAGCCAGGTCGCATTGCGCGCGCCGGGATGCATGGAAATCGTTCGAAAGCGGATTTGCGACGCCAGGTTTTCAAGGACGATTCGGAAATTTCCGCACGAGCGCCCCGGCCGACAAATTCCTAGGCGACGGAAGCCATAGCGAATCCGATCGCGGGAATGATCCCGATATCCCTGTTTCTTCTGAATTGCCTTAGGCAGGAATGGCTTGAATCGAGATCCAAGTTCCTTGCCTGGCCGACCATGCAGGCGCCGTAGAGCGCTATTCCCGCGAAGCCGAAAATCCACTTGCCCGGAGACGCGTTGAATCCCGCGGCCGCGAGCAATGCGCCCGCCATGAGCGCGCAGCTCGCGGCAATGAAAATAAAAAGCCAAATTCGAGTTTTCTCGCCGAAAAGCAGCGCGGTTGACTTTATGCCGATCATGGCATCGTCTTCCTTGTCCTGGTGCGCATAGATCGTATCGTAGTATAGCGTCCAGGCGATGCCCGATAGGTAGAGCAATATGGCGGGCAGGCCGAGAGAACCGCTATGAGCGGCCCAGGCAAGCAGGGCTCCCCAATTGAAAGCGATGCCCAAAAAAAACTGCGGCCACCATGTGAACCTCTTGGCGAACGGATAAATTGCGACGGGAATTAGCGAAGCTATCCCTAAGTAAATCGCGAATTCATTGAATGTAATTAGTATTAAGAATGCAAGCAGAGCCTGCGTCGCCATCCAGGCGTATGCGGCTTTCGCGCCGATTTGTCCCGACGGCAACGGACGCGATTTAGTTCTTTCCACTTGAGCATCCAAATCTCTGTCGGTCAGATCGTTCCAGGTGCATCCGGCGCCGCGCATTAAGAATGCTCCCGCGGCGCAGGCTGCGGCAATCCACAAATCGCTCGGGCGAAATCCATTCGAATCCGCCAAGCCGGCGAGGGAAAGGCCCCACCAGCATGGAAGCAGCAGCAGCCAAGTTCCTATTGGCCTGTCGGCGCGCGATAGACGAAGTAGCGGACGGGTGGGCGCCGGCGCCAGTGAATCGACCCAGTTTCGTTCGACGGAATCCGCGACGCGTCCGTCTTGAGAGGAACGGCGATTATTCAATCGATCAACCTGAGGCATCCGGCGCGATGTGCATTGCAGCTTCCCTTAAATTCTAAACTTCCGCCGCAAGCAACGACAAAATTCCGGCGGCTTCCGCTCGGCCTCGGGCCTCGGCGCGGCGGAATGGATTGCGATGGCGGGATGGGTCTGGAATTCCCGATCGATTCCGAGCCGGAAAAACGTCACTTATGAATTAGCGGATCAGGCCGGGGAATGATTGCGCCAATTCATTCGCCGAGGACAATGCCGAGCAAATCGCGAATTATTTGCGAATAGAAGATTCGCAACCTATCGCGAAGCGCGATAAATCAATTGGTTCCAATAGCGGAATCTTGGAAAAAGGTTGCAATTGCAAGGCAGCGAATCAAAATCTCGACAAGTTCGGCTGTTCGTGGAGGACGGCCTTTGCGCGGGCGGGCGAGTCGAGTTTCAAGCGGATGCGGCGAATTATCTTCGTTCCGTCATGCGGCTGGAGAACGGATGCGAAATCCTGCTGTTCAACGGTCGGGACGGAGAGTGGTCGGCTAGGATTGATGAATTGGGCAAGCGCCGGGCGTGCGCGACGTGCCTTTACAGGAATCGGCCTCAATCGTTTCCTCCGGACCTTTGGCTGGCATTCGCGCCAATCAAGAAGTCCCGAACCGATTTTGTCGTTGAAAAAGCCGCCGAGCTCGGAGTGGATAGGATTCATCCCGTTTTATGCGCCCGTTCCAATACGCGAAGGATATCTCGAGAAAGATTGCGCCAGCGAGCGATAGAGGCTGCAGAGCAGTGCGGTGGCTTGAACGTGCCGTCGGTCGGCAATCTTACGGCGCTGGAAGATTTCCTGTCCTGCGAACTTGGCGACCGAAAGCTCGTATTCTGCGATGAATCGATGTCCTGCAGCGGCAAGAAGTTTCCCGGCGAGATCGAAGGCGATAGCTTTTGCATCCTGGTAGGGCCGGAAGGCGGATTTTCAGAGCAGGAGCGTGACTTGCTACGCGACGTTCCCAATTCCCTCGCCGTGTCGCTAGGACCGAGAATCCTCCGAGCCGAAACGGCCGCTGTCGCCGCAATTGCGCTTTGGCAGCAATTCAATGGCGACTGGTAGGCTTGACTTTCGCCTGGCTCCGACCGGATCGTAGGGATTTCGCGCGGCGGCGATTGACGCTTTACCCTTTCGAACGCCCGGTTTATGCAGAAGGAATAGCGGTAGCACATTGCGATGGCATGGCCGCACTAAACCGATCTCGATAATTTTCGGAGCAATGCGCGATGTCAATTCCCCAGAAAATTGGCGGCAAAATCGAAAGCCGGGATCAGCTCGCAGAATATCTGGCTTCCGGGTGCAAGCCGAAAGACGAGTGGAAGATTGGCACCGAGCACGAGAAATTCGGCTATTCCGGCGATACCCTTAAGCCCTTGCCCTACGAAGGCCCTCGGTCGATTCGCGCGACGCTGGAAGGTCTGCGCGATGAATTCGGATGGGAGCCGATATGCGAAGGCGGAAAACTGATCGGATTGTCGAGCGGATCCGCGAACATCTCGCTGGAGCCGGGCGGGCAGCTGGAATTGTCGGGAGCTCCGCTTGGTACTCTCCACGAGACATGCGACGAGGTTAACCAGCACCTCGTCGAAGTTCAGGCCGTGGCATCGAGAATCGGGGCGAAATTCATCGGACTCGGAGCATCGCCCGACTGGACTCAAGAAGAGATGCCTATGATGCCGAAGGGCAGGTACAAGCTTATGACCAGCTACATGGGCAAAGTCGGTCGTTTCGGGACGCATATGATGTATCGAACATGCTCGGTGCAGGTCAATCTCGACTACGCATCGGAGGCGGACATGGTCAAGAAGCTCAGGGTTGGACTCGCGCTTCAGCCAGTTGCCACGGCCCTTTTCGCTAATTCGCCGTTTTTTGACGGGAAGCCGACGGGCTACAAGAGCTGGCGCAGCCGAATATGGCAGGATCTTGATGCCGACAGGACCGGAATGCTGCCTTTCGTATTCGATGAAGGCTTCGGTTTCGAGGCATGGGTCGATTATGCCCTGAGCGTTCCCATGTATTTCGTATACCGCGACGGGCGCTATATCGATGCCCTGGGGCAGTCTTTCCGAGACTTTCTGGAAGGGAACTTGCCTGCTCTTCCGGGGGAGACGCCTCTGCTTTCCGACTGGGCCGACCATTTGACAACCATATTTCCGGAGGCTCGCATCAAGACCTTTATCGAAATGAGGGGTGCCGACGGAGGCCCTTGGCGCCGCCTCTGCGCTTTGCCGGCTTACTGGGTCGGCCTTCTTTACGACGACGACGCCCTGGATGCCGCCTGGGATCTGGTAAAGGGAATGGATGCCGAAGCTCGCGAGTGTCTGCGACGGGCGGCGGCAAAGGATGGATTGGATGCTGCGTGCGACAATTTCAAGGTGAGAGAGCTAGCCGTAGAATCACTGGAATATGCGAGCGCGGGCCTCAGAAGAAGAAAGAGGCAGGGAGCGAACGGCTTGATTCCGGACGAATCCCATTTTCTTGACCCGTTGCAGGAAATTGTCGAGACGGGCGTTACCGCTTCAGACGAATTGCTTAAAAAATACTTGGGTGAATGGCGAGGCGACATGGGCCCGATCTACGAAGAATACAACTATTGAATTGCTGCGCAGGCGCGAGACGGCGACTAGAGTTGCGAAATCAATCAAAATTCGGGAAATCGCAAGTTGACGCAGCATTGGCCGCAGCCTGGCAATGAAGTCGGGCAGCAGGAATTGAGCGGCGGTATCGAATGGATCGAGCTAGGTTTTTGCGGTCGCGCGAGTCGACCGGCATGCGCACGACGAATTGATCGCCGAATCGGCTCTCGCTAGCGCAAATTCAAGCCTTTGCCGAAGTAAGCCGATTTCGCTTTCCGATGCGTTTCGATTCTGTAGGCACTCCCGAAGACCGTGCAGCGCCCACACATTGTCGGGATGTTGGCGGCACCTTGGAACCGCGCTGTCAAAGCCCAGATCTTCTCGATAAACTTGTTCAGCTTCTCCAAATCGGCCTTGCTCCGCAAGTAGCGCGCCGAGGGCATGCCGCGGCGGATGCATCCAGGCCCAGGGTTCCGTGAAATTTAGAGAATCGTCCAGGTCCACGGCTTGCCCGAGCAAGGTAAAAGCGGCGGCGAAATTTCCTTTTCGGTATTCGATTTCGCCGCAAAGCATCGCTTCGCCGACATCCAATACGTCGCGAGTCGCGTTGTTAAGCAATACCGCATCGTCCGGTATGCTCAGGCGAGCTTTCAAAAACCTTTCGCGAGCGAATTCCGCTTCGTTGACGTCTCCTCGGGCGGCATGCGCAACTCCTTTTCCGTATTCTCGCATCGCGACTCCAACCGGGAAAAGAAAAGGGCGTTCGGGGATTGGATCGTCGATCAATTCCTTCCATTGCCCGAACCGCACGAACACGTGCGTGCGCATTGACGAATATCCGTCGAGTATCGACGCCATATAGGGAAAGCTGTCTTCCACCAATTCCGGCGTCGCGATCGATACTAGCCGGTCCGCCGCGCGGATGGCGTGCCGATAGTGCCCGAGAAACATTGACGCATGCATCAGGAGATGAAGATCGTGGCATCGCGATGTCGTGTAGAAGTTTCTTGCGCCTCTATTGGATTCGTACTTGTCGTTCGCTTGGACGGCGCGAACGCTGACGGCGACCGATCGAGCGTAGTCTCCGCAGAGCGTATAGACGTGTGCGGCCATGTGGTGCAAATGACCCTCGTCGCGCGCCAGCGCTCGGAGGTCGTCGGCAGCGCACATCGCTTTTTCGGGCGAATTCGACATTTCGACGGCATGGATCAGCAAATGCCGCAAACCAGGGTGGACCGGGCCGCCTTCTATCGAGTTTCGGCGGATAGCTTCCTCCAGAATCCTGACATCTTCTCGAATGTCGGTGCCCGGCATCGGATCGCCGGTTCGAATGTTCCACATCTGCCGCGGCGTCCTAGTCATGGACGCTTCGGCGCAAAGCGCGGCCATGTCCAAATCATGGGAGTGCTCGGCATGTACGCGCCTCATTGATTCCGCAAAATCGCAGTGCCATGAATCCAATGTGTCAAGCGGTTCGGGGCTGGCGGAGGGATATCGTCTGACCGTCGCGCGAATTAGGTCCCGCTCAACTCGCGCGCATCTCCCCGAAAGCGAATTCGCGCGCATGGCGGCTTCGTGGCAAACGCGCAGCATTTGCGCAACCTCGTCTTCGGAAAGCCGCGCCCAAGGGCGATTGTAGAACGGTCCCGAGGCGTAGGCGATGCCCCACCAGGCCATGGCGCAATCGGGATCGAATTCAAGCGACTTTCGGAAGCATTCTACAGCCTCTTCGTGATTGAATCCGTAGATCCAGTTGAGGCCGCGATCAAACCATTTTTGGGCGCTATTGCTGGAAGTTGAAATAGGCCGGTGCCATGGGTTTAGGCGAAATGGATAGTCGTGCGGATCGTCTGCCCGTTTAACATTGTCAAGCATTTTGCCGGATTGCTGAGGTCGATTAGCTCGGTAATTTAATGTCTAATTTTGAGCAATTCGCAAGCGCCGCATTGCCTATCGAGGAATTTGGCCGGCCGGTCTCTTCGGAATGCATTCGATCTTTCCGATCATCGGGCCATGCGTTGTTTAATTTCAAAAACGATGACTAGCGACATCCAAACTTTAGGGGGGCCGAGCCTGGGAAAGTGCCAAGTCACCTAGGAGCGGATATTGCGCCGACCCCGGTAAGTTATTCGACGCCCGCAAAGTTTTGACGTGTTGAAAGTTCCCATGGCGTTGTTCACGTCTTTCGCCGGTTTCGGACGCGGAGCGTACGGATATTAACGGGGGGCTTGGCGAGAGCCGATTAGACCGTGCCAACCTTCCCATTGACGGCATAGACGAGATGCCATTGCCTTTTGCGAACCGACGCGGTCCGGATCAAAAACCCGGTTCCCGTTGTCCCTGTAGATTTCAGGTGCAGCCGATGGGCATTTCAATTACTGCCGCGCACAAGGAAAGCCGGGGAACAAACTGAAATCACGTTTTCTGGGAAATTTCCGCAAATCAAAAATGAGTTGTCATTCCGGTACGCGATAGAGACTTTCGAAATATCAATTCTCGAATTTCGTGCCATCACGATGCCAACCTCTCTTAATCCGGAATCGACGGCGCAGGCAATTTAAGGCGAGAATCGTAAAATCCGGCAGTAGTTGCCCCTCCCAGTTCCAACCCTAATTCGATTGCAGCCTCGGAAAATCCGACTTCGCAGGTTGTGCTAATAGATTGTCGGTCAGTTGACGACATGCACCAGTCAATGCTCGCTTTTCGGCCAAGATGTCATTAGCGGCTCACGCAACTTTCCCGCTCTACATTGCGACGATAGTTCACTTCGCAGACCGACCCATTCATTCGATTTCCGCCTGCTCAATGGAAGCCGCCGGCATTCCAATCAATAGCAATGGGCAAGGATTCCCCACGCCTCGATTAATTCGCACTTGCAATTTATCCCAGCGAGTTGTCGCGCTCCCGAACTTGTCCCGCACAAACAGTCGCGCCCACACCGAAATAAAGTCCTCCTCGTAAATCTCAATCATTCGGCGTTGTCGAACAGTTGGATTCAACCCAAATTGCTCAAGGTCATCGATGCCACGTACATCGTGTCTGCGCGCGAATGTCTCTACGATCTGAATCAAATTCTGCTGTAGAGAATTGCCGCGAGTAACTATGATGCCGACGCTAATAGCTCCTTCACCGTGGAGCCTTTGAAAATTTTCAAGATCGCGATCAAAGAACGGGTCCTTGTTGTTCCACTCGATTTCCAAGGCGACGGCTCCGTTTTCGCTCCTTCGCACATGATCGATTTCGTGCGAGATTGATGCGCGCTCATCATTGTCGACGATTTTTCGGATTACGATATTGCGCTTGGGCCAGTTTCGATCCGTGAGGGAACGCCGAAGACGTCGCGTAAAAATTGCCTCGCCGCCGCCTCTTTCGATTAACTCGACATCCCGGATTCGAAAATCCAATAGAACACCACAAAGCTCGACCAATGGCCCAGGGAAGTCCCTGGCGAGAACCGCTTCCGCATGGTTCTTAGATTGTACGTCGAAACCTCCGCGTATTAAATCGGACAGATTCAAGGTGCTGAAACCGCGGAATTATAATCGTAAGTTGGCCAGTTCGGCTGATATTCCGGATCCGCCTGATTGCCCCAAACTGTCCAATTGTCGCGAATGCCGCGACCAAACAATTCTAGGTAGGGTCCCCAGCTACATTCCTCGATTATCTGATACTGCTCGTCCGGCTTCCGCGAGTGCTCCCTTTTTCGGCTAGCAATCAAATTCACCTGGCTGCGTCCAGGGTTAAGGGTGCGCACATTTTTGCCGCGAACTCCGAAAAGGACAATTTCAGTGACGTTTCGGAAATAAAATCCTACTCCTCGACCATCGGATCCGCCGTCTTTACGGATTTTATGCCAAATAATGTTGGTTTTGTATTCAAACCCCCAAGCTTCGAGAACTTGCAGGCCCCACGGCAAAAGAGCGTTTGGTACCCACAAGTAGCAATGCGCCTTATCGGCGACATGGTCGGCGATCGGCAGTGCGACAATCTCATCCAAGGAAAGAGTGCCGTACCTGGACAGCCGACGATGCTCAGGGGCTACCTTGCCCGTGCGGTTGGCAAAACGCCACGGCGGATCTGCGAGAACCGTCCCGAATTTCATGTCGCCCAAGTATTTCGATAGGTCCTCCGCCGGTGATTTCTCCATAATGATGCCGTCCCTTCAATTCGCGTCGGATTGTAGCATGGCTCGCAAGATCCTGACAGTTTTCCTTGACAAGCCGCCGCCGCTCTCTCGGCGGCTTAACTTGTGGTCGCGTAGCCTATATGGACGTAGCGGTTCGTAGTCGAAGCCCGCCAATTCTCCAGCGGGGATCGGTCCGCATGCGGACTTTCCATTGCATTCGTGGTATCCTGGCTTGCGACCTCCTAGCGAGCTATGCAGTAAGGAAGCGATGATGAATAACGACTTGCCAACCGTTTATTCCGATGATGCGAGGAGCATTCGCCATTCGATCATCGCCGCGTTGCGCGATGCCGCCGATCCGGACAAGGCAAGTCTGCAGCAGGCTTACATGAAGTCCGACATGCCTTTTTACGGCATGGGAGTGCCCCGCAGCCGGCAAATTTCCAAATCAGTGCTCAGGAGGCACGAAATGCCCGATGCGGCAGCATGGGAGGCGCTGATCCTTTGTTTGTGGCGGGAGGCTACCCATCGAGAGGAACGCTACGCGGCAATCCAATTATTACACTGCAAGCGCTATTGCAGCTGGCTGGATCCGGTGCGAGCTCCCCTGGTCGAGGAATTGGTAGTTACGGGCGCTTGGTGGGACTACGTGGACACAATCGCCAGCCGAGCCGTAGGAACCATGCTTTCCGCCCGCCCTGGACAAATGCGGCCATTGCTTCGCCGCTGGGCGAGAGATGACAACATCTGGAAGCGCCGGACCGCAATTCTTTCGCAGCTTCGGGCAAAGCAAGCCACGAACACGAGCCTTCTTACCGACGCGATCCTGCCGTCCATCGGCGAACCGGAGTTCTTCCTCCGAAAGGGAATCGGCTGGGCATTGCGCGAATATTCCAAGACGGATCCGCAATGGGTTCTGGAATTCGTCGCAAAAAATCCTGGACTCTCCGGGCTTAGCCGGCGCGAAGCTCTCAAACACTTAAGACGCACGAATTCTTGCGGCTAATAAAGGTCGGCTCGGCGGTTCATTTTCGGATGCGGACGCAAGGTCTTGGCTGGACAATAATTCCCGGGGAGAGGTGGCGAGCCATGCTTGCTCAACGGAACTTTCGATTTGCCGTCTGCAACGCGGCGCCCAAGGCAAGATTCGGAATTTCCCCGTCATGGCGAGAGCCAAACCCGATTTCCGCTGTCTGTTTTCCAAATCAATTTTTTCTGGGATTTGGCGCGCATGCCGTGTGCATCGGCTTTGCGGTCCGAGCCCGACTGGCGTTATAGCCGGGGAAATCCGCCCTTCGGAGATTCGTGACGAGGGATTGAAGCGCAAGCAAGGCGCTGGCGCCCATCATTGACCGGCTGCCGGAATGCGCTTGCATCCACGCCGGATCCGATATTTATCCCCTGATCCGGCCGGCCGAAGTCCTTCATTCGATCCCTGCTGTCCTCAATACAATGCACGTGCTCGGTAACGCGGCCCATTTGAGGTTACGCTCCGCATATTCGAGTCGCCGATTTCGCTCTCCCTCTTCGGGTTGTAGAGCTATTGGCGCGGTTCGGGCGCATTCCGGAAAATGGAGGACGCAATTGCGCAGGTTTTCCCTAGGCCGCCGAAAGGCCTTTTGGCTACGTCCCCGGCCCGCGCTGACTAACGGATCGACGAGCGGCGCCGAAAAATTTGGCCTCCATGACATTATGCCTTGATGCGCCATGGCGCCGGTAGTTTCCGGCATTTTGAACCGGGGCGGTTTCGAGCTAGCCGAAGGCCAATCAATCCTTCCGAGGGAATGTTTATTCTAGATTTCTAGATTGACCGGAGCAGCTCGAACTTGAGGCGGCTGCGTAGGATGAGCGGGAGCGGCGGCGCAGCAGATCAATTCGGGATCGGGACTGGTTGATCGAGCGCGGATTCCTTCCGCTATCTGGTATCCATAACGCGCGCGCAACTGAGAATTGGTTGAAAGATTGATGGGGGTGTATCTCAAACTTGTTGCAAAGCGATGCGAGAAAGTATTCCTATAGCAGCGCGCCTCATTATGGGCTGGAAGGTCGGAAACTCACATTCGGCCCAATCAACCATTTTGGGCTACACCCTGATGTTGATCGATTGCACTATTCCGCTCGCAAGCCACCGCCCAACCAATAAAACGGTATAACTTTCATGGATCTTCTTGAATGCCTGTTTGGACATCATCATACGCGCAACGCCGTTGTATGGGCAAGAATGGAGACAGCCCAGTCGGGAGCGCTGTCTGAAATCCACAATGCTTCTTCCCTAAAAATGGCAATCTCCTGGTGTGGTTGATCCTGATTGGAATTGTCGTAGAGTAAAAATTCGTCTGCCAAGGCAATTGCTGCCGACAGGTTGGAATATGATCGCCGGAACCGGCGGCGAACGTCTGCTTCCGGAACATCGTGACCACCAAGCGCGACCCGGCTCCGGATACGGTCCAGTGCCTGATCTGGTGAACTGAGTGATATATAGTGCAGGGTGACCCTGTAGTATTCCCGCCGCGCAGCCCCTATGTGACGGATAATACCAGTCCCGGCGAGGGTTGTCTCAACCAGATGGGACCGATGTTCTTCAAGAGCAAGCCTTCTATGACGAAGTGCCTCGCGTGCCGCCTCGCCAGATGGCATATCTCGGGCAAGTGTATCGGGGTCGATCACCTCTGCTCCACGGAATCCGCCATTGCGCGTCAGGGTAGATTTTCCGCTCCCGTTGGGGCCGGCAACAACAAATAGCGTTGGCATATACGCGGATTCAGTATGGATTACCGGATCGGTTGGATTTCGGATCAGGATGTCTGAGCACCCGGTCCCCGTCCTTGGTCCGCGCAACATATGCCCCGTCTGACCGGATGCCGTAGAGAGTCCCGCCTGCCTTGAGCTGAGCCGCAAGGTCCGCCTTGATTCGGTCGCGCCAATCTTTCGGAAATCCTGGGATTTCGGGCGGTGGGGCCGTTGATTTTCCCTGCTTGTGCATGATAGCCACCTTACACCTGATGTCTGCACCATTCAATCTGTCTTGGTGGAAGATTGATGGGGGTGTAGCCCAATTTGTTTTCAGGCAACGATGGCCTGCCTCGCGTGCCAGTCGAGGAAGTCGGGCAGCCTGAGGTTTATGAAGCAGCTTTTGAGCGCCGGCATTGCGTTGGCGCCTGTCTTCGACCAGCGGGTGCCGGGACGCTTCAGCCGGAGCCTGTACCGCTTGCAGCCACTTTCCACGACCCCCGATCCAATCTGCATGCCCCGGTCGCCGTATTGGTTGCAGCGCATCCGTTCGATGTTGTTCCGATAGTAGCGGCAGCACGCCTCCACTTGCTTGTACCTGCCGCTGAAGGGCTCGAGCTCCCGGATCACCTTGGCGGCCCGGCCCGCCTCGAGGTCCGCCTTGATCCCTTCGAACCGCCGGTCCCGCTCCGCCTTGTCCGGAAAAATCGCCTTCACCGCATCGCCGGCGTATTCGAGGGCATGGAACATATCGAGCACGAAGGTGACCTTCCCGCCCCCGAACAACTCCTCGCAGGTGTTCCGAATCCATTCTGCGCCGTCCGAGATGACGACGAGGTCTTCGACGCCGTGCAAGCCGCGGCGCAGCGCCTCGCGGTCAAGGCGCATGGCGAAATCGGAGGGATCCCGGCTTCCCGATGCCGCCGCCGCACTGTCGATGAGACAACTGGACGTCTCGCCGCCCTTGCCCTTCAGTGCCGCGCCGGTCTCCGGGTCCCGCTCCTCGGCAGTGTAGATGACCGCCAGCTTGGCTTCCCGGGTCTTCGCGCGTCCGTCCTCCTGTTTGCCGGCAATGCCTTCGACATCGTCCTTTCGCATCGGCACCCCGGTCCCGTCGACGGCAAGATACATCCGTGATTCCAGGGGGCTGTCTTCCACGACCTCCTCCTGTTCGAACCGGAGAACCTCCTCGCCAAGCGCCAGGGACCAGCGCTGCAGCGAGCTTGAGGATGCGTTCACCCCGGCAAGGTTCGCGATGTGGCGGCTCGCCGCATCGAAGCTCATCATCGGCGTCGTCTCGGCCATGACGCTCAGCATCCCCGGCGTGAGCGCGCCGCCTTCCAGGCCCAGCGCACGGTCAAGCGGAAACAAGCCCTTGCCGCACGATCGGCAATAATAGTAGCTGCGCTCAACCTCGACCTGGCCAAGCCGGGTGAGCCAGGTTTTTTTCTTCCTCGCATGGCGCCGGCACATGAGCTTGCCACAGCTCGCGCATTCCGGCGGTGGCAGAGCCTCGTCAAGCCGTTCGAACAGCAGCTTCAGCGCCGTCGCGCCGCCGCAAAGAGAACTGTCGCGGAGCACCCGCTCCACGCTGTCCAGGTCCGGAGCGCCCGACGCGAGGTCCGCCGCCAGCTTCGGAAGTTGCGAGCCGAACTCCGCCAGCACAGCCCCGAGCAATGCCGGAAGCGGCCCGCCGACCGGTCCGAAGCCCGCCAGAGGCAACTCGCCCTCCGTGATGTCGCAGCTCCGCACCTCGCCGCCTTCCAGCCAGTAGCGGGTGTATCCGCCCTCGTGCGGGTGCAGCATCGTCGCGCCTTCCCTCCCCAAGCCTTCCAGATACGCCACCGTGTTCGGATGTCCGTGCCCGCGATTCCCTTTACCTTCGCCATCATCAGCGCTCCCTGCCTCGTTGCCTCTGCAAGCGCGCCACCCGCCGGTTCTCCCGGCCGTATTCGGACACGCAGCAAAGCCAGCATTGCAAATGCGAATCGCAATTGTAAATTAATTGGGTTGCACCCGATTGATGGATTGATGGCTGCGGCTTGCAAAAACGGTGGCCGCGTTAAATTATCACCCGAATTTGCGTCGTCGAAATTTCCCAAGGAGAAATGCAAATGGGCGTGCTGCCAGCCGGAAAGAGACCCGCCGACATTGAAGAATGCGATGTTGCGATCATCGGAGGAGGGCCTGTTGGCCTGGGCCTGGCTATAGATCTTGGACAGAGAGGAATCCGGACGGTTGTTGCGGAGCAATCGCTTGAGCCGTCTCCGATTCCCAAGGGGCAGAATCTCACCCAGCGTACAATGGAGCACTTTCGCTGCTGGAGAATAGAAGACGCCGTTAAAGCATCTCGTAAAATCTATTCCGAATCCGGAATTGGCGGCCTAACGTGTTACGGTTCGCTTCTAAGCGAATATCATTACGACTGGTTCAAGCGAGCCGTGGTCAAGCCGTACTACGCCGCGGACAACGAACGGTTGCCGCAGTATGCGACCGAGTATGCTCTTCGCGCCAGGGTCGCGGAGTTGGACGAAATAAAATTCCTCGCGAGATGCAAGGCTGACGCAATTCGACGGCGCGACGGCGGAATCGAAGCCGAAATCGAACACGAAGGGGGCAGATCGCGGATAAGGGCAAGATTCGCCGTCGGGTGCGACGGAAGCCATTCGATGACGAGGCGTGCCGCGGGAATTTCCGAAACGATTTCCGATCACGAGCGGTTAATGTGCCTGCTCGTTTTTCGTTCCGAATCGCTCCATCGCTTGCTCGAAAAGCATTCGGGCAAAAGCTTTTTCAATGTTCTCCATCCCGATTTAAACGGCTACTGGAAATTTTTCGGCAAAGTGGACGCTCAGGGAGAGTGGTTTTTCCATTCGCCGGTGCCTTCGGGAACGATCGCGGAAAACTTCGACGTCGCCGGATTCCTGCACGCGGCCGTAGGCGCGAATTTCGAATTCAAGTTGAAGCATATCGGGTTCTGGAACCTGCGCGTGGCGATGGCCGACGAATACAGGTCGGGGTCTATTTTTCTCGCGGGGGATTCCGCTCATAGCCATCCGCCCTACGGCGCCTACGGGATAAATACGGGATTTGAAGATGCCAGAAACCTCGGATGGAAGCTTGAAGCGGTCTTGAAAGGATTCGGCGGCGAAGCTCTTCTCGATACGTACGACGAAGAACGGAAACCGGTTTTCGCTTCGACGGCGGCGGATTTTATCGAAAGCTACATAGAGCAGGACCGGGCGTTTCTGCGGAAATTCAATCCCGAAAGAGACCGGAAATCTTTTGAGGAGGAATGGAGTCGACGTGGGTCCGGCGCCTACGACGATATTCGCGCCTACGTGCCGAACTATTCAGGTTCGTCCATTGTCTTTGGCCCCGAGGGCGCCTCGAGTTCGGCCAAGGGCGAACACCGGTTCACGGCAAGGCCGGGCTACCATCTCGCGCCGGCGCCGATTGCGCGTGGCGGGGATGTTTTCGAGAGATTGAGCGACGGCTTTACATTGCTGGAGTTTTCGGGCGACGGGAGGGTTGGCGGCGAATTCGACAATTCGGCGAAGCGCAGAAACATTCCTTTCAAGCGCATAGCTTTGCAGTCGTCGGAAATGGCGGTGCGGTACGAAGCGGCTCTCGTGCTCGTGCGGCCGGATCACTACGTAGCATGGGCCGGGAGCGATTCCGAATGCAGCCCGTCGAAAATCTTGGCGAAATGCTTGAAATTGGAACCTTGAGGCCGACTGGGCATTCCGACTTCCGAAGTGAATGCGCCGGTTCCTTGGACAGGGGGGCGGCGGGCTATCTCTTTCGAAAATTGATTTTTGGCTCCGTTCCGGCGGCAAGCCGCTTTATATTCGGCGCATGCCTCGCCCAGATCAAGGCTGCTAGCAGCATGCAAAGCGCAACCGCTTCAGGTTTGCCAAGCGCCCAGATCCAGACCGGCGACGTTGCCGCCGCTACAAGCGCGCTCGCCGACGAAATGCGAAATGCCAAAGCGACCGCGAGCCAGGTCAGGCACGCCGCCAGGCCGGCAACGAGGTCGGTAGCCAGCAATATCCCCAGAAATGTCGCAACCCCCTTGCCTCCCTTGAACCCGTGCCAAATCGGAAAGAGATGGCCTAGAAAGGCGGCGAGTCCCGCGACCTGCGCGGCGTCGCCGCCTAGAGCGGAATTGCAGATCGCGACCGAAACCGCGCCCTTCCCGGCATCCAGGATCAGCGTTGCCGCGGCGGCGAGCTTGCTGCCAGTGCGCAGCACGTTGGTTGCTCCCGAGTTGCCGGAACCGATTTTTCTTGGATCTTCGACGCCCATGAGCTTCGTGGCCGCAATTCCAAACGAAACCGAGCCAAGAAGATAGGATCCGGCCGCCGCGGCAAGGAGTTCGGCGGCCCCGGAGTCCATTAAGGGCACGATCATCGGCTCGAATCGTAGACTTGCTCGCCTTCGACGAATGTCCGCAATATTTTGCCCTGGAGAAGCTGGCCGTCGAAAGGCGTGTTCTGCGACTTGGACTTGAGGCTGAACCTGTCCAGTACGAAAGGAATGTCCGGATCGAATAGGATCAGGTCCGCAGGCGCGCCTTTCGACATCCGGCCGGTGCGGAATCCCAGTAATTTCGAAGGGTTGAGCGACAAGGACCTGAATAGCCTAGGCAGCGAGATTTCTCCGGCATGGAACAGTCGCAATGCTGCCGGAAACAGAGTTTCCAGCGCGACCGCGCCGCTCGCGGCTTCCTCGAAAGGCAGGCGCTTCGCTTCCTCGTCCTGCGGCGTGTGCATTGATGAAATTATCGAGACCGCGCCCGACGCGACGGCTTCCACCAAAGCCTTGCGATCGCCTTCCGACCTCAACGGAGGCTTGACCTTGAAGAATGTCCTGTAGTCTCCGATATCGAATTCGTTCAGCGTCAGGTGGTGGATAGACGCTCCCGCGGTGATTTCGATCCCCGATGCTGTCGCTCGCTTGAAGTATTCGATCGACATCGAAGTCGACAGCTGGTCGGCGTGGTATCTCGCGCCGGTCATGGCGGCTAGCTCGATATCCCTTTGAAGCCCGATCACTTCCGCTTGCGCGGGCACCGCGGGTATCCCTTTGAGCGAAGCGAATTTTCCGGAAGTCGCCGCCGCCCCGCTCGACAGCCCCGGATCCTGCGGATGCGCAATGACCAGCGCTCCCCGTTGCTTCGCGTACTGAAGACATCGCAAAAAAACTTTTGTATCTTGAATGACGGAATCGCAATCCGAAAAAGCTACGGCTCCGGCATCGAGCAGCAGCCCGATTTCCGTCATCTCGCGGCCGGCGCGGCCGCGTGTCAGCGCGGCGATCGTCTTTATTCGAACCGGCGACGAAGCTTGGGCGCGCTTCGCTACGAATTCGAGAGTCTCGGGGTTGTCGATCGCCGGAATCGTATCGGGGCGAGTTACCATGGTGGTTACGCCGCCCGCCGCGGCGGCCTGCCCCGCGCTTCGATAGCTTTCCTTATGCCTTTCGCCCGGTTCGCACACCTTGACGCCGATGTCGACTATGCCGGGCGCCAGGTACTTCCCTTGGCAATCGATCGACTTGGAATCCGGGAGTACGAGGCCGGGAGGAGCCAGGTCGGCGATACGGCCGTTTTCAATGATCAGAGAGCCGGGCGCCACGAGATCGCGCTCCGGGTCGACGATCATCGCGTTGGCTAGAATCATGTCGGCCTCGCCGCGCCGGCAAACGCCTCCGGGATAGCGCGGGATCTCGTGCTTTCGATCATTTCGGGCCGACCATTTAGGAGTCGCGCCCCAGATTTCGCGCCAGCAGGTCGAGGACCGCCATGCGCACCGCCACGCCCATCTCCACCTGATCCTGAATTACCGACCTGCTTATGTCGTCCGCGAGCGCTCCGTCGATTTCGACCCCGCGGTTCATTGGACCGGGATGCATGACAATCGCGTCGCTCTTGGCGACCTGCAGCTTTTCCGCGTTTAGGCCGTACAGATGGTAGTATTCGCGGACCGAAGGCACAAATGCGCCTTCCATCCTTTCGTTCTGAAGTCGAAGCATCATCACGACGTCGGCGCCTTCTATGCCCGTCTTCAAGTCGTCGTAGACTTCGACGCCGAATTCGTCGATGCCCGAGGGCATCAGCGTCCGCGGACCGACGAGGCGGATCCGGTTTCCGAGCTTGCCGAGCAGAAGGATGTTGGACCTTGCAACGCGCGAATGCGCGATGTCGCCGCAGATCGCTATCGAAAGGCGGGCGAGCCGACCCTTGGCGCGTCGGATGGTCAGCGCATCCAGCAAGGCTTGGGTAGGGTGCTCGTGCCGTCCGTCGCCGGCGTTGACGACCGAGCAGTTGACTTTTTCCGAAAGGAGGTTGACGGCTCCGGAACTCGGATGCCGAACGACGATCAGATCGGGCCGCATGGCATTCAGCGTCAAGGCGGTATCGATGAGCGTTTCGCCCTTGGCGATCGAGCTTTTGGCCACGGCCATGTTCATGACGTCCGCGCCGAGCCTTTTGCCCGCGAGTTCAAAGCTCGACTGCGTTCGCGTTGAATTCTCGAAGAACATGTTGATTTGGGTCATTCCGGCAAGGACGTTCGAGTGCTTGACCTTGTCTCGGTTTAGCGAGGCATAGGAATCGGCCAGATCCAGAATCGAAAACACCTCGTCCGGTGACATCGATTCCACGCCGAGCAGATGCCGTTCCAAGATCGCCATCGATCCCCTCCAGATGCAAGTTGCTCTATAAGGCCGGCCGCGATGCCGGGCAAGACTGGACTCTAGATGCGCAGGCGTCGATTCAGTCGGTCCGGCTGCAGGCCGTCGCCGAAACCTGAATTGGCGAATGTTGGTGGTTTCGATTAATACTGCCAAAGAAGCGGTACTGCCGATTATCGGGGCGCGCCACGATGCATAGCAACAGAATGCCAAAAAGCCGGGACGATGCGGAAGCGCTGCTCCGATTGCATTTGGAATACGCCGTCGATCAGGCGATCGGAGACGAGCCTATCAATCGCTACGAACTTGATAAGCGCGACGCGCGCCCGCTCGAGCCGGCGAAAAAGCCCGCGGTTCCGGAACCGAGCGAGCCTTTGGACAAGGTCGCAGCCGCCGCCGAAATGGCTGGGAAGGCCCGGAATCTTGAAGAGCTTCGCGACGCAATGGAGTCTTATGAGCACTGCAATTTGAAGAATTCCGCGCGGCGGCTGGTTTTTTCCGACGGCCGCCCGGATGCGAGGCTGATGATCGTGGGCGAGGCTCCCGGGCGCGACGAGGACATCCAGGGCAAGCCGTTCGTAGGCAAGGCTGGCCGCCTGCTGGACGCGATGTTCGCCGCCATTGATTTGTCCCGCAATTCCGATACTGCTGAAAACGGCCTGTATATTACGAATGTAATCCCCTGGCGTCCGCCAGGAAACAGGGCGCCGGAAACAGAGGAAATAGAAATGATGCGGCCCTTCGTTTTCAGGCATGTCGAGCTAGCCGAACCGGAATTGCTCGTTCTCATGGGAAACATTGCCTGCAGCGCGATTATCAATTCCATGGGCATTACCAGGATTCGCGGCGATTGGCGCGAAGTTCAAGGCATTCCGGTCATGCCGACCTTTCATCCCGCGTACCTGCTAAGAAACCCCTTGTCCAAGCGGTTGGCTTGGCATGACTTGCTGGCCGTCAAAGTGAAAATGGGAGAGTCGAAGCAATGAGCAGAGAATTTGTTCCGGTCAGGATCGCCGTATTAACGGTCTCGGACTCTCGAAGCCTGGACGATGACAAGTCGGGCGATCTGCTGCGGGATCTCATAGAATCTGCAGGGCACGAGGTCGCCTGCAGATCGCTTGTGCGCGATGATCGCGCGTCGATCTCCGCGCAGCTGGCATCATGGGCTGCCGATCCAAACGTTGACGTCGTCATTTCAACGGGCGGAACCGGGCTAACCGGCAGAGACGTTACGGTTGAAGCCCATCGGGACGTGTACGAGAAGGAGATCGATGCCTTTGCTCCTGTATTTGCGTTCGTCTCCATGAGGAAGATCGGCGTTTCGGCGGTTCAGTCGAGAGCGTGCGCAGGCGTCGCGAAGGGGACGTACCTTTTCGCGCTGCCGGGATCGCCCGGGGCGTGCCGCGACGCGTGGGAGGAAATTCTTAAGCCGCAGCTCGACTACAGGCACCGTCCCTGCAACTTCGTGGAAATTCTACCTAGGCTTGAGGAGCATTTGCGCAGGAAGTGAAATCGAAGCCCTGGATTGCCGAGGAAAATCCGGCTAATTTGCACGGCACGGTCGAAACTCATGAAGTTGAATGGCGAAATTCCGAATTTGGCCGGTCGCTAGACGCAGTTTTCGACGGGCTTGCGTGAATGCATCGTTTAATTTCTCGAGAATAAGTTTTCTTGTTCGTCTCTTGAGTTAATCAACCGCGCCCTTCAGCAAATTTCCTTCACGCTCCTTTGCAACTCCCGTCAAAAACGGATTCCTTCAGAGCTTGGGCGCGGGGGCCAAATGGCAGGCGATCCCGGAAGCGTCCGCCGCCAGGCCCTCTTCGGATTACTTCCTGTCGGCGCACTCGGCACGAGAGACGGTAGTCTTATGTGCTTCTTATGGCGATTGCAGTCAGACTTAGGGATAATCAAGGATGCCAGGCCGATCCTTTTCGGGATCTTCAACAATGGTCTTTGTTTGCGCCGGAACGCAAATGACTGAAAACCGAATACGATCTAGAAACCGCCGCGTAGAAGTGTGCTGTTGCGATCGATACTCCGGAAGGGGGAGGTGTGCTTGTGTGACTACTCGCCTCCCGAGTGCCTGCACTTGCCCGAGTTCTGGAAGCGTCGCCCGGTCGCAACCGTTTTTCGGCACGCAACCCTTCACGACGCTGTCGCCTTAGTGCCATCGACTTCAAGGAAGCAACCCGATTTGCGGTTTTCGGTTCCAGTCCGTCCCCCATTGATGGAAATGAAACCTGGGCAGTTAGCAATCGCGTTACTTCGATGGCCGTCAGCCGGCTTTTGCCGGCTCGCGGTAGACCCGCGACGTCTGAGCAGGAGTACTTGGACATACTTCAGAAGGTGATCTACAACTTGGCCGCCCCTAGACAATTGCGGGCCAAGGCACAATATTATCCCTGCTTGCGGGATTTACGGATTGCGGCCTCTCCTCCGGGAAACCGGAGGGCGAATAGAAGGCTTCGGCCTTCTTTCCAATTCAGGGACATTGGCTGGAAGCCGAGGATTCTCCCATATGTCGCAACCAAGCCGGTATAGTGGAGCTTGGCCGCAGCTGGGAATCCTCGGCACCGTTCGCAGCGGAAGGCGGTTGATGTGGAATATCCACTGCGGAGCCGACGCCCGCGTATTCCGCCGCGCCGAATTCGCCGGAATTCCATGTGCCCTGCGGTCCGGAGCTACTTCTGCCCGGCAAGGAAAGCGTTTCCTTAACCGATTGCTGTCGGATGCTAGCCGATACTAACGTGATTTCCTAAGCGCAAACATCAGGATGTCGGCGGCGCTCGGGCTTCGCCGGCCGGCTTGTCGCAATTTTGCGCAACTGTCAGGCAAGCAGCCTATTCGGGGCATCTGCCCGCGTTTCCTGGCGGCTGTTTCCAGCCGCGGGCACCCGAGAGCTTTAGGATGGGCCGCAGCCGTTGATTTCAATGGCTTCCTTCGGGTTGAGCACCGTGATGCGCAGCTTCGATGCATCCAGTTCCAGGTTACCGTTTGAGCCTAGAAACATTTCGGATTTCGCCTCTAGAATATTCGAATTCGGTCTGCCGACATTTGCGCTCCCGAATCGCACCCACTCGTCCGCGTATTCGAAAATGACATGGTCCGGACCAAGCGTGTTCGGCAACGGGATTCGCGCAGTAGCGAAGAGTCCGGCTTCCGAAAATTCGAAGCCGCATTCAACGGTCTTCATCCCCGATTCAACCCAACCTTGAGGGATGCTTTCCATTGCGCTTTGTATCGCCGGGTCGACTATTCCGGGCGGAGTCAGCGACACCGAAAAGTCGTACGAAACGGGTATGCATACCTCTTTGCAGATGCCGGCGAAAAAATTCCCTTCGAATTCAATCGGCGCATCATTGTTTTCCGGATGAACTTCTACGGGAAACAAAACCTCATTTTCATAGCCGATAATCGTCATGCCGTATTGCTCGAATACCTTCGGGCTCGGAAAGAGCACGTTCGCCCTTTTCAAATTCCTGGATGATTCAATCTCAAGATGTGGAGGGATTCCGCCTTCGCCGGGAACGCGCCAATAGGTTTTCCACCCTTCATCAAGTGACATTCGTATGCCTGACATGTGAATCTCGCCGGTCTCCCCGGCGTGCCGCCAGCCCGGATGGAATTTGACCTCTACTGCCAAATCCATTCCGCGGGCCGGATCGTTCGCAATCGTCGCAATTGCCAGCACTAGCGCAGAAAAACGGGTGTTCATTGAGTTTCCGCCTATCAAAATTGAGATTTAAGGGTTCCGGCAATTGAAAGGCAAATCAAATCTTTGCAACAATCGGAGGCGTGCGACCGAAGTGCTAAAGCTATCCGAATAAGCTAGCTCGCGGGTTCAGCCGATAGCGGTTGCTTCGGCAAGGCGGCGGAAGTCGCTGCTCGCCTCAATGAGACCGGAATTATCCGGCATCTAGGCGTCAGGCAAAGCCGGCGAATTCAAAAAAGGATTGCCTTGAAGCATTCGAATTTAGGGAAAAAATTAATTTTGGGAATTCCAGCCAAGTTTGGTAGTGTGATCGAACAAGTCGCAGTATTGTTGCTTTATTGCTGTCAGCCGATTTTTGAGCGTAGCTTTTGCCTGAGAAACACGAAATGGGAGGTTTAGTCATGCATAAGCGTTTATCGTACCCAATTGCAGTTGCGTCATTTGGATTAGCTATGTCGTTTTCGACTCCGGGCGTATCCGCTCAGGAGATAATTGAACTGAATCTTTGGTCGCGCGCCGACCAGTCCGGTCCGCTTCGCCCGGGCAATATCCTGGAGGGCGCCAATCGCTTGAATGCGCAACTCGAAATGGACGGGGCGGATTATCGCGTATCCATAACGGTCAACGAGCAGCCGGACCAAGGCGGCTACGACAGCGACGCGGAAAGATTGCTTAGAGCATTCGCGATCGGCGAGGGGCCGGACATTTTCCATCAGGCTCACGAGTGGATTTGCGCTTTCGCGGAGCCGGGATATCTTTTCGATCTGACCGACTACACTCACGACAACCCGCAATTTTTCGCCGATATATTCGAGTCGTTGTGGGAATCGACCGAATGCGGCGGCCGACGCTTCGCCGTGCCGCAAGACGCCGAAGCCAGAATGTTCTTTTTCAACAAGGGACTGATGAAAGAGGCCGGATTCTCTGAAGAAGAGATCGAGAGCTTGGACGAGCGAGTTCTTGCCGGCGAAGTTACACTTGACGGCATCTCGGAAATCGCGAAGCAGATCGTCGACAATTCGGACGCGGAATACGGAATCTTGCATCGACCGTCGCGCGGGCCCGATTATCTGATGATCTTCAACCAGTACGGAAGCAGCTTCCTGGACCCCGAATCGGGCATGCTGCTTCTTGAGGAAGGGAAACTCGCCGACGCTTACGGATGGTTCGAAAGAAATGTTCAGAACGGAGTAACTCCGAGCAACAATACCTCGATGGATTGGGGTTTCGTTCGCGATCAGTTCTGGAAGGAAAACAACGCGGTAATGTGGATGTACGGCGTATGGGATATAGGTTCGCATGCCGTTCCGCGCGGCGTTCCGACCGACGAGGAAGGATTTTTCGAATTGTTCGGATGGACAGCGGCGCCGGCTCCAGTTGAGGGCGGTCGTCCGGGCAGCTTGACTCACCCGATCGTTTACGGAGTCGGCGCGGGCGAGCACGCCGAAATTGCAGCGGCAGTAGTTGGCTATGCTTCCGATGCAGATCTCAATACCAACCATGCGGTAACCACGACGCATATAGGAATCAAGAACGCTCAGCTCGAGGATCCTCGCTACCAGGAAGCGTGGTCCCTTGCGCTGGCCACCGAGCTTCTCGAATTCAGCCACTATATGCCCAACCATCCCGATTTCGGCACGCTTAACCAAATTATCTACGAAGCGCTTCAGGGCGTGGAAACCGGGCAGTTGTCCGCAGAAGACGCGGCGGCTTATGTCTTGGACGAGGCTGACGCGCGAATTCCCGATAGCATAGTTATCAATTGAAATAGCTTGAAGAAAATTTCGGGGAAGCCTTCGGGTTTCCCCGTCGCCCGAAGATTTATTTCGGTCATTCAAAGATGCGCATTGAAATTGGTTTGAATACATTTTTGGAAAGTACGGTCCGGATAGGCCATGGGAGCGGTTAAAGAGGAAGCGGTCGTCCGCTCGAATGTCCGGAAGGCAATGAAGGCGCGCGAGCGCGCCAACATGGCGATTTTCTTCGGTCCGGCATTCTTGATCGTCAGCTTTTTTTTCGTCGTTCCCGTTATTGTCGACATTGCGATTTCGTTCACCGACCTGGGACGAGAATTGCGAATTACGGAAATCACAACCAAGAATTACGACAGGGCGTTCACGGGAGACCGTCAGCTGCCGGGCGTAATAGCAAGGACCGTATTTTACGTTGGCGCGACACTGCTGATTTTCAACACTACGTTCGGTCTTGTACTTGCCTTGGCGACGACGGCGATTCCGAAAACTTCGGGCACGTTTTTCCGCGCCGTCTGGCTGCTGCCTCGCATGAGCCCGTCCGTCGTTTACGCCATCCTGTGGATTTGGTCGATTCACGGCGGCGACACCAGCCTAGTGAATCAGATCCTAAAGAACCTATTCGGGTCCGAAAAGCCTATTGACTTAATTCAATTGGAGCCGATGTGGGTCATTATTTTTGCGAACGGCTTTATCGGCGCGTCCTTCGCCATGATCATTCTAACATCGGCTATTAGAAGCATACCGGAGCATTTGTATCATGCGGCGCGATGCGACGGCGCCGGTTCGCTGGCGGTTACCTGGCACATTACGCTTGCGCATCTTCGGTGGCCGCTTACCTACATTTTCATTTGGCAAACACTCTCCCTGCTGACCAGTTTCGAATACATTTTGCTGATCACCGGGGGAGGGCCGTTTCGGGCGACGACGGTTTACGCGATTTTCATTTTTCAGCGCGCATTCGGATCGGCCGGCCAGTACGCCTACGGTGCGGCGCTTGCGTTTTTCCTTATCGTTCCGGGAGTAATCTTGGCTCTCTTGCTCTGGCGCGTTTCCAAAATGGGAACGCTGCTGCAGAAGCCACGGATCGAGGTGCAATAGGCCATGCCGGGGAACGGAACGCCCGCCGAGGGCAATAACGCTCAGAAGCATTGGAACTTACTGGCATCCAAGTCCCGCCGAAATCGCCGCGTTAAGGACGCTTCATTGTTCGCATTCCTTATCGCCGCGTCGATTCCGATAATAATACCTTATTTCTGGCTGCTAACGCTGGCGTTTTCGGCCGGCCGGGAGGGTGTCGATACGAGAGTTCTTTGGCCGTCGATTTTCATACTGGTTCCGGCCGTGGTCCTGACCTGGGTATGGGCGACAATCGCCGATACGAGGAGAAGGGCAATGACCGGCTGGGGCGTAATTTGGGCGGTTGCGATCGCGGTCTATGCGATATTCCTAGGCCCGGAGCTTCACCTGTACAATTTTCGATTCCTGCTGAACCCGGATTTCAATGCCGCATACACCGACATCGTCGCCGCGAAGGATAATCCGGGATTCAGCGTTACGTCCTTCCCGTCCGTGTGGACGGCGTTTTGGAATTCGCTATTCATTGCCGGCGTTTCGACGGTAATAGTAATCTTCGCCGCCAGCCTCGCGGGATACTACATTTCGAGATTCCAGTATCGGTTTCGCGAAACTTCGCTCGCTGCGATGCTCGTGCTTCACGCATTTCCTACGACCGTTCTGCTAATACCGATCTTTCTCGTCATTTGGAAAATCGGGCTGCTGGATACTCTTTTCGGCATCGTCCTGGTCATCGTCGGCATCGAATTGCCGTTTGCGGTTTTCATCATGAAAGGCTTTTTTGACGCCGTGCCCTGGGAAATTGAAATGAGCGCGCTGACGGACGGCGCCACCCGTCGGCAAGCCTTCTATAAAGTCGTCTTGCCGCAGGTTACCAACGGCATGATTGCGGTTTCCGTGTTTGTATTCATTCGCGGCTGGGAAGAGTTCATATTCGTGCTGACGCTTCTGGCAACGAATGCGAAGTGGACTATGAGCCTGTACACGTTCTTCGTTACCGAGGAGACGAATTTAGGAATCGACTACGGAGTCGTATCGGCGGTTGCGGTCTTTTACATTATGCCGAGCTTCCTGCTTTACACGATCGCCCAAAAGTACTTGCTGCAAATGTCGGTCGGCGGAATAAAGGGCTGATTCATGGCGACGATAGAATTCAGGGGAATCAACAAGAAGTTCGGCGACGAGACGATCATCCCGGAAATGAATCTGAAGATCGATGACGGCGAATTCGTTGCCTTGCTCGGTCCGTCGGGCTGCGGCAAATCGACGACCCTTTTCATGCTCGCGGGCATCTATCTGCCGACCGACGGCGAATTGCTTTTCGACGGCGCTCGCGTCAACGAAGTCGAGGCCCGCGATAGAAACGTCGGAATCGTCTTTCAGTCGTATGCGCTTTATCCGCACATGACCGTCGCGAAGAACATCGCATTCCCGCTGCGGTTCAAGAAGACTCCCGAGGCCGAGATCAACCGCCGAGTCAAGGAAGCCGCTGAATTGGTTCGAGTGGGCGAGCTGCTCGAGCGACGGCCCGAGCAGCTTTCCGGTGGCCAGCAGCAAAGGGTGGCTCTAGCCAGAGCGCTGGTAAAAGATCCCGCATTGCTGCTTCTCGACGAACCGCTTTCGAATCTCGACGCGACGCTTCGCCTGGCAATGCGCACGGAAATCAAGGCGCTCCAGGAGCGGCTGAAGGTTACAACGGTGCTCGTTACTCACGATCAGATCGAAGCGACGACTATGGCGGACCGCATCGTCTGCATGCACGCCGGCAAGATTGAGCAGATCGGAACGCCCGACGACCTATACAAGAGGCCCGCGACCAGATTTGTCGCGGAATTCGTGGGTTCGCCGCCGATCAATACTTTCCAGGGAGCCGCCGCCGACGGCGTTGTCGAGCTCGGCGGCGCCAGGCTGGCCATTAGCGGCGGCGCGAACGGACCGGTATACGTGGGCCTAAGACCTGAGCATCTTTTTTTCGCCGATGGGGGGATTCCCGCCAAGATCGTGCAGCACGAGCCCATGGGGCGGGAGATTCTGTATGTTTGCGATACGCCTCTCGGCATGGTGCGCATCCTCGAAGCCGCGGCAACCGCAAGCCAAAGCATTGGATCGGAGACTCATTTCGGATTCGATTCGGCCCACTCTCTGGTTTTCGAGTCCGCTTCGGAAAATTTGATTGGCAATGCGCGCGTTAGCGCGATCGAATCCGGTTCCTAGCGCGAATACCCGAGCCGCTCGCTTGTCGAAGCTCGCTTCGAATTTCAGGAATTCCCGCCTTTGGCCATGGCGAATCCGCCGATCTTCGATTTTTTATTTATTGCCATGCGGAAATGAAATTTCCCTGAATCCCGGATGGACGACTGGATTTATCGGAGTCCATTTGGCCGGAGCCGCGTTTCGCGACCGGGATTTCGTTCGGCGGCCAAGGGCCGCGATTCGAACGGCGACGGCAATTCGCGCGCTTCCAATCAATTTGCTTTTCGACGCGTCGACGGCGCGTCCGAGGCCTCAGACGCTAGCGATTTGAGCGCGGTCCGCCGTCCCGCGGCGGGTTTTTATGCATCGCATTTTCAAATAGCCGTGTCGAACGATTGAATTGCTTGCCTAACGGCGACCGAATGGAATAGTGTGGGCCATGGTTGACGAGAAAAAAAGCGAATTCCTGATCGGCCAGCTTTTGGTCGCCATGCCGGATATCGGCGACCCGCGCTTCGCCAAAAGCGTGATTCTGCTTTGCTTTCACTCCGAGGAAGGCGCGATGGGCGTCGTGCTGAACAAGCCTGCCGGACAAGTCAAGTTAAGCGACATACTACAGAAAAGTGAAAAGGAATCCGTCGAGGAATTCGATTCAATAACCATTCACTTCGGCGGCCCGGTTGAGCAGTACCGCGCAATTTTCGTGCATTCGAGCGATTGCGGTGAATATAGCTCTACAAAATTTGTGTCGGATGAACTCGGTATCACGACCACGCCCGACATTCTGGAAGACTTTTCTCGCGGCAAGGGCCCGAAATCCAGCAAGCTGCTGCTCGGCTATGCCGGCTGGAGCCCGGGACAACTCGAAAACGAAATCCAGCAGAATTCCTGGCTCGTTTGCGAGGGCAATCCCGACATCGTATTCGGTACCGGTTCGGTAGAATTGTGGAATGCGGCGGTGAAGTCGCTAGGCATAGCGCCCAGCATGCTTTCATCCGTAGGCGGGCGAGCCTAGCCCTAGCCGGAACAACCGAACATGCTTCACGTTTGTCGTCCGTCGGCGGCGCGCTTCAATCGGTCGTTAATCGCGCGTCCGAGTCCCGATTCGGGAATCCTGGAGACCGCTATCGCGGACGCGCCGCATGCAATTGCCGCATTGTCGATGGTCCGCATCATTTTGAAAAGGTTCGATGCGGCTTCCTTTAGGCTGCCGGTTTCCGACAGGTTCATCAGAGCGCCTTCGGCCCGAGGGCCGAAGCCAAGCCACAGTTCGCCGTTCCGAGGTCGCTCGACATTTATCCTGACACGGGATTCCGGAGCATAGTGCGCGAATCCGCGACCGGGAGACGGCGGCGCGCCGCTATCGGGGCAAAGCTGGATTTCGCCGTCAATTGCCGATTCTATTTCCTCCGCCGCGATCGCGCCGGGACGCAGCATCCGTATCGAATCGCCCGCTATCGCCAGAATGGTCGATTCGATGCCCGCCGCGCAGGATCCGCCGTCGACCACGGCATCGATTCTTCCGCGAAGATCTTCGAGAACGTGGGAGGATTCGGTCGGGCTGACGCGACCGGAGATATTTGCGGACGGCGCGGCCGCCGGGCCGCCGAATTCGGCTAGAATCTCTCGCGCCGCGCCATGGTCGGGAACGCGCAGCGCGACAGTCGGGTGCCCCGCGGTTGCCAGCCGGGATATGCCGGAATTCTTCTTGGCCGGCAGTACCATAGTAAGCGGTCCCGGCCAGAAGCGCCGCGCCAGGCCCATGGCCCATTCGCTGGCGACCGCGTATTTCGACAGATCCGATATCGACGCCAGATGCAGGATCAAGGGATTCGCGGAAGGGCGCTTCTTCGCGTCGTAGATTTTTTGGACGGCTTTGTCGCTGCGCGCATCCGCTGCGAGGCCGTATACGGTCTCTGTCGGAATCGCGACGAGACTCCCTGATTTCAACAATTCCGCCGCGCGGGCAATGCCCGAGGCGTCGCACGCTAGAATCCTGGTATCCAACTCTTTGCACTTCCGGGGCTTTTGCTGGGAATTCGATGCTACTATTACAGGAACCGGCGCTTGCTGCGCAACAAGCGTGAATTTTGCCAGCTTTAGGTCGATTTGGAAAAGGACAGGCAACGATGCCGTATAGATCTCCTGTCGAGGATTACAAGTTTATATTCGAGAATATCGTCGGGTTCAGCCGGCTGGCGGAGACCGAATTGTTCCACGATTCGGATATGGAGACCTGCAAGGAAATCCTGGATGCGGCGGGCAAACTGATCGACAACGAAATCGCGCCACTTCAAAGGACGGGCGACCTCCAGCCGGCAGTAATCGAAAACGGCGTCGTCAGATGCTCGCCGGGGTTCGCCGACGGCTTTCGGACAATTGGCGAAGCGGGTCTGATCGGTCTGGCCGCGGATCCGCAATATGGCGGCATGGGCATGCCGCTGTCGATTCAGAACGCCGTAAATGAAATGCTGAACGGATCATGCCTATCCCTGGCCCTGGCGCCGCTGCTTTCGCAAGGGCAGATACTGGCGCTGGAGAATCATGCCGATCCTTGGATCAAGCGGGTGTTTTTGCCCAAGCTCGTGTCAGGCGAATGGCACGGCACGATGAATCTATCGGAGCCCGATGCGGGATCCGATGTCGGCGCGCTGAAGGCGCGGGCGGAGGAAGTATCGGACGGCACCTACAAGATTTACGGCCGGAAGATATTCATCAGCTGGGGCGACGGCGACATTACGTCAAATGTTTGCCACCTGGTATTGGCGCGACTTCCTGGATCGCAAGAGGGCACCAAGGGGATTTCAATGTTTCTCGTGCCCAAGTTCCTTCCTTCCGAGAGCGGCGAACTCGGCAATGCAAACCGCATTCGCGCGGCTCGGCTCGAGGAAAAACTCGGCCTCCACGGCTCGCCGACCGTGGAGCTTCAGTACGACGGCGCTGTCGGGTGGCTTGTCGGTCGGCCCAGCGAGGGCATGCGAGCCATGTTCACCATGATGAACAATGTTAGGCTGGGCGTGGGATGCGAAGGTGTCGGCGCAGCCGAGGCGGCTTTTCAGCAAGCGTTCGAATACGCGTCCGTTCGCAGGCAGGGACTGACTCCGGTCGGGAACGGTTCAGGCGCGATAATCGAACATGCCGATGTTCTTCGAATGCTTGCCGACATGAAATCCCGGGTATTCGCGGCGCGCGCCATTTGCGCTTCCTGCGCGTTTGCCGCCGATTTGAAAAAGTCGACCGGCGAGAGGAAGTGGGCGTCTCGAGCCGCGTTTTTGACGCCGATCGCCAAAGCATTCGGAACGCAGACCGGAATCGACGTGGCTGCGATGGGAATCCATGTTCACGGCGGCATCGGCTACATAGAGCAAACCGGCGCGACCCAGTTTCTTCGAGATGTCTTCGTGACGGCGATTTACGAAGGAACCAATGGAATCCAGGCCATGGATTTTACAGGACGCAAGCTTGCCGACGGCGGCGAGGAAGCCGCGACGATTTCAGAAGAAATCAAATCTGCGATTCGCACGGCGGATTCGCTCGGGCGATCCGAATTGGCCAAAAATCTCCATCGAGCGGATGCAAGAGTTTCCGAGGCTCTGCGTTGGATGCTGGATAGGCGGGATATGGATGACCGGTTCGCAGGAGCGACTTCCTTCATGCGCGCATTCGCCATTCTGCTCGGCGGGAAATTCCATTTGCTGGCTTCGCTCGGCGAGCGGCGACTTGGCCCGAGAACCGCCCTTGCGGAATTCTATTTGGGACGAGTGCTTCCCGAGGTTTACGGCCACTGCGATGCGGCGATGGAGGGGGCGGCCAAACTCCGGCGCGTTACTCCGGAAACGCTGGCCGGATAGGCGCATGTCCGGAACCGAAAAATCGGTGATTCGGCCCCTGCTGGACCGCGTGCCGCAGGAGGGCGAAATGCTCGAAGTCGCGGAGGGCGTTTTCTGGCTGCGATTTCCGCTTCCAATGCCTCTCGACCACGTCAACGTGTTCGCGATCGAAGACAATGGCGGCTTCACCTTGGTCGATACGGGTCTGGATACGCGCAGGTCCCGCGCGATCTGGACCAAGGCATTGCTCGGCCCAATGCGTTGCGCGCCGATTCACAGAGTGATTCTAACTCACTATCATCCGGATCATGTCGGGCTGGCGGGCTGGTTTGCAGCGGAGCACGGCGCGGAGATCTGGTCCACTCGCACGACCTGGCTTATGGCGAGAATGCTAATTCTTGACGAGCAGGAGCTTCCAACGGCCGAATCGCTGGAATTCTATCGATCCGCGGGAATGGATGAAGCCTCTTTGCAATATCGCTCTAGGAACCGGCCCTTCAATTTTTCAGATGTCGTCGCGCCCATACCGCTCGGCTACAAACGAATTCGCGATCGGGACGTCATTCGAATCGGCCGTTTTTCCTGGCGGGTCGTGGTCGGCGACGGCCATGCGCCCGACCATGCAACTTTCTGGTGCCGGGAATCGCCGCTGGTATTGGGAGGCGATCAGTTTCTTGCGGACATTTCGCCGAACATCGGCGTCTACGCGACCGAGCCCGATGCCAACCCGCTGGACGAGTGGCTTGAATCGTGCAGGAATTTCGCCGGGATCGCTCGCCCGGACCAGGCCGTGCTGCCTGGCCATAAGCTTCCCTATGTCGGTCTTCCATCAAGAATCGAGCAATTGATAGAGAATCACCGCGGCGCGCTCGATAGGCTGCGAACGTTCTTGCGGACGCCCTCCACTGCCATCGATTGCTTCCAGCCATTGTTTAGAAGGAGCATCGGCGAAGGGGAGGTCGGCTTGGCGCTAGCCGAATCCATGGCTCACCTGAACTACCTTTTAGCCAGGAATGAAGTCGAGCGTTCTCGGCGCAAAGACGGCGCATGGCTTTGGTCGATGAAATAGAATCCGGCGCTTGCCCGAATCGCCGGGCGGCTACGCAAATGCGCGATTGCGGAAAAGATGATTCTCGGGCATAAATCCAAACGGAAGAAAGTCTGGCGGCTGCAAGCGCAGATCCGAGTAAATGTCGAAAGAGGAGGCATCAAATGGGCGACTATAGGCACGGCTCGATGGATATCTCGTATCACGAAAAAGTTTATGCCCGATTCCTGAAATTCGCCCTATGGGTCTGCATTGTTTCAATCCTGGTTTTGATATTTCTGGCCGTTTTCAACAGCTAGGCGTGTTCGGGCCTAATTCGTTGGCCGATGTGTCGGATTGCAGATTTTGGTGCAGCAGGGCTTGAGTTCGGAAATGCGGGACTGGGAGCATTGCTCGGTTTCCACCCGCCTCGCGCGCGGCCGATCCTAAATTTTGCGGATGCGCCCAAGCCTAATGGAGATTGGCTTTCCTTCGCATCCGGGCGTTTCCGGCTCGCGTTGGGCAGCATCCCGGCCTGGAAATTAGCTAGGCGCGATTTTTTTTGCGATTTTCGATAGCCGAGAGGTTACTGTCAGGCCGGTCGGAACAGCAGAACGAACTTTAAATGAATTCTAAAGCATGCCTTCACGCTGAGCTTTTTTGCGAGCGAGCTTTCTTGCGCGTCGAATCGCCTCCGCTTTTTCGCGAGCTTTTCGTTCGGAGGGCTTTTCGTAATGCTGACGTAGTTTCATTTCGCGAAAAACGCCTTCGCGCTGCAGCTTTTTTTTCAGCACCCTAAGTGCCTGGTCGACATTATTGTCACGTACTTGAACTTGCATGCGCTGCCATATCCTTTCTATGTCAAGCCAAACCCACCGTCTCGAAGCATTTAGCTTTAACAGCACCGCGCGCATAATTGCAACTGCTCATTAATAGGATTTCGCTATGAGCGCCGGCGCGAACGAAAACGACAGTTCCGCTGGAACCGGCCGTTTCATCGAGCCGGTAGATTAGCAGACTGTCTCCGCCGACATGGCATTCGCGGCAATTCGACCATTCGCCTTTCAAGGCACGGTCTTTTCATTCCGGTTCAAGCGGAGCATAGCACTCTCCAGACGCTTCATGTCGTAACGCCCGGACCGCGACAGCCTTTCCCAGTCCTTTTCGAAAGATCTGGTGAACTCGTACCCACGCGGCATTCCGGTTCGCTTGCCCTCGGCCGGTCTTCTCAAGTTCCGCAAACATTTCGTCGGCTGTAGCAAAGCGCGATTCGCCGCTCTTCAGGACCTCTTCCGATTCCGCCATGGCCGCCTGCGTTTCGGCATTCGGCACCTTGAGTTCCAGCGGAAACGCCTGATCGGCCACGATACGGTGAAACAACAAGCGCACGGCCGTTGAAGCCGACAATCCCATGGCGGCAAGCGTCTCGGTCGCCTTGTACTTCAGCTCGTTGTCCATCCGGACATGAAGCATGGAGCTTCGCTCGATCAAATTTAGCGCTTGGCCGAAAACCCCCACTTTTTTCCCGCCGAAGCTTGCAGTTTCAATCTCGACTAATTCAGTCGGATTTCCTTCGACGGTTTTTTCGGCGATTTTGCGGCGGTTGTCGCCGCTTCGCGGTCTAGCCCAAGTTGGCAGTTTGTAGTGCCAGAATTCTTGCAACCGGTTGTTTCAAAGGAATAAAAAACCGACGGAAATTCAGTTCCTCTTGAATTTTCGAAAATTTTGTGAAGGTTGGGGACCAGGTCAGCCTTCGAGCTCGCATCTTCTGCGATGTAGTCCGGGCTTGGCTCCCGCCGCCACGGATATCATTGCCTGCTCGGTGCCGAGCCTCGCATCCTGGCGGTTCACCGCCAGCGCGCCGTCGGCCTTGCGCAGGGTCGTCGTGATTCGATGCCAGCCCTGCATGCGGTTTCGGGCAGAACAATAGTTTCTTCATTCGCGCACTAAATTTCCCGCTTTTGTCCCGAAGGCGAAAGTGAATTCTTGCCGACAGTGACGATTGCGCCATCCGATCGCCGAATTCGCGTGCGAACTCGTTCTTTCCAATCTCTGTCGCAAGCCTGTTTCACGGACATATATGTGTATTCGAATTGTGAAAGCGTGTTTAAAGATTGTCCCTTTAGATGATCTCTTGCCCATTCGTCTTCTCAATTGCGAATGCAATGGACACAATCTTGTTTCTAGCCATTTCTGCGTCTCTCCAATGCAGTGCCACTTCGTATTGCGGTCCTAGTCCCTCTGCCGCTGCCAGGTAGCGAATGCAGGCTGCCCAGGTCCGGTTTATTCCATAGTGCGGGGGTTGCTTGCCGACGACTGCGGTGTCACCGCATAGCTGATCGCTTAGGACTTTGCATGACACCCTGCAATCTCGACATGATCCTCAACGGACGCTCAAGCTCTCTTGGCAAGGGCTACCATGATCGAAGCGGTCCCGCGAGCAGCGTGGATTCGCTGCCTCCGGGACCTCGGCACGTCATCCACTCGCCTGTTGTCGGCCGATATGCCGCATTCCGCTGTCTGAGCCCAGGGCGCGCACGGTGACCTCCAAACTTTCGGCATCTTCCAGGCTTCCAAGCTTTCGCCGAGGCTCACGAACTCGCCGACGCCCCTCTACGTGGCATGGCGGAAGGAAGGTTCCGTCACCTGCGACCTAGTTTCGGTTGTCCTGTCAGGCTCGACATGACATTGTATTGGTCCGACCTTCATAGTATGTCTTCGCCCTGATCTGTTTGTGACCCAACACGTCCAGCCTAAAGGATGGGGAGAGTGCAACACCGAACTAGACTCGCGGGCCTAGACCAACTCGTTGTCACTGCCCTGCCGCTGGCACTCAACGCCACCACCACCCTGGGTGAAAGGAATCACTCCCTGCGCATGCGGATGTAAAGGCTTAAGTGATGAGATCAGCTTCGTGTGCCTTGACGGGGAAAAGCCGTGCGAGTATGTCTTGAGTGTCTGCCCGGAGGTAACCCTAGATGTCAAAATCGTCGGCTACCACATAGGATCAGCACCGTGCCCCCCAATCGTACCAACACAGACTGCCACGGCGCCAACTCGACGCCCAAGGTGCGACCGCTGAACGATCCTTGTTCCCTATCGGCCAGTTGTCGTAACGCATCGGTAAATGATGGGACTCCAACTCTTTCGCACCAGGCACAGCTCAACGCATATCGGGAGAGCCTAAGTTCATGAGAACACACAATCTGTTCATCAGCCATTCCTAGACTTATTCAGATTCGTATGGCAAACTGGTCGGGTTATTAAATGCACACCCTTACTTCGAATTCCAAAACAATTCGGTCCCTAAAGACGACCCTATCCATAATGCCCGATCGGTCCCCGCACTCAAAGCTGCGATCAAGAGAAAGATGAGCCGTTGCGGTATCGTCCTTATCCTAGCGGGGTTTACGCCACTTACAGCCAATGGATCAACATTGAGATCGATTTGGCTCAGGCTGGCTTCACGAATCGCAAGCCCATCGTCGCGGTCGATCCCTGGGCGAGTCAAAGAACATCGTTACGCGTTAAGCAGGCAGCTGATCGGATCGTTCGGTGTAACAAAGATTCCGTTGTAAAGGCGATTAGGGAACTGGCAAATTGAGCGACCCGACGCGGAAGGAACTATTGGAGATATATAAGCTCCACGCAGAACTCGCCGATAGGGTAAGTCAGAGACGAGAGGGGGCAAACCGCATCTATGTCAGCCTGCTTGTGGGACTAGCTTTGTTCCTCGGTGTATTCGTCCGGTTTGGTGTCAAAGATTTTCCAATGGCCATCGTGTTTCTAGCCGCTGGCATAATCGGCGCAGCGCTATCCATATCCTGGTTCATTGTAATTCGCTCGTATCGCCAGCTTAATACCGGAAAATTTGCTGCATTGCACGAACTTGAAGAAAAACTGGCCTATCCATTCTTCAAACGGGAATGGGAACTCTTGGATGAGGGAAGGAAGCTAAGCCGCTACTGGAAACTCACAACTGTCGAAACCGGACTTCCGATTATATTTCTCGTACTCTCCATGATTCTCATTGGCATTTCATTCAGCTTAGCCACGTGAATGAGCATTCGGTCGGCACCTGACCCCCAAGATTTTTCTTACTTTTCCGAATTCCATCGCTATACTTGGAATAATTGCCCTAACCTGGATAAGGAATAAAGTGGCGGTATCAGTTCTTGCGGTTGCAAGGCGCATGGGAGAGAGGTCCGGTTGGAGACTTAGCAACCTTGCGCTGCAAAAACTTTGCTACATCGCCCACATGATGCATTTGGGGCAGTACGATAAACCTCTCGTGTTCGGCCAATTCGAAGCGTGGGATTTAGGGCCCGTTCATCCTCAATTATACCGAGCCCTGCGGCATTTTGGTTCAAGCTATGTAAGGGAGGACGCCTTCTCCCCTATTCAGCCCGTTCGCGCTGAGCGGGCATCTGCCCTAGTGGACGAGACTGTAGAAAAACTTGGCGACAACACTGCTCGCCTATTGGCGATAACGCATTGGGAAAATGGGGCATGGGCAAAAAACTATATTCCAGGAGTTAAAAACATCCCGATTCCCAACGAGCACATAATCGAGGAATTCATGGAGAGGTTTGGTAAGTCGGAAGGAAATTGATTTACTTACAGCATTGCGGGATGTGGCGGCTACGGACGATGACAAGAAGGAAGAAAAAAGGCTTTCAGCCATCGTCGAGCAGCGAGCCGTCGATGATCACGGCAGGGACAGGATAACTAGAAACGTAATTTCCTTGTGCGTCCGCTCTCTAGTTGTCCTCGTTTTTCTGGTTGTTGCCGCCACTATTTTCGCGCTTTCATACCATTATCTCGCGCCGGCTGCCTGATTTTGGCTTTCAGAAGACCAAATTGCAGATGTTAAAAACTTCGCCCTCAGCGGTGCCGTCGTTAGCATGGCTACCGCATTTATAAAAAAATACGTTTGATTCCCCTTGACGCGCTTTCTTCGCCCGCGGAGCGTGGGACAGGTCCCCATTTTTTTATAGACCCCTTTACTTTGATGCATAACGAATTCTTGCAGCGCAGTCCCAAATTTTTGCGTTGTGGAGGAAAAGAAGATTCCCGCTCTCGCGGGAGCCCCGGCATGGGTCGGCCACGGTGAGTTTGGCAATTTCTAGAGATTGGCGAGCGGTTGCACCGATGTTGAGTCACGTATGTAATTCCCATACATATGCTCCTCGTTTATGCCGGTAAAAATGAATACGTAAAAGGCGAAGTCCATGATGGCAGGTTCATTGTCAGAGCATCATAAAGGAAGAGGATTGTGGCCGGAGAGGCAAAGTTTCTGGTCGCGGAAGTCAAGGTAGTCAGCCCTGAGCGCAATTCCTCAAGCGGCACTTGACGAACCTTGCCGCCTTCGTTCCATCCACTGTCCACCCGCTTCCGGTTCCGCTTTTCGTGAAAAAAATTGACGTTAAACAAATTTGGGCTGCGTCCTTAAAGGGCGCGGAAAACCCGGCCGGAAGAGCGAGTCACGATTTTATTCGCGACGGGATGCGGTTCACTACCGCACCTTCGGCGCCGTTCCATCTGCGAGATTCGATTTGAAGCGACAATTTCGAGCAATCGGATCTCTGCATGCAGGCCGGTGAATGCGTCCGGCCCGGTCGGACATCCTAATGCGGCTGGACAGGCGCCGCGCATCCTCGCCCGGAGGTAGAGATGGGCTTAGCGACCGCAGCGTTTGCCGGCGTCGCGGGCGACGGCGCTCATTGACTCGGTTAGCCCGGCATGCGAGCATCGCAGAACTCGCAAAGAGAATTCGCGGCGCTAGGTCTTCCCCGCCAGGACTCGAGTTGCTTCCGCGTCGGCGGGAAGGGCGGAAACTGCAGAAACAGCCGCGAAGGCGAGCGTGCCGGAATTCGCCATCGACAGGCGGAGGTTGCCGGCTGTCCATCGGCCCGGCGCGGCGATTCAGAATCCAAGGCCCGATCCGCTGTAAATTTCCATGGTTTGCAATAAATTGATTTGGAATTAAGGATTATTGACGACTCTCGAATTTTTGAGTTGGAAAATTGCAGCGTCCCGGCAAGAATCATTGTAAAAGAGGATGCAATGGACAAATCAAATAGCGCAAATTGCGAAAGCATGCATTCGATGAAACTCCGCATATTGTCGGAGGCGCTTCCCGATGTGGCGTTTTACGGTTGGTGCGAAGAAGTTTTCTCGAGCGCGGTCGAGAGCTGCCGATTAGACCCGCTGCTTGCGCGCGCTGCGTGTCCGAGGGGGCATTTGGATTTGGCCGCCGCTTTTCATCGCCGGGCGGACGACGACATGCAGCGCCTGCTGGACGAGCGCGATCTTTCCGGCTACCGCTACAGTGAAAAAGTCGCTGCCGCCATAATGGCGAGGTTTGAAGTCGTTGAAGACTGCAAGGATGCTGTTCGCCGCGGCGTTGCTCTGTATTCGCTTCCGCATCTGGCTCCCGAAGGCGCGCGATTGGTGTGGGGCACGGCGGATCGAATCTGGACCGCATTGGGCGATACGTCGGACGACTTCAACTGGTATTCGAAGCGAGCGATCCTGTCGACGGTGTACGCCTCCGCTTTGCTGATCTGGATTCGGGACTTTAGCGACTCCCATGCCGAAACAAGTGCTTTTGTGGACAGGCGAATCGGCGATGTCATGCAATTCGAGAAGGCCAAGTCAAAAATTAAATCAAGCCGTCTGGGCGAATTTATGCGCGAGAAGGGTTGCGGTCGATTGCTCGGAGCCATTAAAGCTCCTCGTTCGCCGGTCGAAGATTTTCCAGGCAGCCTAAAAGAGAATTCGCGATGAACGATTCGCCGCCTTCAATGCGGGTAATTAAGATCGAGCGACCGGGAGGTCCGGAAGTACTTAAGGTGTCTAGCAGGCCCGTTCCAAACTTGGGCCCGCGTCAAATTCTGATTCGCAACGCTGCGGCGGGAATAAACAGGCCGGATGTATTGCAGCGGGCCGGTTCCTATGCTCCTCCGCCTGGCGCATCCGACTTGCCGGGGCTGGAATCGGCAGGCGAGGTTGCCGCGGTCGGTCCGGAATGCTCAAAGTGGAAGGTGGGCGACAAAGTTACGGCGCTGCTGCCCGGCGGCGGCTATGCGGAGTATTCGCGAACGCATGAAGACCACGCCCTTCCGATTCCTGCAGGTTTTTCCATGGAAGAGGCAGCCGCCATATGCGAAACGTATTTTACGGTTTGGACAAATGTGTTCGAACGAGGCGGATTGTCGGGAGGGGAGGTATTTCTCGTCCATGGCGGCTCTTCCGGCATCGGCACGACCGCGATACAATTGGCGTCGACCTTCGGAGCACGGGTTTTCGCGACCGCCGGCTCGTCGAAAAAGTGCGAAGTCTGCAGGAACTTGGGAGCCGAGCTGGCAATAAATTATCGGGAATCCGATTTCGTGGAAGAGGTAAAAAACGCGACGAACGGGCGGGGGGTCGATTTGATTCTCGATATGGTTGGCGGAGACTACATAGCTCGCAACATCAGGTCTTTGGCAATAGGCGGAAGATTGGTGCAGATCGCGTTTTTGAAGGGTCCCAAGGCGGAAATCAATTTCGCGCAAATCATGACAAGGCGACTTACAGTGACGGGAAGCACGCTGAGACCCCAGTCGGATTTGGCCAAGTCGAGAATCGCGGATGCTCTTGGAAATAGGATTTGGCCGCTCCTGGAAAACGGCCGAGTTCGGCCGATTCTGGACAAGACGTTCCCGCTAGAATCGGCGGCGGATGCACACCGACGCATGGAAAGTTCTAGCCATGTTGGCAAAATATTGCTTGCTATCCGGTAGCCGCGGCGCGAACGCAGGCTGCCAACGGGATATTGTTCCAGGGACAGCGCGATAGATTGCCGTAAAAGTCTATTGCTCTTGGAATTTTTCGTCGTTGCGGATTCGCAACTCGGCTGCGGGTTTTTTTGCGGCTGAAATTGCAATAAGCAGGATTGGTACTCAGGCACTCCGGCAAATGGTTCGCGAGATTTCGGATGGCCGACAGAATTAGGAAAGGATTAATTTGCGATGGGTAAGCCTATAATGGCGAAAGCTACGGCGGTTTGGCTGGTTGACAACACAACATTGACATTTGATCAAATCGCCCATTTTTGCGGCCTTCATTTGCTGGAGGTTCAAGGCATTGCCGACGGAGAAGTGGCTGTCGGGATACGCGGATTCGATCCCGTCGCCAACAATCAGCTTGAAGCATCGGAACTCGATATCGGGCAGGCCGACCCGGAATATCGGCTGAAACTGAAGCCTAATCCCAATGCGGAGCGTCCGAAGGGGAAGCGGGGTCCGAGGTATACGCCGCTTTCCAAGCGTCAGGACAGGCCTGCTGCAATTTCCTGGCTCGTCAAATATCATCCCGAACTAAGCACTACTCAGATTACGAAGCTGATTGGAACAACAAAACCTACGATCGACGCCATTCGCAACCGCACGCACTGGAATATCTCTAGCATCCAGCCGACGGATCCGGTTGCGCTCGGGCTTTGCAAGCAAATCGATTTGGATGAAGCGGTAAGGACCGCAGCCGAAAGAAAAGCCAAGGAGCGTGACTCGAAAGATTCAGATTCCGGAAAGTCGCTTATGGGGACCAAAGAATCGCTTAAGCCGGAAACGGATACAAAATTGCCTTCGAACTTGTCCGGTCTGGAGACATTTACATTGACGTCTCTTGAAAAAAAAGAACCGTCGTCGGAGTAGATCTTGGCGAATGCCCGCGCCGGGCTCGATTTAGGCCGGAATTGATTCGGTAATCCCCGTGGGTTTTTTCGGCGAGGTCTGTGCAATGCCGCCCAGCCGCAAGCCCGCTGAGCGAATTCAGCAGTTCGCTCCAGGAGCCTGAGCGGCGAATCGGCCGTTGGATTGGAGCTGTTCCCAGGCTTTTGCGGAATTGCCTGAACCCGGCGCATGTCGAAAGTGCGCTTCAGGTTCGACTGGCCGCCATTCGCGCGGCGCGCTTCTTCAGGCGGGCATTCATCGCTTTCTCGGCTTCGTCCGAGCCGTCGTGAAAGGTTCCGAACCACTTGTCGAGCGGAATAATTCCGTCGGCATAGTTCACTTCGAAGTATTTGTGGTGCAAATAGTGGGCGAAGCAGTGCGTGTCGATGGCGCTTTTCTCGGAAAAAACGATTTTATCGAATCCCGTGTGGTCGGGTCCGGGCGATAGCCCCGCGTGGACAAGCTGATTTAGAGCATGAATAGGATGTGACGGAATAATCCAATGCACGAAGACGCTGGAGAAATACAGCAAATGCTCCACCGGGTGCATGGAAAGTCCCGACCACGGCCCCGGATTTACGTTCGCGTGGTGAACCTTGTGCACGGTCCTGTAGAGCGGCGGCCAGTGAATTAACCTGTGGATGCAGTAGAAATGAAACTCGCGCATCATCGGTATCAGGAGAATCAGCGCAGCGAATGCGACAGGGCTTTCTTCGAAATCCAGATACGGAATATATCCGTTCGCGATCATCCAAAGAGTCGCGACTTCGTATGCCGTCCAGATCGGCAGTCCGCTGCCGAAACACCAAATCAGGTTGTCGACTGTCTGGCTGCCAAATAAATGAGAGGCGCTTTTTTGGGTTTGCCAGTTCGGATTGTATTTGAACTGGCCGCCTTGCGTTCGCTTAACGTACAGCCTGATATGAAATGCGCCGAACCATGCTAGCATCAAAACCGCGTTGCGGCCAAAAATGAAGGCGATCCAGCCGACGCTCAATGTAGACATGGTTTCCATGGAGGGCGTCAGGAACAGCCATAGGACAACGCTCAGCGAAGCAAACAGCAAATTCCACGAAAAAATGTATCCCTGCATGCCGAAAAGCCATTTCAAAAAGGGTAGGGGACGAAACGGCCATACGAACAGCGGCGCGTAGCTGATTCTTTTGAAAGGCTTCCAGTGCCCGCGCCGGTCGCGGCTTCCGAAGGCGGATTCGTCCATCGTGACGCTCTTCAATTATTTGTTACGGACAATTCTGCATGCGCATGCCTAGGAGTAGATTCGGGAGCTTTCGAATTCAAGCGGCGTTTTTTGGCTTCTTGAATATCGCTAGGAAAATCGCCGGTTTTCCAGCGGGCAAATTGGCGGAAGTCCTGGCCGGGACTTGCATTCCGAATTTTCGAAGGCCGGGGAGAACCCGGTTAGGGCAAAGGGAATTCGAATGAAACCGCGCCCTGTCAGCGGAATATTCGGACCATCTGGAACGGGTGCCGAGCCGACCCCTGCATCAGGATTTTTCCGCGAAACGGGCTGGCCAATGATAACGCCGGACTCAAACCGCCACGTCGCTGCGCGGCCGGCCTCCCGAGCCAAGCGCCGCCGCCGATGCAGCTGTGGCTCTGCGGGAATTCGCTCAAATTCAGCAGGCAGGGAATTGCGGACTAGAAGATCGGCGAATCCACAGAATCAAGAATCGAGCGCCCGCCGTCGATAGTCAGCACTTGCCCGGTAATGAAACTTGCTCCTTGCGAAGCTAGGAAATGAACCGCCTCCGCGACATCGTCGACATCGGCAATTCGGCCGAGAGGCGTGCCTTGTAGAATTCTATCTCGAAGCGCAGGCTCGTCCGCCATGGCCTTTTGAAGACTGGAACTCAATATGGAACCGAATGCGATCGCGTTAACTCGAATTCGATGCTTCGCCAGCGCGACGGCGAACGATTTCGTAAATTGGTTCAGCGCCGCGCAGCTTACCGAATAGGCTAGGGACCTTGGATGCGACCGGAGGGCGGATATCGTCGAAACATTAATGATTGCGCCGTTCGTAGTCCGCTCGGACTCCTCTTCGCCGGCCTGCAGAATGAATTGATTGGCTATAGTCTTGCATAGCCCGTAGTGCTGGATGAAATTCTGCTGCAGCATCGTCTCCAGCGTTTCCGCGCCCTGTTCGAGCGCATCTCCTTCCAGGCATTGCCTGCTAGCGTTGACAAGAATATCGATGCGTTCGAATTCTTCAATCGTTGCCGAAAGCAGGTTTTTCCTAGCCAGCTTTTCTCGAAAATCTCCGGTAAACCAAATTGCGTTTTTTTGCTTCTTGCCAAGTTCAGATTTTAGCCTTTTCTCGTCGATATCCGCGAATACGACGTTGGCGCCCTGGTCAAGAAAGTGGCGGGCTACCGAAAGTCCGACGCCGGCGGCGGCTCCGGTTACGATTGCGGTTCGTCCATCAATTGAAAATGACATTGCTGAGCTTTTCCGGAATTAACGAGGCCACTTCTGACCTCGCAATTTATATTGCGCGCGAGCGATCTCTGCCAGGAAAAGGGGGCATGCGCGCCCGGCTTGTCGAAATCGGCTTCGCCATGAGAACTGCCGGCATCCTCGGCTCTATTCCTTTTCCATAGTGCAGAGCAGCGGATGCTCATTTGCGCGAGCGAGATCCGAAACTTGCTTCACCTTGGTTTCAGCAATTTCGCGGGCAAATACGCCTACGACCGCGCTCCCGGTCTGGTGAACCTCAAGCATAAGCTGCACCGCGCTATCGCTGGGCATAGAAAAAAACCTTTGCAAGACATAAACAACGAACTCCATCGGCGTATAGTCGTCATTGATCAGGATGACTTTGTACATCGGCGGGCGCTCGGATTTCGTACTCGGTTTCGTCAATACGGCGGCATCCCCGCCGCTGCCGTCATCCTCCGGTCGACTGCCGCCGCGACTCGCTAGCTCGATCCAGCCCGTCAATATCAACCATCCGTCCTCTTTTCCGCTGCCGGGATTATATATGGGAATTTCATTTGAGAAAAGACTTGGCTCCTAGATTCCTATGCCGGTTCATCTCAGAGGCTTCGCATTTTGGAAGTCGGCGCCTAAATGATTCTCCTCTATCGCGGCATCGGCCGAATCGAATTCGGCCAACTGGAAATGGGCGATGCGATCGAGAAACATCGGGCGTTCCAGTTTTGGAATTATGCCGGAGTCATTGCACGGGAATTCGCCGATTGCCGGATAAGAGGCGGCAATGGTAAAATTTAGTCCCGACAGCGGCAGGAAGCCGCGTCGTCCGAAACTTGAGGCCGTCGGGCTGGATGCGGACGATACGCTTTGGCGGAACTGATTCCCGGCGCGCGGGAGGCCATTGAAAAATTGGCGGGTAGCGTTCGGCTCCCGCTTTTAACGAAGGGCGACCTATTCGATCAGGAATGCAAGCTAGCGCAATCGGGGCTTCGCGAATGATTCGACGGGATAGAAATCGCCAGCGGCAAGACCTCGGAAGCGTACGGCGGAATTTTCAATTCCTATGGCCCTTCCGCGGACCCTGCCATGATGGTCGGAAACTCCTTGAAGCCCGACATTCTGCCGGCGCTGCGAGCTGGCGGCTGGGCCGTATTCGTTCCGCGCGAACTGACCTGGGACTACGAGCGCGCGGAAATTCCTTCCAATTCGCCCCGTTTCATACAATTGCCGTGTATCCGGCAGTTGTCGGATCTGGTCGCGGAAAGATTGTCCCATTAGGAAACGGACCGCTCAGGCGGAGCTCGTCGGTTGAAAAAGGCCACAAACTGAACGGATTTCCAGTTCCAAAAACGCGCGCCAAGTAATTTATTGCGCGGACGATTGGTTTTTGCTAGAATTTCTGATAAGGCCTAGCGCCAGCATAACACGCAATTCAACCGCAGCGCCAAGATTGCGGAAGGACAAACGAGGTGCAGTTTAGTGACTTCCCAGATTGTGCGCGTGAACTTTTCGAATGTTTTAATCGCGTTGGCGATCGCGGCCGCGGCCGCAGTTTGGCAGGCTGCGGCGGCAGGTGCGGCCACCTACGCTGCTATGGTTGTCGATGCGAGAAACGGGGAAGTATTGTTTTCTCGGAATGCGAATGCAAGGCTTCACCCGGCGTCGCTTACAAAAATGATGACGATGTACGTCGCGTTCGAGGCCGTTGAAAACGGCGAAATCGGCTTGGACGACAAATTCAGGATATCGCGCCGGGCCGCATCGGAGCCTCCATCCAAGCTTGGACTGCGACCAGGTTCCAGGATCAAGTTTCGCTATCTGCTTCGAGCCGCGGTCGTGAGGTCAGCCAACGATGCGGCCACGGCAATCGCAGAAGCGGTTTCCGGGAGCGTCGAAGCATTCGCCCGGAGAATGAACAGGACTGCGAAGGCGATGGGCATGACCCATACGAATTTCAAGAATGCCCATGGATTGACCCAAAACGGTCATTTGTCGTCTGCGCGCGACATGACCATCCTAGGCCGGCACCTGATTTACGATTTCAACGACTATTACAACATGTACTCGCGGCCATCGACTTTTGCCGGCTTAAAGACCGTTAGGAACACGAATAGGCGGCTCCTGAACGGCTACAGGGGAGCCGACGGAATCAAGACCGGGTATACCCGGGCTGCCGGCTACAATCTCGTTGCCTCTGCAAAGAGGGGACGCGTTCGAGTAATCGCGACAGTATTCGGCGGTAAAAGCGTAGCATCTCGAACCAAGCACGTAATGGAATTGCTCGACAAGGGATTTGCGCGGGCTAAAGAAAACGTGCGGCTGAAAAAGCCCGCTTTGCCCATCTACGCGTCTCGCTCGCCTGCGCTCGAGATGTCCGTGATTCCGATGTGGCGACCCGATGAATTTGAAGACGCCGGAATAGTTGCCGGCGAGTCTGTCGGCGTCTCCGGGGAGCAAGGCTCGATTCAAGACGATGCCGACCAGCGACTCGGAGATGCCGTTTCCGACGGCGAGGCGATCGACGATAATGCGGTCCTGTCGCACGTGCCTTTGCCGAGGCCGCCGGCTTTGGCGGCTAGCTCGGCGTCAACCGGCGATCCGTCCTCGGGGGAGAGCGACTGGCGTATCACCGTCGGCAAATTCCCTACATCCTATCAAGCAGAGAAAAAACTGATTGCAGCCGGGCTGATTGTCCACAGGTCAATGCCAGGCGTGGAAAAATCCATCGAGGCAACGAAATATTTTTTCCGGCCCAGCTTCATTAACTTGAGCAAATCCCAGGCGGAAACGGCGTGCCGAATTCTTGTCGCCAGGGAAATCGAGTGCGAGATCGACGGTCCCGGCGGATAGAAGCCGCCCGGGCGGGCCTAGTCAAAAGTCGAGGCGAACAGACCTGCAAATGCCGGAGGCGCATTTGCAGCGCCTGTCGAAATATCGATCCGGTGGAAGCGGAGCGGCTCCGGCGGCGCGTTCGTTCGGAGGTTTCGGCGGCGGGAGAGGATCATGAGTGATTTCAAGGGATGTCATTTTCGTGGCGAGATCATACTTTAGGCAGTGCGATGAACTGCACTTTTCGAAGCCTTTTGTGGAAAGCCCAATTAGGTTAACTGTGGCCGCCGAGCGATTGATTTCGCGATATGAGGAGGCTATTGACTTAGATGTCAATGCGTGTAATGCTTAGCAAAGCAGTTGCACAAGGCTTGCTGTGCCTGGTGGAACCGAGAATGCCGAGTGAGCCAATGATCCGATTCTTGTATGCTTCCAAAGACGTACATGACTATATTACCGGTCCGTGGACAAACAAAGAGGATGAGTTCCGATGCGGTAAGCTCTGGGCCGACTTTGACAGATTTGTTGAAGGTGGAGTGATTCCTGTTTCTCTGAACCACCCTCACCACAAGCCTCAAAATACCTACCTGTCCCGGCTGCATCCTGCCGAAAACGAAGTATGGGTGATTCGAAGTCGCGCTCCGAAACCAGGACTCAGGGTTTTTGGCAGGTTTGCAGGCAGAGACTGCTTTGTGGCGTTGCGTTGGAGGCGGAGAAAAGAGCTCGGAGGGGCAGATTCGGAAGAGTTCCACAATGAAATGTGTTGCTGTAAGGCCGTTTGGAGGCGGATATTTCCCGCCTGTGATCCATTAAAGGGGAACAACGTCGATGAATACATCTCGAAAGCCTTACTTATCTGAGGTTCTTAACGGTGACAAAATTCCACTCGGAACGCTGTCCTACTTTCGAGAGCGCTTTCGCGATCGCCTTTACGATCTGGTGATCGAGGAGTTTCTGAAGCAACGTGCAGAAAGCGATTTGACACAGGCCGAGGTTGCCCGACGAATCGGCCGCCGACCAGAGCAAATCACGCGCTGGTTCGGTGCGCCCGGCAACTGGACTCTCGAAACCGTAAGCGATCTCTTGCTGGCGATTGCCAAGTCTGAACCTGCCGTGATTTTGTTACCTCTAGAAGGCCGTGCCAATCGCAACTATCGGGGCCAAGACCTACCAACCCAATACCAAAGTGAACCAGAAAGTTCCCAGTTGGCCCAATCGGCGATCAGGGCCAGCGAAAAACAAGAGGGACTCAGCGCGCGCGATAGGGCCATTGAGTTCTCTTGGAATCGTCATTCCGGTCGCCTAGCGTCAAACCAGAATCATAGAGGTCGTCATGAAACTGCTTGGAATTGAGATGAGCCGCGTTACGGCATTGTTTCAGGCGACGAGGCCGAAAGGCCAATTTTACCGCCCATACTTCGCCGCCAAAGTGGCAGAACGATACCGTTTCGGAAGCGCGCCTCAAACCATAGCCGAATTGGAAAGACCAAAGATCGAATTCCGGCACGGCCTATTCGAAGATAGTGCGATAGAGACATTCGAAGTTTACAACGACGGCATCATTGTGACATCACGCTCAGATACGGACTTCATCGACGCGTTTATCGATGATCTTGCTACGTGGCTAACGAACGATCATGGTCTTTTCATAATTGAAACACATACGGTTCGCCAAATGTATGATAGCAGCTTGCTAGTTGAAACTGATCGGAATGTCTTCCAGCCATTTGAATCGTATGCCGAAATACTCAAATTGATTGAAAAGTCTCTTAAGGAATCTTCAGGCTTGGGCGTCGAATTTCAGAATTATGGCTTCACACTAGCGGCAGACCAAACGCAGATTTCTGCCATGAAACCCAATCTTTTCCGATTGGAAAGGAAAGAAGGGATCGAATTTTCTCGCCATCAACTCTATTCGACTGCACCGCTCAAGACCAAGCAGCACTTGGACATTCTCGATCGACTGGAACAACTCATGCCGGACCAGTTTTGAATTTATCGGAAAACGCTGCCAAATGGCCTCGCTTGCCCTACGACTGATCGGGGTCGTTTGCGGGAGGGGGCAGGCCTTGTCAAAAGTCGAGGCGAACAGACCTGCAAATGCCAGAGGCGCATTTGCAGCGCCTGTCGAAATTTCGATCCGGTGGAAGCGGAGCGGCTCCGGCGGCGCGTTCGTTCGGGGGATTCGGCGGCGGGAGCCGAATAGAGGCAATCGTCCAAAGGGATTTGGGCGGCGAAGGCCGGCTTCGGGCAAAAAAAATGCGCGTCCGCCGTGTTCCGCTTTGCGGTCGCCGGCCGAGGCATGGTCTGGCTCGCGGCGTCCGGCGGCGAAAGCCAAAAGTTCATACTGCGCCATTGGAGCGCGATTCGGAGCGGCGCGATGTATTCAAATGAGCCTGCGCCCGTTCCGGCGCGGCCAGTCGCAGGAAAAGCAGGCGAAACGCCCGTCGCCCGAATCCGATAAAATTCGAGTCGTGCGAACGGCTAGGCGACTCTTTCGGACAAATTGGGGATTTCGCCAAATGCAGCTTTAATCAACGTGCGCGTATAGTCCGATTGCGGGTTGTTGAAAATTTCGTCGGAGTTCCCCGCTTCAACGATATCCCCTTTGTTGAGAACAATCATCTTGTGTGAAAGCGCTTTGACTACGCGCAAGTCGTGACTGATGAACATGTATGCAAGCTTGTACTTTTTCTGGAGGCTGAGCAGCAAATCTATGATCTGAACTTGAACGGTCATGTCGAGCGCGGAGGTCGGCTCGTCCAGGACGACAAGCTTCGGATTCAGTATCATGGCCCTCGCGATTGCGATTCGCTGGCGCTGGCCGCCGGAAAACTCGTGCGGATACCTTTCCAGCATGCCGGGGTCGAGGCCGACCTCCTTAAGAATCGATATCGTTTGCTGACGCTTGTCCATGCTACCGGAAGCGCCATGGACATCCAGTCCTTCCGAGACGATTTGCTCTATCGTAAGGCGGGGCGAAAGAGAGCCGTAGGGGTCCTGGAAGACAACTTGCATATTCCTGCGAAGCTCGCGCATTTCGCGGAACTTCAGGCCTTGGATGTTTTTGCCGGCGAAAATGATCGGTCCTTTCGAGGACACGAGCCTAAGTATCGCCAGCGCCAGCGTCGTCTTCCCCGATCCCGATTCGCCTACGATTCCGAGAGTTTCGCCTTGCCGCACTGAAATGCTGGCGGAATTGACCGCCTTTATGTGGTCTACGGTGCGTCGCATAAAACCGCGCTGAACGGGGAACCAGATTCGAAGATCTTTGGTCTCGATAATGACCTTGCCGTTTTCCGGCGGCGGCGGCGGGCTTCCCGAAGGTTCGGCATCGAGCAGAAGCTTCGTGTAGCGATGCGAAGGCTCGGCAAAAATCTTCTCTTTCGGGCCTTGCTCGACAATTTCCCCGTTCTGCATGACGCATACCCGGTCGGCGATTTTCCTGACGATGTTGAGATCGTGAGTAATGAACAGGAGCGCCATTCCTTCCGTCTCTTTGAGCTCGGCAAGCAATTCCAGGATTTGAGCCTGTATCGTTACGTCGAGAGCAGTCGTAGGCTCGTCGGCGATGAGGAGATCCGGGCCGTTGGCGAGCGCCATCGCGATCATGATGCGCTGTCGCTGCCCGCCGGAAAGCTGGTGGGGATAGTCCTTCAAGCGATGTTCCGCCCTGTCGATCCCGGTTTTTCGAAGCAAGTCGACAATGATGGATTTCGCCTCGGCGCCTTCGATGCCCTGGTGAAGCGACAAGCTTTCGCGAATCTGCTTTTCTATCGTGTGCAGCGGATTGAGCGACGTCATCGGCTCCTGGAAAATGAAGCTGATGTCGTTTCCGCGAGTTTTACGGAGGGTGGCTTCCGGCGCGCCGATCATTTCCCTGCCGCGATACAGAACGGAACCGCCGGTCGCCGCGTTGTCGGGAAGCAACCCCACGATCGACAAAGCCGTCACCGACTTGCCGGAACCCGATTCGCCTACGATCGCGACGGTTTCCCCGCGATCGACATCGAAGTCGATGCCGCGGACGGCGCGAATTTCCTTCCCGTCCTGCCGAAAGACGATGGAAAGGTCGCGGCACTTCAGGAACGAGCTCACTGGAAGATCTTTCTAGGATCGAAAGCGTCTCGCACGCCTTCGAAGATGAACACGAGCAGGGATAGCATGACCGCGAATGTAACGAATGCAGTTATGCCCAGCCAGGGAGCTTGAAGATTCTGCTTGGCCTGGAGCGTCAGCTCGCCGAGAGAAGGACCTGATCGAGGAAGGCCGAATCCCAGGAAATCAAGCACCGCGAGCGATCCTATGGTTCCGGTCGTAATGAATGGCAGCAGCGTAACCGTCGCGACCAGGGCGTTCGGCAATACGTGCCGGAACATGATCTTCCAATCCGCGACTCCCAGCGCTCTGGCGGCGCGAACATATTCGAAATTGCGGGCGCGAAGGAATTCCGCGCGTACGACGCCGACCAGGGCGGTCCAGCCGAACAGCGTCATCAATATCACCAGGAGCCAAAAGTTCATGCGCCAGATCGCGGCGACGATTATGATGATGTAGAGCGAAGGCGTGGCGGACCAGATTTCAATGACGCGCTGGAAAATCAGATCGATCCATCCCCCGAAGTATCCTTGCACGGCCCCGGCCGCGATGCCTATTGCCGTCGTCAGCAGAGTAACGACCAGGGTAAACAAAATGGATAGTCGGAATCCGTAGATTATCCGCGCAAGTATATCCCGAGCCGTGTCGTCCGTTCCAAGCAGGTGATCGGCGTCAGGAGCGGATGGCGCCGCTCCCTCCACGTCGCTAACGGTGTTGTACGAGTACGGCACGGGCGGGAATACGATCCAGCCCTTTTCGATTATCTCGCCATCGACCTCGCCGTCGGCGGCATCTTCGATGACGCCTTCGGGATCGTCCCAGCAGCTTTCCAGGCCGCCGGAAATAATTAGGCACTGGACTTCGATATCGCGATACACCGCCTCGGATTTGAAATCGCCGCCGAAATAGGTTTCCGGATAGAAGGCCGTTAGCGGCGAAAGCATCTTGCCGCGGTACTTGACAAGCAAAGGCTTGTCGTTGGCGAGAAACTCCGCGAACACGGATGCGCCGAATAAAATCAGAAATACGATTAGCGACCAGAACGCTCGCCTGTTGGCGCGGAAATTCCGCCAGCGCCGCTGCCCTAGTGGAGAAAGCCTGATCATGTCTCTCGCGATTCGAAATCGATGCGCGGATCGACCCAGACATACATCAAGTCGGAAATGATTCCGACGACGAGCCCAAGCAGCCCGAACATGAACAAGGTTCCGAAAATAACGGGATAGTCGCGAGCTAGCGCGGCTTCGTAGCCAAGCCGCCCCAAGCCGTCCAGCGAAAAGATCGTTTCGATAATTAGCGATCCGCCGAAAAAAACCGAGACGAAAACGGAAGGGAAGCCTGCGATTACTATCAGCATGGCGTTGCGGAAAACGTGGCCGTAGAGCACGCGGTTTTCCGCCAGGCCCTTTGCGCGGGCCGTCATGACGTATTGCTTATTGATTTCGTCGAGAAAGCTATTTTTGGTCAGCAGCGTAAGCGTGGCGAACGCCGAAATCGTCGACGCGAGAACGGGCAGCGCAATATGCCAGAAATAGTCCGCCACCTTTCCGAGAAGGCTTAGGTCGTCGAAATTGTCGCCGACCAGCCCTCGCAGCGGAAAAATCTTCAAGTACGAACCGCCGGCGAAGAGAACCAGAAGCAGGATCGCGAACAGAAAGCCGGGAATCGCGTAGCCGACGATGATAACGCCGGAGGTCCAGGTGTCGAAAGTGGTTCCGTCCCTTACGGCCTTGCGAATGCCAAGCGGAATCGACACGACGTATGCGACAAGCGTCGACCATAGCCCCAAAGTGATCGAAACCGGCATTTTTTCGAGAATCAGATCGACCACGCTTATCGAGCGAAAAAAGCTTTCGCCGAAATCCAGGCGAATATATCCCCACAGCATCTGGAGGAATCGCTCTAGCGGCGGCTTGTCGAATCCGAACTGCTTTTCCAGTTCCTCAATGAATTCTTCGCGCAGGCCTCGCGCGCCGAGATATCGGTCGTCGCTTAAATTTTCCCGAAGCGCGTCGCCTCCGGTGCCGGTTATGGCTTCGAATACGTCGCCCTCGCCTTCAAGCTGAGCCAGAATCTGTTCGACCGGCCCCCCGGGTACGAACTGAACGAGGACGAAGTTCATAATCATGATCCCGAGCAAAGTCGGGATCACGAGCGCCAATCGGCGAAGAATGTATGCTCCCATTGGAAGCCGGCTCAGTCTTGCTTCAAATTGCGCCGGCCGCCCTTAAGCTTTCCGCTTTCTCTTCGTTGTACCACCAGAAGTCCAGATTGCCTAAAGCAAGCGGAGGCATTTTTTCAGGATCGGGATGTTCGAAAATGTTGTAGTACGCGACGGTGTGGACATTCTTGTACCACTGAGGAATCCAGAACCTCAGCGCCCTAAGCACCCTGTCCAAGGCCCTGACGGCCGTATTCAACTCCTCCTGCGACTTTGCCGCCAGCACATGGTCGATCAAGGTATCGACCGCGGGATCTTTCAGCCCCGCGGTGTTGAAGACGCTTGTGTCCGCAGTTTCGGAACCGAAGAATTGACGAAGTCCGGTTCCAGGCACGTAGTTGCCGCCAAGCGAATCCGTAATAATGTCGAAGTCGTGGTTTCTGGTTCTTTCGGTATACTGAGCGTAGTCGACGCGGCTGTGAATGGCTTCGATGCCAAGTCGCTTAAGATTCTCGACGAAAGGTAGGATTATTCGGTCGAATGCGGGGCTGCTCTCGAGAAACTCGACTCTAAGCGATTCGCCTTCGGCGTTTCTTAGTACTCCATCGCCATCGACGGTCCATCCCGCTGCTTCCAGCAATTCGCTGGCCTTGCGCAGATTCGCGCGGTCGGTTTGACGGATGCCGGACGCTGGCGACATTACGGCGGGCTCGGCAAAGACCTCGTCGGGAATTTGACCGCGAAGCGGTTCCAGGAGTTCAAGTTCATCGGCTCCCGGCAAGCCGGTGGCCGCCAGATAGCTGTTTTCCCAGAACGAGTGAATTCGCGCGTACAAGTCGTAGAACAAGGTCTTGTTGGACCATTCGAAATTGAACATGAGGCCAATCGCTTCGCGCACCCTTGGATCTTGGAACTGCGGCCTTCGCAAATTCATTACGAAGGACTGGCCTGACGCAATCCCGCCGTCGGGCAGCGTCTTGCGAATTACATGGCCCTTGTCGAGCGCATCGAAATTATATTCGGTTGCCCACGACTTTGACAGATTTTCGGAACGGAAGGTATATGAGCCGGCCTTGAATCCTTCGAATGCCGACACGGTGTCGGCATAATACTCGACCCTTATGCTGTCGAAGTTGTTCCGGCCGACATTGATCGGCAAGTCGCTGCCCCAGTAGTCGGGATTGCGCCGATATACGATGCGCCTGTTAATATCCAGCGAATCAAGCACGTACGGCCCCGATCCAAGCGCAGGATCCAGTCGCGATTCGTCTAGCCTCGCTTCGTTGGCTTCGAACCATGCCCTGGAGAATATGGGTATCCCGCCAATCATATCAGGATAGTCGCGAGTTGATTCAGCCGTGTTGAATGTGAATTTAATACGGTGCGGGCTTTCTATCGCCACCGATTCTACAACTTTTGCGAGCTGCGCCCTGTATGAAGGCAGGCCCTGCTCGAGGAGAATTTCGTAGCTGAACAGGACATCGTCGGCGGTTAGCGGCGACCCGTCCGAAAATTTCGCTTCGGGACGGAGGTTGTACGCCGTCCATGATCGATCGTTCGGATACTCGATCGACTCGGCAAGCAGTCCGTAGCTGGCATCGACTTCGTCGGCCGTTCCCGTCAGCATGGACTCGAAAAAAATGGAAGACAAACTGCCGGCTCGTCCCTTTCGACTGTAGGGATTCATGGAATCGAACGTGCCGAATCCCCAAATCGCAATTTCCCCGCCCTTGGGCGCATCCGGGTTCACATAATTCAGATGATCGAAATCCTCTGCGTATTTTAGATTTCCGAATGTAGAAATTCCGTGCGAATGTATCACGGCCTCGGATTCCGATGCCGCGCTCGAAACGGCGGCCAGCGGTAGCCAGGCAAGAAATGAAATCGCCGAAATGCTTGCCAATGCCTTCGAATGCCTAAAGCCTCTGTGCATATTATTGCTTATTTTGCTCATGTTCGGATTTCCTGCGCCAATTGCCTGAATCAAACGAACATGCGTTTGATCCCATGCCAATCTGTATAATTTACGGAGTCGAAATTTTCAACGAATTCGAATTCAATAATTTAGGAGCAGCGTTTGCGCGCCTCTATCGGCGAGTGGTCAAAGCGACTGCAATCCCTGCCTCCCCGTCCGAGAAACGGAATTCCAAGGAGCTTTGGACTCCCTTGCCCCCTAGTCAATTCAAAGTCCTGTCGCAATCCGTGCTTCAAGCGGCGCTGCTAAAGCTGGGTTGAAATTCAAGCCAGCCAACGGGTTCGTCCAAGCCGATCCATTCTCCAAACAGGCTTTCGAGCCGCGAGACAGGCAATAGCGAATGCGAAGTCCGTCGCGGCAGCACGACTATCCGGCCGACTATTCGATCAATGCAGGGCCGGATTCGCGCGGGTGCGAAACAAATTCCGTGTTCAAGCCGCCGATTCGTTGAAGTGCTTGGATCGAATTCTGTCGGAAAAAGCGTTTATCGGCGAATTCGCGGGACAGCTGCCGTTCAAGTCGTTCGCGCCGCGCCGGGTGCTATCCGCGAGCCAAGCCGAATTCAGGATCGAACCAAAATTTCCGATTATTGAATTGATTCCAGATAGGCGATCAAATTCGCTCTGTCCTTGACTTTAGAAAGCCCCGCAAATGACATTTTCGTGCCCGGCACGAAGGTCTTGGGCTTCATGACGAATTGATCCAAGGCATGCGCGTCCCATATGCCGCCCATTTCCATGAGCGAAGAGGAATATGCGAATTCCTCCACTGAAGCGACATCTCTGCCGACTATCTCGAACAAGTGCGGACCTGTTCCATTGATGCCGTCTTCAAGCTTGTGGCACGCCTTGCACTTGGCGAACACTTTCTTTCCTTTCGCCGCATCTGCTTCGGCCACCAGAAGAACAATATCTACCGCTTCTTCCTGCTGGGGAGCTTCCGTCTCCATGGCGCCGCTTTCAATGGCAAGAAGCTCAGCGACTCCGTGCGCCTTGGCGCCATGCCCGCCTCCGACATGGTAAAGCGCTTCCGCTCCCCATTGACCAAGCAAGAAAACCAACAGTGCTCCGCACAGCGCTCCCACCGCCTTGGTCCATGTCATTGTATCGAACATGTGAATACTCCATTCGGCTATACTGCCAGCCTATGTTCGGCGGCTTCTATAGCCTTCCCTTTAGCGTGTGCAAGATGTAGGAGGAAATTTTGGCGCTATTCGCCCGCCGGAGGACTGAAATGAGCGGAAAAATTGCATTCCAGGGCGAGCCTGGCGCGTACTCCCATGAAGCATGCACCGGCGCGAGGCCGGACATGGAGCCAATGCCCTGCTCGACATTCGAGGATGCCGTGGATGCGGTTCGGTCGGGAGCCGCCCGGCTAGCGATGCTTCCGGTCGAGAATTCGATCTACGGCCGCGTCGCGGACATTCATAGGCTGCTTCCCGAATCGGGGCTGCACATTGTCGGCGAGCATTTCGTGCCGATCCACATCAATCTGCTCGGAATCCCAGGCGCGGCGCTGTCGGAAATCCGAACGGCAATCAGTCATATGGTCCTGCTCGGCCAATGCCGCGAGTTCATAAGGCAAAACGGAATTCGGTCGCAAATCTGGACCGACACCGCAGCTTCGGCCAAGCACGTTGCGGAGGCCGGCGACCCGACTCTCGCGGCGGGCGGGCGAAATCTACGGGCTGGAAGTAATAGTGCCCCGCATAGAGGATGAGAAATCAAACAGGACTCGGTTCCTGGTTATGTCCGGAACCGATGACAGAACAAGGCGAAGCGAAAAAATGCTTACGTCGTTTTTTTTCGCCGTGCGCAATATCCCGGCGGCGCTTTACAAGGCGCTCGGGGGATTCGCGACGCACGGCGTCAACATGGTAAAGCTGGACAGCCATATGGTCGGCGGATCTTTTGTCAACACGCAATTTTTCGCCGATGTCGAGGGGCATCCTGACGACGAAAGGGTCAAGGGGTCGCTGGAAGAGCTCGCGCTCTTCACGACATCCATAAAGATTCTCGGCGTTTACCCTGCGGATCCGAATCGCTTTGGCGAGGCGGAGTCGACGTGAACCGCATCCGGTTTCGAGTCAATGGAGCTTTCCGGCCAGCCAGCTAAAGATAATGAAATGTGCGATAGCGCCTTTGCGCGGCGGCGCGACATCCTCTCGAATCCCCGCGTAGACATCGAGCATGTCTTCGCGCGAAAGCCATTTCGCGTCTTCGATTTCAGTCGCGTCGATATTTATTTCACTTGACAGAGCTTCGCCGCGGCAGCCGATCATGAGCGATGTCGGGAACGGCCAGGGCTGGGTCGTCAGCATTTCGACTTCGCCTACTCTGACCGATGTTTCCTCGAAAACTTCCCGACGAACCGCCGCCTCGACCGTTTCGCCGGGCTCCATGAATCCGGCGAGCAGGGAATAGGTTTTACTCGGCCACTCGTAGGAGCGTCCGACCAGTACGGAATTGCCGCGCGTTATAAGCATGATGACGACCGGGTCGGTTCGACAGAAATGCTGGGAATCGCAGTGATTGCAGTCGCGTCGCCATCCGGCGCACTCGGGATGCGACGGCCGGCCGCATCGGGCGCAATATCTGTGCGTCGAATGCCATCCCAGGACTGCTTTGGCGATCGCCGCCAGCTCCGCTTCGCGAGCATCGAGTTGCGTCATGTGAAGTCGAAGATCAACAAAAAAACACTCGTCCGGAATGTCCGGGTGGCTCTGCTTGCTCGCATCCAAAAACTCTGACGGCCGAGCCGATTCCCCGGGGTCCCAATTCGAAATGTCGCGCGCAAATGCCGGATTGCCGTCCGTTAGCCCTAGCAGAATTGGCGATTCGGAGGAATCCTTGAAACAATCGCAGTCGGGCGGCAGCCATGCGAGCTTCGCGGACTGTCCGATCCGAATCGGGATTTTGCCGCGCCAAACGGGCAAAACGCGCGCTCCCTGCCGCCTTAGCGCGAGCCGGAGCCAATCCGAGTTCTCGCGCAGCGCGGCCCCGCGGTCGAGTCCAGTCCCGCAAAAGGTCACGTTTTCGGTATATCGCAAAAAGTCATTCCTTTTTTGGCGCAATCGCTATTGCGATTTATTGCCGGCCGGCGGTCTCAAAATTCGAAGCGCGCACGTTCCGGACCGGAGCGCGCCGGTTCTTGAATGTCGCTGCATCCCCGCCCTTTGCAATTTTTTTTGTTCGCACTATGATTTTAGAGTACGCTTCAGATTGCTTGCAACCTGATTTCCCTTAAAAGGACGGATCTATGAAAACACTTGGTATTATCGCTGCCGCGTCGGTAGCTCTCGCGGCATCGCATTCGATTGCGCAGACGAAAACTAGATTTGCGTTGGACTGGAAATTCGAAGGGCCCAGCGCGGCGTACTTCGCGGCCATCGACAACGGGCACTTCGCAGCGGAAGGCCTGGACATTGAAATCTCGGCTGGCCAGGGATCGCTCGACGCAATTCCTAAAGTGTCGACGGGCAGCTACCCCTTCGGTTTCGCCGACATCAACAGCCTGGCGAAATTCAAGGATTCGGAACCGGATGCGCCCGTTATCGCCGTAATGATGATCTACGACAAGCCGCCTTTCGCCATCGTGGGCCGAAAATCGCTTGGGGTTTCCGGTCCGTCCGACCTTGAGGGGCGGATACTCGGAGCTCCGCCGCCGGACGGCGCGTGGGCGCAGTTCCCCGCATTCGCGACCGCGAACGAGCTGGATGTCGGCGCGATAACCGTCGAGCCGGTCGGGTTTCCAACGCGCGAACCGATGCTCGCCGAAGGAAAAGTAGATGCGATTACAGGATTTTCGTTTTCGAGCTATCTCAATCTGGTTAGGCTGGGCATCGCTCCGGACGACATTTCCGTAATCCTGATGGCCGATCACGGACTGCAGCTCTATGGAAATGCAATTATCGTAAATACGGACTACGCCGCCGAGAATCCCGAAGCGGTAACAGGATTTATCCGGGCTGTGGCGAGAGGCTGGCAGGACGTGATAGCCGACCCCGCCGCGGGCGTCGCGTTGATGGCCAAGCGGAATCAGGCTGCAAGCATCGAACTTGAAACCGAAAGGCTGCAAATTGCGATCGACGGCAATGTTCTGACGGACTATGTGAAGGCCAATGGAGTTGGCGGAATCGACGAAGAACGCTTCGCCGTTTCGCTGGAGCAGCTGGAAGAAAACTACGAATTCGAAACTTCGCCCGACGCTGCGAAGATTTTTACGTCCGAATACCTCCCCGATGACGGCAGCTTAATGCTTCAGTAAATCGCGCTTCGGAACGGGCGGTCATATTGCGCCCGTTCCCCCGACCGAAATTCCCTGGGGAAATCTCAATTGAAAGACAAGGCGCAAATTTATATTGACGACGTTTCTCATTCCTATGAAACGGAGAACGGTCGCCTCCCGGTCCTAAAGGATTTCTCTCTCTCGGTTGAAAAAGGCGGCTTTGCCGCCGTCGTCGGCCCAAGCGGCTGCGGAAAATCAACCCTAACGCGCTTGATCGCCGGCTTGATTCGACCGGACAAAGGAGAAATCTATCTTGCCGGCGAAAAAGTCACGTCGCCTCGCCCGACGGTCGGAATGGCCTTCCAAAACCCGGTGATGCTTGAATGGCGCTCGGTTTTAAAGAATGTCACTCTTCCCCTTGAAATCGTTAAGCCAAGGCAGTCCTGGCAAAAGCAAAGGGAAAGAGCGCGAGAGCTCCTCCGGATGGTTTCTCTGCAGGATTTTGAAGACAAGCGACCATCCGAGCTTTCAGGCGGGATGCGCCAGAGAGTTTCGCTATGCAGATCCCTCGTTCACTATCCGGAAGTTCTGGTTCTTGACGAGCCGTTCGGAGCATTGGACGCTTTTACGAGGGAAGAACTTTGGCTAGTCATGCACGCGCTCCGAAAGGAAGTATCTTTTACTTGCCTGCTAATAACCCACGACCTGCGCGAATCGGTTTTTCTCTCGGACGAGGTGATCGTGCTTTCCGACAGGCCTGCCGAAACGCAGCATATCGCCAAAGTTCCGTTTGGCGAGGACCGGAAATTGGCCGACCTTTATACCAGCGAATCTACGCAGCTTCTTGCTGGCCTGCGCAGTCAGATTGAGATCGCGCAAGGCAAGTCCAAGGAGCTGCTATGAACCGAGACCGATATAACGACATATTGAGGCGGGTATTGGCTCCGACCGTCGCCATGATCGTTTTATTGGTGCTGTGGGAGTGGCTGGTGTGGTTCAAGGATTGGCCGAACTACAAGATGGCTTCGCCTTCGGACCTATGGCCCGCTTTCTGGAAGTTTCGAGGTTTGTTCTTCGAACTCGGATGGGACACGCTCTGGCGCACGGTCGCAGGTCTCGCGATCTCGATCGTCGTAGGCACCTTGCTTGGAATGGTTATGGGGTTTTCGCGAATTGCGCGGGAAGGTCTCTATCCAATTCTGGTCGGATTCAATGCAATTCCCAAAGCTACTGTCGTGCCGGTCGTGGCCTTGATGCTAATCGGGCTTCACGACTTGAACACAGTGCTGATCGCTTTTTTGATTTCATTCTTTCCGATCGCCGTGTCCGTTTCTATCGGCTTATCGACGCTGGAGCCGGAGTATCGCGACATACTGCGGTCGCTCGGAGCTTCGAAATTTACGATATTCATTAAAATAGCATTGCCGAAGACTCTTCCGGAATTTTTCGGCGCGCTGAAGGTCGCGGTGACTTTGGCGTTTATCGGCACAAATCTAATGGAAATCGTGGAGCCGCATGGCCGCGGACTGGGCCATTTGTTCGATAGCGGAAAAATCAGCGCCGACTACCCGCTGATGTTCGCGGTCCTAATCGCGCTCGCGATTCTCGGAATATTCCTTTACTATGTCGTCATTATCCTTGAGCGGATTTTCGCCGGCTGGGCCGAGCGCGAGTAGCTGCCCCCGCAACCGAAGCCTCGGAACCGATATCTGGTTCGGCGGTCTCTTCCTAATAATTCCAGGCCTGCTCGCCGTTCCTGAGCTTCCCGCGCCGACGCATTCGCGGTCGAATGGCGGCGTTTAGCGAAGTGGCCGGCGGATTCCGCCTATTGCAAACACTGAGTTTAAACTTAGTCTCCGCCTGCCGCTGTCGAATTCGGCTTTGTCCAAATCCTTTCAGCGGCGCGAAATCTAGCGCGATAGCCGAGGCGCGAGAAAATTCGGGCTTCCAGGGACCATGCGGTCGCCGAACAGGGGAGAAGCGCAAGTCAACGAGCGCATTCAAATCGGCGGCAACAATGCGTCCCGCCCGCCGTCGAACCACCCCCTATGCGATCAATGCTCTGAAGGCGGGTACTGCAAAGGGCAGAAAGGCATTCGCGAAAATTCCGCGTTCGTGACAAAATTCCGCAGACCTCGAACTATTTTCCTCCCCGGAAGCCGAAGCAGCCTAACAATAGCGCGAATCACGCCGGTTCGCGGCGAAAACCGCGAAAGGCGGCAAGAAAATTTTGGTCATGTGCCAATCACTTCAACAGCTTGACACTTTCGCCGGCGCCGCTATCTTCGCCGGGAGAGGCTGTCGCGGGCAGGCGATTCGCCAACCCGGTCAGGTCCGAAAGGAAGCAGCCGCAACGAAATTCGCGTGTGTCGCTCAGCAGCCTCTCGTTCATGACTAATCTGGCTGCGTCATCGCGTCGGGAAATCGAATGGATTCCTGCCGCATATTAGGACTCGCATTTCGCTCCTCTCACCGCGAACGACCTCATGGCTGAATCTCAAGGCAACGCGGATCAGATAAAAGCCTACAAGGAGTGGCTTCGAGACTTTGTGAACCGCCAGCCACGGGGAATGCTCGCCCGCCTCGCCAAACGGTTCGGCACGAACAAGAGCTTTGTAAGCCAAGTGCTAAATCCTAAATTGCCCACCTCGCTGCCTGCCCGGCACTTGCCGGCGCTTCTGGAAGTGTGCAAATTCACTCCCGACGAAAAAAATCGATTTCTGGATTTGTACTCGATTGCGCACGGATTGGACCTAAATGAAGTCGAATCCTCGGTCGATTCCCGAATGTTTCGCATGGAAATCGCTTTGCCGGAATTCCGGGATAGCGAAATTCGAAAACTTGTAGTGCAGTCGATTAAAAGCAACGCGGAAACCATTATTTCCCTGGCCAAGAAAGCTGACCGGAACTAGCGTCTTCCGGCCGCGGCAGCCCGAACCGGAATTCTGCAATCGAATGAAGTCTTTTCGCGAGTTAAAGCAGTATCGCGAAATCGGCAACAGGAATAAGCGGGCCTCCGCCGCGGACATCGCCTATGCCAATCCGTCTTCAGCCACCGATTCGGGGTTCAGCCGAGCCCATTCCCCTAAAAACTCCGCCATCGCCCTATCTCCGGCCAGGTCGATCGCTCTCGGTGAAAGCCGCAGGCCCGCCGAAAGCGCAATGCGCGCGCAGCCGACGTGGTCCCGCTGGCTTCGGTCCGGGCAGTTTTCAGAGCCGTGGATGATCGTGGAGAGGAGGTTGCCGCCGAAATCGTTAAGGTGATCAAGCTCGGGTCCAAGCGACAATAGCCATGACATGGCTTCCGGCAGGCCTTGCCAGCCGGCAGCTTGAACCGGCGTTACCCCCATCGCATCCGGGGCGTCGAAATCGAATCCACTCCTTACGAGGCGCTTCGCGTGATCGAGCCTAGTCGGCATCGCTATAATATTGACCAGTAAATGCTTGGTTTCTTCGGTCAGATCTTCAGCACGCAATTGCTGGTCGGAGTCGATAATTCCGTCGGCGGCATCTGCCAGCAGTTTTTCGACGTTGCTCAATTCGGAATATCCGCCTCTAGCTTCAAGTGCCTCGGCCGCCTCGGCGTTTCCATAGATTTTCGCTAGGGAATAGGGCGTATGGCCGGAATATACCAACTGCGCATCGGCGCCGGCATCGAGAAGCAGCTCGACCATCCGCTTGTCGCACATTCGCCTAGCGGCCTGGTGCAGCGGGGTTGCGACAAACGACGGTTCTCCGGAAGGATGAGGGACGATTCCCTCGTTCGGGTCGGCTCCGTGCTCAAGCAGCAGCTCGACGGCCTTGTGCCAGTTGAAATCAAGCGCGCGAGCTAGAGCGTTTGTTCCGTTGGGCGCCGCCCCGTGCCTAAGTAGCAGCGCCAGCCCGTCGATCCGGTTCAATTCCGTCGAATGATAGAGTGATTCATTGTCGTTCGGGTCGGCGCCGCGCTCAAGTAGAAATCTGCCTAGTTCAATATTGTCTGCGTGGCACAGCGCGCCGTACAATGCCGAAAGCTTGTGCCCGGAGCCGGGCATGTAAATTATTCCGTCGTTCGGGTCGGAGCCGAGGCGCAGCAGCCTTTCGGCAATTGCGAGCATGTCCCCAGTGCGAGCCGGCGAGGACTGAATGTGACGAGAAAAAGCAAGGTGCAGAATCGGCGTTCGAGTTCCAAGCTTTCTAGTCGCTGCATCCGGGTCGCGCTTGAGCGTCTCGAGCACCCTGTCCTTCTGGAATAGCGAAATCTGGAGTCCTAAATCTTCCGCCGGCAGATTCGGGTCTTCGTTCAGGATATTTTCCGCAACCCAGTGCTGGCCGTAGAAAAGTGCAATTCTCAATCTGCTGCGCAGCCTTGCAATTCGAAGTTCGCCGGATTCGAAGGATTTTACTAGGTGCGCCCAATCTTCGCAGCCCTGTTCGCGCGCAAATACAAGCTTGGCATCGTCAATCGAATAGCTATCGCTTTCGGGCAGAAAGCATCCGATTCGCGACAAGGCGACTGCATCCCCGTCGACTGCTTCGGCGTGCAGGTTTCGAGCGCGCCGAAGGAAATTTTCGATTGATTCGGACATGGCTCTCCCCGCTGGTGCAAGAGAAGTAAGATTCCGACCGAAATTAAACTACCGGATGCATTGAGTCAGCCCCTTCGAACGCGCGATTCTGCAGGGGTGCGGCTCAAATTTCTTGTAAATCTTGCCGTCCGGTAATTGCCGGCGCCGGTTGTCGATCAAATTCTGCAATCAAGCTGCCGCTCGCCACTAAAAAATGTTCGGGATTCGGCTGTTCGGATTGCGGCATCGAAACGCCATTTCGTCGACTAAGGGAATTCGAGCCGCACCCATTCTGTAGGAACTAGCTTGCCTCAAACCGAGAGCGGGCAATGGAATCATCGCCTATCCGAAATTCGAATTATTATTTCGCCAAGCGCTCGCATTGATTTACTAGTCTTAAATCGCTTGCCATGCGCGTAGATATCGGAATTCGTTCGCAATCGTTACGAGAATCGGATTCGCGTTGGAGGCTGGAACGACAGCCATTGTTCGGAATTCATTCTATTCGGCTCTGCGCGTCGGAACGCAATTGCGGGAATTGCGAATCGCTCAATGGTCGCCTTGCGATCCTCGAAGAGAGGCAAGCCGAGGAATTTCGGCTGAAATCGAATTCTCCGGTGATTCAAGGGACGGGTTCACCGCTGCCGAAAGCGAGCATGCGCGATCAATCGGCCCAAACTGCGCCGGCGAATTCGCTCCGCATTCCAGTCAATGCGCTTTATTCGCTCGTTGCCGCTAGACTGCGAGCCGCTTGGCGAATAGTGTCGTCCTTGAGGATCAACTGGAATCGCAATGCCGGAAACGAGGAATATCGACTACGAAGTCCTTGCTCGGAAGTACCGGCCAGGGACATTTTCGGAACTAATCGGCCAGGATGCCATGGTCCGCACGTTGCGAAATGCGTTTAGTGCCGACCGAGTCGCCCATGCCTTCATCATGACAGGCGTTCGCGGCGTCGGGAAGACGACGGCGGCAAGAATCATTGCCAAGGGCTTGAATTGCATAGGTGAAGACGGGAAGGGATCTCCTACAACCGAACCCTGCGGCAAATGCGAGCATTGCCGCTCAATTTCGGAGGGAAGCCATATCGATGTCATTGAAATGGATGCGGCTTCCAATACGAGCGTTAACGACGTACGCGAAATAATCGACAGCATCCAGTACAAATCCGCGTCCGCGCGTTTCAAAGTGTATGTGGTGGACGAAGTCCATATGCTTTCCAACAGCGCCTTCAACGCTCTCCTCAAGACGCTCGAGGAACCGCCCTCGCACGTAAAGTTCATTTTCGCGACCACGGAAATTCGCAAGGTTCCAGTAACCGTCCTGTCCCGCTGCCAAAGATTCGATCTACGGCGCATCGACCCGCTCGAAATGATCGCCCATTTGAAGAAGATATCGGGCTTGGAATCCGTCGATGTTTCGGACGAGGCTCTGGCGCTGATAACTAGGGCTGCGGAGGGATCCGTAAGAGATGCGGTGAGTCTTCTGGATCAAGCCGTCTCGATGGGTTCGGGAAAAATCGACGAGCGCCAGGTCAGGGAAATGATGGGCCTTGCGGATCGTCTTCGCATCCTGGATTTATTCGATCTGATAATGAAGGGCGATGCCAAGAGCGCGCTGCGGGAATTGGCGGATCAGTATCGGGACGGCGCCGATCCTGTAGCGGTGCTGCGCGAACTCGCGGAGACGACTCATTGGATATCCGTCGCGAAGCACTTTCCGGAAGCTGCGGAAGACCCGACTGTAGGCCCCGAATTCCGAACTCGGGCCAAGACAATGGCCGATGCCCTTCCGACGCGAGTTACGGCCCGCGCCTGGCAAATGCTGCTTGCCGCCCTGGATGAAGTATCCTGCGCTCCGAATTCGATGATGGCGGCGGAAATGGCGGTTATCAGACTTACCCATGTTTCGGAACTGCCCACGCCCGACGAGCTCGTCAAGCGACTGGACAAGGAGAATTTCGGCATCGGAAGCGCGGGCAAGACCGCGGGGACTTCGACAGCGTCCGTCGCCGCTCCGGCGGCGCGGGAGCCGGCGGATTCGAGTTCGGTCGCGCTGTCGAAAGAATCGATTGGGGCGAGCGAAGATGTCCCCCACGCGGAGGGGAGCCGGCTATCCAATGGAATCGAGAGCGGGGAACCCGCCGTCGAGCCGCCTTCCTTGCCGGATAGGCCTGGGTCTATCGAAGACCTGCTGTCGATGATTGAGCGCGCGGGCGCCGGTCGGCTCGAAAAGGAATGCCGGGAGTTCATCAAGTCAACCGACTTTTCCGGCGACGAAATCCTAATTTCGCTTCGAAGCGGCTGCCGCGCGGAATTGAGGACGGACCTCGAGGAAATCCTTAGAAAGCTAAAGATCGACAGCTGCAGAATTGAAGTTCAAAACAATGCCGCGGACCATGGCAATCGAAATCCCCCGATAGAATCCGGCTCCGACACGGGGATGAAATATTCCGATCATCCGCTTGTACGGTCAGTTCTCGACGTATTTCCCGGAGCAACTGTCCGGCTTCGCGGGGCTTCGCAGCGAGTGCCATCGCTAGGAATTTCGGATTTCGGGCGGCCCGGGCCGCTAGGCGCTTTTCGATAGGTTGCATCCGGTCGAAAGCCAATTTTTGTTTTGACTGCGAATCGAGCGGGAATTCTGCTTCATGGAAAGGGACTCTTCTGAAATAACAGCGCTGGTGGAAATGCTTTCCAAGCTGCCGGGGCTCGGCCCCCGGTCGGCGCGGCGGCTGGCGCTTCACTTGGTAAACAGGCGTACGCAGGTGCTTGTGCCGCTTGCCGACTTGTTGACGCGCGTTTCTGAAAACGTTCGCGAGTGCGGCATCTGCGGAAATTTTTGCATCGGCGAAATTTGCGGAATTTGCTTGTCCGGCGATAGGGCGACGAACACGATATGCGTAGTCCAGAACGTCGCGGACCTTTGGGCGATGGAGCGCGGAGGGGACTATAGGGGAAGGTACCACGTGCTGGGCGGCCTTCTATCCTACCTGGACGGCGTGGGTCCGGAGAATTTGCGAATTCCCGAGCTGATAGAAAGGGTAAGGACCGAATCCATAACCGAAGCGATTCTTGCGCTAAGCGCGACGGTCGACGGTCAGACCACCGTTCACTACATCGCCGAAAAGCTGATGGAGGCAGGCGTATCGGTTACTACCCTGGGGCAAGGCGTGCCGATCGGCGGCGAACTCGATTACTTGGATGACGGTACGATATCCGCGGCGCTTAAAAGTCGTAAAAACTATTGACCGCCATGCGCTTGCGAAACCGCGACGGAAGCAGGCAGGGGATGCGCTTTGCACGAAACTGATCGGTTCGCAAACCGAATGAAAAAAGCGGAAGCCTGGTTTCACGAACTTCGCGACGCGATTCGAACGGAATTCGAAAGCCTGGAATCCTGTCACGTCGAGGGACCGCTTTCGGAACGAAGGCCGGCTCGGTTCTCGGTTGTCGAAACCAAGAGGCGATCCGCCGACGGCGAAGATGCCGGTGGCGGCACCATGTCCATTCTTCGCGGAGGACGAGTGTTCGAGAAGGCCGGCGTGAATGTTTCGACGGTGTATGGAACATTGGACGAAAAAGCGCGACGCTCTCTGACTTCGCGCAGATCCGTTCCCGGGCTCGAGGAAAATCCAATTTTCTGGGCTTCGGGAATTTCCCTGGTGGCGCATGCGCAGAATCCGAGGGTGCCGGCGGTACATTTGAACACCAGGATGTTCTGGACTCCGGGCGCATCCTGGTTCGGAGGCGGAACAGACCTGAACCCGTGCATAGAATTCGACGAGGACACCGGATTCTTCCACGAAAAATTGAAATCGTGCTGCGACCGCCACGACCCGTCCCACTACCCGCGGTTCCGCAAGTGGGCCGAAGAGTATTTTTTCGTTCCGCATCGGAACAGATGCCGCGGCGTCGGCGGAATTTTTTTCGACGACCTCAGTACCGGGAATTGGGACGCGGACTTCGCGTTCGTGCGCAATGTCGGCAGCGCATTGCTGGACACCTATCCCGTTCTCGTCGAGAGGCGCCGCTCCTCTCCTTGGAACGAGCGTGATCGGGAGATGCAACTGGCGCATAGGGGATTGTATGCGGAATTCAATCTGGTCTACGATAGGGGCACGCGATTTGGGCTTGAATCCGGACACGATCCTGAAGCGGTGCTAATGAGCCTTCCCCCCTTGGCAAAATGGTAGTGTCATTTGCGGCCGTTCGTTTATGCACGAGGCCGGCTTTCAGCGACGACGGGCGATGTTCAATCCGATGAATAGTACTCGATAACTCTTTGCTTGACGCTGCCCAGTTGAGAATCGCTCCAAATGACCTTGCGATTCTTGTGGTCCGAGACGACAGTGCCGTCGCGAAGAGTGACGAGATGTTCCGGCTTGGTCAAGCGTCCCGGAAATGAAATCACTTTCAGATTCTCGCGTCGGTCTCTCACCCACGGCAAAGAAGCGCGGAGCCTAGCCATCCAAAGCCACGGCAGCATGAATTCGGTTGGGAATTTCACGGCGAATCGATTCGAAACGGCGCAAAGGTCGTCTTGCGCAACCCAGCTAACGAATCTTTCGTCGGCAATCATGGGCTTGATTCCGAACCCGGCGTGCTTTGCGTGCAATTCTCGGAATTGTCGGGCGATATAGTGGCATTTGGCAGGGTGAAAAACAACCAATGAAGAATTCCCGCGCGCATATTTGCGCCCGCCGGATAGTTTGTAAATAACGCGGCCTAGCCAGCCGATCGGAACAACAGCCGATTGCATGATCGCGACTGTTCGCGGGTTGTCGTGCATCGAAATCAATTCGCCCAAGTCGCCGAGAACCATTGTATCCAAATCGACGTAGATTGCAGGCAGGTCTTCCGGAACGATGCCCTTTTCGAATATGGCGAGCTTGGTCTGGCACCCGGTGCCCTTAAAGACCGAATTTAGGAAAAACTCCGGGATCGGCAAGACTAAAAGACCCTCGGGAACATTCGGCCGTTCACGGTCGGTTAGCAGGACGAATCGCGGTTCGCCCGAGGAATGCTTGCGAATTGACTCGACGAGTCTGCGAATGTCCTTGCCGCTGTATTTGCTGCCCCAGACAACTATTACGCACTGCCAAGTTCGAATGGCGCTGTCTTTAGCAGGCATTGGCGCTCGCGGTAGTTTGTTTGACTCCGGAGAATTCTTCCATCCCTCCGGCGAAATATGCGATCTCGCATTGATCGCTGCCCGGCCGCCGATAGTTCCCAAATTCCGGTTTTAGGTCGCAAGTCCGCGCAAGAAGCAACAGCGGCATTAGAGAATCAAACGAGAGCTTGGCATTATATCGAACGCGGATTTCGTACTGCCTCGACTAGTACTTCAACGTTTTTTGGATCCGCGTTCGGTGTAATTCCCTGGCCGAGATTGAATATATGCGGTCCATTTGAAAGACAAGCGACGATTTTCTGCGCCTGATCAATCAATTCCGAGCCGCCAGCAATTAAAAATCGCGGGTCCAAATTTCCTTGAATGCAGGAATAGGGCTGTACATGGCGGGCCGCCCAGCCAAGTTCGACAGTAGAATCAACGGCAATGCAGGCGGCTCCCGAGGACTTCGCGAAACGCGAAAATGCGCTTCCGACATGACGAGCGTACGCGATTATCGGAATTCTCGGTTCCTTATCTGCTATTCCGCGAATTATCTTCTTTAACGGACGCTCTACGAAATTTTCGAATTCGATGCCGTGAAGCGATCCCGCCCAGCTATCGAAAATCATTGCGACTTCCGCTCCCGCTTCGATTTGCGCCAACAGATACTCAATCGTTGCTTCCGCCAAACGATCCATGAGAGCGTCGAATGCCGCGCGTTCCGAACGCATGAATTCTATTGGATCCCGGTGATCGGTCGTGCCTTTGCCGCTGATCATATAGGTGGCGACCGTCCACGGCGCGCCGGCAAATCCGATCAGCGTGGTATCTCGGGGAACTTCGCGCGATAGAATTCCTACGGTTTCGAAAACGGGCGCCAGCGATTCGCGGACGATGCCGGGAGGCGCGAGGCGCCGAACATCCTGCATGCTGGATATCCTGGACAGCTGAGGCCCGTGCCCGTCGGCAAACCAAAGATCTGAACCGAGCGCATGCGGCACGAGCAGGATGTCGGCGAAAAGTATGGCGGCATCGAATCCGAACCTGCGCAGCGGCTGAAGCGAGACTTCGGCGGCGAGATCCGGCGTATAGCACAATGTCAAGAAATCGCCCGCCTTTCGCCGCGTCGCGCGGTATTCGGGCAGGTAGCGACCCGCCTGACGCATGAGCCAGATCGGCGGAGGCGAGAGTTGGATGCCGGAAAGAGCTTTCAGGATTGGCTTTGAGTGGGGCATGATTCCGTGAGCGCAGGAAGGTTCATTTCCGTTCTCGCACAAATTGCTTTCGAGGTTAAGCCGTTGCCACTCGGCAAGGGCGGGATTAGGAGTACGGGATGAATTCGAACCGACCCACTCTTTTGAATCCGCTGCGAATAGGGACGCGCGGGTCGAACCTCGCACTTGCGCAGGCGCAAATTGTTCGCGACGCGCTGAAGCGGGAATTTTGCCTGGAGGATGCCGCTTTTGAAATTTGCCCGGTTAGAACCAAGGGCGACAAGATTACTGACAAGCCCTTTAGGGATATCGGAGGCAAAGGGATATTCTGCCGGGAAATTGAAGAGCTACTGCTCAAGGGCGGGGTCGATATAGCCGTCCATTCGATGAAGGACATGCCGGTTGAGCAGCCTTTCGGCTTGGTGATCGACTGCGTTCTGCCCAGAGGCGACCCGCGCGATGCAATGGTTAGTCGGTATGCGACGAATATCGCGGAACTTCCGGACGGAGCCGTCGTCGGAACGTCGAGCGTTCGAAGAAAGGCGCAGGTGCTGCGTTCAAACAGGAAAGTTCGTGTCGAGGATATCAGGGGGAATTTAGAGACCCGCCTCGCCAAGCTCGAAGCCGGCGTGGTTCAAGCTACAATGCTTTCAAAGGCGGGCATTGATCGGTCTCGCAATAATTTCGAATTCGTGCACGTCGTACCGACGGAAGTTATGATGCCGGCGCCCGCGCAAGGCGTGATTTGCGTTGAGAGGCGCGTTTCCGATCGCAGAGTCGCGGCATTTCTCGACGCGATCACTGACGAGGAAGCTCATATCGCGTCGATCGCCGAGCGTTCGTTCATGTCGAGACTAGAAGGATCTTGCGAAATGCCGATCGGTGCATTCGCCGTTTCGACTGGAACCGGTTTAACGCTTAGAGGCGAAGTGCTCAGGCCGGATGGATCCGATTGGGCGGCCGGCTCCATTGATGGATCGAGAGAGCATGCCGTGGCAATGGGTCGGGAATTGGCCGACTCGCTAATTCGGTCGTGCGGGGCCGGGTTTTTTAACGGCAACTGATACGAAACGGATTTTGCAAGGACAGAATAGCGCCGAGGCATCGGCCGATTGCGGCGCGAACATACGCGTTATCGCCAATTGGGGACGCTCCAGCCCGCCACCAAGCAGCGGAGCTAGCCGAATTGTTCGAGGCGTTCGTGAACGCGTACCTTCTCAAGCGGACAGGAAATCAGTCCGGACTCTGTACAAAGCTCCTCGCACGCGTACCGCGTTCAACGGCGCATCGGCCTAAAGAAGCGCGATCCGGCTCTAGGCCGATACGGTCCCCCTCAGGCAGGCTCGGCCCTGATCTCGAAGGTTCCTCGCCTCGCGTCCGCACGCCGCGCCTACCAGGTGGACCGGCTCGCCGCGGTCGCGGTGCTTCTCCGCATAGCCCCGGTCGCGCCACTGGGCGATTGCCGCATCGAGCGCGATGTTCGCGTCGCCTTCGCCCTCCGCCATCTTGAACTCCAGCACGAACACCTGCCGCCCGTCAGCGCCACCATGTCCGCGCGGCCGCCGGCTCTCGCCAGCTAGCATGCGGTCTTCGTTGACTTCATAGGCTTGGCCGCTTTTTCGCGTTGGTTCGGATCACAGCATGAAGTTGCAGAACGGCAAGCCTGCCGGATCAGCTCCTTTCGTAAATTACATTGAAAACCCGAAAACGGGCCTCAAACCTAAAGGGATGCGGCCTAGTTCGAGGAGCAGTTGGAAAATCCTGGCGCAAGCGTTCCGTCGGGCCGTGGAAAAATTGAGCTGACGGGTGGCGTTGAATTGCATAGCCGAGGGATGTTCGACAGTTGCGGCAGTTGCGCCACCCGGCAAACTTCCACGGCTTGACGGATCGCTTGCATCCTACAAGGATCAATTCCTCTTTGAACCGATCTTGTAGTCTTCAATCATATCGCGCGTAAGACCAATATCTCTGAGATTGCGGTCGCTAAGTTTCGAAAGCTCGGAGCGAGTCCGGCGAGTGCGCCTCCAGTCGAGTAACAACTTTGCCAATTGCGCCGGGACATGAAGCGCGCGGTGACCGTATGCGCCAAGTTTCGAAACCGGGGAATGAAAATCTATGACAGCCATTTCGGCGTTCCTTTCACAGTTATGCGGGTGATCAATTGTCGCAAGGCACGAGATGGGAACGAACTCGACGCAAAGCAAATGCCCAAATCGCATGTCCGGATTGCGTATTCGGAATACCGCAATTGTCAGCTTCATGAATGCTGCCCCGCGACGGGCGATGGCGACGTTCGGCAGCCAATTTTGGCGAGCGTTAATCAATTTGCGCCGGGCGCAGGAAATTGGAGCGGCTTATAGAAGATCGTCCGGAAGCCTGAGAACCGATTGCCGAATCGGTAGCATGTCGCGATTTTCGACAGCATGCCGTACTGGATTACCTGGCCGCCAAGACCTGTCTTGGCGAACAGAGCAGTTTGCAAGCCAACCTGCCGTTTGAATCCTCGATGGCGCAGTTCGCATATCCTCTGAGCAGCTAATGCCGGATTTCATCGCATGCTGTTCGGAAAAATCACGGAATGCGCTGCTGGACATTGGCCTGATTGCCTAAGGGCTCGATGAGTTGCGGACTGAATCAAGTTTCGTGAGCAAGCCGCCATTCGCCATAGGAAAATGTCCGGGTTTCGCTTTATCAGCTTGCGGCATCAAAGTGCGATCACGCCGTTTGCGCGGAAATCGATCCGCACCCGATAAGTTGGGCCTACGTGAAATTGTCGCTTGAAAATGCTGATCCAAAACATTTGCGAATCATGGCGCGGCGGGCGGATGCCGAGGAAAATCGCGGTTGCGGGATCTCTATTCGCCGTTAGTAGACCGTGCCCGGTTTGTCCGGCCCCTGGTTGAACTTTCGAAGCCGTCCGAAGCCCGAAGGGAATAATCCCAAAGAAAAGGGCCGCAAACCTTATGGAATGCGGCCTAGTTCCGGAAGGAGGAGAAACTTGGCATGAATTAATTTTTTATCGACCCAAATCTGTTTGCGGGTATCGATTCGCGCGCCAGGCCGAAATCGCTGATCTGGTGGTCCGTAAGCTTCGACAGTTCCCTGCGGGTTTGGCGAGTGCGCGTCCAGTCAAGGAACGACTGCGTCAACTGCGCCGGAAAATAAAGCGAGCGTTGGCCGAAAGCGGCAAAAGCCGAAACCGGGGAATGGAAATCTATGGCGGCCATTTCGTCGGTCCTTTCTCAGACTAGCGGGTTGTCTATTGTCTCTAGGCATGAAATGGGAACTGCATCGAAGCAAAGCAAATGCTCAATATTCATTCTCGGGTTGCGTTGTCGGAATGCCGGTGGAATTAGCGGCCGGGATGCTGCCCGGCTGAAAGGCTTGGGGCCGCGGATGCCGTCCGAATTGGTCGTAGCTCGATTAATCCGGGACGCGCCCGAATTCGACGCGACAAATTTCGCCTATTGCCAAATGTTCATGTTTCGTGCTAGCTGTTCGATTTAGGCAGGGGGCAAAAGACGAATGCGAGTGATCGGAATCGATCCTGGGCTGCGCAGCACAGGTTGGGGCATCCTAGAGTCGAACGGCGGGATGCTGTCGCATCTTGGCAATGGCCAGTTCTCTTCTAGCGGCGAAAACCTCGCGGAGAGATTGCACAGCATATTTCAGCAGCTAACTACCGTCGTAGCCGACTACAGTCCCGACTACGCCGCCGTTGAAAACACGTTTGTCAACAAGGACAGCGCCGGAGCATTGAAACTGGGGCATGCTCGCGCCGTAGCGTTGATCGTCCCGTCGATAGCGGGGTTGCCGGTCGCCGAATATGCGCCGAACAACATTAAGAAATCCGTAACCGGCAGCGGGCACGCGGAAAAAAGTCAGATCGAAAGGGTTGTCAGAATGCAGTTCCCGTCGGCCGAAATCGCAGGTTCCGATGCGGCGGATGCTCTTGCGACCGCGCTGGCCCACATTCTTAGGCTGCAGTATTCCAGATCGCTGGATGCAGCCATTTCACGAGTGGTGTGCTGAAACGTGATTGGCATGCTTGCCGGAACCGTTGTTTATCGCGCGGCCGATCATGTGCTTCTCGATACGGGGGGCGTCGGCTATCAAGTGTATTGTTCGGAACGCACGCTGGCGGAAGTCTCGGATCTTGGCGCAAGGCTAACTCTCTATACGGACCTGCTTGTACGAGAAGACTTGCTCCAGCTGTTCGGATTTCAGACGATAGCGGAGAGGGAACTGCATAGATTGCTTATATCCGTGCAGGGAGTCGGAGCGAAAGCGTCGCTTTCGATACTTGGAACGCTGGGGCAGGAGGGAACGCTTCAAGCCATATCTCTAGGAAATTGGGGCGCTATAAGAGCGGCTCACGGGGTCGGTCCGAAAATCGCGCAGCGCGTTGTCAACGAGCTTGCCGACAAAATCGGCGTAATCCTCGCCTTGGGCGTCGGAATCCAACCGGATTCATCGGCTGAATTGCCAGCCGGCGCGGAGGGCGGCGCGGTCGCGGGCGTCGAAGGCGGCGCTTCGGCGTCGTCCAGCGCCAGAGCGGAGGCTTTGTCCGCATTGACAAATCTGGGGTACGCGCAGAGCGAGGCGATTAAATTTATTGCCGAGGCGCTCGCAGAATTCCCCGATGCGAATACTGAAACCGTAATTCGCGAGGCCTTGCGGCGCATGGCTCCGCTCGTGTGATTCGTGGCCAAGGAGAACTCGGTACTACAGTCGACGCAGCAGCCGACCGATGCGGACCGGGCGCTTCGTCCGATTTCCCTCAGTGAATTCATCGGGCAAGACAGGTTAAGAGCGAATTTAAGCGTTTTCGTAGAAAGCGCGAGACGGCGCGCCGTCGCGCTGGACCATACTTTATTCTACGGTCCGCCCGGCCTTGGAAAAACGACGCTGGCGCAAATTGTTTCCAGAGAGCTTGGCGTGAACTTCCGCATCACGTCAGGTCCGGTTCTGGCCAAGCCGGGGGATCTTGCCGCGATACTGACCAATCTGGGCGAAAGGGATGTCCTGTTCATCGACGAAATCCATCGCCTGAATCCCGTTGTCGAAGAAATCCTGTATCCCGCGCTGGAAGATTATGCGCTGGATCTGGTGATCGGGTCGGGTCCCGCGGCTAGAACCGTTCGAATCGAACTCAAGCCATTCACGCTCATTGGAGCCACGACCCGGCTTGGCGTTCTCACAACGCCGCTTCGAGATAGATTCGGCATCCCTTCGCGCCTTGAATACTATTCCACCGAGCAACTCACGGAAATCGTTGCGCGCGGCGCGCGCCTGCTCGAATTGGATCTTGATTCCGGCGGAACGTTGGAAATCGCGCGGCGATCGCGAGGAACGCCGAGAATTGCCAATAGGCTGCTGCGGAGGGTGGCAGATTTCGCCATAGTTGAAAGCGACGGCCGCATCGACGCGGAAATCGCCAAGAGTTCGCTAACGCGCCTCGGGGTCGACGAGCTTGGACTTGATTCCAACGACCTTAGGTACCTCCATATGATTGCAAGCAAGCATGCTGGCGGTCCGGTTGGCCTGGATACGATGTCGGCCGCCCTTTCGGAATCGAGGGATGCCATCGAGGAAGTCATCGAGCCGTTTCTTTTGCAGATGGGACTCTTGCACAGGACTCCTCGCGGGCGGATGCTGTCCGAAGGAGCGTGGTCCTATCTGGGGCTTGCGCGGCAGATGCAGAATCACCAGCCTAGCTTGTTCGAGGAAGGCGATTGATCCTCATTCCCGCCAGCTCGGCCGTGTCTCCTAAACGACTTGGCGCTTGCTGCGGCCTTGCCCGATCTTATTTTCCAAGCCCCTGGCAAATTCAGGAGTCGTGAATTGCCGACGATTTTCAATCGATGACTGCTCGCTTGCGCACGACCTCGCCTCCGGAAATTCCAATTTCGAACGGATCGCGCTTGATCGTCTTGTTCCGGTCGAGGACGAATTCCCTTCCAGAAACAGCCTGAGCTAAAAATTTAAATTGCGGAACCGAGCTCCGATGAGCTAAGCTGCACGCAAAACAAAAACGATTGCACGGCAAATTATTAGGAAAGAGCAGCAACATGGAAGTCGAATCCCTGGCCGCAGCCGCAAGCGTCGATTTTTCCCTTATGGATTTGTTTTGGCGCGCCGGCTGGACAGTCAAGGCAGTAATGATCCTACTGATGGCGGCATCTTTCTGGACATGGGCCATAATCATCCAGAAGCTAATAAATTTTCGAAGAGTCAGGCGGGATACGGCGCGTTTCGATACGTCTTTCTGGTCGGGCGAGCCGCTTAATGAACTTTATTTGAGCATCGCCGGTTCGCCCCAAGGGGCTTCGGAAACAATATTTTTCTCGGCGATGGATGAATGGCAGCGCTCGCACCGTTCGGACGGCATGCTGATACCGGGAGCGCGCTCTCGAATCGAACGGACAATGGCTGTCGCGGTAAATCGGGAAACCGAGCGTTTGAATCACGGGCTCGATTTTCTGGCCACTGTTGGCGCGACGGCGCCATTCGTAGGCCTATTCGGAACCGTTTGGGGCATCATGACCGTGTTTCGCGATATCGGCCGCTTGGAAAACACGAACTTGGCCGTCATCGCGCCAGGAATAGGCGAAGCACTGGCCGCTACGGCTCTTGGGCTCTTGGCGGCCATTCCGGCGGTGATTTTCTATAACAAGCTATCTGCCGACGCCAATGCGCTTACGGCAAATTTCGAAACTTTCTCCGACGAGTTTTCGACAATTCTGTCGCGTCAACTGGAATCCTAGGCGATGGGTTCGCCGTTGAAGACCGGCGTATCCTCCGGCGGTCGTCGGGGCGGCGCCGCGCCGCGTCGCCCCATGAGCGAAATCAACGTTACGCCGTTTGTGGATGTCGTGCTCGTATTGCTCGTGATTTTCATTGTCGCGGCTCCGCTTCTGACTGTCGGGGTTCCGATAGAATTGCCTCGAACTTCGGCGACGCCGCTGGCATCCGAAAGCGAGGAGCCGCTAACGCTTACCGTCTACGCGGACGGCAGGGTTGCGATTCAAACTACGGAAGTCCCCTTGGACGAACTAGGGTCCAGGCTGCGTTCAATCATGGCGGAGCGGACGACCACGAGGATCTACCTCAGAGGCGATCGCGAGGCCAAGTACGAGTTTGTAATGCAAGTAATGGGTGCGTTGAATAAGGACGGATTCAGAGACATAGGGCTTGTTACCGACGGCGGCGGTCCAGACCTCGACAGTCTAGCGAACTAGGATTTTGCCTTGCGCCAGGGAACTGCAATTTCCGCCGTCTTGCATGGGGGATTGCTAGCCTTTGCGCTGTTCGGCGAGAAATTTGCCGCGGACGCTCCCGAAGTCGAGCTCAAAGTCTCTGAAGTTACTCTGCTAAGCGAGGCGGAGTTGATGTCGCTCGGCGCGCCCGATGTCGTGAGCCAGCCGATTTCAATGGATGCGCCGGCGGTTCAAGACGCAATCGCGCCTCTGGAAGCTCCCTCGATCGAGCCGCCCGTGCTCGTGCCTCCCCTGCTTCCCGACGAACCGTCTCAAATTCCCGAAAGCTCGTTGTCGAATGCCTTTCCAAGCGCTCCTGCGGCCGGCGACCCGTCGGGCCTCGCCTTGCCGGAGTTCGACGCTCTCCCGGCTCCGGTGGTCGACGTTCAAGAGCCTCCGCCTATAATCGATGCCGCGCCTCCTCCTTCGGAACGAGTGGATACAACGCCTGCGCCGCGACCGGACCCCGATGTCGAAATTGCCAAGACCGAGCAGGAAGAGGTAGCTCCCGCCGAGGACGCAAAGCCGGATCAGGCTCTCGTCGAGCAGGAAGCCACAGCCAGGGAAGAGGCATCCACTCGAATAGTGACGGAGGCCGAGGAGTCGCCTCGGGCCGTGCTGTCCGTTGTCCCGTTGTCCAGGCCGGCATCGCTGGAAAGCGTTCAGCCGGAAACCGTCGCCCCCAAGCCGCCCGATCCAGAACCGCCTCAGGATATTAGTCAAGAAGAACTGATTCGTTCCGCCATAATTCGGGATCAGAGGGAATCCGGAATCGGGAACCGCGCCGGCGCCGAAAAGGAAGGCGACGATGAACAGCTTTCCGCCGCCGACATAGCGGGTTTGATTTCGGCGATCCAAAGCTGCTGGAACTTCGGCGCTATGTCGACCGAGGCTTCTAGGGTCATAGTTACGATAGGAATTCGCTTCGACAAGGACGGCAGGCCGATCAAGAACGGGATCAGCCGAATAGAAGCCAGCAGCGGTTCTGAAACCGCGCGAAGCCAGGCCTACGACGTGGCGATTCGAGCCGTTACGAATTGCTTGAGAAACGGATACGAGTTTCCGCCCGAGAAATACGAGCAATGGAAGCAGATCGAATTAACTTTCAATCCTGAAAAAATGCGGCTAAAATGATCGATCAGTTTGGGAACTGCCCGACATTCGCCAAGCCGACGGCGCCATCGCTTGCCGAAAGGGCAAGGCGGTGTATTGTAGTTGGCGCGCCCTAGCGTTATTAAGGACAGGCGATAAAAATTCACCAGCAGCTTGTGAAATTCGCATAGTGCGAATTCGGCTCAGTCTTGGGAGAGGAAGCTGCCAAAGCCGCGCTAGGCGGATTGCAGGAAAATTCATCCGGCGATCCGTTTCGGCCGAAGGCCAGCGAAGACGAAGCAATTCGAACTATCGGAGCGAAATAGTTAGTCGGCAAGAAGCGGACGGAAAGACATGAAAATTCGGGCAGCCGTAGCGGTTACGGCGATTATTGCAAGTTGCGCCGGTTTTACCTCGGCGCTGGCGCAGACAGGCGAATCTCCTTTAAGAATTGAAATTACGGAAGGAGTTATCGAACCTGTTCCCATCGCCACCGCCCGGTTCGTGGCGGATAGCGAGGCGGCGGCGCCCTTCGCCGAGGAGATTACCTCGATTATTGTCGACGACCTTGTCGGGTCCGGCCTGTTCCGGAACATTCCCGAGCAGGCGCATATCGCGAAGATTACGAATTTCGACTCTCCGGTGCAGTATTCCGATTGGAAGGCGATCAATGCGGAAGCTCTAATTACCGGGTCGGTCGAAGTTCTGCCGCCAGAGACGATATCGGTGAAGTTCCGGCTTTTTGACGTCTTTCTTGAAGTACCGGTCGGCGACGGCATTAAGTTTACCGGCAGCAAAAGCAATTTGCGCAGACTGGCGCACAAGGTCTCCGATGTCGTTTATTCGCGCATGCTCGGCGAAAAGGGCTATTTCGATTCTCGGGTTGCGTTCGTGTCCGAGTCCGGGCCGAAGGGCAGCCGGGTCAAGCGTCTCGCCATCATGGATTACGACGGCGCGAACGTACGGTACTTGTCGGACGGTCGATCAATCGTGCTGGCTCCCAGGTTTTCGCCTGACGGTTCGCGCATCATTTATACTTCGTACGAGTCGGGCGTGCCTAGAGTCTACATAATGGATTTGAACACCTTGCAATCCAGGGAATTGGTGGAATCCGTTGAAATGTCCTTTGCACCGAGGTTTTCTCCCGACGGAAGGAAAGCCATTTTTTCCTTGAACAAGGGATCAAACACGGACATTTTCGAGATTGACGTTGCAACCGGAAATTTCCGGCAGGTCACATTCGGCAATTCCATTGAAACCGCGCCGAGCTATTCTCCGGACGGGCAGTCCATTGTCTTTGAGTCGGATAGGAGCGGCTCGCAGCAGCTATACGTTCAGCCTATAAACGGAAGAGCCAAGCGGATAAGTTTCGGGGACGGTCGCTACGGGACGCCGGTGTGGTCGCCGAGAGGAGACTACATCGCCTTCACGAAGCAGGCCGGCAATCGATTCCATATCGGCGTGATGCGGACAGACGGGTCGGAGGAACGGCTATTGTCGGAATCTTTTCTCGACGAAGGCCCCACATGGTCGCCGAACGGAAGAGTCCTGATGTTTTTTCGCGAGTCCCGAGGCGAATTCGGCGCGCCGTTCCTGATTTCAGTTGATGTCACGGGCCGGAATCTTAAAAAGGTGCCCACGCCGGAATTTGCGTCGGATCCCGCATGGTCGCCGTTGCTAAGATAAAAATTTCGGCCTAGGCGGTTTTAAGGAAAGGAAGCAGTGAAAATGAAACAGATAGCGACATGCGCATTCGTCGCGGTCGTGGCGGCGTTCGCGGGATGCACAGGCACCGATGTCGCCGACTATACGGGCAATGCAAGCGACGGCGCGGAGTCGATCGCCGGCATCGACGATGGCGGGGTCTCGCTTTTCGATTCCGATATCACGGTCGAACACTTCCAGAGCGAGATTGGCAACAAAGTCTTTTTCGATGTCGACCAGAGCGCGATTACGGAAGACATCGCATTGACGCTCGACGGCCAGGCGAGGTGGCTGCTGGAGAATACAAACTTCGACGCGCTGATCGAGGGGCATACCGACGAGCAGGGAACGCGAGAATACAATTTGGCCTTGGGCGCGAGGCGAGCGAATTCCGTGCGGGACTATCTGATCGATCGCGGGATTGCCGGGAACCGCCTGCGAATCGTGACCTACGGAAAGGAACGTCCTGAGGAGCTATGTTCCGAGGAAATCTGCTGGTCGGCCAATCGACGCGCCGTCTCCGTTCTAACGGAAAGAATCGGAACTTAGGGGCGGCTCGTTGCCTCTCTTTCGCCTGGCGATACCGCTAGCGCTGCTGGTTCTGTTCCCGGCATGGTCCTGGTCCCAGGACAAATGGTATGTGCTGGCGGAGATTCGCCAGGATCTTTCGCAAATTTTCAGCGAGATCAGAGAGCTGCAGCTCGAGCTCGCTTCGACTGCCACGGGCTCGCCGCCAATTTTTCCGGTTTCCGGGTCCATCCCCCGGCGGGTGGACGCGCTCGAAACGGAATTGCGCGAGAATATCGCGAAACTCGAAGAGCTCGAGTATCAGATTCGGTTGATCGCCGAAGACGGCGCCAAGCGAATCTCTGAGCTTGAGCGCAAGCTCGTAGCTCTGGAGGGCGGGGATGAATCTAGCTTGGCCGAGCGCTCGACGCTCGGCAGTTTTGGCGGCGCGTCCGAGCAAGAGCTTGCGGGCGGCGCATCCGGAGCTTGGCCTCCTAGCGAACTGACCGAAATGGACTACGCGATCCTAGCGTATTCGGAGAGGGATTATCTCAAGGCGGCAGCCTTGTTTCAGAAGGTTACCGAGAGCTATCCTAGCCGGGAGATTACAAGCAAGGCCCATTATTATCGAGGAGAATCGCTGGTTCGTCTGGAGCGGTGGAAGGATGCGGCGATGGCGTACCTAGACAGCTATAGCGGCTGGCCAAACGGGGAATTCGCGCCGAAATCGCTTTATCGGCTCGGAGAGAGCCTTGGAAAAATTGATCGCGTTGAAGTCGCATGCATGACGCTCAAGGAAGTTGGAAGAATGTTTCCGGCAGTCGACGAAGCCAATCTAGCCGATGCCGAAATGACCGATTTGGATTGCAATTGACGGCAAGGATCCGGCCATGAATAATCCTCGGGCCGGTCGATTCGACGGAATGTTTGGCCTGGCAGACGGATATGCCCATTGATGCCGAAAATTCGGGCGATTCAGCAAATAGAATTTCCGTTCAAGGAACTGAATTAGCTGAAAGCTTGGCGGAACGCCTCGCAAATCGAATGAATGCGGCGCTGTCCCGCGCGCCGAAAATTTCGCGGCTCGGGGCCGCGGTTTCAGGCGGCGGCGATTCAACCGCGCTTCTCCTGCTGCTTTCGCGCTGGAGCCGCATATGCGACGTCGAATTGCTGGTCGCGTCCGTAAATCACGGTTTTCGAAAGGAAGCGGTTCGCGAGATCGACAATGTTCGCTCGCTCGCGGAATCGCTTGGGCATGCGCATTCGACCTTGCACTGGCGAGCTCGCGGCAAAAGCGGCAACTTTCAGAACTCGGCGCGGGATGCCCGCTACAATTTGCTCGGAAACTGGGCCGCGGAAGTCGGAGCGAATGCCCTGGCTCTAGGCCATACCGAAGACGATCAGGCGGAAACATTTCTCCTGCGCCTTGCGCGCGGGTCGGGCGTGGACGGGCTGGCGTGCATGTCGGAAGCGACTTGGAGGAACGGCATGCTGTGGCTGCGCCCGCTGCTTGGGATTCGCCGAATCGAGTTGCGCGAGTATCTGGAATTCTCACGAATCGCCTGGTCGGAGGATTCAAGCAATGAAGACCGTGCCTTCGATCGAATAAAAATTCGAGCGGCTTTGCGCGAGCTTGAGCCCGCCGGCCTTTCGGTCCCCCGCCTCGCAGCCACCGCGCGGAGGATGCGCATGGCGAAAAAAGCGCTGCAAGCCGCCGCAACCCGGTCGGTTCGAGAGATCTGCGCGGTGAACGAAGTCGGCGATCTGACCTTTTCGGGCGAAATCTGGGCGCTTGAAGAAGAAACAAGATTTCGGATACTTGCGCAGGCCGCCATGTTCATTTCGGGAAATCAATACCGGCCAAGATTTCGTTCGCTTCTACGAACAGTCGACGAAGTGGCTTGCGGACGCCAAGCGACATTGTCGGGCTGCGTGTTCGGGCCGTCTAGCTGCGGCGGCATACTTGTCGGGCGCGAACCCGCCAGCTGCGAAGGAGCGGTCCATCCGGGAGAAATTTGGGACGCCCGCTGGAGAATGGAGCGTGTTGGCGGCGAGGCGTACGGCGAGGTCGGGCAGCTCGGCGAATCAGGGTTGGCGAATTGCCCCGGCTGGAAAGCGACGGGCTTTAGAAAAAGCAGTCTCATCGCGTCGCCGTCCGTCTGGTACCAAGGAGGTCTGGCCTCCGCGCCCCTTGCCGGCATTGCAAACGGATGGCGGGCGAGCATGATTTCCGGCAAGAACGAATTTCTTGCATCGCTTGCCGGCCATTGATATTTTTCCGCGGGAAACTATCTAGTTTAATGTAGCAGCATTTTCGTGATCGGGCGGCCGCGACTCCATTGCGAATTCCTAGCTGCCGAATTGTCGGCGCATGGGCGCGTCTAAACCCCATTAGGAGAACTCTAAGTGGGAAACTTGAAAAGCATAGCGTTTTGGGTAATTCTGTTCGCACTGGTTGTTGCGCTGTTTAACGTTTTCGGCAAAAGCAGGACGGGCTCCGCCAGCCAGAGCATTCCTTTTTCAACATTTCTTGAGCAAGTCGATGAAGGGCAGGTCCAAGCCGTCGTTCTGGATGGCGAGAATGTCTATATGCGCACTGCGGACGGCACCCAGTATTCGACGATCATGCCCGAAGGCGTGGACGTTACGAGCTTCCTGGTCGGTAAAGACATTCAAATCGAGGCGAAATCTCAGGAGCCGAGCGGCTTTGCATCCTATGTGGCCCCGCTGCTTCCATTCATTATCCTGATCGGCGTTTGGTTCTTCCTCATGCATAGAATGCAAGGGGGAGGGCGAGGCGGAGCCATGGGATTCGGAAAATCCAAGGCCCGGCTACTGACCGAAAAGCACGGCCGAGTAACCTTTGAAGACGTCGCCGGCATCGACGAGGCCAAAGAGGAGCTCGAGGAGATAGTCGAGTTCCTGCGAGATCCGGACAAGTATTCGAGGCTGGGAGGAAAAATTCCCAAGGGCGCCCTTCTTGTCGGACCTCCCGGCACAGGCAAGACATTGCTTGCGCGAGCCATCGCCGGAGAAGCCGGCGTTCCCTTCTTTACGATTTCAGGGTCCGATTTCGTTGAAATGTTCGTGGGCGTCGGAGCGTCTCGCGTCCGCGACATGTTCGAGCAGGCGAAGAAAAACGCGCCGTGCATCGTATTCATTGACGAAATCGACGCCGTCGGTCGGTCGCGCGGCGTCGGCTACGGCGGCGGGAATGACGAGCGGGAGCAGACCCTCAATCAATTGCTTGTCGAAATGGACGGTTTCGAAGCCAACGAAGGCGTAATTATTGTCGCCGCCACGAACCGGCCGGACGTTCTCGATCCAGCTCTTCTGAGACCGGGGCGATTCGACAGGCAGGTTCAGGTTCCGAACCCGGATATCGTTGGCCGCGAAAAAATTCTGAGAGTGCATTCGAAAAAAATTCCTCTCGGCCCCGATGTGGATTTGCGAATTATCGCCCGAGGCACGCCCGGGTTTTCGGGCGCGGATTTGGCGAATCTCGTGAATGAAGCCGCTTTGATGGCGGCGCGGGTCGGCAGAAGCTATGTAACTATGGAGGATTTCGAAAACTCGAAGGACAAGGTCATGATGGGCGCCGAGCGCCGTTCAATGGTCATGTCCGAGGACGAGAAGAAATTGACCGCATACCACGAGTCCGGGCATGCGATTGTCGGCCTGAACGTTCCGCAGCACGACCCGATTCACAAAGCCACGATAATCCCGCGCGGTCGAGCGCTCGGCCTCGTTCTCAGCCTCCCGGAACGGGATCAGCTTTCGGTGACGCTAACCAAGTACAAGTCCAAGGTCGCGATGGCCATGGGCGGCAAGGTCGCGGAAGAATTGGTTTTCGGCCCCGAAAACGTAACGTCTGGCGCAGCGTCCGATATTAAGCAGGTTTCGCGAATAGCTAGAGCGATGGTTACCCAGTTCGGCATGTCCGATAGGCTCGGCAACATCGACTACGCCAACGAGCAGCAATCTTTCCTTGGTCCGTATAGTCAAGGTCCCGGCCCGAGCCCTGAAACCCAAGAGTTAATCGATGCTGAAGTTCGGAGGATTGTCGATGAAGGCTATGAAACGGCCAAGGCGATCCTAATAGAATACAGGGACGATCTGGATCGGCTTGCACAGGGATTGCTCGAGTACGAAACCTTAACCGGCGACGAAATTTCGAAAGTTCTTGCGGGCGAGCCTCTGAACCGCGACAAGGACGACGACTCTTTCGACGGCGACATCATCACCTTTATCCCGAAGACGAAACGGCGAAGAAAGGGCCGTGTCGGCGGCCGCGCCGAACCGGAGCCAACCTGATCGCCCAATCGAATTTGCAGCCGTCTCCAGATGTTGTAGAATTGCTTGTCGTCGAAACAGCGCCTGAAATCGAAATTCGGAATTAACAATGTCTGCCTTTCTACTCGGCCTGCTTCTGTTTCTCATTCTGCTCTACATCAATCGTAGGCAGAGCCAGGGGCAGGGCGGAATATTTTCCTTCGGCAAGTCGAGGGCCAAACTGCTAACGGAAGACCAGGTGCGCGTGACTTTTGCCGATGTCGCAGGGGTCGACGAGGCTAAGGAGGAACTTGAGGAAATCGTGGATTTCCTTCGAAATCCCGACGTATATTCGCGGCTCGGCGGCAAGATTCCCAAGGGCGCGCTGCTGGTCGGACCTCCCGGCACCGGCAAGACGCTGCTTGCGCGCGCAATTGCCGGCGAAGCTGGCGTGCCGTTCTTTACGATTTCCGGATCCGATTTCGTCGAAATGTTCGTTGGCGTGGGAGCGTCGCGCGTGAGAGACATGTTCGAACAGGCGAAGCGCAATGCTCCCTGCATCGTGTTTATCGACGAAATCGACGCCGTAGGCCGAACGCGGGGAGCTACGGGCTTCGCCGGCGGAGGAAACGACGAGCGCGAACAAACGCTCAACCAGCTGCTGGTCGAAATGGACGGTTTCGATACTAACGAGGGCGTGGTCATCGTAGCGGCGACCAACAGGCCGGACGTGCTGGATTCAGCGCTTCGCCGCCCCGGTCGATTCGACAGGCAGATCGTGGTGCCTAATCCCGACATCAAGGGGCGCGAGAAAATTCTTATCGTGCACGGGCGCAAGGTCGCGCTCGGACCGGACGTGGATTTTAGAATCATCGCGCGCGGCACGCCGGGATTTTCCGGCGCCGAACTCGCCAATCTGGTCAACGAGGCGGCACTGGGCGCCGCACGCGTCGGTCGAAGATTCGTCGCAATGGAAGATCTCGAAGCCGCTAAAGACAGGGTCATGATGGGAAGCGAGCGCCGCTCGCTGGTCATGTCGGAAGAGGAAAAGGCATTAACTGCATTCCACGAGGCGGGGCACGCGGTCGTTGGATTGAACGTTCCCCAGCATGATCCGATTCACAAGGCGACGATCATTCCGAGAGGAGGGTCGCTTGGCCTAGTGCTAAGTCTTCCCGAGCGCGATCAATTATCGGTAACGGCGACGAAGTTTAAATCGAAAATCGCGATGGCGATGGGAGGTCGCGTGGCGGAAGAGATCGTATTCGGCGTGGAGAACGTAACGTCGGGAGCGGCATCGGATATCCAGCAGGCGACGAAAATCGCCAGGGCCATGGTAACTCAGTTCGGCATGTCGGAAAAACTAGGAAAGATCGACTACTCCAGCGACCGCGAGTCATTTCCGCTTCCGGTTTCGGCAGGCGGAGCCGGGCCGGAAACTCAGGAGCTGATCGATGCGGAAGTCAGGCGAATTATTGACGAAGGATATAAAACCGCTGAATCCATACTTATTGAAAAACGCTCGGATCTCGACAGGCTTGCCAAGGCGCTCATAGAGTACGAGACTCTTTCCGGCGACGAAATTGCAAAGGTTATCGCCGGCGAGCCAATCAAGGAGCGCGATGTCTCTTCGCCATCCCCGTCCGCCGGACCTGCGGCGAATGTCCTGTCCATTCCGAAATCGGGCAAACGGCCGCGAGCCAAGCTAACGGTCGTCGAGTCAAAGAAATCCTGATTGCCGTCCTCGCCGACATTAGCCGACGCGCGACATTGGGGGGTGCGCCTTAAATGTCTTGCAGTCAACGAAATGGCGTTTCGATGCCGCAATCCGAACAACCGAAGCCCGAACATTTTTTAGTGGCGAGCAGCAGCTTGATTGCGGAATTTGATCGACAACCGGCGTCGGCAATGCCGGACGGCAAGATTTACAAGAAAATTAAGCCGCACCCGACATCGGGCGCCGCCCTCGCCTTTTCGATCGGGAATCGGCTGCAGATAAATTGGGATCGACGACGATTTGGCTCATAGCTTCCGCGAGGAGAAATTCATTGGCCGCATCGTTTGGATCGGTTGCGTCGAGGACCGCGAGTCCTCCATTCGATCAATGCCGGTAACGGAAGCGCGCGTTTCATTCGGTGGCCTGGAGGGCGATAGCCATTTCGGATTGACGAGGCCTTCGTGCGTTCGCGTCGATGAACTATACGATATCGGCTCGGAAATTAGAAATACTCGACAGATCAGCATAGTCTCGCGCGAGGAATTGAAGGAAATCGCGGAAAACTCCGGGATCGACGAAATACTTCCAGCCGCTGTCGGCGCCAACCTGGTGATTCAAGGGATACCCAATCTTACCTTGCTGCCGCCTTCCTCGCGCCTGCAGGCCCAATCGGGCGCGACACTGGTTGTCGATGCCGAGAATTTGCCGTGCCAGCTTCCCGCGCGCGAAATCGAAGCGAGGAATCCCGGCCGTGGCAGGTACTTCAAGAATTCGGCGAAGAACCGCCGCGGCGTAACCGCCTGGGTCGAACGCGAAGGTTTTCTTTGCTTGGGACATACCATCAGATTGTTCGTTCCGTCGCAGCCGCAATGGCCGGGCGCAGCCGAATGCGGAAATGCCTGATTTTTATCGGTTCGGGCTTACAGGTTGCCGCGCAATTGGATATGGGCGATCACGCTGAAAGACGATTTGGCATATTGACTGGAAGCTCGGATCGCTTGCCTCGCCAATTCGCGGCGAGTTCCGGGCGAGATAGAATTGGCGGCAGAAGGAACGCGAAGTGAAAAGTTTTTGCTATTGCCAAAGTCGGAAACAGATTTCGACAGAGTTCGCTTGGCTATTGCGGTGAGCGCAGCGATCATCGACGGACGGGCAACCGCTGCGGATCTTCGGCGGCAAGTTGCAAGATTCGTGGAGAAATTCAAAGCCGAGCGCGGGTTCGAACCCGGACTGGCGGTTGTGCTTGTCGGGGATGATCCGGCGAGCAGCATCTATGTTCGCAGCAAGGCTAAAAGGACCCGAGAAATCGGAATGGTTTCCTACGAACGAAGATTGCCGTTCGCTACCGAGCAGTCCCAGCTTCTTGCGCATGTTCGAGAGCTAAACGCCCACGAGGGCGTTCACGGAATTCTGGTGCAGCTGCCGCTTCCGCCGCACATAGATTCCGGGGCTGTAATTAATTCGATTGACCCGTCAAAGGATGTCGACGGTTTCCACATTAGCAATGCCGGCCTTCTGGCGACCGGGCAGAAGGGCATGGTACCGTGCACGCCATTGGGGTGCAAAATGCTGCTTCGCCGCCAATTGGGCGATCTTTCGGGAGCCGAGGCGGTTGTTCTGGGCAGATCAAATATCGTTGGCAAGCCCATGGCAAATTTGCTCTTGGCGGAAAATTGCACGGTAACGCTAGCCCATAGCCGTACCAGAGACCTCAAGACGGTATGCAGGCGCGCAGATATTCTCGTCGTCGCCGTCGGTCGGCCGAAATTCGTAAAGGGCGACTGGATCAAATTCGGCGCGACTGTTGTCGATGTCGGCATCAACCGGATATCCGCGCCGGAGCCCGGTAAAGAAAAGTCGAAAATTGTCGGAGATGTTGATTTTGACGATGCCGTGCAGGCCGCCGGCGCAATCACGCCTGTTCCGGGAGGAGTGGGTCCTATGACGATTGCCTGCTTGCTGTCGAATACGCTTACTGCGGCGTTCCGAAAAGAAGGATTGGCGGAACCACAAGTCTTGCTTTGACTATTCTCGATCGGCGAAATCGTTCATCGCGGCAGCGCTGCTCGAGCGCGCGCCCGCTAGCGTTGAATTATGCAGAAGCCGGTTGATTTCGGCGGCGGGCCGATCCTGCCCGGGAATCGGAATCGCGCAAGCCGATCTGCCCGTCAAAATGGCTATGGCATCGGGCGATATTGGTTTCCGAATGGGCTTCGAGGAACTAGAAACTTCGCCCGTATTGGTGCCGAACGCCGGAAGAATTGGTTCTCTTCCGGCCAATAGGAAGCAAGGCAATCTTATTCTCCGGCCGGTCGAGCCTATCGAAGCCTTTGGATGGCAATGCTCCGAGATTTCGCCTGTTTCGCTCGGCTCTGCGTCATGCCTGAATACATACGGCGGGATGTCGACGGCTGTACGCATGTCGTCGAAGCTGTCGCCTACGCATACCGCTGTTCCCGCATCGGTTGATTCGATATCCCGGTTGATTCGATCAAGCGTCTCTTCGTCGTTGCACGGTGGCAATAGTCCGTGGCCTTCGCGAGCGGCTCGGTGCGATTTTCCTAAATGAAGATCGGCAAAGGCGGCAAGCTCTTCTCGGGGCAATTCAAGGTCAGCGCGCGAGGGTTGTTCCATCATCGGGGTAGATCTCCGGAAACCTGCTATGGCGTTTGCACCAATTCCCGGCGGCGGGGGAAAGCCAGAAGGTGAGTTGGACAATGCTCGCGCTTTGTAACGAAAGATTCCATTGAATGACGGCCTCGCGGTGGGCAACACGGTTCCTGAGCATCCGGATCCGCGCCATTGGCGAAGCAAGATCCTTGCGCCAGAGGCCTTTTCCATCTTCCTTTAGCGCAATGCCGTTCAGCTTGGATTGCCAGATAACTTCGTGTTTTGGTACTTAAAGAAAACCCGGAAACTGAAGATGAGAGCCGCCACAATACGGCCGGGTGCTGGTTCTCTTCCGACGCTGCGAAGATCCTGGCGCGCCTTTTCAAGCTGGAGGTGCTGGTGTTCCAGAACTAGGAAACCTTCATCTGAAACCTTCATGATTTTCTGCGTTTACTTACCCCGGAGCATGAAACTCGCGTATGGCTGACGGTTTCCGGGACGATGTCGTGGGGTGGCGCTGTTGCCGGGACCGGAGCATCCTGCGGCCCATGGATCGGGTGGCGGCAGAACAGGACGTTTATTTTTTGCGGCCCTGGAGCCCGTCCAAAAACTGTCCATTCGTCGTGGGGTTCACGCCCCGGAGTGTTTCCGGCAGGCATGACGCCTGCCGAGAACGTGGAGAAAATCGGGACGCTGCATGCGGCCTCCGGCCGCGTGCAAGCCAATTGCAGACCCCACAGGCGTGCTTGCCGCCACCCGTCTCCTGTCAACCACAATTCAACAGGAGTTGGACCATAAGCGATACACCGAAACATGATGACATGCAAGTCCGGCATGCAGCCGCCGCGGGTCTCGATGTCTACAGGATGCAGGGCACGCCGACCGTGCGCACCCACGCTGGCAGGGAAGCCCCCGTTGTCGAGACCCCCGCGATTTCAGTGCGCTGGCGAGCGGCCTCTTCCTTCTGGTGCAGTGGCTGCTCGGCCTGCGGGTGAGCGGCGCCGTCATGGAGGCGACGGGCGTCTTCTGGGAGAAGGTCTACGACATTCTGTCCGATGCCGGTCTCGATGTCATGGTGGTCAATGCCCAGCACGTCAAGCAGATCAAGGGGCGCAAGGCCGACATCGCGGACAGCGTCTGGCTGTCGCGCATCTGCCAGTTCGGACTCGCGAGCCCGAGCCTGGTGCTGCCGAAGTTCTTCCGCGACCTGCGGGGGCTGAGCCGCTACCGCGGCGCGGTGATCGAACAGCGGGCGCGCTCGCAACTTCGCATCCAGAAGGTTTTGGACCGGGGCGGGGTGCGCATCGGCGGCATCCTCAGGCGGGTTATCCACAGCGTCAACAGTCGCCGCATCATCGAGGGCATCATCGCCGGCGACGCGCGCGAGGACATCCTGGGCGGGCTGAGCTGGCATGTCCGCAAGAAGCTCGGGCACCTCGGCGACGCCCCGAGCTTCGAACTCGACATGCAGTCCCGGTGGATCCTGAGAGACCTCCTGGCCCAGTTCGACAGCGACACCGCCCCGGATCGAGGCGGCCAACCGGCGGATGGCGGCCGCCCTCGCTCCCTACATGGACCAGGTCCAGCTTCTCGTGACCCTGCCCGGCGCCGGCCGCGAATCCGCCATGGCGATCCTCGTCGAACTGGGCCCCGACATGTCGGGGTTTGCATCCGCCAGGCACTGCGCCGCCTGGACGGGGATCTGTTCCGGGAACAACGAGAGCGCCGGCAAGCGCCGCAGCGGACGGATACGGCGGGGAAACTCGATCCTGCGCGCCATTCTCGTCGAATGCGCCCATGCGGCGGTTCGGACCCGGGGCTGCCAGTTCCAGGCCTATCACCGGGCGGTGACGAGCCGGCG